>Ga0302247_1000221_pt1 | contig 63698 bp, 59 predicted proteins | sample AAG_UR_Ile_MG_FD_193529 | JGI IMG/M metagenome (GOLD analysis project Ga0302247, IMG submission 193529) | Enriched activated sludge microbial communities from anaerobic digester in WTTP, New Holstein, Wisconsin, United States - AAG_UR_Ile | ecosystem: Engineered > Bioreactor > Anaerobic >...
GCCGTTAATTTACCAGCATGTGAATCCGTATGGCATTTTTAACCTAGATATGAACGAAAGAATTCCAATAAGATTAGATAATTAAGAGCTACTTTGCACTTCAGAGCACGCTCGCTTCCACTACCCCAGAAAGAAGGCCGGGGGAGTCCCCGTTTTGGCCTGTTTTTGTTTCTCTCTTTTACGATCTTTCGTGTTGTTCGTCGATTAAAATCGGATAACTTCTTGTGACGAGCTTATGCTTCTTTTTCGACTAAGAATGTTACGACACCGTAACCGGATAGTGAAGAGAAAGCCATTCATAATATGGTAGGAAAAGAATCTCTTCGATGGTCGTTTTTTTGGTTCCGGTGAGGTATTCTTCAAGGTCCTTGCTGCCTTCGGGCAGTTCCCCTACCCGGATGTCGGTGAAGCCGTCGCCGAGAAGTTTCACTATCGAGGTGAAGGTCCCTTTGCGGCCCGCGGCATCGTTGTCGAAGAGGAGACGGATCCGCTTTATCACATTCCGGTTCGCGGTCAGGGTGTCGAGCTGCGCGCCGCTCAACTGGTTGGTGCAGGAGGCGAAGACCGATCGGATGCCGCGTACGCGGGCGAGCCGCGCGTCGAGGATCCCCTCGACTATCGTCACTTCGGTCGCCGGTTCGAAATCGACGAGCGGCACTTTCGTGTTCTTGGGGAACCGATACTTCGGCTGGTCGAGGTCCTCCTCGAGGAGACGGCCTATGAAACCGGCGATGACGCCGTCCCGGTGATACGGGATGATGAGCCGGTATTTCGTCGCGAAGAGTTTGGTCGCCAGAAGCGGCAGCGCGTCGATCTCCGTAGTGGTATGGTCGGCGTTGAGCGCGATGCGCAGCGCCTCGGAGCCGGGGTGGTATCCGATGCCGGAGGCGCGGATCTCCTCCTCGCTCCAGCGGCGCCGATCACGGAGATACCGCAGGGCCGGATTGTCGGGAATACTGAAGAGCGCCTTCGCGCAGGCCTTCTGCGTGTTGCGCAGAAGCGTCGTCGGATCGCGATGCGCGCCGCCCTCGTCGTCGTCGAGCGTGACGCCGGCGAGGCGGGCGAGGTGCGCGAAGGTCTCCTTCTGGCCGTAGCCGTACCGCGCCGCGGTCCAGTCCCAGAGGGATTTCTTGTAGCCGCAGTTGTTCTGGCGGTTGCAGATGATGAGGTGGGAGTTGAGATAGAGGTAGGCTTCCCGCTTCCCGCAGGAGGGACAGGTTAAGATGTAGTGGTCGCCGGAGAGTTCGGGAGAGAGTTCCCCCAAAAGCCGGGAACGATCGAGACGGGCGTATATGTCTTTTAGAAGAGGTTTCATGGGAGGGTTTCTCTCATGCGGCTTTTGGGGGAAGATGCGGCCTCGGTTACGGGGCCAGTACGGTGTTGCTCGTCGCTCGCTCTCCTCGACTTACGAGAGTAAGCCTTCGTCGGCTCGCTTCTCGCGCCTTGTCCTGTTCCCCGCATACGAGCCCTTGGGGAGAGAGGAAAAATCGCGCGGTCGAGTTGGGAGTAGATGTCTTTGAGGAGCGGCTTCATGTTCCCTCCGGCCGGGCCTAGTATACAAGACCACCCGGAAAAGGCAAATCGGTTCTCCCGTTTTCATAGAAGAGAAAAATGAGGCATTATCGCGGCAGATAATCCGCCGTTTTCTGATATGAAATCAATATGTTGTAGACTGTTTCTCAATACCGTAAAAAGCGGGGGCGCCCTCTCGCGAAACAGTCCCGCCGTAGTGAGTCTCGGGTCGAACCACGATACCTTCGCGGACCGGGCTCGTCGGATGGATGTCCGGGTTTCGACCGTTGCCGGACTGGTCGCGTGGCTTCGTTTCGGGTGGAGACACGATACCGATCACACCCTCCCGAACAGTTTTCCCCGCCGGCCGCGGGTTGGAGCGGACGGCGCGCCGCGCGGTGCCGAGGTGTCATCGGGTGGAAACACGGTATCCCGCAGAAGTCGCGGCTTTCTTGGGCCGGTTGATTTTTTCCCTTTTTGTTGGAATTATTTTTGTGGGGTTAAGAGGAAAAATGTAGTTTTGTGTTTGTGCCGAACGGAGTGAGGCTTTTGTGTTTTGGGTATGGGTGCGACGGGTCGCTATCCCATCCTTTGTTTAGAGATGGTGGTTTGGGTATGGTTCGTGGCTTTGCTGTTTAGGTGCCTGCTGTAGCTTTAGCGTAAGCAGGCGGGTTGGGTATGGGAGCGACGATAGGAGCGATCCCATCCGAATTGGGGGGGTTCTGTTTTCGCGCGAAAACGCGACTTCGCTTCGCTCCGTCGCATGGTGTATTCTGCCTTTTGCATTTCTTCGCTGTGCGACGGAACGACGCCAACCTTGGATCGGAGCCGTCTCCCTTCCCCTATCGCGGCGCCTTGCGCCTACGCTACGCTACGGCGGCACAAGACGGCGCCTCGCGCGCTCCGCGCGACAACGGTCGCCGGCTCCGCCGGCATTGAATTAAATTTCGCGCGGGATCGGAAGTTGGTTGTAGTTGTTTTTTTCTTTTGATCGTTAATATAGTTACTATATAGTATAGGATAGCATCGGGTGGATACCCGATATTTTATCGGGTCGAACCACGATATCTTATCTGCTGGATACCCGATACAAGTTCTGATGGAACCCCGAGGGCTTTCGTGTGGAAACCCGATAGTGGCCGGATGGAACCACGATATTTATCGGGTGGAAACTCGATAGATGCTCCTTCCTGTCTTTTTCTTCTTTCCTGATCGGCTGGAATCCTGATATTTTCGGCTGGAAACACGGTATCCCCTATCCTCTTTCTGATGGAACCCCGATGTTTTCTGCCGGAAACCCGATAAAAAACTTGCATTTCTGCTGGAGACACGATATTGTTCCTTCAAGGATGGAGGAGGCAGATCGTGTCTTTCAAAACTCTCGCTCGCTTTAACTACTTGTTCATTCATGTGTTTTATGTTGCTTCTGATGGAACCACGACACTCTGCGCGTTGAAAAATCAATGACAAAGAAAAAAGACCCCGAGTCGAAGAGGCTCGTCTCCAAGACGAATGAAGGGTACAAAGCCGAATCGATAAAGATCCCCAAGATCGTCGTCGAAGAGGAACGCTACAATCTCGAGAAGGATGATTCTCTTATCAAGTATGAGTTCAATTTCATCGAGCTCCCCTTCTTTACCAAGGATGACCGCATCGGGAAGAATGTCTCCAAAAAGTATTCCTTCTCGGGGACCAGTTACATGCAGGTGACCCCCTCTCAAGAAGAGGAATCGGGGCACAAGATACCTCAGGATTTTGACGAAAAGATCTTTTATGCCATCCTGCGACTTTATCGCCGGTATAATCGCAAACGCATTGTGACCACCATCTACGAATTGCTCGAGTTGGCAGGCGCCGGCGTCTCCACCAAGGATTACGATCGCGTAAAGGAAAGCATTTTCCGTTTACAGGGGACGAGCATCAAATGCAGCAATATCCTCTACAATGCCGAGGACCGGAAACGGATGAGCGATACGCAACTGCTAAAGATCCTGCAGTATGCCCGTATCGTGAAGGTCGAAGATATCAGCGCCAAGGACCGCGCCGATTATAAGGAACGGATCAAGGCGAACATGAAAGAGGTGGTCGTCGTTGAATTGTCGGATTTCATCGAGAGGAACATCCTCGCCAAAGGATATTTGAACTATGACGCCGAAAAGTTGATCGACATCGCTAATGCGACGGCCCGTAAGATGTATCTTCTCATCGAGAAATGGCGCGGTTGGGAGAAAAGCGATATCATTCGACGCTCCTGCCGGTTCCTTGCGAGCCGCATCCCCCTTTCCTGGGAGGACAAGAATGTCTCCGGCTCCATCAAATCCATAGAAAAGGCGGCTCAGGAATTAAAGATCAAAGGACTGATCGGCGATTATCAGTTGAGTCGTGCAGGCGGCGTCAAGGACACCGAGATCATCTTTTTCTTTGAAGGAGCGACCGCCTCGGCCCGGGCACAGGCGATACGGAAACGGAACGAGGAACAGATACAGGAAACAGGGCACGAAGGGATACAGATCCTTGATGTGACCTATGATGAACGGCAATCGACCATATTCGACGCGAATGGGACGGCAAAGGACCCCGATCTCCTCAATGAACCCTCGGAACTTGCGGCGCTCATCGAACTGGTGCCGGCGGTCAGCAGAACCAAGTCCCTGCAAGCGCTCATCGCCCGGTATCTGAAAGAAAAGGGGGGCGAATATGTCTCTTCCAATATCGAGTATTGCCGAAAGAACGCGCGAGACTTCGGAGGCATGTTGCCCGGCGCGCTTCAGAAGGATTTCGGTGAAGGGATCCGTCTTGCCCGGGCCGCCGAGGAACAGGAACGCTCCGTGAAAAAAAGAGCGCGCGAACAAGCATCGAACACCGAACAGGAGAGATTGGCTTTCGAGGAGTGGTGGCGTGGCCTCACCGACAAGGAAAAAGCCGAGGTCGACATACGGGCGGCCGAGATGGCTGAGGCGGCCGGTCTCTCGAAAACGGTCATGGGCTTGGCCACGGTGGCGAACCGCGTAAAGGTCTATAAGGAACGAAAGAAAAAAGCCCTCTGATCTCACCGATAACTCAAAACGAGCGCTTTACCTTACATACATATGTATGTAAAGAGTTACCCGCCGAGATACTCGTTCATGAACTTGTTGAACAGGTCCGAAGGCGTTTTCCCGTCTCGATGACACAGCGCCTTGAAGGTTTTAAAAAGATTGTGATAGAGATTGAGCGTGATACCGCTTTTGATATCGTTCGGAAGGACCAAAGGCGTCTCCTGTAACGAGGGAACAACCGATACTACCGGCGTTTTATCGGCGGCGGAAGGCGTCTGCGGCTTTTCGGGAATGGGCTCCGCGGGGATTTTCGGTTCTGGCGTTTTCCGGGTGGCTTTCTCTTGAGGGGCCGGGGCCAAAGGTTGAGGAGTCGGCTTTTCTTTCTTCTTCGTCCCGGCTTTCGCCTTTACCTTTTCCGAGGATCTTGGCACCGCCGACTTTTTCACGGCTTTCCCTTGGGGTTGCTCCTCTTTCCCCTTCTTAGGTTTAAGCGCCACATCGGCGGTAGCGCCGGAAATGAATTTCTCCAACACCTTGTCCGCATTGGGCCGCTTCAACCTGTTTTTATCGAACGGCATGGTTCACCTCCCTGAATAACTCCTGTATCTCCGCTGACGCTTTGGCGAATTTCTCCCCTTTCATTTCGGTCACCGAACAGCCTTCCGCAAAGGCCTCCTTGAAACCGATACGGAAATAGATCATGGACATGAAGAGGAATAGCGAATATTTGTCGGCATACTCCCCCAGTATCTCAAGAACATCGGTCGTTATCGAAACACCCGGCTGTACCATATTGAGAAGGATCCCCGCCTTTATGTCTTTGGCGGTCCGAAGTTCTTCCAGCATCTTGAATACATCTTCGGTGCTCCAGAGGTCGACGGGACTCGGTGTGACCGGGATGATGAGCAGATCGGAGGCGATAAGGGCGCTTCTGAACGGCTGACTGTCCCGGCCGCCGGCGTCGATGATGATGACATCGTGATCGAACGACTCGATGGCCTTGTGGATCTTGTTGGTCGTGTTCGCCATCGCTGAGAAGGCCGGAAGATCTTCGGCCCGCGCCTCCGAGAAGAACATGCTCGACCCCTGCACATCGGCGTCGATGAGCAGAGTCTTTTTCTTTTTCCCGGCATAGAGAGCGGCGAGCGTGGTAGCAATGGTGCTCTTGCCCGTCCCTCCTTTGGTGTTCCCTACGGTAATGATCATCGATCAACCTCCCTTGTACTTATGTAAGCATGTATGTGCGCACATACTCATGTACATCATTAAATACATATGCAAGTATATGTCAAGTTTGTTTTCTCGTTTTTATCGCACATACTTATGTACGTACATATTTCATAGCGCGTAGATGTTTCGCCTGCAAGCCAGCACACACATAAATACATATTTATTTACATATGCTTTTTCGTTTTGTTGCCGCGCCTCTCCACACGATCCTTTCCGGTTCGATCATCGCTGTCTTTCCGGAGATGCTCTCTTGCCGTAAATACATATGTACATATTTACTTATTTGTTTTCTTCTTTTTTCTTGATTGTCTCTGTAAAGGAGATGATGGATCTTACGCTTTATTTTTTCGAAAACCAGTCGGCAAGCATCCTTCCGATCCCTAGGGCGTCGTTCTGTTCCCAATTATCGGTTATCATGCGCACCCCGGTGCCGTTCGGATCCGAAAAGAATTCTTCCCGGATGTCCGCCGCCCCGGAAAACACCGGTAGCGCCCGTATGATATCCAGCACTTCGCGCATCGTGTCGTTTTCCTCTCTGGTGACCATCGCCACCGCCTTGTACACATCCCGCGCATGTTTTTCGGCCTGCGCCTGCTCGAAATCTCTGGCGGTGCCGGCATTCATCTTTTGTGCCCGTTGCCAGCGGTCGCGCATCGCGGTCATTTTCATCATCGCGATACTTGCCGCGTTCGGTATAAACACCTCGACACCGTCAATTACGAAAGAAAAAGGGCGTATGTCGCAACCAGTCGCCTCGGGATTGGCATGACCATGAATGCCGGTGTCGCCCAGAGAAGGCTTCGGTTTTACCCTGCGATCATCGTGTCTGACATCGGTTCTCGGCGCTAGTGGCGGCACCACATTGAACTCCAGAACGACATCCCGGCCTTCACCTATGCTTTTTTCAAATTGCCACCGCGCATGGTCGGGCACCACGGCAAAGCCCTGACGGTCGAGAACCGCTTGTACCGCCGATTGGTCCTCGATTGAAGCGATCAGTTCAATATTTGCAATGAGATCGAAATCTTTGGTAACGCGCGGGGCGGCATCCCGCCATCGCGCCAGCGGAATGACGGTGCGCACTTCCGGTCGGGAAATAAGCCATCGATGTTTCAGGAACAAAGCATATCCGCCGATCAGAAGGAATTTATCATCGATCGATCGCAGATCTCTCCACAGCGGTTCGAAGTATGGCCATAATTCATCCCGTATGGTTCCGTTCATATCTTTACCTCGCTGAGTATCTGTTTGCGAATATCCGCCGCCGCTTCCTGTTGGCGCGCATCGCCCGCCGACAGTTCGAGCCAGGTCTGGACCTTGCCGGCCCAGCGGATACCGTTATCCATGTCGTTCCCGAAATAATACCCCGGCTCGTCCGTTTCCAACAGTTCCACATCGGCGAAGTTGAGCACCGGCTCAGGTTTCCCGCCGAGCAGTTTCAAAGCGACGGTCATATCCGAAACGGCGATCCTGCGCGGTCCTTCCTGTCCGAAGGTCGCATACCGCGATACCGATGATTCTCCGGTGACCGCCCACCGCAATAAAGGATCGGTCGAAAGAATGGAGATGCTGTCAAAACCCAACGGTAATCGTACTGCCTGTCGCGAACGAAACGCTGGCTTTTTTCTCTCACGGCTCAACTTATCCAACAAAAGAACGGCATCGGCAAGCGTAACAGCGCCGCTCGATCTGACGATCATCCGCTCCTCTTCCAACGCCTGCACCGCCTTGGAAACCTGCGAGATGACCATGCGGGTCCCGGCGTTCTCGATCGCTTTTTGCAGTTCTTTGAGCGTATTCCAACGGGGGCGCATGAGCAACATTCGCGCAACCATCGCCGACCGGCCGCGATACGGATTGTTGAGTGGGCGTGATTCCTTGTACTTGTTGGGTTCCCCCGTACGAAGAATATATATCCGTCCCGGTACGATGACGATACCGTTCCCGCACAGATCGACACCGCTGACCCCCGCCTGCTCCAGTTCTTGCAACCGCTCCGAAGCAAGATATGGTACCAGTATCAAAGGCAACCCGAAATTGCCCGCCACCTCTTTCACCTGCAACAAAGCGCGCTGTACGATCATCGGGGTACTCTGTGACTTTGCCTCCACAACGAAACGGAACTTCGTCTCGGGGTCCTGTGGAAGAACGGCATCCATGAGTGCGTCGGCAACATAGCGGGAGGGTAGGGGAACCTGCCTCTGTATTGTGGTGGTGACCAAAGGAGGCAACAATATCGCCCCTTCCTGAAAGCACGAGAGCACCTCGGCCTCTAAAAATTTCTTGTTTTTCATCGTTTTCCCGTTTAGGAAATAACCATCCTCAAGGAAAACATAGTTTGTTTTCTTGTTTTGTCAAGTTTTCCCGTTTAGGAAATAGTGTTATTCGGACCAGTTCTCTTCGGAGATTTTGTTGAATCCATTCAAGGACTTTTTGTTTTTCTTAAGATGTTTCCCGTACTTTTTAATCTGTCGGTTGCGTTTTGTGTCCGTCGTTTCCTCATCGATGTCGAGATCGGGTCTCTTTTGGTTCTCCGGCTGACATCGTTTCGACATGAAGTCTGGAGAAGCGGGGGTCAAATTCTGAAGCCAAGTCTTTTTGCTCATCTTACAGGGCTTTTTGCCAAAACGCTTACAGGCGTTGAGATAATCGTCAATGGAGTCACGGAACGCTTTTTCAATGTTTTTTTCTTTCTCGGCCTGAAAGGTGACGACATCCGTTATGCCGACCACTTCACCATGAAAGGTCCGGGCCTCATGGTCATATCGGTACCGCCCCAGATACCCCTTATATGGCATCAAAAAGCGATTTGCCGTTTTTTTTGCTGTAGCCAAGGTCTTCGCGGCGTCCTTCATTAATTGTTTTTTACGCGCGGCAGAGATCGGCTTGAATTCTCCTTTTTCAAAAGATTCCTTGAGCGCGGCTTCTTCGGCGGAATCGTCCTCGAACCCGACTTTCCCCGAACGGAGGTCGGCGAGCAGGCGGGCCTCTTCCGTCCCGGTCTTTTTCTTCTTACCGATGGGGGAACCCTTGCCCTTTTTGCTTTTCATCGGGATAAGGCTCAGTTCCTTTTTCTCTTTGTCGAACTGCATGTCGAATGTGTCGCAGTTCAGTTTGCCGAGGATCTCCGACGGAAGAATAAGATAATATTCTTTGCCCTTTTTGACTATCTCGGCTTTCACTTTCACGGTACGCTCCCTCTGCTTTTTCATGGCTTTCTTTTCTCCTTTTTCGAAGAGTTGTTGGGCGGGGTTGAGTGTTTGCCCCATTGTGTCAGGAGGTATGCTTCGTATTCACTCATCGTGCGGTCCTTGCGGCGTGATATGTTTTTCTCTATCCGGGCGATGACGGTCCTGATGATCTTGCGGAGTATCGCGACCCTTTGGGAAAGCGACTTATTCCATTTCTCGTTGGTCTTGCGAGTTTCTATAGCGCGTTCGATCTCCGTCACTTGCGGATCGTCTTTCCGACCGATATAGTGTGAAAGAACGGTGTCCCCGTGCCGCTGTTGCAGGTAACAATAAGTTCTTTCTCCCCGTCGTTTATACACGAGGTAGCCCTGCACGGCATTGCGAATGTGCCTTTCTCCCCATTCTATCGATTCGACCCATTGGTCATGTTGAACTATGATCCAAGTGAGAGATGAATATCTAAGCACGGCGCATTCTCCGGTAGATGCGGAGGGCCGTATCGAGAACAGCGATATCTTCCTTCAATATGCGAAGTTCTTTTCTCTTGGCTCGCTCTTCGGTCCAAGACAGTCGGTTCTTCGCGCGATCCCTCAGAAGTTTTTCCAGCGCTTTCGCTTCCGTCCGTTCCTGTTCCGCGACCTGTGCGATCTGTTCGTACATGGCACACCTCGTTCTGTTCAGATATTGTATTACTTGTAGGGCATGCCATTGTCAAGATGTTTTTCTCATGTTGCCTCTTTTTTCTTTATTATGTAGGGCAATACGAGAAAGGAAGGGCCGCCCGATACTTGACCGGACGGCCCATCTCTCTAGAACGGCACCCCCGTGTTGTCGACCAATTCGAGACCGCGGTCGCGGGCGATGTCGGCGGCGACCCGGGCCGCCTTTTCGAAAGTGTAGCAGATGTACTGCTTCAACGGATCGAGGGCGTTGCCGAAAATGGTGACGGAGTAGGTCTGGATCTCCTTGCCGTCCTTCGGATGCGGTTTCTTTTCGGGACCGGCGATGGTGACACGGGTGGCTTTGGGCTTGGTGGTGTTCTGTTTTTCCATTGTCTTTCTCCTTGAAAGATGTTGGTGTTATTCTGTCGGGGAGGAAACCTCCTCTCCGGCGGGACTGTTGTTATTTCAGGGATGACGCGACGCGACGGTTAAAGCGAGCGGCCGGGTGGGGGCCGCCAGAGCGGCCTGTGCGGTACGCATGGTGAGTCCGGTCGCGATGACATTGTCGACGATGAAGGCGTTCGCCGGTACGGAGAGGATCTGTCGCATCGTGACCGTCACTCGCTTCCCCTGTTTCTTCGCGAGGTAGAGACTCATGCGCCGGTTCCCGCGCAGGGCATCGATGACAGTTCCGCCCGAGAGTCGAGCCAAATACCAACAAAGTTCCAGCATCCATGTGGATGGCTTGCCGGTATGGCTCGGCATGGGGATGAATACGGGCGATCTTTCCTCCCGTATGCGGTCCCATATCAGGAAGGCGGCCGAAGGTACGCCTATGCCTTCCTTGATCGAGTGAGCGAGGGTTCTGTATCGGTAACTCATTGTTCCTCCTGTGTGGGGTGAATGCGCGCCTCGTGATCGGGCGCAATACTGTGTTGCTGCCTCCCTCGCTCTCCTCGGAGTAGCGCTGCTACACCTGCGTGGCTCGGTCGTTGCGCCGTGTCTTGCGCTCCGACCCGAGGCGCTTGAAAGCGGGGAGGGTTCGTTGATACTGTTGTTGGGTTCCCGCCCCCGTTCTTCTCCCCGATCCCCGAGGGCTTGGGGGAGGGGGTTGTGTTTTGTGTTACGATCAGCCCGCCTTCAACCGAGGGACAGCAAGAGGCCATCGGTGGTTATTCCAACGCGAGCACCTGTTTGACCCGCCGAAGCGTACTCGCGGAGGTGGGGAGTTGCGCAGCGTCCTCTTGATGTACCGGTACGGCATCGCTGGCGGTTGACCCGGCGGGCGATAAAAGGCGTTTCTTCCCCCTTTCTTGACGCCCATCAAGAAAGGGGTCGGCGAAGAGCATCCGCGCTCGCCGAAACTCTCCCGTCCCCTCCGGGTTCCGCCGCTTATTGACCAGCCGTGTTATAAAATGGCAGGACAGGAAGCGGCAAAGAGTGAAAGGGATCACATAAGTCCCGCCTTGCGGAAGGAATAATATCCATCCGCAGTCACGATAAGATGATCCATGAGTTCGATGCCGAGTATCTTCCCCGCCTCCTGAAGGCGTTTGGTGAGCGCAAGGTCGTCAGCCGAGGGCTCAATGCCGCCGGAAGGGTGGTTGTGGGCCACGATCACGCCGAGCGAACGCAGTTCTATCGCGGGAGCGAAGAGTTCTCGCGGATGAACGAGCGACTGGTTGAGGGTGCCGAGGTGCAGGAGCCGGACATCGAGGACATTGTTGGCGCCGTCGAGGTAGACGGCGACGAAGTTTTCCTGCTTCCAGTTGATGATGACCGATGCGACGGTTTTCACTGCGTCTTCGGAGTTCTTCACATTGGGACGACGCTCGCCGATGAGGTTGGAGGAGGCGAGAAGGGCGAGAAGATCCTTCTTGGACATGCGGTTGTAGTTCTTCATATCGGACCTCCCTGCTTCGACAAGAGCCAGATGGCGAAGCAAAGCGACGCTATAACGATGTTTTCCATGATGACCTCCATAAGCCCCTCGGGGCTGTAAAGATGTTGTTGTTCTTGATACTGAATACTTGAAAAGTGTTCTGCTAACTCTCCCTTGTCGTCCTCTCTTCCCTGATGCTTTTTGCCGGATGCTTCCCTCTGGGGGGCCGGCGGAGGCGGGTTTCGTCCCTCTCTCGGGGACGGTAGCAACAAACCCGGTCGGCGGAGCGTCTACTCGCTTGTGAAGGACCCGATGCCTTTCGGCATTACAGGCCCGTCAAAGCCGTATCGGGGGCAGGTGTCACACTGGCGAGCCGCAGGAGCGCCCTTGCCTTTGTGAAAAAAAGTGGGGGGTGCCGAAGGAGGAACCGGCTTTTTTACCCGTAGGGCCGCCGGCAGAAAGGAGTTGACGCCGAAAGACACCGATACGGATAGTGCCTGTGTACGATGCCGGGGGGTTGAGGGGCAATAAGAGAGTAGGGGACAGCAACGACACCGAGGATCGTTCCGTCACCCGTTAGGAGGGTGAACGAAACGCCCACCGGAGGGAAAACGAGCAAAATTCGGGGGAAAGAGAAGCAAAGGAGCTACAGTTGTTTTACAGAAAATCAGATGCGGCATGAGAGGAGGGTTTTTAGAACGAGAACATCGCCTGAAGGATCTCGATGGTTTCCTGCATGGTCTTAGAAGGCAGGGTACCTATCAGTTTGATGAGTCGCGTCTTATCGACGCAGCGGATCTGATCGAGGGCGATCTGATTGAGAGTTCCCTGTAAATCGAATTGAGGTCTGAAGGGGTAATGGTCCCGTATCTTCGTTGTAAGCGGCGCGATGATGACCGTTGCAAGACGGTCATTGAACTCATCGGGCGATACGATGATTACGGGACGCGTTTTAGATATCTCGTGACCCTTGGTCGGGTCCATGTCGGCTATATAGATGCCGAACCTTTGGTAAGCGACTTTAGCTTTTTGCATGGGTATGCCTCCATACCGAAATCAAGGTCTAGGGATTCCGGGATGATCGGCATGTCGTCGCCGTTCGCGTGCAGTCTTGCGCACGCATCCGCCCACCCCTCCCGCGGATTCACGATGGGTTTGATCGTGATGACGCGCCGTTTGGGGTCGAACTCGAAGTCGAACCGGCGGGCGGACATCTGCTTTAAAATGTTCGCCGGGATCCTGAATCCCTGCGAATTACCGATCTGTGTCAATGTTATTTCCATAACAAATCTCTCCCCTTACGGAGGTTTTTTAATCTCAAGCGAGATGAAATCGCTTGGTGTTTTTTTGAGAAAAGGTTCTTCATCGTTTCAGCCAGGCCACCTCCTTTAAAAGACCTTAATAATTACATTGTAAACACATCTGCTCCCATGTCAAGTAAAAACATTGTTATTACTTGCGTCTCTTCCGGACAGGCTGCTTGAGCGGTATCGGCCGCATCTGGAGCGTATCGAGGTTGATGAATACCCCTTGACAGAGTGGTGCGCGGAGCGCCCGCACCCGACGACGGGCGCGAGCGCTTGGCGCGGTTACTTGAACAGCGACAGCTGATCGGTGTCGGTCGCTTCTGTCGCTGGCGTCGGGGAGCCGTCCGCGGGTTCGGCTTCCTCCTCCTCGGCATCGTCCGAGGGGGAGTTATCCCCGGTATCGGCCCGCACGGCGGGAGCCGGCTTGGAGGCCGTTTTCTGCGGCGCGGCGGCGTTCCCCTTCTTGGGCGTGAGAAGTTTTGCACGCTTCTCCTCCTCCAGTTTCTTCGCCATCTTCTCGTACTGCTCGGAGTTCGAGATCGCCGTGGCGGTCGTCTGAAGCGGGGTCATGACGAGTTCCGCGAAGCGGCCGTCGAGTTCCTCGGCCGCCGCGGTGACCACCAGCGGCGGCAGGGTCTCGGCGAAGTTCTTCCGCAGGATCGCGAGGGTGACCTTCCCCTCGGCGGGGGAGGTGATGGTGATGACGAGGTCGGCGCCCGGCTTGAGGAGCGCGGTGAGTTCCTTGAACATGATTTCCTCCTTGTCCGCTTCGGCTGAGTTCATATCCCGTCGTTGAAGGATGCTCGCCGTCGTCGATGTAGCGCTGCTACACCTTCCTCGGCTGTGCTCCTTCGCCTTGGCCTATCTGCTCATCCGAAGCGGGGTTTTGTTTGGGGTTGATATGGGTGCTCGGTCGGAAACGCTCCGACCCGAGGCGCTTGGTATAGCGAAGGGAAGCGGGCGTCCGTTACGGGCTCAGTCTCCTATCCCTTCGGCCATTTTTCATGGGCGATGTCGTTGAAAGCCTTCGTCACAGGATCTTTCTTCTGCTCCCTGAAAAAGGCGGCGAGCGAATGCCGTGCCCGTTTGTTCGGTTTGTTCGGTTCTTGACCATTCCGGGCACAGAAGGAAAGGTAGTCGTCGATCGATTCCCGGAACGCTTTTTCAATGTCCTTCTCTGTATCGGCCTGAAAGGTGATGACATCCTTTATGTCGACCACCTCACCACGAAAGACCCGGCTTTCAGGGTCATATCGATACCGGCCGGAGTAGCCCTTGTAACTTAGTGGAGGTTTCTTTTCCTTTTTCGGTCGGGCCAAGGTTTCTGCGGCGGCTTCCATGAGTTGCTTTTTGCGAGCAGGGGAGATCGGTTTGAACTCGCCCCTTTCGAAGGCCGCGTTCAGCGTCTCTTCTTCGGCGGGATCGTCCTCGAACCCGACCTTGCCTTCCCGAAGAGCGGCCAGAAGTTCGGCTTCTTCAGCCTTGGTTTTTTTCTTTTTCATGGTTTGTTCTTCTCCCTGTCGCTCTTTTTCGCCTTCGCCCGGATGGACTTCACGATCTCGGAGACGGCGACGTCACCTTTGCCTTTGATGAGATAGTTGTTGACAAAGTAGGCGAAGTGTACGGGCTGAAGACCCTCCATGGTCTTGCGGTAGATGGCTTCACGATGCTTCTCCAAATGGAGAGAGACGATACTTTTCTCAGCGAGCAGAAGCTCTTCGCGGAAAGAATGCTTTATGCCGTTCTTCACCATGAACTCGGTGACGACATGTTCTTCACGGAAGTTCCTTATCTTGCCCAGGAAAGGAGGATTGTTCGTCTCTACGCTTCCATAGAACTTTTTATTCCACGGATCGGAAGATCGCTCCATGACGGAATTAAGAACTTGCATCTGCTTTTCGTCCGACGCCAGGAAGTCGGACATCCTGTTGGCGGTGTCGATATCCTTGCGCGCCTTATCGGCGCTTCGCGACGGCAAGGAACCGACGATGTACTTGAGATAGGTGTAGGCGGCCGGATGCGGTACGGTAAGGCGGGAGCCGTTATAGTCCACCTGAATGGTGAACTCAGTAGCAAGATCGAGATATCGCAGGCGGGTCGCTTCCACGCCGTAGCCGGGTATCTTCTTGGAAGACGCCTGATCCGCCGGGCCGACATGCGGCATGAGAAAATCGATGTCGAGCAGTTCGTGTTTGTATTGATACTGATCGGTTATCGGCGACATCCTCAACTTGAATCCTTTTTCCCGGAGCATGAGGTCTATGGGAAAAGGATTTTTCACGCGCGGCGGATTCCTGAACAGAAAATCGGCGTCGGTCGTGCGTTTCACCGGTATCCGGGGATCCCCATAGTGCCGGTGGTACATTCTGAGCGCCCATCCGCCGATGAGGATCATGTCGTCGAGGGAGCCGTGCGAGTCGAGTTCTTTAACAATGCTGTCGAAAAGGGCTAGTTGCCGCTTTTCATCGACGACCTGCTTTTCCGCCATCTTCTTTCCTCCCGTCCTCTGATTATTCGTATCGCCATTTCGAGATCTTCCACCTGATGCTTCATGTCTCTGATCGCCTGCCGATGATAGTGGCTGTCGTTGAGTTTCTCTTTCATATCGAAGTAGGCGGGGGAAAGGACCGAACCGATATACTGCGCCTTGGAGCGGCCTTTCTCCTTGAAGTACCGATAGGCGTATTCTTCCCTGCCTATCTTCTTGATCGCAAGCGACCCCTTGGGAAGCAAGGCGTACTTCTCCTGATAGAGCGGTATCACTTCTTTGAGCCGCTCGTATTCGTCTATCAACATGTCGAGTATCACCGACGGCATATTCTCCTCCGTTTTACTATATACTGCACTTTGCGAGTATACCTATATAGATAATGCTGTCAAGGGGTCAAAAGCATTTTTCGTGATGAAGGTCTCCGGATCCTTTCGTGCCGGGCGACTTCTCATTTTGTATCTGTTTTTCCTGTTTTGTAGGGTAATACCCGGGGTGGGCGTCTGTGACCTATTCCAGATCACAGACGAATTCGCCCATCATGACGAGCGCGGCGGCGGGGATATCCGAGGCCGAGTCGAGGTCGTAGCCGAAGTCGTCGCCCTCGTAATACTCCACGCTGTTCCCCATGAAGTTGTAGAGTCCGGTTTTCATGATGTTCCTCCTGTGTGTCGGTTATTGCGACGCCGCCGCGAACAGCGGCAGCGTCCGGTGATCGATCCCGTAGCGGTCGTAGACCTTTTTCCGCCAGTCATGCTGGTACTCGACCTTGAGGTCGGGCATTTCCGAAAGGGGCGAGAGAAGGTCCAGTATCCGCTTGGGACAGTCGTAGTAGTAGGGGTTCACGAACTCGTCCATCGGCTTGTAGAGGAACTGCCCGTTGTTCCATTCGCAGAGAAATACCATCGCGTAGCGGATGTCCTTGAGCCCGATCTCTTCGTTCTGGCCAAGGACGGCGGCATAGAAGGTCTTGCCGACGAGTTCTCCCTCCTGTATCGGGTAGCCCTCCCCGATGAGGTGTTTCTTGACCCCGTCGCTGGTGTGCGCGACGGAGGTGTAGGTTCCATACCATCCCATGACGCACCTCCCTACGCGGCGGCGGAAGCGGCCGGGGCCGGTCCCTTCTTCTGTTCCTCCAGCACGCGGTCGATGACCGCGTGGCCGCTGCGGTACAGGTCGGGATAGACGACCTTCTCGGTGCCGTCCTGCTCGATCGCGAGGACATGGTCCTTGCGGAACTTCGGGTTGAGTTGCTTCTCCTCGATCCAGGCCCGTATCTTCTCGGCCGGACCGACGAAGTTGAAACAGGCGTTTCCGCGCATGGTGCGGAGGGGGTTGCCGTCCCGGTCCTGATCGGTGTCGGAGGTGTAGGGGGTGTCCCATCCCTCGAAGACGGCGCCGTCGAATTCGTTCACGGGACCGTTGACATAGGACTGCCACTTCATCTGAAGAAGGTAGAGCTTGCGTTTTCCCTTCGGCTGAAAGACCACATCGCCGTTCTCGCGGATCTCCTTGACCGTGATGCGCTGGCAGGAGGTCATGGCGAGCATTTCGCCGATGCGGTAGATTGTGTACTTGAGATTGTTCTTGAACATGTTTCCTCCGGATGTTGCGCGCCTCGTAATCGGGCGCAATACTGTGTTGCTCCTCCCTCGCTCTCCTCGGAGTAGCGCTGCTACACCTGCGTGGCTCGGTCGTTGCGCCGTGTCTTGCGCTCCGACCCGAGGCGCTTGAAAAGCAGAGAAGGGGCTGTTGGGGTTCAGTGGAGGACGCCCACCCGGGCGGCCCCCGTACTCCTCGTGCTACATGGCACGCGAGCTGTTGAAATTGGAGCCGGTTACGCCTCCGGCGCCGGCATTTCGTTCCGGCCGTCCTGACTGCACGCGCTCTCTGGATTATCGTGCTTTTGCGTCCGCACGGGCAAGGAAGGCCGCTAGGCGGCCTTCTGCTCCTTGCGCTTGTCGAGGAAGTGGACCGTCTGGGCCACGATCTCGGTGTCCTTCCGGGTGTCGCCCTCGCGGGTCTCCCACGAACGGGTGCGCAGAGCGCCCTCGACGATGACCGCCGAGCCCTTGGCGAGGTGCTTCTCGCAGGCGGCCACCTGCTGTTCGCCCAGAAGGACGACGCGGAACCAGTCGGTCTTCTTTTCGCCTTTCTCGATGCGATCGCACGCGAGCGAGAAAGAGGCGGACTTCGCGGGACCCTCGGCCCCGTTCTTCTGGTGAAGGGTGACGGCGGCGCCGAGCCGGCCGGAGATGTTGATGGTGTTGAGGTCTTTCTTCATGATGTTCTCCTTGAACTGTGCCGTAGGCCTGTTATTGGGGCCTCTGGCGGTTGGTAAATCCCCGGCGGCAACCCTGCCGCAGGGGTGTTGTTCTTACTTGTACGAAGGGAAAAACGGGAGCGACCGGTCGGTCGCTCTCTTCCCGAAGGACCGGAGGCGTCACAGTAGCATCCGGTATTCCTCGACTTCTTCGTCAGAGGTGAAGCCGTTGTCGGCGAGCCAGTCAGCGTGATTGATTATTTCGCCGTCGGCGTTGGTGTGATACTGTTCCATGAAAGCCTCCATAAGCCCCTCGGGGCTGTAAAGATGTTGTTGTTCTTGATACTGAATACTTGAAAAGTGTTCTGTTAACTCTCCCTTGTCGTCCTCTCTTCCCTGATGCTTTTTGCCGGATGCTTCCCTCTGGGGGGCCGGCGGAGGCGGGTTTCGTCCCTCTCTCGGGGACGGTAGCAACAAACCCGGTCGGCGGAGCGTCTACTCGCTTGTGAAGGACCCGATGCCTTTCGGCATCACAGGCCCGTCAAAGCCGTATCGGGGGCAGGTGTCACACTGGCGAGCCGCAGGATCGCCCTTGCCTTTGTGGGAAAATGTTGGGGGCGACCTTCAGGGGGAACCGAGATTTTTACCCCGAGCCGGTCATGGATGGTCGGCGTGAAGTCGAGAACAGCGAGGCCGTCGAACGATGGGCGAATTCTTCGATGAGACAATACCTAGAGGGTCTTGGCGAAGGCGAAAATGCGTCCAGCGGGCAGGCACACGCTGATCGGAGACCATGCCCGGCCGTTCAGGATCGGCTCAGAGGGGCCGACGGCAGAAAGGAGTTGACGCCGAAAGACACCGATACGGATAGTGCCTGTGTACGATGCCGGGGGGTTGAGGGGCAATAAGAGAGTAGGGGACAGCAACGACACCGAGGATTGTTCCGTCACTGTAAGGAGGGTGAACGAAACGCTCACCGGAGGGAGTTCCTTGGCAAATCTCGGGGAAGGGAGGAAGGGAGAGTCTGGGGAACTCTCTTGGGGCTCCACTCCGGGCCGAGGCCAAGACGCGCATTGGTGGGACGGAAGCAGGTCTAGGCGACAGGAACGGGACCGACGACCGGAAGAGGAGGGGAGGTTACAACAACGACGAGATGCGTCCCGTAACGCCGATGCAGGGGCGAAAGCGGTTCAAGGCAAAGCAACACAGCCGGGGTGGAGAATTCGGAGCAAACTGACCGGCCAATTCGGAACAAACTGGCCGGGTAATTCGGTCAAAGTGGCCACCCTCTTCTAAGGGGTCAGCCAGACAGCATAAATAGCGCGGGAAGAAAAACGGACTAGACTTCCGCCGCCTTTTTAACAACGGCGGAGGAATGCATGAACCGGAGGAAGGACCGTATGGAAGTACGCAAACTGCTGAAACTGAGAGCGGAGGAGGGCCGGAGCGACCGGAGCGTGGCGCGGATATTGGGCGTCAGCAAGACGACGGTCGGCAACTACTACCAAGCCTTCCTCAAGAGCGAACTCCCCCTTGCCGAAGTACTCGAACTCAGCGATGAGGATCTTGAGGAGCTTTTCTATAAAGGTTCGGTGGATACTGAACGCTTAAAGACTCTCATGGAAGAGATCCCCTACATGGAAAAGGAACTCGGGAAACGGGGCGTGGATAAGAAACGCCTGTGGGTAGAGTACCGGGAACGCCATCCCGACGGATACGCCTACACCCAGTTCTGCTCCCACCTGAAACGGGCACTACGAAACATGGAAAGCTCGGTCTATCTTCAGCACAAGGCGGGCGACAAGCTGTTCGTGGACTTCGCGGGAGGGAAACTGCCGCTGGTCGATCGCAACACGGGCGAGAGATGGGAAGTCGAGGTACTGATCGCCATCCTCCCGTACAGCGGCCTCGGCTACGCGGAGGCGGTCCAGAGCCAGAAGACGGCTCACTTCCTCTACGGCTTGGGGAACGCCCTCGAATACATAGGCGGAGTCCCCGCCCTCATCGTGCCCGACAACATGAAAAGCGCCGTCACCAAAGCGCACCGGTACGAACCGGAACTGAACCGCACCTTCGAAGACTTCTGCACCCACTACGGCACCGCGGCCCATCCGACGAGGACCGCCGCCCCCAAAGACAAAGCCCATGTCGAGAACATGGTGAAGATCGTCTACCGGAAAATATTCGCCGCCCTCAGGAACGAGACCTTCTTCGACCTCGACACCATTAACCGGCGCATCAGGGAACTCCTCGATGCCTTGAACGACGCGCCGCTGACCAACAGAGCCGAGAGCAGACGCGACCTCTTCGAGGCGGGCGAGAAGGAAACCCTGCGGCCGCTCCCGGCCGCCCGTTATGAACCGAAGCGGTACGAAACCAAGAAAGTGAGCAAGTTCTGCTTCATACAGGCGAGCGAAGACCTGAACTACTACAGCGTACCCTATCCTTATATTGGCAAGACCGTGGAGGTCGTCTACAGCGCCCGGCACCTTGAGGTCATCTACAACCATCGCCGGATCGCCTACCATGTCCGCACTGGGGAACGGTATCAACTGATCCCGGCCCATCTCCCGCCGAAACATCAACCCGAACTGAACGAATGGAACGAGGAACGCATCGTCGCCAAGGGGGCGGCCATCGGGAGCGAAACGGCCGCCTACCTCAAGGCGCTGATCGCGAGCAGACCGCATCCCCACATCGCGTTCCGCGCCTGTCTGGGCATCCTCGCTTTGGCCAAGGAGAACCGGTACGGGCCGTACCGGCTCAACAACGCCTGCAAGCGGGCCGCCCTCTTCGACAACTACAGTTACCACAGCATCGAGTCGATCCTGAAGAAAGATCTCGACCGCCTGACGCCAGTTCCGACACAGTACACCCTGCCGTTGCACCATAATGTACGAAACGACTACCGCTAGGAGGCACCAGATGAGCACCACCATCGCCAAGATGAACGAACTCAAATTGTTCGGTATGCGCGACGCATGGAACACCGCGCGGGAGACCCGGGCCCGCTACACCAACGACGAGATCGTCGATGTTCTCGTGGAGGCCGAATGGCTGTACAAGCAGCAGAAAACGCAGGAGCGCCGCATCAAGCAGGCGAAGTTCCGGTATCAGGCATTGGTGGCCGAACTCGACTTTTCGGCCGCCCGCAATATCGACAAGAACCAACTGGCCCGGCTGGCCACCTGCGCCTTCATCGATCAGGCTGAAAACATCATCGTCACCGGAGCGACCGGCGCCGGCAAGAGCTATGTCGCCTCGGCGCTCGGTCACCATGCCTGCCTCAAGCAGTACCGGGTACTCTATGCCAACACCAACCGACTCCTCGCCGACCTCAAGATGTCGAAGGCCGACAACTCCTATCCCCGCGCCATCGCCCGCATCGCCAAACAGCAACTTCTTATCCTCGATGACTTCGGCCTCCAGCCGCTCGACGGGGAGGCGCGCCTGATCCTTCTGGACCTTCTCGAAGACCGTCACGGCAAGCACGCTACCATCATCACCTCTCAACTGCCGGTCAAAGAGTGGCACGAGGTCATCGGCGATCACACCATCGCCGACGCCATCCTCGACCGGCTGGTCCACTCGGCCCATCGCATCGAGATCAAGGGCGAGTCCATGCGCAAAAAGAAGGCCCTCGGGAAGAAGTGACGAGCCGTTGATCCTTTCCCGCGTGAAAACCTTGCTTTTCAGGGAAGAAGCCTCCCTAATACGGGGGTAGCTAGTCATACAAAGTCGAAGGGTATCTGCACATGGGGATGGTGCGGAGGAAAGACTTCTTGACGAAACGAAACGGCAAAGGTCTCGGGCAGGGGAATAAAATAGTTCTGTATAATATCGGTTGGTTACGCGCTTGGTTGAAAAAAGCAGAATCCTTTTCCCGTGCGCTCGTCTCTTATGTGTATCAAGGGGAAGAGGTAAATCGCGTGCGAAGAAGTTTAGCGGGAACCATGCATAGAGACGAATGCAAAACCACCAACAACGGAGATAGAGGGAGGAGAGGATGAAAAAGATTGTCAACAAGCAAAACCTCTTACGATCAATTGATTCTGGGAAAAACGATTCCTCCCTCCCTTTTCGCTCCAAAACGACACTTCTTTTGTTCCTTATTTTATTTTCAGAAATTCTTTCGGCTTCTGTCGTCGTTAATCCCGTTTGTCCCGCTGATGGCTCTCGAGACGGAGAGGTTTGTGAGATTTTCAAGGATATCAACGGTAACATTGTTACGTTAACCTGTAATGCAAATATTTGTAATGATGCCAATAACGATTCCTACCGTTTTTTTGCCGAGAGAACAAGACCAAACGATTTTTCGAAAACAACCAATGCTTTTTATGAAAATAACGGGAATTATCTCGTTATAGACGGAAAGGTGCGTCCCATTATACCCTATGCCATGATTCGCCCGAATTGCGACTACGCCACCTACAATGTCAACATCAACGCACACGAGGATTTGGCAAGACCGGTTACAGACATCATGGCCACCTTGGAAGAATACTTTGCCGAAGCGTCCTACGGCAATTTTACTCCGACGATGCGATTGTTGACGGAAGAAGGTCCGGGAAACGACAACTACCTTGATTATCCCGTAGGTGCTCCCGTCAATTGTTTCAAGAACGCCTCCTGTCAAGTCGATGCTTGTGTTGAATGCAAGGGGAATCCTGCATTGATCAACCAATGTTACACAAGCGATTCTTGTTTCGGCGGCATAAGCGATTGCGGTTGTGACCCTGCTTCGCCGTCCGCATGTTATACCTGTCCGTGGGATCCCACCAACGAGATCAGTTTCGAGTGCGGCGACGACAATCTTTTGGAAGACGCTCATTTTGAACTGGCCCTACAACACTATATTGATCTGTATCCGGCAGGTCAGCAGAGACTCGCTCTATCGGCATTGTCCGCATACCAGCAAGATACCGATTTCGACGGTAAGCCCGATATTTATATCATTCCCGCTACCATCGTAGTGTATGCCACTCCGGGGATGGGACAAGGAGACGATCCGGCGCAGGTGCAAGTGAGTGTTGACGGAGATGTCGTAGATGTATTTACGAAAATGGCGAAAGTTTCTGTTGACTCCGATATGCGTGTATACTTGGAGGAATTTCTTCATACGAGAAAACTTCAGGATCTATACACCTCTTTTAATATTCAAGGCCGCTTCGGAGATTTTGACGGTATTTCCGGGGGAGCTTGTGCGGAAGCCGGTGATCCGTACGCAAATTCGTGTGCCGCCGATTTGAATTTGTTGCATAAGATGATGCTCAATTGGATTCCGGCGAACGACTATAGCGGTTATCTCACTCACATAAACATCATCGACGACCTGTTGACGGGGAAGGTACGGTATTTCGTTAACGGTAAAAACGTTACCTGGAAGAACGAGTGCCACGACATACCGAATGTTTTCTGTATCACCGTGAACATACCTTTAAACTATTCTCCCGTTTCCGCCTCTGAATTTGCTTTGCCCCAAGGCGGCTACTTTATTATCGATAGTTCCAGCATGAATCTCGTCCCGCAGTCCCCCTTCGAACCACGAGTTCTCGATTTGCGTTCAGACACCGCCATTATGGGACAAATCCTTCATAACGAGTTACATAACGGACTGCATGTCGGCAGGCGGGTCAACTACAGCAAGTGGTCTGAAATATCATACGGCCACGCAAGCAGCGACGGATTACTCCTCTATACTTTCAATAAAGATGGAAGAGAAGAAATCGACTGGGGATCGGTTCCCACGTTCTCTCATTATCCCTACCTCGATATTATCGAACAAGACCCTTTCGATACCAGATCAGATACCTTCTACGTAATATTCAGTCGAGCGGATACATTGGGAGGCATGGCGGATCCCATCAACGAAATAAAAAACGAAGTCAATAACGGACTTGTTTCTTACATTCCTTGGGGAGTATATCCATGGGTGTGGGATACCGATACCTATTTATGGGTCGAAGACAATCTCTTGGTAAATAGATTCGAAAAGGTTGAAAGAATGATGGTTAAAGGAGTAATGGCCAATAGATATCAAGATATGGTAGATTGGGCCACGAATTGGCCCGGTTCGCGGCAATGGCTCGGCATGTACTATCGTTTCAATCGCAATGATCGACTTGACAGCACCGAAGAAAGATATCCGGTAGATGTTCTCGATCCTTCGGGAAATTGGCAATACGATCTACCAAGGAACCGGATTAAACTGTTAACCGCATCGGCGCATCCACTTTTGATGAACATTGCCGATATCGTAAAAGAAAACGACACCTTCTCGTTTAAGTTGGTTTTTATGCCGGAACACGACGCCGAGGCCATAGGGAAGGTAAGAGAACATTTCATCGACAACGATATGGATGGGGACGGCATTTGCGATTTCAATTGTAGTCCCAACGGCGCTCTGAGCGGATGCGATTACGATCTGGCGCGGGCGCAGGTAACCAGCACCGCGCAACAATTGCTCGAAGACGGAACCGTCATCGATTATCCGAAATATCGTTTAACCAACTATGTAACGGAAAACTATTGCGGACTTTCCCCGTCGGGTCAGATTGACAACTGTCCCGGTCTCTATAATCCCGATCAGGCCGATGCCGACGGCGACGGTATCGGTGATGCCTGCGACAACTGCCGGTTCGTTCCCAACCCGATAGAGGACACTTCCTCCCCCTTCATGGAGTTAATTTCGGCGCCGATCGAAGGAGTTGACCCGACATTGGGCGGACCTGATCTGCCCGGCGAGCTCGTCTGGATAGCGGGCGCGGTGGACAAGGGTTACGCAAAATATGGCGGAAAAATAGTAAATCTCGGCAGCGACCTGTTACCGAAACCTTTCTGGTTGCCGACGGTTTCCTGGCAACCGGACCATGACCTAGACGGCATCGGCGACGCCTGTGACGGGCCCGACTATGCCCCCTTCGTGGATGGTCACGGATATACCCGAACCCCGGACGGCTTCGGTTATCCCTATTTACAGTCACAAGCATGGGATGTCGGCACGCATACCGGCGGTTTTTACACCCCGTGGAATGCGCGATATGACGCCTTCGTGAAGATCTACCACGCGCTATTAGGCGATCCCTGCCCTCCCGATGATGGCCGATGCGAACGGAAACGCAGATCTTCTGAGCACTTCTGTGGTGTTGAAGATGCTCGTCGCGGTTCCTGGGGTGAAGACGGGGTCTGCGCCAACACCAGAGAAAGTCAAACCTCACAACAAAATTTTGGCAACCTTTTCTACGATTACGGCTTCTCGCACGGTACCGATGAAATGAGCATAGACGAATCGGGGAATTCTCCGTGGAGAATGCGTATTTCTTGGGCGAAAGACTTGAAACAGATCCCGAGCGACTATATGGGCGATCTCAATTACGACGGGAACGGTAAACGCCCACTCATGGAACTTTCAACCAGCATACCCAAGAACACCATCTTTTGGAACTGGCGGCGCGACTGGTGGGAACGGAACGAATGTTATTTGACCTCCAAGCAAAATGAGCCCTATTGTCAAGGTCTGAAAACCCCTACCGAAGGATATGTCGCCGACTACAATTTCCATTACGCTCTTTCGACAGGTATTTACCCCGTAGCGACGGAAACATTGCCGAGTCGGGCATATATTCTGGACGGCGCCATTAACCCCGATTATTTCCTGAGCCGGCAGAAATACGCCCGCTCCTTCCGTGAAACGACACTTCCCAAGACGCTGAATTATCGTAGAACCGACCTGTTAGGGCCACAGTTCACGATCCCCGATATCGTCATAGAATACTGTCCGACCTGCTATCCCGATACGCCGATCGAGGCGATGCGACCGGTCAATCTTCTCTGGAGCAATTACGCGCAGTGGCTCCTTCGTAAGAACGCCGGCGGCGACTACGAATTCATCGCGACAAAGAAACAAGCCGCTCCCGGTGGCGCCCTCGTTTTTGAAGGGGTGGGCAACCTGCTGTACAGCATCGAACAACTCGACAACGAGTATGCTCTCGTCGTGAGTTATCCGGGCTTTTCCCCCGAGTGGCACCGTATCGGCATGCTGGAAGGATTCGATCAGATACAGGAAGTGACGGCGATAACGCAACAGGGCGACCGTTTCGTCATTATCGGCAAAAGCGGACTCACCTCTCCGGTAGAGAAGATATTCGCGCTGACGGCGGAACAGACCGGTACCGCGACGCACAGCACCCACGAAGTCCCGGTCTACACCTACACCTTGACGGCACAAAGCGCGACCGGTCTGGATGCGCTGACCGGCAAAAAACTCGTGACGGTCGGTGATGCCGTCTATCTTCTCTCGCGTAATGAGACCAACAACACGACCGCCATCCGCAAACTTGATACGGCATCGTGGACCATCACGGCGATCACTCCGCCCGTTACTCCGAGCGCCCGGAAGGTTTATAATGTGTACGGCGCGGAAGACAAACTCTATCTTGTCGGTGGCATCGATGTGAACAACGGTACCCCGAAAGATCTCTGGGTATTCGACACCGCGACCGATGAGTGGACCAAACTCCACGATAACCTGACCGGCGACCTGCGGAAACTCGTCATCGAGCCGATAGACGGTAAGATCGTCATGGCGAGTCCGGTCCTTGATTTCCACCAGACGACCCACAGCGCCATTGCATTCGACCTTACCGATGAAACCGTTTCTTATCCGGCCGTGCCGGTCATTTCCTCCCCCGATCAGATGCTCGCCCTCATAGAAGGCTACTGCCTGAACGAAACGGGAACGCTCCTTAAGGGTGGCACCCTCGTACTCGGTCTCTGCACCCCCTTCACCCACCCGTGGTACAAGCAGTTCTCCATCGGCACGACCGTCTACAGCGTGGCGGGCAAAGGGAACCGCCTCTATGTCGGCACCAACAGCGCCATCAAGGTCTATGACATCAGCGACCCGAACGCGCTGGTCCTCAAGAGCACCTTCACCACCAACAAGAAGGTCTACGATCTCGAAATCATCGACGGCGACATCATGTACGCCGCCACCAGCGGCGGCATCTACCGGTTCGATACCGCCAACCCCGACGCACTGACCTCGCTTCAATTCTACAGCACCCCCTACAACTATCAGTACCGCCTCCAGTACTACGACGGCCATCTCTATGTCGGCGACGACAACGGCATCAACATCCGCGACGCCGAGAACTTCGCCCGTCTCGCCTATGTGAACATCGGCAGTATCCTTGACTTCGCCATCGCCAACGGCGAGATAGCCATGTACTGGTACGACTTCTGGGATGAAGGCGTCATGATCCGCGACGCCGAAAGCCTGACCCTGAAAGCCTACGAGTACGGCTCCTGCTACACCGGGGAACTGACCACCGACCACGGCGCGTTCTACCTCGCCTGCGACGGCTACGAATACCGCTTCGCCGGACGGCCCGACACCTACATCGACTTCTGGGAACTCGACGGCGACATGCGGGAGATGGCGGAGAACCACCTCTACAACGGTTGGGTCTACATCCCCGACGGGACCAAAGTGAAACTCTCCACGAATAACGATGTCCCGGCTGTCTGCGGCAACGGCATCCTCGAACCAGGCGAGGTCTGCGACAGCGACAGCGTCTACTGCGAAGAGATCGACGATACCCAGTGGAATGCCGGGACGGCCTATTGCAATTCGACCTGTACCGGTTATGATACGGGAGACTGTTACTGGTCAGGGTGCTGAGATGAGAAAGATATTTGCTACCGGGGGCGGCTTGGCCGCCCCCCTGTTTCTCTCTCTGATGTTGAGCATGGTTGCCTGCAAACAAGAAACACCGAAGAATGACGCCGATACGGTGACCGCGGACGACGACATGTCGCACATGGAGGGCGACACTTTAACGAGCGACGATGCCGCTGTTTCTAACGATGAGACCATTGACGATGTCCTTTCCGATAACGATACCGTTGTCTGTCCCGACCTCAAGGTTTATGAGAATGTCAAGACGGCAGGGTTTCCGCTCAAGGACAAAGAGGGCAAGATAACTTTCTGTCGGCCGGGGTGCGACACGCCGACCGAGAACGACCCGCAGTGTGTGAGGAATATTTGGGATTGGCTTAACTGGGGACGATATCAGAAATATAAAAGCGGGACCGAATCATATACCGAATGCTATCCATGGCCCTGTGTTTTACCGGACACGAAAGCGCAAAGTATAGATTATAGCCCTTGCGACCGGGATATCACCAACAAATACTATCACGCCGACATGTCCGTATTGTACGATCTGAAAATAGAAAAGGACAAGATCGGTTTGGTTATGGTGGGATCAAAAGCATCGAAAACCATATTGTACGATATAAAAGAAGATACTTATACGGCAATAGGGCATTGTGGCGTAGGCACGGCATATAAAAACGAAAGGTTCTTGTTTTTTACGACGACCGAAGATTATCTCACCAACGGAACTTATGAAATGGGGGATACCTATATTCTTTCGGCGAAAAAAACGACCACCGGCTACCGTTACGAAGTCATCTATGACGACGAACAACATCAGGCATATTTCTCGCGCCCGCCCTTGGTCGGGGACAAATGGGTTGTTCTTAATGTCAAACACCGGACGACAGGCGCAACGGAAGTGGTTTACTCCAAGGTGGACGAATGGAACTGGCATCCTCTCACATACAGCAAGGTGTATGAGGGGAATGTGGTGGACAACCGAGTTACCTTCATCAATGACAATCGCGAAATATATGTCTGTGACCTTGACAAATTGCCGTACAATCCGGCAAAGGACTGCATCAGGATAGATCGTGAAGGGGAAATGGCCTATCAGCCGCGACTGAACGAGGAGAACAAGAACCAAATGGTTTATTTCGCGGGAGTCGGCGAATACGGGATAACACTGGTGGATATTTCGGACACGGTCCCCGTGTACAGTCTCATAGCCATCACGCCTTCCGACCCACAACCCTTAGGGACATATCCGCATCAATTCAAAGGCAATTTAATACTGTATAGCGAACTTTTCATGCCCCCGAACGAAGAAACACGCGAGGACTTCAAGGCCTGTTTCTACCGCATAGATACGAAGAAACAGTATTGCCCCTTGAAGCCAACCAAGCAGGAAGATGGTCGTTACGATATGGGCTTTAATTCGTTCGATGGCAACTATCAACTCTGGAAAACGCCAGCAGGAACCACTTCTCGCTTCCGCGACATTGCCTGCTACTGCGAAAAAGAAGGCGTCTGCCCGTTTGAGGGGTTAAAGAATCGATAGTCGTCAAAGAAAAATTGACTAAAAGGCAGTTTCGACACACACTCAAATCGCTGTCCGGCTGATCTCTTTCAGGGGTGGCCATTTTGGCCGAAACGGGTGGCCAGTTTCACCGAATTATCCACGGGGAGGGGGCAGGTCACCACCCACCCGATCCGAGCGAGTAGGCGCAACGATGAAACGCACATCCTCACGGAACCTCTAAATATACAACATAGACCTCCGATAAGTATCCTATAAAAAAAAGATGTCAGGAAAAATCTGATCGGAAATAATGAAATCAGCAAGTTGAAGGAACAACACAACACCATGTATAATGTGTTGTGTTGACCCCCGGAAAAAGGGTGAATCGGTATAAATAGGTATGCCCAAAGAACTGGACGATGAGGAGCAAGATGTCCGAATTACGCAGGCGAGTTTCAGCGGAACATACATATATAGGGAGAAAGTGCGCCCAGGAACCGAAAAAGTCACCCGATCTTTATATAATAATGTGTAGGACCTCCAAGAACCGGAAAAACGAAGGGAGAAACGATGGCAACGGTCATCAAAAACAGATCGGATAATTTGCGAAAAAATTCGCAACTAATTGATTTTGCGAGATTTTTTGACGATTTGAGGGCGTCGGCTATAATAGTTCCAGAGATGGTTCGTTCCCAAACGATAAATACGGTAGGTCCATTAACTGACATAAGGAGAAAGAAGATGATGATGTTTCAGCGGTTCCTAGCGTTTCTTGCGTGTCTTATCGTCGCCATGCGGCTCCCGGAAGGGGTTTCGGTGCTCGACCGTCCGGTACGACCACCGGAAATGGATGAACTGGAGTGGCACGACCGGGCGGTCTCCAACAAGAAACGCCGACTCGGGAAGAGGTAGGGGGGGATCGGGGTGGATTATTCTTCTTTGGTCTCTTTCGGCTTCTCCTGTTTCAGCTTCCACCCTTTGCACCCCTTATCAACGATGTGCCGGGGGATCTCTTTCTTCCCGGTGGGGTTGTTCTTCGCCGGCTTCGTGCAAAAGCCGAAGAATGTATCGCCGCCGAGGGCTTGAAAATCACAGGTCCAGCAGAAAGGGGAGTCGGTCATTGTGGGCCTCTGTATTTGCGATGTATGTCGACTGCTTCGTAAAACTCAATCTCTAAAAGTTTGTTTACCACTTCATCGGCCGTCTCTTTGTCTTCTGAGGATCCCTTTTCGTAAGTCGCAATGAGAATCGGAGGAGCACAATCTTTCAGGAGATACGCACGGCCTTTGATCTTGTCGACGATGATGTTCAGAAGATTGATAAAAAACTGCGGGTGCTTCTCATAGGACTCTTGGGCCAAATCAGAGAAAACCCTTCCTGTGTAAAGTTCACTTTCGGGGTAGTATGCCATCTCTTTCAGAATCAACGACTGTATTTTCTTGTCTTCATACACATACGGCAAAAGGGAAATAAGTTGTGGCAGGATAACGGATCGAGATGTCTCATCAGCATCCATTCGTTCATCTATTTTCTCCCATAGTTCAATTGTGAAATCTCTTACTTTACCTATATCGCTTCTCCACATTTCGGCGGCGATCTCCTTGATGAGTTGAGGATCGCTTCTTTCTATAAAAGTGAAAATCCGCTTATCGTTCTTATCTTTTCTATCAGGATCCCGCGTATCGAAGAAATGCCTATTTAAAAGATGATGGGCGAGACGAGAAATGAAGTATGAGTCTGTTTTAGACATATCGCCGAAAACACCTGCGGCATGTTTGTACTCTTCCGTAAGGGCATCTTCAATATTGATGTAGAGTGTTCGCGCTGAAAGATAGCCGTAAAAGGAGATTTTGAAAAACTCTGCCCTTTCCGTATTTAGCGGAAAAAGGTGTTTTCGGCAGAACTCAAAATATTCCTCGTCTATGTAGTTAAACAACGGAAGGTACATCGCTGTAGAAAAATGGAAATACGGGGAAACTTCTTTCTCCCCTGTAAAGCATTTCGAGAGGATTTCTTTGATGTCTTCGTTCCCTTGCCAGCGTTCCCCTTTTTCTTTCTTGTTATCTCCGGTGACCATGCGGCGGAGATACTCCATGACTGCGGACCATTTCTTTGTTTCCGCGTGATTCCATATTTGGAAAGCACCTTCGGGAAACTCTTGGGTGAGCGCGGGAAGGGCCAGAAGAGACAAAATGGCCGCATGGATTTTTACCGAATATTCCGCAGGCCACGGCTTCTCGTCTGGAGAGACACCGGCATAAAGGAAGTCGGAGACACGGTGAATCAACAAAAAGGTATTGTCAGTGGGATTTTCTTTTATTATCCGATCCAAAATGCTGGTCATCCAATCTAAAACCTTGGGAATATCTATGCTTTTGTTCTCCTGTTGTCTGCTTTGATAGACCATGACCATCTGGGAGAGGTAGTGATAGTTAGCGTCTAGTGTATTCGGAAGAAGTGCCGTAAAGGCTTCGATCTCTTCTGAGATGGCTTTGCCTAGAGAAAAATCAAATCGTTCGCCTTGGCCACCATTCAGGAGTTCCTTGAATGCTGACAGGTCCGCCCTTACGATGGCCTCTTTAAGTTTCTGGACCATGTTGGGGTCAAAGAGAGGGGAGGGATCAGTATCACTGGTTTCTACCCATATGGTGCGACCGGGGTGTTTGATCTCTTGGTTATAGGTCTTTTTCAGATTCGCTTCTATTGCGCGGTGAGGTCCCTCCTCAATATCTGATAGAGCGGAGAGCCATTCGAGTTTGTAGTAGGCGACATACCGAGGCCGTTCTGCTTCGTCAATATCATCTCTTACTGAAGGTTCCTCATCTAACCAATAAATATATTGGTTGACCTCCTCTTCCGTCATGTTCTTGGCGTTGTGTTTTACAAGATCGTATATCTCTTTCTTGAGGAGACTGTTTTTCAGAGGGTTACCATTCAAGCCCCAGAACAGAGATCTCAGTGTATCGTAGTTCTTATCAACAAGGTAGATGCCGATGCGCCGGAAGATGGGATAGGGATTCAGTTCTTCAGAAAGGAGTCTTGTGACCCAAGCTCTTTTTTGATCTCCTTCTGTTGCGTTGACCATGTCTTGCAGAAAACGAGCGATGGTTTTGTGATAGTCGAATCTGCTTCCGAGTTCCTTTTCTTCACCTTCAATGGAAGGAACATTGAAAATAGAGAATCGGGATCTATCGGCATTGACGATCTCTTCTATTATCTGAAAAGCAGTTTCCGCCAATTCGGCTGGACAGCAGTTTGCCAATTCCGTGGTGTTCTCTTCGATGATCCGATGCAACCAGAATTCCTGAACATTAGACCTGATCGGGCGCCATTTGTCTTCTGTTCGCCTGTATGATAGAGTTGCGGCGATTATTTTTGTCAGGAAGGATTTCTTGTTGCTGTCATCTATGGATGACCTGCATATCTTTTTTAAGAATCCTCCTGCTATGTCCCCCGCAATAAGAGAATTGTCTCCCTCTTCTTTCAATGCTATGGCTATGAAGTTGATATGAGATATTGAAAGAATATCTTCAGGAAGAGCCGCGATAACTTTGAATACCTGCCAGTCGGCGTATGGGTTGGTGATGTCTTCGGCTTCTTTGTCTCGGTCGGATATCATGCCTAGAACGATGTTGTTGACTATTTCTATGTGTTCGCGGGAAATGCCGTTCTTTTTCAGGACTGCGAGCAAATATTCCGCAGCAGGCCAATAGGGGTATTGCCAACTTGATTTTTCGGGATTAAGATAGCGCCTAGGTGGCTTGTCGGCGTTGTTAATGAGATTGTTGTCAAAAATCGTTTGTAGCCATCGATCAGGAGTTGATAACATTTCTAATCTTTTTAGAAAGTGCGTTTTTAATAATGGTTCTTGCATATATCTTGATATTTTTTCATACTTTTCTGGAGTATCAATTATGTCGTCTATTATGAGTGCCGCGCTTAAGTGATCTGGATTAATATTACTCATCATACTCTCCCTTTTTATACTTTTCGTCTGGTTTCAGAGAAATGCGTTCAAGATATTCTAACAAATCCTCTGTAACATACCAACCACTGTTTTTCTTTTTTATTATTGGTTTAATATACAATTTATCAAGATATTCTGACATCATTACTTTCTGTTCCTCATCTTTTCCATCTTTTCCTTTTACTTTATAAGCAACTTCTTTTTTTATACTTTCCTCGTCAACGAAGGCATAGTGTCTATATTTATTCTCTTTTATGCTGTCGCATCTTGCAAACGATTGGTCTCTTTTCTCTTGTATGTCTTTTATTTCTTGTATGAGATTAAGATAGTAGATATCTCTGAACCCAAACCCAAAATAACAGACAACATGATTTTTTATTATTACTCTTACTAGTTCTCCTAAGGTATTGTCTGTGATATAATATTTGTTGTACTCTTCTTCACGTAGAAGGCAGGTATCTCCGGCGCAACCGTGGAGATAAACAACATGTCTGTCATTCACTCCGTTAAGGAACAAGGCAAAGGATGTTTTGATCTCATTAATACGACGCTGTTCCGTAAGACGATATCTTTTTTTTTCGTCTACTGCAAATTTGAAGGCAAAATCATAATTAGTTGTAACAATAATCCTAAATATATCTATGATTTTCTTGTGTATCGGTGTATAGTTTATGTCCCTCATGTTTATTGCTTTTTCAATAAAAGCAGAAATGTCTTTTTCTTTGTATTTTGAATCTGGCAATAAAGTCGATGCAACTTCGGGCAATGACCCTATCTTGCCTTCTTTTTGCAAGCCATCTTTAATATCTTCTATTTCTCGACAAGTTTTTTCATTTCCAGATGCAAAACATACTCTGCCTAAGAAATCTTCCCACAACCCTAGTCCTAGGGGTTTTGAAATGCCCGCGCCAACAAAAGCAATTGCCTCATGTGGATTATTACGTATTATATCGGCAAGTTCCTCTAGGTTGTTTTTGCTTTTCTGATCCAACAAAATATCTTCTATGTGCATCGTGTTTGTCTCTATTTTTCTTCCTTACTCTTCCTCAAACCCTTGGCTCTCGAACTTCATCGTGCGGCAGTTTTCGGTCACGGTGCGAACGACCTGCTCGGGGGTGCCGCCCGGCACCTTCGCCACTATCTCCAGCGTTACGGATACTTCCGATCCTACCAGTCCCGCAAGGTGAGCGATGACCTCGTCGGCGATACGGCTGGCATCTCTTCCGACACGATTGGGATCCAGTGTTGCAGTCCCGTGGAACCGTTTGGGCTGTTTTTTCTCCCCCGGAAGTTTTTTCTTCCCTGATGAAGAATCATCTTTTGTGTCAGATGAGCCTGCTTCTTCTTTTTTACTGTCGGCTTGCTCTTTCGATTTTTCGGCTTCCGTCTGCTTGATCGCGACTTCGGGCTTAACGAGCAGACCTGAAAGATTCCTTTCAGTCAGGGGCACTTGTGCGGCAAAAAGCAATCCTCGATAGCGGCTAGCCGCCTCATCATAACTTTCGGCATAGGCAAAACTGTCCTTTTCCCAAGTTAGCATCTCGATCCCTTGCCGTATCGTTGCGGCAAACACCGACGGGTCAAGGAGCCGGGGCAGGTACAGGTATCGGGCGAAGTCTTCCATCAGTTGTTTGACGGGAATATGATCCCCGCGCCACAACGGTATCCTGTCCAACTCCATGCGAAGCCGGGCGGGACCGAACGCGGTCAAGAGCAACTCTTCATTACAGAGCTTCTTTGATGCTCGGACCGCTATTGGATCGCCGCTGGTCAGTCGTATGGTCTGCCATTCCATCGGCGTCTGTGGATCTTTCTGTACCGGCACCAACAACCATTGATAAACCTCGGGAAGACGCGCCGTCACGGTAGTGTCGGCGGTCTGTTTCTGCATCTCGGCCTGTTTCGTTTGATGTGGGTTGAGGTTGAGGGTCTCTTTCTCTTGCAGAATAGACTCCCACGCCAGATACCTACGCAGCGCCTCGTCGAGATCCTGCATCCGGGTCTTGTCGGCCGCGAGAAAGACCAGCGTGTTCTGGTATATTCTCGGAGTATTGCCGCGATAAGCAAGTATGCCTCGCGCCGCTGTTTCGGCGGGATTGCCCGGTTCTTTCGTACAGGGATGTTCGGGAGATAGTACTACCATTCGCGTTTCCATGTCGTCAGGCACATCGGCACCGGAACGAGGGAAATCGTGTATAGAGGAGAACTCTCCGCGCTTCCGATGAATGTCGGTGCGGACCCTTTTCTCCAGCTCGGCGACCACCTTGTCGGGATCGCGTTTCAACACCTCGGCGCGATCTTCCGCCACGGTGTTGACATTCGGCTGGGTAGAATACCAATAATGAGGACCATCCTGATAGAGATGTGACGCCTTCGCGGCCAAACGCCGAAGCGCGTCACCAAAAAGTGCCGGAGCCTCCCCCGGCATGACGCATCCGAGCCGTATCTGGCGGTCCTCGATGCCTCGGCGCGCAGCCGAAGCGATCGGGGCGGAACCCAGATAGATGGTCCGCGCTACCCGGCGTGTCGCGGAATACTTCCCGAAATTCGGATTGTCTGCATCTATCCGACGCGGCAGAGAATCGGGGCCATCCACATTCTTTTCGATAATGGGGGCCCAGTTGTCGGAGAGATATCGTGTCAGTTCCGATTGCACACGGTGGTCGTCTATCGGGATGGTCGAGGGAAGTATCAACGGGTTTTTGTCGTCGTTCTCCCAGAGACAGTGGATGACCGCCGCCATGAGACGCAAGACACCACGGGTCCGTTGGAACTTCACCAGCGTGGACCAGTTGTCGTAGAGCTGATCGAATATCTCCGGGTGAATGGGATAGGCAGACTTCATCCGTTCTTCGTATTCGTTGCTTTTGCTGCACGCAAGAGGGAACTCCGTTGCCTGCGCGCGGTACAGGTCGGCAAAGGATCGAACCGCCACATCGCGTAGTTTGAAAGCCTCGCCGGTGAGCGGCTCGAAGAGACGCCGCCGAACGATCTCGAATCCTTCTTCGGCGGTTGCGGGACGCCATGACGACTCCAGACGACCGATGACATTACGCAGACGGTCCAGCGCCTCTCGTCCCCGGATCCCGCCGACCTCGGCATCCTCCGCCTGCGCGTGCGGTGATCCGTGAGTATCGGATGCGGGTAGCGATACGATTAGCAGACAGTTCTTGGCCAGTTTCGCCGATTCGGTCAGCGCCTGCGCGAAACTGAACTGCGTTTCGAAACTGCCGGCGGGGAGGTCGCTCTGCTCATGCAGTTGGCGCGCGTAGGCGACCCATTCATCTATAAGTATCAGACAGGGACCATACTCGACGAAGAGTTCCCGCAGGGCATCGCCGGGACTGGTCGCCTTCTCGTCATCAGCCTTCACGCGGGCGAACGCCTTTTTTCCGCCCAACTGATAGGCCATCTCACCCCATAGAGTACGGACGATAGTGCCGTCCGGTTTCGATACCGGATTACCGGGCGATATCTTGTTGCCGACCAAGACCACTCGCTTGACCTTGGGCAGTTTCTGTATCCCCGCATTGGCCAAGACCTCGTCGGCACCGGGCAGTTCATGGGACTGCGCCCCCGACATCAAGTGGTAAATTGCCAGCATCGAGTGGGTCTTGCCGCCGCCGAAATTCGTTTGCAGCTGAATGACGGGATCTCCTCCCTGTCCCGAAAGGCGCTTGACACCGTTCGTAAGAAGTTCTTTCAGACTGGCGGTCAGGAAGGTACGACGGAAAAACTCCTTGGGGTCTTGATATTCGGCGCTCGCCTGTCCGAGGTGCACTTGCCAAAGGTCGGCGGCAAACTCTGCTTGCTGATAACTGCCGCGCGCGACATCGGGATGCGGGGTGATCACCTCACGCCACGGTTTGAGCACCCCCGTGGCAGCTCCTTCAACAAGCGACCCGCCTACCTTGCGTTTCTCTTGGCGCACCTGCTCGTCGTATTTCAAACGGCTAAGCTCTCTTTTCATCTGGGTCACTTCGTCCGCTTCGGGCGCGGAGACAGCCGCGAGGAGACGAGCCATCGAGTCAAGTGCGCGCTCAGCATCGTCGCTGGAGAAGTTTTCCTGATGAGCCCATTTATTACGCCAGTCGATGAGTTCCTGCACCAGCGACCGTTCGGCTCGCCCCAAGATTTTTCCGAACACCTCGTTCCACGAGTCCCACATCACCTTGAGGAGCGGCGAAACATCCCAATCGGTGAGCGCCTTCTTCTTGATGTTGCGGTCGGGTCCGGCGTAACGCAGGGCCTCAGTGAGAGCATTGTCGTGGTAAAGACTTTGGAACTCGCGCGATACAAACGAGGAGAGTCCGATGCGCAGGATGTCGAGCGCTTTGCCTACGCGGTCTCGGTTCGAGAGGGCCATGGTCGTCTCCTCCTATTAGAATAGTTCTGTCTGTTCGGGACCCGGAGCGACCTGCGTCGCCATCTCCTTGGAAAGTCGCATAATCTCCGGCCAACTCTGAACGAGCGCATTGTAGGATAGCGCCTCTTCTGCTCGTTTTTTCCGCTCGCAGACCGTGTAGAGCCGATAGCAGAGTTCACGGGCCGACTCGGCCTTCACCCCCAGTTTGACGATCAGTTCGGCTGCTGCCGTATCGCCGCCATTTTCTAACAACCGTATTAGGTGATGCACTATTTCCCAGACGGTCAGGCGCTTATCTTTAGTGGGATCCCAATCAGCCGGCAACTCTTTCGGCCTGATGAGATGAACTTTACTCGCCTTGGAGTGCAGTATCCCGGCGTCTACCAACCCCTGCACGCTCGTGTTCTTCGACTTTGAAAGTTGTTCCGCGACGCCGTATTCTCCTTCATCAAAGCCACTCTGTTCAAACCAAGTGAGGGCCCAGCGGGTGTCGGCATCAAAGTCACCCTCCTGTTCGGCGAGCGCCTCATCGAGCACCTGATTGATCAGCGCAAGGGCGGCTCGCACCGTGAGTGGTTGACCCTCAGCGTCCAGCACTTTGTCGTAACGGGTATAAATCGCCATGCCGGGCCCGATGGCCGCCTGCGCAAGGTCCACGGGGGCGATGTTGCCCTCCTGCAAGCGACGTAATGCTCCGGGCAATTCCATTTTCAGTGCATTGAGAAATTCGCGGCGTGTGGCGGTAGGCGCGTTGGTGATGCGCTTGCGGCAGACGATGACGATGCTAGACGCCAGCGCATTGGTGCCCGAGCCGATCATGCGGTTGGAAAGTTCTGTGCGCATCGGCCATGTGCCGCTGATGGAAAATCCCGCTTCGATGACGGCAGCGAGGAAGGTGTCCCATCCGGTGTTGGTGGTGCCGTCGTCGCCATCGCTCTCGGCCTGCTTGAAGGCGTAGTAGATGGTGACCGGGAAAGCCGGATGCGGCTGCTCGGCGAGTCGGCGCATTGCCTGTGTCATACCGTCAAGGAAGAAGGTCTCGGCCTTCTCCTTACTACCATGGCGGTAGGGCGTGGCTACAAGTTCCTCGGCCTTGGGGACGGCGAGGGTGGCGAACAGATCAGGAAAGACCGACTTCAGTGAACGACGCAGCCAAACATAAAAGAAGTCCGAAAGGTCGGCATAGCCGATGTTGTCGAAGTAAGGTGGGTCGGTGGAAATGACTTTATTGACACTAACAGATTGAGTTGACGCATCAGCTTGCGAAACATACCCTTGGGCAGAAGTGTCACCTGTCATTCCTTTCGTAACGCCTTCTATTGAGGTTCCGTAATCTCCCGCTGCCCCAGAAAATGGATTCACATCTGGGAAATCCCATGTCATGGGAATGGCTTGTCGGGCAAAAGCCGTCACCGTTTGACTACGCTCAGGAGTCCATCGTGCAATAGTACAAAGTGTGTTTGCCGAACGATCAACTGCCATCGCCAAATACACACCTATCGCCTCTGCGTATGCCGTCGCGCCGATACCGCCATCGCGGAGAAATTTGTCGTCGTCTGGCAGTCTCGATTTGAGAGCATCGCGCTTGATCTGTTTCATCGCTTCGCCAATAAGGTCAGAGAGTGTCGTTAGCGCCACGAGTTGACGGGGAGTGAAGAGGTCAGCGAATGTCATCAATCCGTAATTGGGTGTCTTGAAGTCACGCGGGTTGACAGGCAAAGCATTGTCGGGCTTCCACTCTGGCTTTGCCGTCAACGCAATTGCTTCCATTTCCGGCGTTGGTGCAAGATAGACCCGCCCGCGATCCCCTTCTGCAACAATCGCCATCAACTTCGCGCCCATGCGACCGGCTTTGCCTTCAACTCGGATGTGATCGTATGTGATAGGAATGTTCGACATCAAGCAACGGAAGGCTGCGCGCTTGCCAGCCGTGGTTCCAAGTTTTGCTCCCTCCGCATTCTTCGGTTTCCCTATCTTAACAGTGAACCGATAGCCACCGGTCTCAATTACTGGCTCGACATAGGCCTCCTTGCCTGCTTTTGTCGAAAGCATAAAGGTTGAGGCGAGCGGCACATCGACATCGGCAAAAGCGGGGTTGGGGCTCTTGACGGTACGTGCCCAGAGCCACGCAATCACGGTCAAATCCTTATTTTCGTAAGGCTTGAGATCGGGGCGATTCTTGACCATCTGAGGGGTGATTTTTACCTTGGGATAGAGGTGGCCGATCCGTTTCTCGGCCTCATCGCGCATCCATTTCCCGTAGTACCGCACATCCTCGGCAAGGCCTTGAGCTCCTTTCCATTGGGTGATGTCCTTTTCGTTCTGTGTTTTCGTGCGGTATTCAGGGTTGACCGGCGGACGACCAGCGAACTTCGGCGGTATCTCGATCATCGCCTTGTTGATAAGAACCGCGACTGGGTTCAAGTCGGAAGCATAGGACTCCAGACCCAATCGTTGCGCCTCCAGCGGTAATGCGCCTCCACCGGCGAAAGGGTCATGGAAAGCTGGCAGTTTCTTCCGGTCGAACAACTCCTTCACTCTCGGATGGTCGGCGTTGTCGGCACAGGCCCGTCGCCATGACTGCCATATCTCATCCCGCGCCTTCTTCAGAACTTCTTCATTGGTCGTATTTTCCCAGAGAACCAACTCGGTGATGATGTCGAAAATCCGTTGGCGCTCATGGTCGGCGAGTATTTCATCAAGGGTCGGCTCGGGGCCCGGTTCCGGGACGGTCAAGCCCGATCCCTTCGCTTTCTCGAACATGTCCCGGGCCTCGGTCCATGTTTTCCTTTTCGCCTTGAGTGCCGATTCCGCCTTCCGGCGCAGTTTGGCATCACCCCGAAGATCATCGACATAGGTTGATGGGTCATCCACCATCTGTGAGAAGATCACCGCGCGGGCGGCAGCAAGCGGACGACGCGCCCACCATAGATGGAGCGTAGAAGGATGACCATGCCGAATGGACTTCTCGCGCGCCGAAGCGATATTTATCGCCTCCAACGGAAGTGCGACCTCAATGAGTTTTTTTCTGGTCTTCATGATGGTTTGCCTGCCTGAGAAAGAAGTTCCTGTAGGTCGTAGTTCACGCTGGTCACACCAAAATCGGGCTCACGCCGGAATGGTCGGCGGATATAATGGACCTCATGTCGTTCTTCGTCGAAGAACTCGACGATGGCAAGGATGAAGTCATCCGGCTTGTTCAGCGAGTAGAGTATCTCGTTCTTGGTCACGGTGATGGTCGGCGCACCGTGAGCGCGGCCCTTGACCTCGATAAAGCGTAGATGTCCGCCTTTCGGGTCTCGGCTTTCTATGTCATAGCCGAGGTGTTCGAACTCCCGGTCGGTCGGTTCAAACCCCAATCCTCGCTCTATACCCATCACAATGGTGCGGGCACGGGCGGCGACCGCCTGTCGATCGACCGATTCATCTGATTCCGTATATGACGAGCCAGTCGCTATCGCGTTCAGTAGTCCTCTCGGCACAATAAGCAACCCTCCCTCGACCACGGGCGGGAGCGGCGCTATCTGGGCTTCGAGTTTCAACTCTTCAAGTCTTTTCTGCAACCGGGACTGAAGGGCATCGGCGCGCTTGCGGGCCTCGCCCGAGTTCATCCGTGCGTTGACCTTGCCTGTCTGTTCCTGTGCTTTGAGTTGCTCGGCACGATGATCCCAGAAGGTGATCTCTTTGGTCAGGCGGTCTTTGACCGCCGCCTCGGTCTTCGCGATGAGCGTCATTTTCCTGTCGCGCACCTCAGCAAGATGCTGGGGGACAACACCTCCTATCACATAGGTCTGGACCTTCTGCTCAAGGTCGCCCAGTATCCAGGCACAGGAAGAATGAGAGAAGATCGTCTCGGGTTTCGGCTCTTCGGCCGTCAATGGACGATAGTCGAGGTACGGCGCATATTGCGGGTGCCAGATGTTCTCTTCGGCATCCATCTCTACATAAAATATGTGGCGTGATATGGTTCGGCGTTCTCCTGATGTGAGGATCGCGGCATCCTGTATGGCATGTTCGAGAAAGAAGAGTACCCTCGGTTTTGTCCCAAGGTCATTCTCATCTACCAGAACGGTGCCGCGTCTCAGGAGGTCACGATTTCGTTCGAGCGTAAGGTCCAGCACCGCGTCTAAGAGAGGGTGTCCGGGACAAAGGAAGGCGGCGAGCGGCTGTCCCTGCGGCGCTATCAGTTCTTTCTCGAAGGTCACTCGTTCATATCGTTCGAGTACGGGGTCGCTGCTGGACAGCTGCCTGTCACGGTTGCGTATCAGACCGGGGACATGAGTTATCTCGTAGCGGCGCGTTTCGCGCTCGCGGATCGTGCCCCCGAGCCGTTTGAATGCCTCGATGAAAAACGATTCGATAAAGTGCGGTTGCAGACGGCGCGCCTCGGCCCGCTCCATTTCCTCTCGGATGGAAGCGACGCGGCTGGCACTCATGGTATCGTTTGCAAGAGCCCGCTCTTCTATCAGGTCCTTGAGCCGCGACTGATCAACACCGTTCTCAATGACTTTGGTAAGCGCCGCCCGGACTTCAGGTTTGTCGCCATACCGTATCGCCTCTATAAGGAGGTCTCGGAGCGGTTTTCCCTCGAACTGTAGTTTTCCGAGAACATCGAACACCTTGCCACCCAGAGCGTTTCGCGCTTCTTCAAGTTTGCTGAGAAGTGTATTGTATACATCGCCTTCACGGGTCTCTATCGCAAGAAGATTCCAAAGGTGGCACACCTCAGTTTGGCCGATACGATGGATACGACCGAAACGCTGCTCAATGCGATTTGGGTTCCACGGCAGATCGTAGTTCACCATGAGATGAGCGCGTTGAAGGTTGATACCTTCACCGGCGGCATCGGTGGCGAGAAGGACCCGGACATCGGGGTCGTGAAGGAAGCTCTCTTGAGACTTGCGACGCTCCTCTCGTCCCATAGATCCGGTGATCGACACTATCGCTTCGGGGCGACCCAGAAGAGAGCCGATCTGTTTGGTCAGATAGCGGATGGTGTCATAATGTTCGGTGAAGATAACCAGTTTCTGACTGCCGGGATTCTGGGAAGCCGATTCTGCGGAGTTGAAGAGTTTTTCGTGGAAGATCGAGGCAAGTTCACGCCATTTCGTATCGGTTCCGCTTCGGCATACTTGCCCGGCAAGGTCTTCGAGTTTTGTGAGTGTTGCTATTTCGATCTTGAGTTCGGCAATGGTCTGAGCGGCAGTCGCTTGATCGAGAACCTGCTGTTCTACCTCTTCGACCTCGTTCTCGGGGGCCTCTTCGAGATCGTCAAGGTCATCGGCGTCGAGGACCGGATCGGTTGTGGGAATTATATCGATCTGATTGCCGCGTTGCAGTATCTCCATCTCTCGGAGCCGTTTCTCCAATCGTTCGCGACGACGGCGGAGAGATTGGTAAATGGCCTCGGGAGACGATGCCAATCGGCGTTGCAGTATGGTCAATGCAAAACCGACCGTTCCCTTGCGTTTATCGTTTTGAAGAGCATCTGCGCGGTTGAACTCATCCTTCACATATTCGGTCACTTCTTTGTATAGTTGCGCTTCGGTATCGGACAGCTTGTAGGGAACCGTTGTGGCTTTGCGTTCAGGGAAAAGCGGCCGTCCGTCGAACTTGAGAAGATTCTCTTTCACCATTCGACGCATCATGTCAGAGATATCGACCTGATGTACCCCATCACGGAACTTTCCCTCGAATCGATCGCCGTCGAGGAGCGCCATGAACAGTTGGAAATCCTCTTCCTTGCCATTATGAGGAGTAGCTGTCATCAGGAGGAAATGGCGGGTGATACCCGACAGCAGTCGCCCCAGATGGTAGCGCTTGGTGTATTTCACCTCGCCGCCGAAGAAGGTGGCCGACATCTTATGCGCCTCATCGCACACGATGAGGTCGTAGCGGCACTCCTGCGCGGAGATCTTCTGTTGGACATCTTCATTACGTGACAACTTGTCGAGTCGGGCGATGGCCAGATCGTTCTCAAGGAACCAGTTGCCGGTACGAGCCGCTTCGAGTTTGTCGTTGGTCAGTATCTCGAAAGGAAGATGGAAGCGGCGATAGAGTTCGTCCTGCCACTGTTCGGCCAGACTGCCGGGGCATACGATGAGGCACCGTTTGAGGTCGCCGCGTGCGATCAGTTCCTTTATCAACAAGCCGGCCATGATGGTCTTGCCGGCGCCCGGATCGTCGGCGAGCAGAAAACGAAGCGGTTGCCGGGGCAACATCTCTTCATAGACCGCCGTTATCTGATGCGGAAGCGGCTCTATCAGTGAAGTGTGGACCGCCAAAACCGGATCGAACAGGTGAGCCAAGCCGATGCGGTACGCCTCTGCCGCCAATCTAAAAGAAGCGCCGTCGCCGTCGTAACTCCACGGCCGACCAACTTTCACGAGCTCCAGTTCGGCTTCATTGTGGCGGTAGAGGAGAACATTGGCGACTTTCCCCGTAGAAGTCTTGTAGGTCAGTTCCATAGCTTCGGAACCGAACCACTGGACGCTGACAACCGACACCATTGAGTCCGGCAGGATGCCGCGCAGTGTCGCTTGGGGCCGAATGTCTTCTAACTTTACCATAAGATCGTGACCCTCTTTCTCGACAGTTATCCCCTTGCGGAGGCTAAAATATACTCTTGCCCGAATCAGAAATCAAAATTATTATGGTAGGAGAGGGGAGGGACGCAGGGTGTCCCTCTACTTCTTAAAAAACTCATCAAGAAACTTCCTCCCGGCGTCGTAGTCGCCTTTGGCGACCGCCTTCTTGACTTTGTCGGGTGCGTTGCGGTCGATGACGGCTCGTTGCTTTTCGGAGAGGGGTCGCTGACCCGCTGACGGGGCAGGGGAGGCGGGGGCTGGTTTCGGGGCGGCCGCCGGGGTGGTCGGTTTTTTATCCTCGAAGAGGAAGTCTAGTTTCCACGATTCGCGGTTCAGTTTGAGGCGCGCCTCGAACTCTTTGCCTTCCTTGTTCTTCATCTTGATCGGTTTTTTGGTCTCGCCGGTCTTGAGGAGGTTCTTCGCTTCGGTCTTGGTGAGGGTCGCGCCGGCGATGCTCTTCCAGAGAGCGAACCCGCAGGCGCGATCGGTGCAGAAGTATCCTTTCTCTTTTGCCATGACATGGCCTTTGCCGCATTTGGGACAGTCGCCGAGGGCGTCCTGCGCGTCCACATCGAGGTTGGCCGTCGTGCGGCCGATCCGTTCAAAGACGCGCGAGAGGAAGGCGGCGGTATCGCGCATGATGTCGTTGAAGCCGGAACTGCCGGCTCCTTCGACGATCTGCCAGAGGTTGTGTTCGAGGCGGGCCGAGAAATCGGGGGTCGTGAGTTCGTCGGGGAGGATCTTCACGAGATCGAGGCCGAGTTGGGTGGGGATGTAGGCGCCTTTCTCTTTCTCTATGTAGCCGCGACCGATGAGGGTCGGAACGAAACTGGCGCGGGTCGCGGCGGTCCCGATGCCGTTTGCTTCTTTGAGCGCTTCGCGCAGTTCCTTGTCTTTGATGAGGAGATGCGCCCGTTCCATGAGGGTGAGGATCGAGGTGTCCTTGAAGAGGGGTTGCGGCTTGGTCTTCTCTTCCTTCTTCTGAAGGGCGCCGGGGACGGTTTGGCCTTCATGGTAGGCGACGCCGTTGTGAATATCCTCTTCCTTTTCATCCTCGTCTTTGACGGGGAGGATGTGGGCCAGATAGCCGCGGTCGAGGTAGTTCTTGAAACGGGCCCGGAAACGGGCGTCGCCGATGACCGCGTTGATCTCGGTCGTTTCCGCCTGTGCCGGCGGAAGGAGTGCAGCGAGGAACCGTTTTACGATGAGGTCGAAGAGTCCCATTTCCTTGATGTCGAGCGCCGGGATCCCGATGCGCGAGTAGTTGAGGACCGGGATGATGGCGTAGTGGCCCTGCAGTTTGCCGATGTATTTCTTGTTGAGGCCGAGGGCGGGATTGGCGGAGCGCACTTTAGCGACAAGGTCGCGGTAGGCGGGGAATTGCTCGACGAGATTGACCGATTTGGAGAGTTCGGCGGCCTCCTCGGCCGAGAGGACATTGCAATCGGTACGGGGGTAGGAGATGAGTTCGTGTTCCTCGTAGAGCGCCTGCGCGATCTTGAGTGTTTCGTCGGGGCTGAGCTTGAGTTTGGTCGCGGCATCCTTCTGGAGTTGCTTGAGGTCGTAGAGGGCGGGGGCGTATTCGGTCACCTTCTTGCGAGCGATGGTGCGGACCTCCAGCGGTTTTTTCCGATGGGAGAAGTCGAAAACTTCGGCTTCGTTACGGTCGAAGTGCTGGAGTATCTTTTCGTCGTCGTCGATCTGCGAGAAGGTGACGCCGTCGGTCGTCTTGAATTGGAAGGTCCAGTAGGGCTTCGAGACGAAGTTCTTGTTCTCGAGGTAGCGTTTCGCGATCTCGGCGAGGAGCCACGACTGGACGCGGCCGATGGAGAGGGGCTTGCCCGGCTTGCTGTATTTGACCGAATAAAGGCGGGTGAGTTGAATACCGACGAGCCAGTCGACCGCTTCGCGGGTGCGGGCTGCTTGGTAGTAGCCTTCGTAGGCGGCGGCGGAGCGCCGATTATCGAAGGCCTTCTTTATTTCGGCGGCCGTCTCGCTGTGGAGCCAGACGCGCGAAAGGCGGGTGGTCTTGACGAGACCTTTCTGATCGGCGATCTCGATGATGTTGCGGTGGATGAGTTCGCCTTCGCGGTCGGGGTCGCAGGCGAGGATGATCTCGGTCGCCTTGGGAAGATGGCGCGCGATCTCCGCGAAGACATCGGGCTCCTTGACGACATGGAAGAAGCGGTCGGGAACGAACGGGAGGTGTTCGAGCGAGGCGGCCCAGCCCGATCGTTCGGGGAGTTTCAGGTAGTGTTCAAGGTCGGCGAGCGTTTCGATGTGACCGACCGAGTTGGTGACGGCGAGGTCGGGGGTGCCTTTGAGGGCTTCCCGGTACTTCTTCGCCATCGAGGGCTTTTCGGTGATGATGAGCTTCAAGATTATCCTCCCACGGTGTTGTTGATGCGTTCGAGCAGGTCTTTCCCGGCTTTGAAGAACGGGAAACGCCGTTCGGGAAGCGTTATCCGTTCGCCGGTCTTCGGGTTCCGGCTCGCGCAGGCCCGAATGCGACGCATCGTGAAGTTACCGAAGCCGCGGATGGCGATCCGTTCCTCGCGCAGGAACGCGGATATCATGGCGGCGACCATGAGATCGACGAAGTTCATCGCCGTGCGACGGCCGATGCCGGCGCGGGCGGCGATCGCGGTGGCGATGTCGGATTTACGCACCGGTCCGCTTCTCTCCGGTGCTATTCGCCGAGTTCCTTGATGGCGAGACGCTCGAAAAATGCGGAGAGCGTTTCGCCGCGCTCGGCGCAGGTGACCTTGAGTTTCTTCCACAGCGCTTCTTTCACCCGGATCGTCTTGGTGATGCGCGTTTCCTTTACTCCCTTCTGCCACGCGTCGAGATTGCGCTTGTTCTCTTTCTTCGGCGTCTCGATCGGTTTTCTCATCGCCATGGTGTTCTCCTTGGTTGGTTGTGGTTTTTTATCTCTTTATCACTTCATCACAAGTCGATCTATTTCGTTGAAAAAATCCTGAAATTCATCACGAGCCTTGCGGTCGTCGCTTTCCTGTATGCCGAGGCCGTTGGTGGTCGCTTTGCGGTAGGCCTCGCGGTTGTAAAGGACCTTCTGGAGGAAGGGAACGCCATAGTCCCGTTCAAAATCCTTCTGGACGACCAGCGCCTCTTCCATGAGGAGCGTGCCGCCGGGACGGCAAAGATTGTAGAAGGCGATCGCCTTCGTGTGGGGTTTGAATTCCCGTAGTTCGCGCACCTTCTTGAAGGTGTCCTCCGAGGCCCAGAGTTCGAAGCCGGACGGCGCGGAAGGAATGACGATGAGGTCGGAGACCCGCATCGCGTTCCGCTGCATTTCCGATTCGCCGCCCGCCGCGTCGATGATGCAGACATCGAATGCGAGGTTTTTAAGGTCCTTATGCAGGACCGGGTCGTGGATCTTCGCGGCGGCGAATTGGGGAAGGTCTTCCTTTTCCATGCGGAGCGTCCGGAAACCGGAACTGCTCGCCTGCGGATCGGTGTCGATAAGGATCACTTCCTTCCCGGCGTAGGCGTAGCCGACGGCGAGACAGACGGCGATGGTCGATTTTCCGACGCCGCCCTTACGATTACAAACGGCAATAACCTCTCTCATGGGTATCCTCCCTCGTTACTTGATCGTTTTTTTCATCAGAGCGCCGGTCGCCTCTTTTATCGCGAGCCTCAAACCCGCTTCGCTTCCATCGTATTCGGCTTTCGACCCGGCAAGGACCGTCTCTTTTTTAAGGTCGAGGAGTTCCAGCGAGAAGATGTATACCCCGCCGAACGAGGAGATGGAAGATGCGAGTAAGGTATCGGCCGCGTCGGCCGATCCGGGCGCTATGCGCCGCGCGGGATCGACATCTTCCTTCCAGGTCTCTTTCTTCTCTTTCTTTACCGCCGCTTTTTCGGCGGGGTCTTTTAGAATGACCGAGACTTTGTCGGTCGAAAGGATCTCGCCGCGTAGGTACTCGCGCGCGGCGGAGAGGATATCTCCGGAGACGGTCATGGTGCGGTCCTCAAGGTCGGCGATCGCGACGCGATGCCGTTTTCCGTCCACCAGAAGGGGAAGCGATACGAAATGAAGGATCACGGGATCGAGTTTCTTGACCGGCACGGGACGGAGCACTATCGGTTTAATGGCCGGTTTTTCCTGCGCGACGGCTATGCCGGTCGCCAACGCCACCAATAGGATCATTATTGCGCGGAAGTTCATCGGATTCCTCCTCTTCGGTTGTTTTATCACTTGTGTTATATATGTCAAGTTTTATTTATCACTTTTTTCAGACGCGCAGCGGCATGACCATATGAAGGAACCGGAGGTCGCTCGTCTCGCGGGCGAGGATGAGCGGGCAGAGGTGTTCCGGGTCGTTCTCGGTCACCACGGTCGTGCCGCACATTGCGGCGAGCGCTTCGGCGAAGTAGCGAAGATTGACCCCTTTCTGCAGAGGGGTGGCGATCGGGTGCGAGACGACCGGTATCTTCGCCGATACTTCGTTGGCGGTCTCGTCTTTTGTGCTGACCGACGCTTTTCCGTTCTCAAAGTGGAGAAGCGCGGCGGGTATCTTCTTATCGGCGAAGGAGAGGAGCCCCTTGAGTTTCTTGAGGAACGGTTCGGGGTCTATCTGATGGCCGAACAAACTCGCGGGTCGCGGAACGACATTCCGGTACTGGGGGAATTCGTTCTTGCGGAGCCGGATGTGGACCCGGGTGTCGCCGGTCTCGATGTCGAGGTGGGAGGGAACGAATGCGCCCCCTTCGGAGAGGCGATGTTCGGGAACCACTTCGGAGGAGAGGGCGAGACGGGTCGGGCGGTCTTCGGTGAAAATTTTGGCGAGGGCCGGTATCGCCGAGGAGGGGATGACGAAGGGGTAGGGGACCTGCGTCCCCTTCAGGGTGACCACCGAAACACGGTGGATATCGGTGGCCACGAGGGAAAGACCCTCTTCGGCGCCCTGCGCCGGATCGACGAGCACGCCGGCGTAGGCCCTGTTGTATTTCTCGTCGCTCGTGAAGGGGAGGATCGTTACGAGATGCTCGAAGAAGCGCTTCGGGAGAAGGGGTATCTCGCGCGTTTCGGCCATCGCCGGGTGTTCGGGGAAATCGTCGACATCCTTGTCGATGACGATCGAAAAGGAAAGGTCGTCGGTAAAATGCAGGGTGTGGCCGGCGTAGGCAACCGATACGGTGGAGCCGGTAAGGTGCTTGGCGATCTTGAGGAGTCGTTCGCAGGGAACAAGAAGGTCGAACGAGAGAGGGTCACGCACCGGAATGACCCGCGAGAAGCGGTGGTCGAGGTCGGTCGCTTCGAATCGGAGACCCGCCTCGGTCGCCGTAAGGCGCAGACGGGTAATGATGGGGAGCGACCCCTTCCGGTCGCAGAAGCGGGCGGCGTCTTCGACCGTTTTTTTGAAGGTTTTGGTGTAAAGGTTCATGGATGCCTCCTTGGGGGATCCGCTTCGGTCTCGTTCAGATCCCGGCGTTGCGCCTCGTTCGCCTGCCTCGATGTAGCTGTACTACACCTGCGTTGGCTCTCTCGGTGCGCCTTGGTCTCCTTGCGATACCGAAGCGGGGGTTTGTTAATGGTCATTGTTTTTACGCCTCACCGAGGCGCTTAAAGGGGTTAATGTACATTTCTGGTCTTGATGCGCGACTTGATCCAGCGGGGAAAGTCGCGGTTCCGATAGGCCGTGATCACGGTATCGGTCCGGGGATCGGTCACAAGCACCAGCCCTTCAAGGCGACCGAAACGGTGGCCGAAGAAGAGATAGCGGGTGCCGTTGTGGTGGTAGGTGATCGCGTCGCCGGCGAGTCCTTCGTCGATGACCTTGCGAAGGTCGGCGTGAATGTTGCGGCGAAAGGCTTGGGTGGTGGTGTGGCGGGTGAGGTTCATGGGGTCCTCCTTGGGGGATCCGCTTCGGTCTCGTTCAGATCCCGGCGTTGCGCCTCGTTCGCCTGCCTCGATGTAGCTGTACTACACCTGCGTTGGCTCTCTCGGTGCGCCTTGGTCTCCTTGCGATACCGAAGCGGGGTTTTGTTGTTGTTGTCTCTCCCGTGCGACTGCGCGGGATGTCTTTCTTGTATTGTATCCGCCCGCCTTCAACCGAGGATCATCGAGAGGCCTACCGTGCTTACTCAAAGGCGAGCACCTGTCTGACCCGCCATAGCGTACTCGCGGGGGCGGGGAGTTGCACAGCCTCCTCTCGATGAGCCGGTCCGGCCGCGCCGGCGGTTGCTTCGGCGGGCATAAAAAAAAGGCGTTTCTTCCCCCCTTCTTGACGCCTATCAAGAAGGGGGGCGGCGAAGAGCGGAGCGCTCGCCGAAATCTTCGCATCTCCCTTTCCTACGCCGCCCGTTCACCAGCCGCGATACTGGCAGGGGAGGGGGCGGCGCCTCAGGAGAGGAAGAATCTTCCGATCATCTGGTTCAGTCGCAGGATGAGATCGGGGCGTTTGAGGATAAGATGCGCGTTGCCGTTGAAATGTCCCTTGATGGAGAAGTAGTCGCTCTCGGCCTCGAAACGCCCATTGCGGGTGGCTTCCTCGATGGCGGGGATGATCCCTTCGGGATAGCGCGCCGCGTCCCGGCCGTCGAGGAGCCGGAAGGTGTTCTCGCAGTCGCGGAGCGGTGCTTCGGCGTGGTAGCGCAGACGGATGTTCTTGCCGTCATAGGTGCGCTCGAACACATAGGAGAGAATGACCTTCTCGCCGATAGCGCCGCGGTTGCGCTCGTTGGTCTTGAGTTTGTTCCAGTTCCGGGGCCGCAGGTATTCCCACGCGGTTCTGATGCGGTCCTTGATGATGGAGCCGGTATCGAGTTCCTCGAAGAAGCGCTGGATGTTCTCCAGCGTGAATTCGGGGAGCGAGTTCTTCTTCATCTCCTCGTCGAATCGTTCGCGCATCTTGGCCGAACAGAGTTCGTAGACGCCGCTCTTAATGAAGGCGGCGCGCCAGAAGGCGCGAAGGATGAGGAGATGGTGATCGCCTTCCGGCATGCGGTCGAACGGCTTGTCGTACTGATTACAGTACGAACACATGGCCGCCTGTGCGGCGGTCGCCGTCTTGACGGTCTCCTCGGCGAGACGGATCGTTTCGCAGTATTTGCGGACCGCCTCTTCGAGGTTGTCGTGTTTGATGAGGGCTTGGTCGAACATGGCTACCTCTCAGCTGATCGTAAGGGTGTTGTCGATGAGGGAGATGCCGCGGTCGCGCGCGATGTCGGCGGCGACACGGGCCGCCTTGTCGAAGGTGTAGCAGATGTACTTCTTCAGCGGATCGAGGGTGTTCCCGAAGATGGTGACCGAATAGGTCTGGATCTCTTTGCCGTTTTTCGGATGCTGGGCCTTGTCGGGACCGGCGATGGCGACATGGGTGGCCTTCGGCTTGGTGTTGTTGGGCTCGAAGGGGGCGTTGGTGTTCGTGTTCATGGCTTTTCTCCTTGAAAAGTGGTTATTGATGAACCGTTGATTCGCCAGGCTGGCTCAACGGTAAAGGCCTTGCTGATACCCGCCACTGGCGGGGATCGCGGGGGTCCGCTTCGGTCTCGTTCAGATCCCGGCGTTGCGCCTCGTTCGCCTGCCTCGACTTACGGAAGTAAGCCTTCTTTGGCTCTCTCGGTGCGCCTTGGTCTCTTTGCGATACCGAAGCGGGTCATATCCTACCGTTCATCTTGAACGAATAGTGCGCATCGGCCGTTATGATGACATGGTCGATCACTTCGATGCCGAGTATCTTTCCCGTTTCGACGAGTCGCTTGGTGACATCGATATCGTCGTGAGAGGGTTCGGCGGTCCCCGACGGATGGTTGTGGGCGAGAATGATCGAGGCGGCTCGTAACTCTATCGCGGGGGCGAAGGTCTCGCGTGGATGGACGAGCGACTGGTTGAGCGTCCCGAGGAAGATGACACGGGTGTCGATCGGTTGTCCGGCGCCATCGAGGTAGATGGCGACGAAATGCTCCTGTTTCCAGTTCTTAATGACCGTGACGGCCGTCTTGACGGCGTCTTCGGCGCGGTGGATGCTCTCCTTCTTCTCGCCGATGAGGTTGGAGGAGGCGAGGAGTGCGAGGAGTTGTTTCTTGGTGTATCTCTTCATACGGGGCCTCCCTTGCTCGATAGAAGCCAGCAGGCGAAGAAGAGAAAGGCGGCGATAAGGTTTTCCATGATGTGTTCTCCTACTTACTGAATTTAACGATGTGAACCGACTTTCCTTCGGCGCGCGCAAGGTCGATGATATGCGCGGTGCCGCGCGAGGATCCGTCCCAGAAGGCGATGACGCGGGTTGCCTTCTCCACGATCTCACGGTTGCGCCGGAAACCGGCGCTTGAGCCGTAGGTTTTCCAGTCGGGCAGGATCACCTCGATGGTCCGCCCGTGTTCCCGTGCGTACTTCTCCGCGAGCGCGTCAGCGCCGGAGGCGCCGCCCGAGATGAGGGTCGCGCTGCGGGTGAGAAGCGTATCCAGGGTCTCCTTGATGAGCGGGTAGTCGTAGCAATCCCGCGAACCGACGACGGCAACTACGGGGCCGTCGGTCGTAGTTCCCAGAATACCGGTTCCCTCTTCGGATATCCTCGACTGCATGAACCGCGGATCACGAGAGCGGTAAAGTTCGGTACGATAAGTGGTCATTACGGCCTCCCCTAGTTCTCAATGTCTTCATCTGACAGGTAGCCGTTGTCGGCGAGCCAGTCAGCGTGATTGATTACATCGCCATCGGCGTTGATGTGATATTGTTCCATGATTGCCTCCATAAGCCCCAACGGGGGCGTTGTGTTGTTGTGATATTGTGTTAATGTGTTCTTGTGATACGGTTCTTGCCCGACTCTCCGGTGCCGTCCTCTCTTCCCTGATGCTTTTTGCCGGATACTTCCCTCTGGGGGGCCGGCGGAGGCGGGTTTCGTCCCTCTCTCGGGGACGGTAGCAACAAACCCTTTCGGCGGAGCGTCTACTCGCTTGTGAAGGACCCGATGCCTTGCGGCATCACAGGTCGCGTCAAAGCCGCGTTGGATGCAGGTGTCACACTGGCGAGCACGCCGCGCAGTCCTTGCCTTTCTGGGAAAATGTTGGGGGAGACCTTCAGGGGGAACCGACAATTTCACCCCGAGCCGATTGTGGAAGGTCGGCATGAAGGCGAGAACAGCGAGGCCGTAGAACGATGGGCGGATTGTTCGACGAAGACAATACCTAGAAGGTCTTGGCGAAGAGAAAATGCGTCCAGCGGGCAGGCATACGCTGATCGTAGACCATGAAGCCCTTTCAGAATTGGCTCAATGGGGCCGACGGCAGAAAGGAGTTGACGCCGAAAGCAGACAATGTGGATAGTGCCTGTGTACGATGCCGGGGGGTTGAGGGGCGCAAGTAGAGTAGGGAAGCAATGACGACGGGAGTTTGTTCCGTCACCCGTTAGGAGGGAGTTACGAAACGCTCACCGGAGGAAGTTCCTTGGCAAATACAGGGAAGGGGGGACAGGAGAGTCGGGGAAAAGACCGGAGCACCGGGGTTCCACCCCCCGGGCGGAAGGCGCAAAGCGGTTCGAGGACGGCTAAGGAGACCGGCGGAAGCGGTTCAAGGCAAAGCAACGGAGCCGAAGAGGGCGCAGGTCACTACCCGCCCGATCCGAGCGAGTACGCGCAACGATGAAACGGGAACGCGGGGCCTACGGCCTCAACGGGAGCGGGAGCGGACCCTGTAGGGACGGGGAAAAGGGGGCAAGGAATATAAAGAACTTTATCTTAAAATCATATCAAAGAGAATCAATAACTAGAGTCGGTTCTGATTTCCATGCGGTCCCATCGCCAAGCTGACCAGAAAAATTAGATCCCCAGCAATAGAGTTTGTTGTCTGTTTTTATACCACAGGTGTGAGATCCCCCTGTTGTTATTTGGGACCATGTATCATCGCCTATCTTTGTTGGGATATGTTTGTCGGTAGACTCTCCTGCTGTTCCATCACCTAGTTGTCCATCATCATTGCGCCCCCAACAATATAGTGTCTTATCTGTTTTTATACCACAGGCGTAATAACTTCCCGTCATTATTTCCGACCATGCATCATCACCTATTTTTGTGGGAACAGAATTGTTGTCCGTTGTTCCATCGCCAAGTTGGCCCGCCGAGTTTTCTCCCCAACAGTAAAGTTTTTTGTCCGAAGCCTTTATTCCGCAAGTATGGCTTCCCTTGGCCGTTATACGAGACCATGTGTCGCCACCAATTTTTATTAGAATGCTTTTATTGTTTGTTGTTCCGTCTCCAAGCTGACCATAAAAATTATCTCCCCAGCAGTAGAGTTGACCATCTATGTTTATCGCGCAGAAATAGGAGTTCCCTACCGCCAGCGAGGACCATTTATCAATACCTATTTTAATCGGGGCAGGTTTTCGAATCGTATTATCATTGTCCCGTTGCTCTAAACTGTCCGCTCGCCAACAATAGAGATTGTTGTTTGTTTTTATGCCACAGGTCAGGTTACCTCTTGCTGTTATTAGAACCCACGCATCATCGCCTATTTTTGTTGGAACTGGTTTGTTGGCATTTTTATCTGCACCTTCATAAGGATCAAAATAATTTTTCCCCCAGCAGTAGAGTTTTTTGTCTGTTTCTCTTATACCGCAGGTGTGATTTTCCCCTGTTGTTATTTGGGACCATGTATCATCGCCTATTTTTGTTGGAATGTTTATATTATTTATTGTTCCGTTGCCAAGTTGTCCGTCGGCATTATTACCCCAACAATAGAGTTTTTTGTCCACCATCTTTATGCCGCAAGTATAGGAGCCTAACGATTCTTCAGATGTGCTTACAGCTAGCCATTTATCGTTGCCTATTTTTGTTGGGATTGGTTTGTCCGCCATTGTTCCCATGCCAATTTGGCCAAGATTATTATTGCCCCAGCAGTAAAGTCTATTGTCAGCTACTTTGATGCCGCATGCGTGGTAGCCTCCGCTTGTTATTACAGACCATGTATCATCGCCTGTTTTTGTCGGGATAGAGGTGTTGGCAGTTGTTCCATTACCAAGTTGTCCTTTAGCATTAGACCCCCAGCAGTAGAGTTTGTTATCTGCCTGTATGCCACAGGTGTAATCGCCTCCTGCTGCTATTTGAAGCCATGTGTTATCATCTATCTTTGTCGGGACGATAGTGTCCTCCATTGTTCCATTGCCAAGTTGCCCGTAAAGATTCTCTCCCCAGCAATAAAGCTTTTTGTCTGTCACTTTTATACCGCAGGTGTGGCGTCCTCCGGCTGTTATTTGTGACCAGGTATCATCGCCTATCTTCGTCGGGGTGTTTATTGTCTTTGTTGTTCCGGCACCAAGTTTTCCCCCATGATTGTATCCCCAGCAGTAGAGCTGATTGTCTGCTGCTTTTATACCACAGGTGTAGCTTTGCCCCGTCACTATTTGGGACCACGCATCATTGCCTATCTTCGTTGGCTTTGTTTTGTTTGCACAGTTACCTTTCATTCTATACGAATCTAAGCAATCATTTCCGCTTGTCCCATCGCCAAGTTGGCCCCAAGAATTATCTCCCCAACAGTAAAGTCTTTTGTCCATTGTCTTTATACCGCAGGTGTGATTCCCTCCGGCTGTTATTTGGGACCAGGTATCATCGCCTATTTTTGTAGGGACGGGCTTGTTCGTTTCTTGTCCTACCGTTCCATCCCCTAGTTGCCCCTTATAATTATCCCCCCAACAGTAGAGCTTGTTGTCTGCTGTCTTAATGCCACAGGTATGATTAGTACCTGAAGCAATCACAACAGACCACTCGTCATTACCGATCTTTGTTGGAGTTGGTTTGCTAAAGCCTCTTCCTATTGTTCCAATCCCTAACTGACCATAAAAATTATCTCCCCAGCAGTAGAGCTGATTGTCTGCTGCTTTTATACCGCAAGTATGATTTTCCCCTGTAGTTATTGCTTTCCATTCTGACTGCTTGCTTGTGCCAGGTTGCTTTGTTAGCACTATAAGCGCGACCATGACTATGACAACGCAAATACCAATAGAAAATATAATGTGTTTGGTCATGGTCTCCCTCCCTTGAATGAATTAAAACATTGTATTATATCCCGATAGAGAATAGAATGCAAATTCTCTGAAACCGTCTGCGGCCGGCCCGGGCAAAGGATTTGCGCCGGGAGAAAGGGCAAAAAACTCGCAAGCGAGGGCGGTTCAACAACCCATTAAAGGATTAGTTCTAAGTATGAGTTGATCTCGTTGTCTTAACTCCTCAAAACTACTGAGATGTTCAAACTTATACAATAACTGCCACTATAACAAGGAGGTTTCTATGGCAAAGTGGAAAGAGGTAATCGGCATGTTCAATTCGGGGATCGGGCTGCTAGGTTCTCATCAATGGTTTTGGGCGTTGGTGATTGTGGCGGTCGTCGTCATTGTTTTTGTGTTGCGCTTCAATCGAGTGCGAGTAAAGAGTAAGAGATGGGAATTTGAGGCAACCTGTCTTCCAGAAGATGGCAAGAAACGAGAAAAATACTCAGCGGGGAAGTAGGGGACTAAGGTGGGGGAGTCAGATCCCCCACCTGTCCCTGAAGAGCCGATCCAGCGCTTCCTCTCTTGAGAGGAGGCCGTCGCGGTAGTTCTCCCATATCTGAAAGCGGCCGGCGTCGATGCCGAACATGAAGAACGGGTTGTCTGACCGGTCGAGAAGTTCGGCACATTCCTCGCGGCTGTAGCGGCGTTTCGGCTTTTTCTCGTTCGTGTTCATGGCGCATCCTACCTCTTCCGTCGTTTCTTGTAAAGGGGTTGTTTCAGCGGTATCGGTCGCGTCTGGAGCGTATCGAGGTTGACGAACACCCCCTGACAATCGATGTTGGCCTGCCGGATGAGTTTCCAGAGGAGGTCGGCGGCGTAGGCCGCCATCATCGTATTGATGAAGAGATCCTGCTTGCCGATCGCCTCGGCGAGCGAGCAGGAGGGGGTGTCGTCGGCCCGGTCGGCCTTCTCGTAGTCGGGGTAGAGTTCAAAGATGTTCTTGAGGTGCCGGTTCCTGCGACCGCGCGGGTTGGTGAAGAGCGACGCGATCACCACCTGTCCGGTGGTCTTGGTGTTGCCGCAGTCTATCCAGTAGAGCGGCGTATCGCGGTAGTGGTGGTCCTTCTGTGTCCGGCGGATCGCGTTCAGGATGTCGATACGGGCGGCTACCGAGTCGACCGCGGAGATGTAGACATGGGAGCGGAAGGCCGGATGCGGTTCCGACGCGCTGACCGCCTCGGGGTAGGCCTCCCACCGGATCCCGAAGAACCGGTTGACCCGCTGGGTGTGGGAGACCGCCTTGTAGGCGCCTATCTCCGAGGCGGGGAACGATTGACGGGCGACATTGGCGGCCGTTATCGTGTCGGGGTCGAACACCGTGACCTGTAGCCCTTGATGGCCGAGGGCGCGCAGCGCCGCGTCCATACGGGCAAGATTGGTGAGAAGTTGGGAGCCCGTGCCGCCGCAGCCGATGAGCGATACCGATACGGGATGCACGGCGCGGATGAGCGCTTCGTGCGTCGCGTGAAAGGGGTTCATGGGGTCATCTCCTTCTGTTGTTGATCAACTGCGCCACGGTGACGCTCCGCCCGTTGAGCGGGGTGAGTTCCTCCACCGGGAAGGCGTCGCTCCCGGCGAGCGCCTTGAACAGGGATGTCACCGGACTCCGGGTCGGCTCCTTATGTATGAAATGGGTGAACTCCGAGCGGTAGAAAAGTTCTTCGTACCGTTCGATGAGGTCGGCGATGTCGCCCCTCATCGCGGGGAGCCGGCAATTGCCCATGCAGATCCGGCCGTCGTCGTAGATATTGGGGAGCGGCGCGTTCTTGACCGGTGATCGGGGCGTCACGAAGTCGCCGGCGACGGCGTGGACCGAGAGAGACCGGTCGGCAAGGTCGAACAGCAGCGCCGGCAGGGGGTACTCGCCGGAGGCGATACCGCTCTGCCGTTCATCGAAGATGATCTCGCGCTTCTCGGGGGGACGCCACCACAGGATCCGCGGCGCGGCGGGGGAGGGGTCCAGGTAGAGGAGCCGTCCCGTCGCCGGAAGGAAACCGCCGAGGAGCGCCGAGCGGTCCGCGCCGGCGAGCGCCGCGAGAGCGATGACCTGCTTCTTGGTGAGCGGAGCGCCCGGCCCGAGGGCGTACCGGTCGCCCGCCGTCACGATCGGGTGGAGTTCTATGTAGGCGGCTTCGTTGTTGAGCGATACCGGTCGGTCGGCCGCCGCGGCGCGGCGGTAGATGATGAGCGCCTGAGCCGGCGCGAGTTGCTCGCGCAGGATGTCGTTGAGTTGCATGCGATTCCCTCTCCTGAAATTGTTGATTGACTTTTTCGTTATGAAAACATAGGGTATGGTCAAGCGGGGGCTGGCAGATCCCCTCCACCCCCCCCAGACGGCCCCCGCGCCCCTCCCGTCAGTCGGTCACGCCGAAGAGTTGCTTTATCTCCTGCCCGTATTCCGCGAGGCGACAGAGGAACTCGAGTATCCCGTCGAAGGCCGCGTGATCGCGTTTCCGTATCTCGTAGGGTTCCCCCGCGCGGCAGGTGACGACCCCGCCGAGCGGCCAGAGGCCGTACTCGTTCCCGGTCGATTCGATGTGGTAGTGGTGGTTCCGCTGCATGTCGTCGACCGTAAGGGTACGGTGGTCGTTCCAGACCAGCGAGATGTACTCGTCGGGCTGAACGGGGTAGGAACCCCGTTCGTCGAGTTCCTCCTGCGTGAGGGGATAGGCGAGGTCGGCGAGCGAGAGGTCGTCGGCATCGAGGAGCGGGAGCGTGTCGCGCATCGCCTCCACGAGGGAGCGGAGCGGGGCGGGGTAGCTGCCGGGCCGCAGGCGGTCGAGCCGGCAGGCCAGTTCTCCGGTCGTCTCGATCCGTTCGGGATGCAGAAGGTCGTAGTAGCGGGCCGGGAGACCCTCCTTTCTCCCGTAGTAGGAGAGGAGCGCCCGACGGTCCCGGTCGGACCGTTCCTCGTCATCGGCCTCCGAGAGCCAGTCGTGGTAGACCCCCTCCGGGAGGTATTGCGACCAGTCGCCTATGGCGGTACGCCGCAGGAGCGTCGCGAGGAACCGGACCGTCAGGTCGTGCAGGGGACGATGGCGCCGCCGGAGATGGGGGAGGAAGGAGACATCGGCGAGGTAGTAATCGAAGTGGGTGTCGATCGCGTAGTGGAGTTGGAGGGAGAGCCCGGTCTCCTTCTCATGGATCATGCGGAGGTCGAACCGGGAGTCCACCAGTCGCCGGAAGGCGGTTATCAGAAGACCCGCCACCCGCCACCACGGGGTGGCGGGGGAGAGGTCGGGCTCCTGTGCGGCGTCGTAGCCGGGGTGACGCGACACGATGCGGTAGAGTTCGTCGAGGAAGGGGCGCGGCCGGAGTCCGTGACGGGGCAGGAAATCGAACCGGAGAGCCGTCTCGATGGACGGTATCGGCGAAAGGTCGAGCGGACCGCTCAGAAGAGCGGGTCGATGAGAAGCGGCGGTATCCCGGCCGCCTCTTCGTGCGACCGGTCGCGGTCCTCTCTCAGAACGGCGCCCACCCGGGCGTGCCGTTCGGGTACCGTGGTATCCTTCTCGCATGGCGTGTTCTCCGGTAGTTGGTTGATGTAGTCGCGGATGTTCATGGGTCTAGCCCTTCGTGCCGAGCGTGGTGACGAAGGTGTAGATCGCCTTGCCCTCCTCGATGACGGGGCCCTCGATCCGGGCGACGGTCAGTTCGGGGTAGGTGTTGGCGTAGAACGAGAGCGCCCGCTCGGGGGTCATCTCGGCGCCGGGGTCGGGCAGCTTCAGATTCTTGTGCTTGAAGATGCGGTGCATCTGGTTGATCTCCATGTCTTCTCTCCTTCGGAGTGTGCGCGGCGCCCGCACCCAATGACGGGCGCGAGCGCTTGGCGCGGGTTAGTTGAACAGCGACAGTTGATCGGTGCCGGTCGCCTCTGTCGGGGGCGTCTGAGAGCCGTCCGCGGGTTCGGCCTCCTCCTCCTCGGCATCGTCCGAGGAGGAGCCATCCCCGGTATCGGCCCGCTCGGCCGGAGGCGGAGTTACCACCGCTTTCTGAGGCGCGGCGGCGTTCCCTTTCTTGGGAGCGGTGAGTTTCGCACGCCTCTCCTCCTCCATCTTCTTCGCCAGTTTCTCGTACTGCTCGGAGTTCGAGATCGCCATGGCGGTAGTCTGAAGCGGGGTCATGACGAGTTCCGCGAAGCGGGCGTCGAGTTCCTCGGCCGGCGCGGTGACCACCAGCGGCGGCAGGGTCTCGGCGAAGTTCTTCCGCAGGATCGCGAGGGTGACCTTCCCCTCGGCGGGGCAGGTGATGGTGACGACGAGGTCGGCACCGGGTTTGAGGAGCGTAGCGAGTTCCTTGAACATGGCGTCACCTCCCTAATCCAGCGGGCAGACATACTCGCCCATCGTGGCGAGCGCGTCGAGGGAAACATCGGAGGCCGAATCGAGATCCCACCCGAATTCATCGCCTTCGTAATACTCGACGCTGTTGCCCATGAAGTTGTAGAGTCCGGTCTTCATTGTTGTCTTCTCCTGTTGTTCTGTGGTTATCAGTTGGCCGCGAACAGCGGCAGGGTCCGGTGATCGATCCCGTAGCGGTCGTAGACCTTCCGGCGCCAGTCGTGCTGGTACTCGACCTTGAGGTCGGGCATCTCCGAAAGGGGCGAGAGAAGGTCCAGTATCCGCTTGGGGCAGTCGTAGTAGTAGGGGTTCACGAACTCGTCCATCGGCTTGTAGCGGAATTCACCACTCTCCCATTCGCAGAGGAATACCATCGCGTAACGGATGTCCTTGAGCCCGCTCTTCTCGCTCTGGCCGACAACGGCGGCATAGAAGGTCTTGCCGACGAGTTCTCCCTCCTGTATGGGGTAGCCCTCCCCGATGAGGTGTTTCTTGACCCCGTCGCTGGTGCGGGGGATCGTTCCGTAGGTTCCATACCATCCCATGAGCCACCTCCCTACGCGGCGTTGGAAACGGCCGGGGCCGGTTCCTTCTTCTGCGTTTCGAGTATGCGGTCGATGACCGCGTGGCCGCTGCGGTAGAGGTCGGGGTAGACGACCGTTTCGTTCCCGTCGGGGCCGATGGCGACGACATGCTCCTTGCGGAACTTCGGATTGAGTTGCTTCGTCTCGATCCATTCCCGTATCTTCTCGACGGGGCCGACGAAGTTGTAGCAGGCGTTGCCCCGCATGGTGCGGATGGGCGAGCCGTCGCGGTCCTGATCGGTGTCGGATGTGAAGGGGGTGTCCCAGCCCTCGAAGACGGCGCCGTCGAACTCGTTGACGGGGCCGTTGACATAGGATTGCCACTGCTTCCGCAGGATGAAGAGTTTCCGCTTGCCTTGCGGCTGATAGATGATGTCGCCGTTCTCGCGGATCTCCTTGACCGTGATGCGCTGACAGGATGTCATGGCGAGCGCTTCGCCGATGCGGTAGATGGTGTACTTGAGATTAAGTCTGAACATGGTGTTGCTCCCTGTTGTTGGGGGTTGTTACGGGGTGACCCGGTACGGGGCCACCCGTTCGAGGGTCGAGAGAACGAGCCGGTTCGGAAGGACATTCGGATTATCGTTCCAGAACTGCTCCTCGTCGTGGCCGAGGTAGCGGCAAAGCCAGAGGGCCACCGCACCCGAACGGCTGACGCCAGCCGCGCAGTTGACGAACCAGAAGGGAACTTCCCTGCGGGAATCGACGAAAGCGACAAGCTGGCGAGCCTGCTCTTCGGTGAAGGTGTTCGGCTCGGCCGGATCGAACAGGTCCGTGAAGGTCAGCCGAAGGAGTCCGCTCAGAGAGGCGACGAGGCTCTGCGGGAAATGGAGGTGCTCATACCGTTCACTCGCGATGGTGACAACGGCCACCCGCGGATTTCCGGTCTTACGGGAACAGACCATGCTCTTCATGGCAAATGCGGGCATGGCGAGAATTCTCCTCATGGCATCCTCCTTCGGATGTTGGGGTTGATCGGGGCTCGCCCACCCGGACGGACCCCGTACTCCTTGTGCTACATGGCACGCGAGTTGTGAAATTGAAGCCGGTTACGCCTCCGGCGCCGGCGTTTCGTCCCGGCCGTTCTGACTGCACGCGCGCTCTGGATTATCGTGCTTTTGCGTCCGCACGGGAGGGAAGGAGGCCGCTAGGCGGCCTTCTGCTCCTTGCGCTTGTCGAGGAAGTGGACCGTCTGGGCCACGATCTCGGTGTCCTTCCGGATATCGCCTTCGCGAGTTTCCCACGAGCGGACGCGCAGCGATCCCTCGACGATGACCGCCGAACCCTTGGTGAGGTGCTTGTCGCACGCGGCGACCTGCTGTTCGCCCAGAAGGACGACGCGGAACCAGTCGGTCTTCTTCTCGCCCTTCTCGATCCGATCGACCGCGAGGGAGAACGAAGCGGACTTCGCGGGGCCTTCGGACCCGTTCTTCTGGTGCATGGTGACGGCGGCGCCCAGGCGGCCGGAAATGTTGATGGTGTTCAGGTCTTTCTTCATGATACTCTCCTTGTACTGTGCCGTAGGCCTTCTTACTGAGGCCTCTGGCGGTTAATGGATCCCCGCGGCGACCTCGCCGGGGGAATGAACTTGTGATCGTTAGAAGCTGTAGGCTTCCTGATATTCTTCTTCTGAAGCGAAGCCGTTGTCGCTGAGCCAGTCAGCGTGATTGATTACATCGCCATCGGCGTTGATGTGATATTGTTCCATGATTGCCTCCATAAGCCCCAACGGGGGCGTTGTGTTGTTGTGATATTGTGTTAATGTGTTCTTGTGATACGGTTCTTGCCCGACTCTCCGGTGCCGTCCTCTCTTCCCTGATGCTTTTTGCCGGATACTTCCCTCTGGGGGGCCGGCGGAGGCGGGTTTCGTCCCTCTCTCGGGGACGGTAGCAACAAACCCTTTCGGCGGAGCGTCTACTCGCTTGTGAAGGACCCGATGCCTTGCGGCATCACAGGCCCGTCAAAGCCGCGTTGGATGCAGGTGTCACACTGGCGAGCACGCCGCGCAGTCCTTGCCTTTCTGGGAAAATGTTGGGGGAGACCTTCAGGGGGAACCGACAATTTCACCCGCAGGGCCGACGGCAGAAAGGAGTTGACGCCGAAAGCAGACAATGTGGATAGTGCCTGTGTACGATGCCGGGGGGTTGAGGGGCGCAAGTAGAGTAGGGGACAGCACCAGACAAAGGAGTTTGTTCCGTCACCCGTTAGGAGGGAGTTACGAAACGCTCACCGGAGGAAGTTCCTTGGCAAATACAGGGAAGGGGGGACAGGAGAGTCGGGGAAAAGACCGGAGCACCGGGGTTCCACCCCCCGGGCGGAAGGCGCAAAGCGGTTCGAGGCCGAGGCACCTATGCGCATTGGGGGAACGGTAGCAGGTCGAGACGGAAGCGACGGAGCCGACGACAGGTGTAGCCCAGCTACATCGAGGAAGGCGAGTAAGCGACAACGAAGAGATGCGACCCGTAACGCCGATGCGGGGGCGAAAGCGGTTCAAGGCAAAGCAACACAGCCGGGGAGGGCGCAGGTCACTATCCGACCGATCCGAGCGAGTACGCGCAACGATGAAACGGGAACGCGGGGCCTACGGCCTCAACGGGAGCGGGAGCGGACTCGAAAGGGTGGGGGAGTAGGGGACAAGTAAATTTTTTGTCAAGATGTACCTTTTTTCTTGACTTCTCTCCAAGAGAGATTTTTCATACGGTCAATATGACATATCGAAACCAGCGGGTATCTGCACATGGGGATGGTGCGGAAAGACTCCTTGCCGAGATGGGACGGCAAAGGTCTCGGGCAGGGGAATAAAATAGTTCCGTATAATATCGGCGGGTTACGCGACTGGTTAAGAAAAGCAGAATCCTTTTCCCGTGTGATCGTCTCTTATGTGTATCAAGGGGAAGAGGTAGCTCGCGTGCGGAGAGGTTTAACGGGAACCATTCATAGACACGAGGACAAAACCATCAACAACGGAGATAGAGGGAGGAGAAGATGAAAGTTTCATCACACATCATGCTTTTTTTGTTTGCGACCCTGTTCTCTTTTTATGTCTATGCGTCACAGACGAACTATCAGTATCAAGTTACGGGCA
>Ga0302247_1000229_pt1 | contig 62800 bp, 53 predicted proteins | sample AAG_UR_Ile_MG_FD_193529 | JGI IMG/M metagenome (GOLD analysis project Ga0302247, IMG submission 193529) | Enriched activated sludge microbial communities from anaerobic digester in WTTP, New Holstein, Wisconsin, United States - AAG_UR_Ile | ecosystem: Engineered > Bioreactor > Anaerobic >...
TTTTTATCTTTCTTATCTGCTGTTTTGATAAACATGTTACAAAGATATTTTGATAAAGATGCGGCAAAGATATAACAAGGAAAGATAAGAACCAAATAATAGGCAAACTTTCTGGGACTACAAAAATCATTAAAAATTTAAATATTTAATAATCAGTAACATAACATTTTAAATCATAGCAAAAACCCTATTTTTCCCTGTTTTTTCAGGGTAAAATGCTCAAGTTGGGTTAAAGCGCAAAAAACACTTGATAAGCAGTCCGCCCGAGCCACGGCAGGGATCGTACACTTTTTTGCCCGGTTGGAGATCAAGGATATGCGACATCAGGATGGCAACCTCACCGGGAGCATAAAATTCGCCTGCACTCTGGCCGGAACCTTCGGCAAATTTTCTGAGCAAGTATTCGTAAGCTCGTCCCAAAATATCGGGTTCCACATCGTCCAATCCCAAACGATATTTTCCGAGCACGTTGATAAGGTCTTTCAAAACTTCATCGCTGATGATTCTTTGTCCGCCGGCTGTAGCATTAAAATCCACAATGTCGATGACGCTTTGCAGTTTGGGATTTTCTTTTGCTATTTTTCTCACGGCATCGGTCAAATACTCGCCTACACCGGTAGTATGTCTGGCTATGGCTTCCCAACGGGTTTCAGGCGGCAGATAGAAACGCACCAGATTGTGGTCGTCGGATAGAAATTGTTCAACCATTTTTTTTGAACCGTAATTTTGCGAAAGACGATTGATTTCGTCTTCAAATACGTCGGAAAGACGCTTAAGGAAAATGAGCGGTAAAATGTAATCTTTGTATTTGGGAGCATCGATCGGTCCGCGAATTTTGCAGGCAGCTTCCCAGAGCCAATTCTCCAAGGTTTGTACACTTAATTCGTTTCCTGTCATGATATCGTTTTTTATTTCAATTTATTGGTTGATTGGTACTTTATTTTTTCATTACTCCACTATTTATGAGATGATTCCCCTTATATAAATCGAAATTCACAAATGTTTCAACTTGTCAAAGTAAATAATTTATTAGTATTTCACATTCTCCTTTTGAGGGAAATGTTTCATAAGTTGTGCCCGTTTAAAAAGGTTTTTATTTCGTTTTTCTAATTTCTTAAATTTTATTCATTGCAATTTTAGGAAATTTTTAGAGGTGTTAAATTCCCATAGAATAGGAATCGTTTAAATCCATTGGAATTAGGGTAAATTCGGCCATTTCAAACCTCCAGCAGGGTAGAAATATTCTTTCTTTTAATTTTGGTATCAATTAAGAGATGAACACTATGCCTTATTTTTTAGGATGTGGATAATCGAGGGTATAGTGGAGGCCGCGGCTTTCCTTTCTGGCCATAGCTGCCTTGATGATAAGATAAGCCACATTGACCAGGTTACGCAATTCGCAGATTTTAGGGATAAGAATGGAGCGGTTGTAAAGGTCTTCGGTTTCGTTGTAGAGAATTTTAAGTCTGACCAGTGCTCGCTGCAGGCGAATATTCGAGCGCACTATGCCCACATAGCTGCTCATGATGCTTTGGAGTTCGCGAATAGTTTGGGTAATGAGGATCATTTCTTCGTTCAAGACCATTCCTTCGGCGTTCCAGTCGGGGATATCATCGCAAAAGGGGACTTTTTCGATGAAGGGGATAGAATCGATAGCAGCACGGTGGGAGAAGACGAGGGCTTCGAGCAAACTATTCGAGGCCAGTCGGTTAGCACCGTGTAATCCAGTTCTGGCACATTCTCCGGCGGCATAGAGATGATTAATTGTAGAGCGTCCCCATTTGTCGGTTTTGATTCCACCGCAGAGGTAATGCGCTGCCGGGGCAACGGGAATCATAGTATGCGTGATGTCTATGCCAATACTAAGACATTTGGCATAAATAGTAGGGAAATGATTCATCAGATCGTCCTTGGGCAAATGACGGCAATCGAGGTAAACATATTCTTCGCCATGAATTTTCATTTCGTTATCAATGGCTCTGGCCACGATATCGCGAGGAGCCAATGGGCCCCGAGGATCATATTTATACATGAATGCTTCACCCTTATGGTTTCGCAATTCGGCACCAAAGCCCCTCAAGGCTTCCGAAATGAGGAAGGCAGGTCGCTCAGGTGGATTAAACAGGGCGGTAGGATGAAACTGAATAAATTCCATATCTTCGATAACCCCTTTTGCCCGATAGACCATGGCTATACCATCACCCGTTGCAACCGGAGGATTGGTCGTAGTGCTGTAAACATTGCCGGCTCCTCCTGTGGCTAACATTGTTACTTTGGCCAAAACCGTTTTAATTTCGTTGTTTTCCTTATCGAGTACATAAGCTCCATAACATTCAATAGTAGCTGTACGCCTTGTTACTTCCTGTCCAAGATGATGCTGGGTAAGTAAATCGATGGCAAAATGATTTTCCCAGATTGTAATATTTGGATTTTCGCTTACTCGTTGTAGCAGTGTTTTTTCGATTTCGAGTCCGGTTTGGTCTTGATGATGAAGAACGCGGTTTTCGGAATGTCCACCTTCACGTCCCAAGTCGAAGCGCCCAGCTTCAGTTCGGTCGAAGTTTACCCCCCATTCCATCAATTCTTTTATTCTATCTCGCGATTCAGTGATGGTTATACGCACTATTTCAGGGTCATTCAATTCGTCTCCTGCTATCATGGTATCACGAATATGTTTTTCGTAAGTGTCAGGAGTATACATTACTGTCGCTATGCCACCTTGAGCGTAGCGGGTTGCAGCTTCATCGGCACAGCTTTTCGTAACGACCAGTACTTTCCCATGTTGTGCAGCCTTCAGGGCGAAGCTCAATCCTGCAATCCCAGAACCAATCACTAAAAAATCAGTATGTACACGCATGATGATATTTTTCGCAAATTTACTCAATTTAAACTTGAACATGGTTTAATTTTCATAACTACCTTGTACATTAAAGTCCTTTATTTCTCTTTGGATACCACAAATTGACAACTAATACTAACTCACTGTGTGATTTGGAATTTGGTATATTGTTAGTTGTAAATTGAAAACTTTAAACTGTTGATAACTGCTAACTGAAAGCAAATAAACTGCCATTCATTTTTATTTTTAAGAGGAAACAATGATTGCTTGATTTTGAGCGTTTATAAATTCGTTTAACTTTGCAGGGAGTTTTGAAGAAAGCGTTCATGCATATAATTCAAAATTCCTTGATAAGATTGGATTTTGTTATACATATAAATAAGTTGGAAAATAATTGAAAAAAACAGCTATTTTCATGAAACAAGAGATTATTGATAATATAAATAATCCTGAAAATTTAGAAAAATTATATCGGAACAATAAACAAGCCTTCATTAAATCATTTGAAGAGATTTCAGATGATTATAATTCAGATTTGGTCAGGTTTTGGAAAATTCGATTAGCTTCTGAGAAAGAGCCTGCGTTTAAGGGTTTTTTAAAATCTGATTTATTAGTCGTTATATCCCTTTCACTTATTACGGGGTTATTAGTTAAGTTGCCCGAAATTTTTTCTCAAATACAAAGTGAGTTCTTTTATACCCGAGATTTGGCCATAATTGTATTCAATGGATTAATTCTTTATACATTTTGGCAAAACCGGCTTTTTAAGGGAAAACCACTTCTTATCTATAGTTCTATTATAGTTTTATTAACTTTATTTGTAAATTTTTTACCAAATACCCAGAGCGATTCTGTGATGCTTTCAATGATTCATGTTCCATTGTTTTTATGGTGTTTATTCGGTCTGTCATTCGTATCATTTGATTACAAAAACATCCAAAGACGGATTGAATTTATTCGTTTTAATGGAGAACTCATAATCATGACTGGTTTAATCTTAATTGCCGGCGGGCTGCTTACCTTGATAACCATACAATTATTCTCAGTAATAAAAATGAATATTGAAAACTTTTATCTACATTATATCGCTGTTTTTGGAAGTGTTGCTGCTCCTATAGTTTCAAGCTATTTAATCAAATTATATCCAAATCTTACCAACAGGATTGCACCTGTGATTGCAAGGGTATTTTCACCCTTGGTTTTGATTACGCTTGCGGTTTATTTGGTTTCGTTAATTTTCTCAAAAAATAAAATATTAGAGGATAGAGATTTGTTGATATTATTGAATATAATGCTTCTTGCTGTAATGGCTATTATTGTTTTTTCCGTGTCGGAACTCGATAAATCAAAAGAAAAAAATATTAATGTTCTTATATTGATTTTATTAGCCGCTTTGGCTATTGTAGTAAATTCCATCGCTTTAATTGCTATTATTTCAAGAGTAACTATGGGATTAACACCCAATAGAACTGTTGTATTGATTTCAAATATCTTGATTTTTATTAACTTAATATTAATTACAAAAAATCTCTTTGAATCATATATTAAAAACGAACCATTAGATTCGGTCGAAAGCACTGTTGCCAAGTATTTGAATATTTATTTTTATTGGACGATTATCGTAATATTTGTTTTGCCTTTTGTATTTGGATTAAAATAAGTAACATTTGCTAACCTTGGCTTTCACAACATTTAGAGTCAAAGTAATAAACTATGCTTCGTTCTTGATTGCAAGGCTTGTGCACGGATGAAGGAAGAATGTCCACGGTGTCTGCATGTTCGCATAGCCTCTTCAGTTTGCGTTTAAGGTCAGAACTCCTGATTCGGTGTTAATCAGGTTGTCGCAGTTTTGAAGACAAGTGTCATATTTGTACCGGGGAAAATGGTTTGTGTGTTGTTCAATAACTCACAGACTTTTTGAACTGCCAGGTTATCTTTTTTTGTTGCCAGAGAATAAAGTTTAACGGTTAGAGTTTTATTTACTTCATCGGGAATCAAATCTGCTTTCGAAAATATTACACTCTTTACCAGTTAAAACCTAACAGGTTTCCAAAACCTGTTATGTTTGGACAAGACCCTATATATTCTTGACGTCTTAGCGAGAAAAATATTGCACACGGAGGCGTCAAGAATTAAATTAATTTTTCTTGATGTCGCTACAATCTGTCAGGTTAACCTATCTAAAAATTTTTGCCAGAAAATACGCCCAATTGAAATTCGGGGTTAATTTTGTCCCGTCATAACTAACGGGAGTGATATGCAATTATAGGATCAGAAGTTCTGAGATTGATAAATAAATAGTTGCAATAAAATAGATGGGATGACAGCATCAAAAAAGGCAGCTGTGGCTGCCTTTTATAGATGGAAGATTGAAAGGATGAAATTATTCATCCACGAATTTTACCCCAGGGAGTTCTTTGCCTTCAATATATTCGAGCATGGCACCACCGCCAGTGGAAACATAACTTACCCTATCGGCCAGTTGATATTTATTGATCGCAGCTACTGAATCGCCTCCACCCACTAAGGAAAAAGCGCCCTTGGCAGTAGCCTCGGCAATGCACTGTGCAATAGCCACTGTGCCCGTTTCGAAATTACTCATTTCGAAAACACCCATAGGTCCATTCCAAAGCAAGGTCTTCGAATGAGTAATCACGTCCTTGAAGAGTTCGATCGTCTTGGGACCAATGTCGAGGCCCATCCATCCGTCAGGAATTTCATCGGCTTTGCAAACCTTACGATTGGCCTCATTATCGAATTTATCGGCAATTACTATATCCACCGGAAGAAAAATCTTTATACCTAATTGTTTTGCCTTTTCAAGAGTTTCGAGGGCAAGAGAAATCAGTTCATCTTCGACAAGTGAATTTCCTACCTTGCCTCCCTGAGCCTTGATAAAGGTGTATATCATTCCTCCGCCAATAATCAAGTTATCGACCCTTTTCATCAGATTGCGAATTATGTCGATTTTTCCCGAGACTTTGGCTCCACCTAAAATGGCAGTAAATGGATGTTCGGCTTCTTCGAGAACCTTTTTCAGAGCGGCCAGTTCGTTCCCCATCACATAACCGAACATTTTTGCTTGTGGGAAGAATTTGGCAATAACAGCCGTAGAAGCATGCGCCCGATGGGCTGCACCAAAAGCATCGTTCACGTAAACATCACCCAATCGAGCTAATTTTCTGGCAAATTCTTCGTCTCCTTTTTCTTCTTCCTTGTAAAAACGTAGATTCTCTAAAAGTAAAATTTCGCCAGGTTTCAATTCTAATGCCATCTTTAACGCATCCTCTCCAACACAATCGGGAGCAAATTTCACCTCTACACCCGTAACCTTTCTCAAGTAAGGCAGCAAATGCCTGAGGCTATATTTATCTGATGGTCCATCCTTTGGCCTGCCCAAATGCGACATCAAAATCACGCAACCTCCATCATTCAGAATTTTTCGAATCGTAGGTAATGTAACATCGATTCGGGTGGTATCGGCAATTTGAAATTTATCATCCAGCGGAACATTAAAATCGACTCGCATAAGGGCCCGCTTATTCTTGAAATTAAAATCATCTATGGTCTTCATATAGTAATATTTTTAAAATTAGGCCACAAAGATAAGATTTTTAGAGCATTCAATTGTTGTTGAATATATGCAGGCCGGTGCCTTCTATGACCACTTCGAGCTGGTTTTCAGAAATTGTTCTCATCACCTTCCGGCAGAATTAATATTGTATTGTCTGCATTAATTATCGAAAAGGAAAGATGAAGAAGAATTTTCGATACTTTTTATTATTGTGCTGTCAAGGCTCTGAGCAGGAACACCCATTCGAAGGCAACTTCTTTAAGAGCATCATATCTGCCGGTAGCCCCTCCATGACCTGATTCCATGTTGGTTTTCAGAAGTATAATATTATCGCCGGTGTTGTTGGCTCTGAGTTTTGCTACCCATTTGGCAGGCTCATGATAACGAACTTGAGAATCATTGAGTCCAGCGGTAGCCAGAATAGGCGGGTAATTAGCCGGTTTTATATTATCGTAAGGAGAATACGATAAAATGTAGTTATAATCTTTCTTTTTATTGGGATTTCCCCATTGTTCATATTCCTGAGTGGTCAAGGGTAAGGTTTTATCGAGCATGGTATTGATTACATCGACAAAAGGTACATCGGCAACGACTGCGCCAAAGAGGTCGGGTTGCAGATTGAGCGCAGCGGCTACCAATAGTCCACCAGCACTTCCTCCCATGATACCGAGTTTTTTAGGTTGGGAATATTTTTTATCGATAAGAAATTGTGCACAGGCAACAAAATCGGTAAACGAATTCTTCTTTTTCATCAATTTTCCATCTTCGTACCATTGTTCGCCCATCTCACTTCCTCCACGCACCTGAGCAATCGCATACACAAATCCCCTATCCACCAGACTGAAAACTGAGGTACGGAACCATGCATCGGTGCTGTAACCATAAGCTCCATAACCATACAACAAGGCAGGATTCGACCCATTCAATTCGAGTCCCTTCCTGTATAAAATGGCCATGGGCACATCTGTACCGTCAGAAGCTTTGGCAAATCTACGTTCCACTGCATACTTATCAGGATCAAAACCTGAAGGAATTTCCTGAACCTTGAGCGTTTGCACGCTATGGCTATCCATATCGATTTGGTATATGGTGGTCGGTCGATTGAGCGATGAATAGGAATACCTGAATACCTTCTGGCTGTACTCAGGATTCGTATAAGTGGAAACCACATAAACCGGTTCGGGGAAAGCCACATTATGAAACTTGCTTCCGTCCAGATCGTAAATTCTCAATCCCGTCAATCCATTGCTGCGTGTCTGTATTACCAGATGATTCTCGAAGACCTCATAATTCTCTATCTTTACCTTTTCATCGTGAGGAAAGATAACTTTCCATTGTTTCGGATTGGAGTTTTTGCCGAAAGGTGTTAGATAAACCATTCCATTTTTACTTTCGGGAGATTTGTAATAGACATAGAACCCTAAATTTTTATGATGTTCCACACCATACATGACATCCTTTTTTCGTGGCAAAAAAATCTGGAAATTCCCGTCGGGTTGATCGGATTCGAGCATTCTTACCTCAGAAGTTGTAAAGCTAGCCGATTCAATCAATATATAATCGTTTGACAAGGTTTTGGATACGGAAACATTCAGCAATTCGTCATCTTCCTCGAAAACAGGAGTATCTTCGGCGAGAGTTCCTGCAATATGGCGTAAAACCTTATATGGGCGGAGGGATTCATTTCCAATGGTATAGAATAATGTTTTACTATCGGCTGCCCAAGTAAAGGACTGAACATTTTCGATCTGCTCGGGTAAATCTTCTCCACTTCTTAGATCTCTTATCTTAAGGGTAAATTCGGCAAACGAACCGGTTGTGTTATAGGAATAAGCGGCAAAATTATTGTCAGGGCTCACTTCATAATCACTAAAAATAAAAGCTGGCTGGCTCTCGGCCATGGCATTTACGTCGAAAATTAGCTCTTCTTCTGCTTGTGGAGTCATTTTTTGACGATAATACAAGGGATATTGCTTTCCTTTAAGCGTACGCGTAAAGTAATAATAACCGTTGTCAGGAATTTTTACGCTCATATCTTCTTCTTTGATACGCGATTTTATTTCATTGAAGATTTCTTCCTGGAGAGGTTCAGTTTCTTGCATAACCAGTTTGCAATATTCATTTTCGGCGTTCAGGTAAGCAATCACCTCGGGATTATTGCGGTCTTTCAGCCAGAAATAAGGATCGATTCGTGTATTTCCAAACTCACGAAATTCTACAGGGCGCGAAGCGGCTATAGGCGGTGCAGGATAAAGATATTGCTTCAAAGGACGCAAATTTTGCTGAGCGTCGAGTTGTAAGTGTGTCATAAAGATGAATGTAAATAAAATAGTGGTGAATGGATAATGAAATGTTTTCATGATGAATTGAAGATTATATGTGATGCATTGTTGCAGTGAGTTTTTCACTAAAAGTATAAGGCGTCGTTCGCTTTCAAAATATTTTGTTGCAAAGAAACGAAAATCTATAATCTATAATAAAGTTTGCAGAGATGAATCTTCGACTTTCAAGGATGCCAAAAAGTTACACTTTCCGATTATTTTCTTATAATTTTATTGCTTATCAAAATAATCCATGCAAGCTGGCATTTATTTTTTCGATGACGCTGGCAAGGTCTTCGGTATTAGAGGCAAAATCGGTATGATCTACATCTATGATGAGAAGTTTTCCGGCTTTATATTGTGAAATCCAGTCTTCATACCGTTCATTCAATCCTTTGAGGTAATCCAGGCGTATGCTTTCCTCGTAAGGGCGGCCTCGTTTCTGAATCTGACGCACAAGAGTCGGAACGGTAGCTCTTAAATACACTAAAAGGTCAGGGGGTTGAATGAATGAAATCATCAGTTCGAAGAGGCTTTGATAATTTTGGAAGTCTCTGGTATCCATAAGCCCCATGTCATGCAGATTGGGGGCAAAAATGTAGGCATCTTCGTATATTGTTCTGTCCTGAACCACATTTTCACCCGATTTTCTAATTTCGACGATTTGACGAAAGCGGCTGTTGAGAAAATAGATTTGCAGATTGAATGACCAACGCTGCATATCTTCATAAAAACTCATCAAATAAGGGTTTGTATCTACATTTTCGAAATGAGGTTTCCATTGAAAATGTTTTGCAAGCAATGCAGTGAGTGTACTTTTTCCCGAACCGATATTTCCTGCAATAGCTATGTGCATAAGGCGAAATTTTTAATAAGATAAATTCTATAGAATGAGTTAATGGTTTGTTTTAGTGGTAGGTTGCTGAAGCATTTCGAGAATTTCTTCGATGATATTTCTCTCGTTGGCTAAGCGAGGAACCTTGTTTTGTCCACCTAACTTGTTGCGATTTTTCATCCATTGATAGAATGTTCCTCGAGGGACTTGCTGAATGATAGGACTGGATAACACCATATCATGGAATCTCTTAGCCTCGTAATCGGAATTCACCGATTGAAGGGCTTTATCGAAAGTTTCGACGAAGCACTCGAAATCTTCGGGTGTTTTTTCGAATTCTACCAGCCACTGGTGAGCGCCATTTCTATTTTGGCTAAAATAGACCGGTGCGCCCGTATATTCGCTCAATTGAGCATTACATTCTTTACAAGCAATTTCGAAGGCACGTTCAACATTTTCGGCTATTACTTCTTCTCCGAAGGCATTGATAAAATGGCAGGTGCGGCCTGTAACTCTAAATTTGTATGGATTCTGACGGGTGAAAATTATAGTATCGCCCAGCATGTAACGCCACAATCCACTATTCGTAGAAATGAGCATGGCATAATTTTTCCCTAATTCGGTTTGCCATAGTGGTAGAGCATATTCGTCAGGTTGATCGATTTTATCTAAAGGAACAAATTCATAGAATATGCCATAATCCAGCATCAGCAGCATGGCCTTCTCCGACGAATCATCCTGAATACCAAAGAAACCTTCTGAAGCATTGTAGGTTTCGACATAATGGAGGTGTTGGAGTGAGATGAGTTTTTCGAACTCTTGCTTATAAGGTCTAAAGCTGACTCCTCCATGGAAAAAAACTTCCAATCGAGGCCATAACTCACCAATATGTTGCCTGTTCGTATCTTCAAGGATTCTTTTCAACAATACAAGCGTCCAGCTCGGTACACCAATGATGCTGGTAACATTTTCTTTGATGGTAATTTGGGCCATCTTGGCAATTTTCTCTTCCCAGTTTTTCATCAGGGCAACCTTAAGTTCTGGGGTGCTCCTTTTTGCAGCCCAAAATGGAAGATTTTGCATGAGGATAGCTGAAAGATCGCCTTCGACAATTTGATGATGATTCACCCGGTGCAAGGTTTGCGAACCTCCCATTACTAAACTTTTCCCTGAGAAAAGACGGGTCTGAGGATAATGATTCACATAAATCGACAGCATATCCTTACCTGCCTTAAAATGACAATGATACAAGGATTCTTTGCTCAAAGGAATAAACTTGCTCTTATCGTTAGTAGTCCCCGATGATTTGGCAAACCACCTGATAGGCGTATTCCATAATACGTTATTCTCGCCTTGCCTAACTCTTTCGATGTATGATTTTAATGATTCATAATCCTGAACAGGGACTTTCTTTCTAAAATCTTCATAATTATGTATTCGTTGATAATCATAAACTTTCCCCCATTCGGTATTTTTGGCAGATGTAATCAATTTCTCCAAAACCCAATTTTGAACTTCATACGCATGAAGCTCGAAATAATTGATTCGCTCGATTCTTCTTCTTAAATACCTCGAAATTAGAGTGTTTGTCAATGACATCCTTTTATCCCGAATTTTCAGTCAAAAGTAATGATTCCTGCGATTATATAAAAAGTAAAATTTCTGGCTCAACCATTCGACAAATTACAGTTGAACTCATTATTTATTCGAAATGCACAGCATGGGTACGGTTCTTCACTGGAAATTACTTTCTTACCCAAGCTACCTGTAAAAGGGCTTCGCTTCAACATCCATAAGCCTGCTATTAAATTTATGCTGATTTGTGATTCTAAAATTCTTATTTTTGCAATGGAGATTCTTTCGGTGAATTACAGCCCAGATTCTGTAAAATTCAATTGCTCTAAGAAAAGAGCATCAAGTTAGTATTCGACGGGCTGGCCCGAATGAAGGATTATTATACATATCGAGTGAAAGATTTTTACAATTGTAAAGCTAAACAGCAAATTTTGATTTGAAATATACATCGAAAAATGATAACTGAAGAAAGTCTTCGACAATTTGGAGTTTTGATTCACGAGGTGAGGAATGTAAGTTCGGATGAGGCACTGGCTCTTCTATCTGATGGGGCTGTTATACTGGATGTAAGGCCATTGTTCGAATCGGAATATCGTAGATTCGACGTAAAGGATGTAATTTACGCACCAGCCGAAGGATACGAATATTGGGTAAAAAATTTGCCCTTCGATCGTTGCTTAATTGTAGCCGACGCCAGTGGCCTAAAAAGCAGAACCATTGCCAGTCGTTTACTTGCCGATGGATTCCGGATGGTGGTAAACCTTAGTGGAGGATTGGTAGATTGGGAAAGAAGAGGTGCACCGGTAATTGTGGATAAATCGAAGCAACTTATGGGTTCCTGCCTTTGCCAGCTTAAACCATTCTATTATAAAAAAAGAAGGGAATAGTTTAAATTCATTATTATACAGGATAGTTTTTTAGCAAGTATTGTTATGGTTTAATTGTTTCGAGGCATGAGCCGCGAGAAGAACAAAAGTCAAAAAAGACGCGAGGTGAAGGGAATAGTGAACAGAGTTTGGAAAATACAAGATATGAGCGATCTTCTATACCAAATACACAAATTATTTTTCAATATTGCCAGAACCATTTTTAAATGTGACGGATTCTTTTACATTTAGGATTTTTGGAGATAAAACGGAGTTCCATAAAGAAACTCAAATAAGTTTATTTATGATTCCAATAATAAATTTTATTTCTTCAAGTGATTTAAATTGTCGATTCTTTTGTATTTATTTATAAATAAAATGGTTCTGGCATAAGCAAACTGCTCGACTATAAACCCGATGAAATAAAAACTCAAATTATTGGCAAGGTAAGAGATACACTTTTAATAACAAACATAAACCTTATCAATTTAATAATTCCAACGATATGATGTTATATACAGTTGATTTAAAACATGATGAACAAATAGATAATATTAAACTTTCAGTAATAGCTTTTTAACAACCTGGTCAATTGTTTCAAAAATAAATTGTAAATAGAGGCTCATTTATGGTTTATAATTTTAAGGGAAAAACTCTGCCACTAAAAATTAATTTAGCATTCAATAATCTATTTTGATAATTAATATATTAATGTCCTAAAATAGAATTCATTATGCAAATCCAAAATTAATATAGTTTTCGAATAAATAAAATAAAGTAAAATATTTTTCAAGATAAGGATGAAAAAATCATTCAATTATGTTGTGCAATCAATTTATACAGTCATTTTCGACGATGGAGGTTTTGATGAAGCGGTTTGAAAACTTATTAAAAATTCTTTAAACCTGATTCCAGGCATTCCACAATTTTCTTCTTCAGTTTCCAGCAAGTCATTTGTCGTAGATTAAAATATCTGGCCAATTCATAGCTCGAAATTTTGGGATTGTGGCAAACGATATTGGCAAATCGAAAGGCTTCCGGCAAAGGTAAACGGCAATAGTGAAAAATTGTATGGGCCTTGGCCGATTCTTCACGTTTACATCGCGTACACCGCCTCGAATATGGTGTATTCCCCTTACAATAATTGTTATGCCCGCAATTGCGACAAATATATCCGCCTTCCCATTTTTTCAAGGCTAAGTATTCCAAGCAAGATTCCTCACTGGCAAATTTTTTGCAGATGCCATTAAAATCAGTGTGATGAAATATTTCAACAATTCCATCCATGACAACATGTCATATTTAAAGTTCCAAATGTAAAATTTTATCTACTCGCAGTTTATTCAATAAAAACTCTATTCGTTCGAACATAAATGCATTTAATTTGTTTTTGGGATGTTAGTCTCATATCGGTCTAATCTTTGCAAAGATAAAAAAGTGATAAAAATGCGATTTGATTACAAGAATTCGTTTAATTTTGCTACCTCAAAACCAAGTGTCGATATGAAGAAAATTTTTCTCTTTACGGGAATTGTTTTTATCTCTCTGTCATTCGTTTCATGTGGAAAGAATCAAAAGACTGAATCGACTGAAAGCAAATCGAAGGAAACAACTTCTCCCGTACAGATAATCAAGCTCGACAATGGACTTTTTTGCAAGACAATATGGGATTACACGAATTCACCCGATCGATGGAAATATAGAGGTAACAAGCCGAGTGTCATAGATTTTTATGCTGATTGGTGCAAACCCTGTAAAATCGCCTCTCTCATTCTCGAAGATTTAGCCAGGGAATATGCAGGGGAAGTGAATTTTTACAAAATTGATACTGATAGGGAAAAAGAATTAGCTACTCTATTTGGGATAAGGACCATACCTTCGTTTCTTTTTATTCCCAAAGAAGGCGAGCCCCGGATGACAGCCGGTATTGCCCCAGGGGAAGAAGCTACGCGTAAAATGTTCAACGATTATATTCAGCAATACTGTCTGGGAAATTTTAGCGAAGCACAATAGTTTACCAATTGAATACAAATTTGATATACCAATCCAAAGGCCTGGAATAATGAAAAAAATAAATTTAAAACTCATACTCACCATTTTTGTGTTCACCTTCTCGATTCTGGATTTTTTTGGTCAAGCATCAACGAAAACCATTTCAAACGAAGGGAAAGTAATTTATCTAACTTCAGCCGAGTTTAAAGAAAAGGTATTTAATTGGGAAAAAAGCCCTGAAAACTGGGTATTTGAAGGCGATCGGCCTTGTATTGTAGATTTCTATGCCGATTGGTGCAAGCCATGTAGAATGGTTGCTCCTATTATGGAAGAGTTAGCCTTAAAATATAAAGGTAAACTAACCATTTACAAAGTGAATACGGATAAAGAAAAAGAGGTCTCGAGCGTATTCGGTATTCGCAGCATTCCCTCGGTTCTTTTCTGCCCCACGAAAGGGAAGCCACAGATGGCTACGGGTGCTTTACCCAAAGACACTTACATTCAGGTTATCGAGGAGTTTCTTCTGGGAAATAAAAAACAGACCCGATAACAAGAATCTAAATAATTACAATTCATTACGGTAAAATACATAAACTCATTTCTATTCTATGGAAAATTTAACGAAACAGACCTTTCTCGAAAAAGTTTTCGATTATGAAAAAAACGATCAATGGAAATTCGAGGGCAAATTGCCATGCATCATTGATTTTTATGCAGACTGGTGCGGCCCTTGTAAGGTGGTAGCACCTATTCTGGAAGAATTATCGAAAGAATATGCTGGCAGGGTGAATTTTTACAAGGTAGATACCGAAGCCGAGCAGGAACTGGCCGCAGCTTTTGGCATCAGAAGCATACCCTCTATTCTGTTCTGCCCCGTTGATGGTCAACCACAAATGGCGGTGGGTGTATTACCAAAAGATAGCTTCAAACAAGCCATCGAAGATGTACTTTTAAAAGCATAAAATATCTTTCTATTTGCAACAACCCGCATAAAGATTCAAATATAAATCGCATGCGGGTTTTTTATTGTGTTCGACACTGATATGGAAATAAAGAGACACATTATGGAATTCTCTATATTTTAGCATTTTCGATAATATTGCCTATCGAGAAATATCTTTTTAAAAAAAAATTCGAGAAATGGATGTGTTGCTGAGTACTGCTTATTTCCCATGCATTGAATATTTGGCTGTCATAGGTGCGGCCGATCATATCTGGATTGAAAATCACGAAACGTACACACGGCAAACTTACCGTAACCGGTGTTATATAGCGGCTCCAAATGGCCGTCAAATGCTGATTATTCCGGTTATCAGGCCTTCAGGAAAACACACCTTCATCAATGAGGTTTTGATCGACAATAAGCAGCCATGGCAAAAAATTCACTGGCGTTCCATCGAAACTGCCTATAATCGGTCGGCTTTTTTTCTTTATTACAAAGATGAATTGGAAACTTTATTCATCGAACCCCAATATAAATTAATAGAATTTAATCAAAAAGCAGTTTATAAAATATTAAAATTACTTCATTTAGATAAAAATCTCTTTTTCACCGAAACTTATAGGCATAAAACAGGATCGGAGGTTCTCGATTTAAGAAATCGAATAGAACCCAACCGTCAGGGCCTATTGTCCGAATATCATTTCATCGACTATTTTCAACCTTTCGGCCCAAAATACGGTTTTCTACCCAATCTGAGTGTGATAGATCTCTTATTTAATCAAGGGCCATACAGTTCTGATTATCTTCATAAAATGGCTCAGTATATCAAGAAAACAATCGAGAACGCATGAGGTTTTAGGTGGGATATTCTATTCGAAGATGATAAATATGCAACAGGCGCTGTTTGAAGATTTTTTTTGCCTGACTGATATCCTTCAGGGTGATGTTGGAATTATCGAATTGATGCGCTTTCATCATCGAATCGATCAATTGTTCAACGAGGGTTTCTATGTGGGTTTCATCGGTTTGGTGTAAACTTCTCGAAGCGGCTTCGACGCTGTCGGCCATCATCAATACGCAGGTTTCTTTCGAAAAAGGCACGGGACCCGGGTAAGTAAATGCCTGTTCATTTACTTCCGATTCTAATTCCATTTGCTGGCTTATTCTATAGAAATATTCAACTCTTCGTGTTCCGTGATGGGTTCGGATAAAATCAATGATCTGCTCAGGCAGCCTGTATTTGCGTGCTTTTTCTATTCCATTTCGAACATGATTCAAAATAATTTCAGCACTCTCTTCGGGTGAAAGTTCTTCGTGAGGATTAAAACCAGTGTATTGATTTTCGATAAAATACATCGGCATATCCATTTTCCCAATATCGTGATACAAAGCCCCTGCCCTCACCAGAAGAGGATTCCCACCGATTTGATGAATCACCTCCTCGGCCAGATTGGCTACCTGTATGGAATGGTGGAATGTTCCGGGTGCACGTGAGGAAAGCTCTTTTAAAGGTTTATAATTCACATCGCTGATCTCGAGCAAGGTAATATCGGTGAGCATTCCAAAAGCCTTTTCGAGAACATATACCACTGGGTAAGAAAGAAGTAATAAAGCAGAAGCTCCGCCAAAAAGAGCAAAGTTGAATGACTTCAAGCCTGAAAAATGCCCTTCCTGAATGAGATACAGACCAAAATATACTGCAGAGTATGCCAGAAATACATAAATGGCAGTAATTACAAATTGCTGCCGCCTGTGAAAGTTGGCCACACTAAATATGGTAATCAATCCTGAGATAAGCTGCAGAAAGATAAATTCAAAACTATTGGGCACAAGAAATCCGATCAGGATAATGGTAATAATATGTACATAAAGAGCTACACGCGTATCGAAAAATATTCTTGCAATCAATGGCACCATACAAACCGGAATGGCATAGAGCAGAAGGGGTTTGTTGGACAGGACCAATGAAGTCAGCCCGACCATCGAAATGATGATGAGCAGAATAAGGCCTACCTGATGGTTATCGGCAAAAATATGAGGCCTGAAAAAGTACAAGAACAAGCCCAATACGAGCATGGCAAGACTAACCAGAATCAACTGCCCGATGAAAACCGCAAATCGAGCATGCCCCGTGCCCAATCGTTTCTCGGTTTCAATACGTAAGGATTCAAGAACCTGAAATTTCTCTTCATCGACCACTTCACCCTTCGAAATTACTTTTTCGCCTTGTTGTATCAATCCTTTTACTCTGGACAAATTAGCCAGCAATTGTCGTTGCGATTTTTCCGTGAGTTCCTTATCGAACCGAATATTATGAGCCAATCCCATCTCGAGAGCCTGTCGGACTTTTCTTCTATAAGCAGAGTCAATTCCCGATAAATGTTTCACTATGTAGGCATCGGCAGATTGTACCGTAAAGAAATGTTCAGGATAAGCTTCGGTGGCTATATTGCCTTTGACAATCATGATGGATTGGCCGGAAGGCAGGGCAATAAGTTCGGGAACCATCTGAATTATTCCATGTCGAAAGATGGTATCGGCTATTTGAATAGCTTTTCGATAAACTTCGACAATAGGTTTGCCGGAAAGAGTATCAGAAGGCGACATCATTAAAAAATCGATCAGGGCCTGAGCAACTATTACTCTCTGATTGGCAGTAACTTCAGGTTGATAGGTAAAATACAAACGGCTCTTTGCCAATAGCCTCTCTTTCTGCAACTCATATTCTTCATCCGTTTTCAATACCGAAAAATCGAATGGAGCAATCAAATCTTCGTGAAGCCAGGGTTTTCCCTTCACATATTCATATTTGAACTTTCCTTCACGCGGGAAAAATAACAGAATAATTATCAAAGCACATAAAAAAAGCAAGCCCTTGCTTACATAATACAGATGATCGGTGAACAAGCGCAAAGGGTTTCTCATGCAATTTCAAATTGAATTTCAAATTCTGGTGGATAAACTTGCATAGGGACAAGAGAATTTGAGAAATAGCCAAATCGATAATCCTGAAAAATAGAAGACATTTTTCAAGGATGGATTTGCCACGAAAATAAACAAAATCTCCTATTCTTCGGTTTTATTTTCGCGTTTTCGTTTCAAATGATCGAGAATAATCTTGCGCATTCTGATGGCATTTGGGGTTACTTCGACGTATTCATCAGCTGCAATGTATTCGAGGGCTTCTTCGAGAGAAAAGATGCGTGGAGGTGAAAGAATGGCCTTTTCATCACTTCCGGCTGCTCTAATATTGGTGAGTTTCTTCGTATGTATGACATTGACCACAAGGTCGGTACTGCGACTATTTTCGCCGATAATTTGACCCGCATAGACATTTTGCCCTGGTTCGATGAAAAAAGTTCCACGATCTTGAAGTTTATCGAGGGAATATGTGATAGCCTCGCCTGTTTCCATAGCTATAAGAACTCCGTTTCGTCGATGAGGGATATCTCCTTTCCATGTTTCGAATCCCTTGAAACGATGGGACATCACCGCTTCTCCCTCGGTAGCAGTCAGCACTGCATTGCGCAATCCTATAATTCCTCTTGAAGGTATGCTAAATTCAAGATAAGCCCGATTATTACGTGTACAAACCCCTTCGATTTCTCCCTTGCGTGAAGTTACGATATCGATAATTTTACCCGTAAACTCTTCGGGTACATTAATAGAAAGAAATTCAATGGGTTCACATTTTTCTCCATTCATTTCACGGATAATTACCTTAGGCTGGCCTACCTGAAATTCGTACCCTTCCCTTCGCATAGTTTCGATGAGTATAGAAAGATGAAGCACTCCTCGACCGTAAACCATATAAGTGTCGGGCTGAAATGTTTCTTCTACCCTTAAGGCAAGATTCTTTTGCGTTTCGAGGAACAATCTATCACGAAGATGGCGAGAGGTAACATATTTTCCTTCCTTCCCGTAAAACGGGCTGTTATTGATGGCAAAGATCATGCTCATGGTCGGTTCATCCACCTTGATGGGAGGGATGGCTTCTGGGTTTTCGAAATCAGCAATCGTATTGCCAATTTCGAATTCTTCGGGTCCTAAAACAGCCACAATATCTCCGGCTTCGACGGGAGTTTTTATCCTTTCCTTACCTAAACCCTCGAAAACATATAATTCTTTGATATGTGATTTATAAACGCTGCCATCACGGCGAACTACCGAAACATTCTGCCTGGCCTGTATTGTTCCTCTGTGGATGCGGCCTACGGCAATACGACCCAGATAACTGCTATAATCCAAAGAAGTAATCATCATTTGCAAACTCCCTTTTTCTTTGTGAGGTGGAGGGATATATCTGATAATAGTGTCGAGCAAATAGCTTACATCTTGAGTGGGCCTTTCCCAGTGGTCGGACATCCAGCCCTGCTTGGCCGAACCAAACACAGTTGGGAAATCCAATTGATCGTTCGATGCTCCCAATGAAAACATCAAATCGAAAACGGCCTCCTGCACTAACTCGGGTTCACATCCTGGCTTATCTACTTTGTTGATTACAACAACAGGTTTCAAATTCATCTCAAGCGCCTTTTCGAGTACAAAGCGCGTTTGGGGCATGGGACCTTCGAAGGCGTCCACCACAAGCAGAACGCCATCGGCCATATTCAACACTCTTTCCACTTCTCCCCCAAAATCGGAATGGCCAGGAGTATCAATAACATTGATTTTTACTCCTTTATATCTCACCGAAACATTTTTGGCCAATATGGTGATGCCCCTTTCCCGTTCCAATTCATTGGAATCGAGGATTAATTCTCCAATCTGTTGATTTTCACGAAACAACTTTCCCTGATAAAGAATGCGATCGACTAAAGTGGTTTTGCCATGATCGACATGGGCAATGATGGCAATATTGCGTATTTCTGTCATGCAATTTATCGAATCGAAAAAAGTTTGCAAAATTACGGTAAATTGCAACAAGATATATTCCGAAATATTTCAAAAAAGGGAAAAGGATGGAGGAATTTGGATGAAGTAATTATCCTTCGAGTTTTACGAAGTGATAAACGATATATCCTTTTTGCTCGGGATCGGCATTAGGGTTGGAAGAAAATTTCGATTTAAGGGCGGCTTCCCGTGCAGCTTTCCATAGTTCCTGGTCGGTTGTATTGGTTCCGATAGAAGTATTAGGAACTTTTTTCCCAGGAATGGCACGGATTACATTTCCCTGACGGTCTACTGTAATTTCGACCACGACTGTTCCCTGCTCCATTGAGTTGTATGCAGGCTGATAGAGGAATACCTTGGTTCGTCCACTCAAATAAACTCCAGGTCCTTGGCCTGTGCCTCCAGTTCCTGTATAGGAATTTGATCCGGTTGTTCCGTCGGGTCTTCCCTGATCGCCTATTCCTCCTGCAATACCTTGATTGGTTACGGTTCCCTCCCCATTCAATTTCCCAGTATATAAGGCATTTGGGTTGAGCACGGGTTCTTGTGACTTTTTTTCACCGGTTTGTTCTAAAGGAGTAGTTTGCTTGTTCTTTTTTATATTTTTTTCTTTATGGCTTAAAGAAGGAATTTCCTCATCATTGGTAGTTACAATTTCTTCATCCTTTATCGAGCCTAAAGGTATCACCGCAGCTCTTTGGCCTGCAGGAAGTTCTGCAGCTTGGATACTTCCAAAACCCTCGTCGCTATAGCCCAAATTCACCTCTACGCCTTCTTCCTCTGGTAAAGGAAGCGGGGTACGCAAAGCCATAGTAAACATCAGCAAAAGGAATAGAGCGTGGAATACTATGGTGGCCACAATGCCAGATACTTTGTTTTTTTTCTCGTTCATTGAATTTCCTTAACCGGACGAGTAGCCAAAATCACCTTGTATTTGCTATTGAGTTGGGTATTGATGTCATTCACTATATCGAAGAGTGAAACTACATATTGGACAGGTACAGATTGATCGGCTCTCAAAACCACCGAAGCGTCAATATCCTGTTTTTGGAGGTTTTCGGCCAAAATTTGCTGAAGTTGTGGAAGATTAACTGGTACAGCATGACCACGACCATCGGGATCGACAAAATACTCGAAATGATCATTGATATAAACCGTAATGGCTTGCTTGGCCATTGTCTTACTCTTACTGGAAGGCAGGAGAAGTTTAATGGCATTGGGACTTACCAAGGTAGAAGAAATAACGAAGAAAATCAATAAGAGGAATACCAGGTCTGACATGGGAGCCGGGTTAAAGGCAATATTCAGCTTATTTCTTTTTTGGATGGCCATATTTTAGGAATTTATGCGGCGGGTTCCTGAAGGAGATCCATAAAATCGGTGGCTCTTGCTTCAAGATTAAACACGAGTTTTTCGATTCGAGCAACCAGAACATTATAGCACACATAAGCGAGAATTCCAACGATAAGACCTCCCACCGTGGTTACCATAGCTTCATAAATGCCACTCGAGAGTACAATCAGGTCGACATTGTTGCCTGCCATCGACATGTCGTAAAATGCTCGTATCATTCCCGCTACGGTACCCAAGAATCCCAACATAGGTGCAGCTCCTGCGATCGTTCCCAGGCCTGCTATATTTTTTTCGAGCCTCGAAACCTCGAGCTGTCCCACATTTTCAATGGAGGCATTGATATCATTGAGAGGTTTGCCCAAGCGCAACAAACCTTTTTCTATCATACGAGCAAGAGGATTGTCCTGTGCTCGACAAAGAGCAACAGCCGCATCTACTCTACCATTATGAATAAAATCGCGGATATGGTTCATGAAATTCTTGTCTTCCTTCGAAGCTCTCGATATTGCCATATATCTTTCCACAAAAATATACACGGCAATAATTGACATGATTCCCAGAATCACCATGATCCATCCGCCTTTAACGGCTAAATCCCATACCGAAAGCGAAATTTGCTGGGCTTGGGGAACAGTGCTGCCCACATTCTGTGGTAATTGCTGCAGTGACTTCATCACCGGAGTATCCTGCAAAGCTGCCAATAAAAAAAGCATATTCAATTTTTTTGCGAATTTACACTAATGACTCGAATTGCTATATAAAAACAATAGAAATGTTGTTAACATACTCGTGTGAATAATAACTTAAACCCTTGCATATTATTGTCATTCCAGTCATGCAATATTTTTTAATTCGAAAACTACCAAGACTTTCTATTCTTATTTTTCCAGATTAATTTCTTTTCGAGGTGCATTTTTGGCTATGGAAAATTTCTTCTCTTCTCCTTTAAGAAGTCTTCGGATATTGGATAGATGAGTGAAAGGGATAAAAATAGCCACTAAAATACTCAGGACGAGAAAAGGCCAGTGTGGTCGAGGTTGATAAGGAAGAAAAACCACAAGGAATGGGAAACTGATTCCTGCCAGAATTGACGAAAGGGATACGATGCAGGAAAGGATCATAAAGATGATAAAGACAACAACGGCGCCCATAGTAGGATAAGGGAATAAAGCGAGGCCGATTCCCAGTAAAGTAGCCACACCCTTGCCCCCTTTAAATCTTGAATATAATGGGAAGATATGGCCTAAAACAGCCGCAATGCCGCAAGCAATCAATAAGAGCTCCTGTTGCAGTTCACCTAAAGGCTTAGGCATAAGCCATGCGGCTAATTTCACAGCTATCCATCCCTTCAGTGCATCCAAAAGCAAAACCGGAATGCCTGCCTTCCATCCAAGAACCCGCAAAGTATTGGTTGCTCCTGCATTCATGCTGCCATATCGGCGCACATCAATGCCATAAAACCATTTCCCAATCCATACTGCCGATGAAAAACTCCCAATTGAATAAGCAATAATAATTAAAACAATGGTTATCAACATTAAAAAATATTAATTGAATAGCTTTACCTTTTCCATTTCGGCTCTAAAATCAATGGCTTCGGCTCTATTCACCGGGGCCACACGAAAGGGCTGCCAATTCTTGGCCGGGTTGTCCTTCTCCATTTGTTTATTGAAACTTTCTCGTTCTTTCACCACAAGGTCGGTAAATTCCTTATTCGTACTGTAAACCCTCAACACATTACCTCTGCCATAATCAATATAAAAATAATGATCTTCATCGGGTCTCAGCAATATCCTCAACTGATCTTCACGGGCATTCTCCTGATGCTTAAGCTGAATGTATCCCGGAATTTTCCGACCAATGTAATTCCCCTTGATATATAACAGGCTTATTGGCCCACGATAATTAAAAACTTGCTCCACCGAATCCCATACAAAATGAATATCTGTCATCAAGATTGAATTACCGACAACCGTTGAAATGGTTTTTCCGCTTTGCACCTCATTTATCATTTGTGTGTAGCCTTTCTCGCCAAATAAAGCAAGAAGCTGTTCCTTATATCGTTTATCGTCCGCATTCACCAAGGGATTATCCAGAGAAAACAATTCGTTGACTATAATTTTCCATACTTTTTCAAAGAAAGGGAAATCAAAAGCAAATAACAGATTCATCCTAAGGCTATCGGTTTTTAAATCATAAATGGCATTGCCGGTCGTTTCGATACGCGAAACAGGACTGAAGCGAGGATGGAGATTTATTAGTCCATGGACCATAATTTTGCATTGTTCTGGATGATATTCAAAAAGAGGGTTATCCATATTGAAAATCTCACTGTTTTGATTTTTAACGACTTTATACTTATTTTCATTCTGGTCCCACAAAATTTTCCCTGAAGCGGTAAAAACGGACAAGTCACGGGGATCTAATAAAGGCTCGAGGAAACGAGCATATACTTTACCGCCCGTTCGGTTCATAAAAATACCTGTAACCAATTCAATTCCAGTGGGATCAAAACATCTGGCGGGCAAGGGTAAAATTACACGATCGGGTTCAACAAGTGTATCAAATCGAATCCATGAAGCAGACAAGCCGCATCCACTTTGAAGGATTCGATAATAGCCTTCGAATAAAAGGGGTTTGGTGTCTGATGAAAAATCTACCTGGCCATAAAAATCAAACCATGGATCGAGTATAAAGGATGAAGTATCATTAACGGTAGCACTACCGTGTGTAATGCTCGTAAAAGGGTCAGGTTTTATTTGATCGAAGAAAATCAAACTCGTTTTTTCTTGACGATCCAGTGAGAAATAAGTTGTTCCTTTAGCTTGGAACTTTTTCCCGGAGATAATTTCTCCGTTTACGTGAGAAAATTCACGTCGTATGTCGTTACGAGAAGTAATAAGGCGAGCATTTTTAAAAGAGACAGGAAGGTTTTGCGGGGTAATCTGAATTTGTTTTTCTGAGAGGAATATATAAGCATCAGCTGATTTTATGAAAGGGATGTCAGTAAAGTTCAACAGGTTATTCTGGATTTCATAAGAACCCGAAAACGAAATAAACTGCAGAGAATCCATATTGGGCTGCAAGGCAACGAATGTAGGCCCTTTAAGTGTATTTTCTTCGAAAGCGGTTATCAATTCATTTGGTTTTTGAAATGCCATGTATTGTTTTTGAGAATCGAAATCAGGAGATTGAAGTTGTATCTTCTTTTGATTCATATCCCACAGAAACTGGCTGTGATTAGAATAGCAAGAAAAAACCGGGAAATCTATCCGTGCGATGCGTCCTGCATTAAAAACAGCCCGGGCACTGTCGAAATCCACAAATGCGTTGTAATTGACAGCTCGAATGGCAACAGCTTTTTCGTCAGGGGTATTTAGCAAAAATTGGGAGCTATCGGCTTTTAAGGTTCTTCGTCTAAACTGATAAAAATCCGAATTTAAGCTTGCCTTGTCGAAGCCAGCTTTCCCTTGTCCATCGAGACCATCGGGTTTTAGCATAAGGTTTCCTTCAAAAGCCATCATGCCGTTATACATCGAAAAAGGATTCTTAATGCTTTTCAGGTTCATCAAGTCCTTATAGGGATACCAGTCTTCCTTTATTCGTCTTCCTTTTACCGAAGGAATTTCGATGTCTTCGGAAGATTCGGTTATGGAGAATGACAACACAGATGCTTGAGCTCTTTCGGGGAAAAAGACGAAGTCCGTCGAATCGGTTCGATTTGTAGTATCGGTAATTGAAATGCTTTGGAGGTAGTTAAGCTGGCCATCGCCGCGAAATCCCTGATGGCTAAGGTCGAGGCGGCCTGCAAACCATCCTTTGGGCTGGCCGCCATGCAAGTAAATAGCCTCACCCGATTTACCTGTATGTATATCTATTCCAAGGCTGTAATCAGGTCGAATGATTAAAGGTTCTTCCATAACCTTGAAAATATTGGCCGAGTATAAGGTACCTTTCAAATTCAGGCTATCCAGATAATAATTATCGAGGTTGTTGAGCAAAAAGGGTTTTACTTTATAATAGAAACTTTTGTGAGGATATTGGGTTTTGTATCTCCCCTTGCGATCGTAAAATACATACGAAGGTGTGGAATCGGTTTTAAAAACCGGATAAGGGATCTTAAGGTTTTTACGCCCTGATTTGTTTTGAGGATGATCTATCTGCAAGGTGCCCGATACCTGTTCGATTTGAGATTCTATCTTCACTAGTTTCGGGTTGATTTTTCCGGTTTTAGATGATTTAGGAATATCGATAGCCATGAACTGGATAGAATCAATTTCGGGCAGTCGTAGCTGGAATTCCTCATATAAGAATAAATTTCGTCGGTTGCTGTAAAAATCGAAATAACCGGCTTTTGTTCTGCCGCTAAATGCGAAATTACGGTTCTCTTTCAGAGTGATCGTATAATTATAGGGAGTAACCATTACTTTTTGAGAATCGGAAAGTATCACCTGATCGACACTAAAAACCTGCAAATCGAGATTGTGGAGATTCAATATTGCGTTGGTATCGGTTTTACTCGATAGGATGACAAGGTTGTCGAAATCAATATCCCCATAATAAGAATCGACCCAATGAAAAAGTTTTTGACGGAGTATAATTTCTTTTTGTTCAAAGTCGTAGAGTAAAAATCCTCTGGCGGCCATTTGAAGAGCGAGACGCTCGGCTTGATCGGCCGAAAGATGAATGGCACTTGCATACTCATTCAATCCGAATTGTGATTTATGAAGTTGTTTAGCAAGTTGATACAGACGTATGAGAGGGTTTACGGGGTCTATGCCCTGAAGGGTTCTAAAATCTTCTCCCCTGAAATAATTTTCTGAGATAAAAACGGCATCATTTTCTCGCACAAGTCCGGCTCCTTTTTTAAAAATCATGAGCGAATCATCGATATTCCATAAAAGTGTATTAGCCTGAATTTCCATTCTTTGATAGGAGCTAAAAAAGGGCAAAGATGATAGAATGCTATTGCCTTGATAAAGATTCAATTGTCGTTTGTTCTCGTCATAAACAAATGAAATGGCGGGATGAAAGATAGAATCGAACCGATATCGAATAGTCGCATTGGCGTCGAGAGCCGATATAAAAGGATTTTTGAAAAAGAATTGCTGAGATTTTATGACGACTCTATTTTTCTGTGGAGTATAAAAAAAAAGCCGGGCTGGTCTTCCGGATTCACCAATTCCGTTAAGCTGGTGGGTCTCTAATTTTACCCCCCCCTCAAAATCGACATTCTGAGAAATTCCGGGGATTTTAATATTCCGATCATAAGATACAAAACGCGGCAAACCAGGTTTATTACCAGGTTTGAAATTATCTTCGAATTTCCCCATTACTCCCGAAGGGAAATAGGTTTTATGATACAACATCGCCGAATCGGCCTGGATATCAGTCCCTTGTAGAAATATTCCATATCGGTCGAACTCAACATAAACAGAATCAGATGGTATATTGTTATTTACCCAGGGAGTTTGTCCACCCACACCTTTCCATTCGCGTGAAAAGGGATCATAAATGCCTAAAGTCTGGTAAATTTTACGCCGTGAAGAACCCATCTGGCAAATCAGGTCGATGTCTTTAAATTTGAAACGAGGTGTTGGATAATTAATGATTTCGAATCGTATTTGACTGACTTTCCAATTGATGTTCTTATAGCGGCTAAGCAAGCTATCTCGAAGCAAGGAATTGGAAATGTGATAAAAATCGTTCAATTGAGAAGGACCGGGCTGATCAAGAAGATAAGAAACTCCATCAAGGAATGGTTTTACCTGCCCCTGCTCAGCATTGAGAATGGCAAGATTTACGATAGTCGTAAGAAAAGGAGCAATATGTTCATAAGGCTTCAAGCGTCGTTCCAACATCTTTTCGACCAGAGAATTCACTTGTGGGATCATTTCATCGAGTTCGTAATGTGATTGCCAATTTGCCTTTAACTCGTTTACAAATACCTGACCCGAAAAAATTACCTCTTTATCTTTGTTTTTCAGTTCGATCTTCGAAAAAAGCGCATCCACTCGCAACCAGAAGGCTTCCTGTTCATTTAGTTGAGGAAACAGACAAAGTGATTGGAAGAACAATAACGTAACCAGGAAAACTATTCTTTTCATCTTATTAATCTAAGGCTTACAATTCATTCAAACAAATTTACATGATAATTTCCAATCGGCACCCCGACGGATAAAAATTCGCTTTTATCGAGAATGGGGAAGAGTGAGTAAAAAGTTAAAAGTTGTCAATGCTTGAATAACAATGACGGTTTTTGAGCCAATTATGGGTAAAGCGAGAAGAAAATGCCACTTGCCATCTTCTCTAAAAGCTGTAAGCTGATAGCCAATAAACAATGATCCATCTTCGGATTCATGGGAAGAAATAATCATTTGCCTTAATATGATCCATAAGGATGAGAGATTCGAGGATAAAATTGGTGAAGGACTTCTTTTTTTATAGGTTTTTCGATACGAAAGATAAGTTTCCAATCATTAAGGCAGAGTTTTCAAATAAACAGCAGCCAGCCAACTGTTTCTTTCTTTTATTCGGCAAGATGCGAGGCCTACTCGGTGAAAAGCATCATCTATAACTGGTAGATCATCTTTGTAAAAACCGCTTACGATCAATAGACCGTTCTGTTTCAAAACCTTCATGTAAGCGGGAATATCATTCAAAAGAATATTACGGTTAATATTGGCCAAAATGACGTCAAATTCATTCATAGTCGAAAGCAAAGATGCATCTCCTTGTTTTACGACGATTCGAGGTGTATTGTTGAGTTGAATATTTTCGAGAGCATTTCGGTAGGCCCATTCATTGTTATCAATAGCAACGATATTGACGGCTCCTATCTTTGCCGAAAGAATGGCCAGGATTCCAGTACCGGTTCCCACATCCAGAATGCTTTTCCCCATCACATCGATTTCGAGCAGGTATTCCATCATCATGGCGGTGGTTTCATGATGGGCTGTACCAAACGACATTTTGGGTTCGATGATCAGTTCGATGGGATAATGAGGCTGAGGAAAGTGAAAAGGAGCTCTTACAAAGCATTTCTCAGCGATAACGACCGGTTCGAATTGGCTTTCCCAAACAGCATTCCAGTTTTGTTCGGGAACAGTCCGAAAGGTAAAGAAAGGAGCAATATCCAGTCTCTGCAATAATTCTTCTACGGCATGGCGGTCAAAATGAACTGAAGGGATATATCCCAGCAAAGAATCTTCTTCTTCGATAAAACCTTCAAATCCCAGCTCAGTTAAAATGGAAGGGAGTAATTCTTTGGTTTCGTCGTCAATAATTATAGGGATTCGCAGCTCAGTATATTCCATTTTTAATCAAAGGATTGCCTTGACAATCTCGATAAATTCATCGGCATTAAGGCTTGCTCCGCCAATCAAACCGCCATCCACATCGGGTTGGGCGAAAATTTCCGGAGCATTTTTCGAATTGCAACTTCCACCATACAATATGGAGGTTTCGTCAGCTACATCTTTACCATACCTCGATGCGATGAGGTTGCGAATGTAAGCATGCATTTCCTGAGCCTGTTCAGGTGTGGCATTCACTCCAGTGCCAATAGCCCAGACGGGTTCATAGGCAATGACGATGTTGTAAAACTCTTTTTCGGACAAAGGAAAGACGGCTTTCTCGATTTGTTCACGAACTACATCGAAATGTTTCCCGGCCTGACGTTCACTTAAAAGTTCGCCACAGCAGAATATAGTGATAAACTCATGTTCGATGGCCTGATCGATTTTTTTTGCAATGATTTCGTCGGTTTCGTTAAAATATTTTCTTCGTTCCGAATGGCCAACAATACAATAATCAACATCCATCGAAGCCAGCATACGGGCCGAAACTTCCCCAGTATAGGCTCCATTGTCGAAATGACTGATGTTTTGAGCTCCTACCGAAAAAACAGATTCTATGGCTATATCGAGGGCCATCTCGAGATAAGGGAATGGGGGACAAATTACAACCTCGGCATGCCCAAGGTCGATATTTTCAAGCTCATCGGCTATGGCGGAAATAAGATCTTCGGCTTCCTCGAAGTCTAAATTCATTTTCCAGTTACCGGCTACAATTTTTAGTCTCATGATAAAACAATTTTTTAAATTATATATTCAGAATGAATTAAAACAAAATCAAACGTGCGAAAATAATAAATATAACTGTTCACTGCCGGGAGCAAAGTAAAATTCTAAAATCTATTGGTAAACGAATAGCCGATCGAATCTACCATAAAATAAGAAACGCGCCATTCGCTCGGATAGTTAATTTGGAAAATCTATTGTCATTTTATGTTTCCAAGTAAATCATCATTCCAGAATTGTGATATGGAACCTGAACAATGAGCCTGTCCGAATTCGTAACTTCAGTTTCAAAGTCCATCAAATCATCCTCTTTATTTCATAACAAAAATGGAATATTTCCATCCTGTAACTTTTCCACAGGACAATTACCTTCGATTACAGGATGAATAGGGGAATTCGAAAAAAATAGTTATAGTAAAGGCATTGAAAGGCAAAAGGAACATGAGAAGTAATTCCTTCAGTTACTCCAGATAATATCGCCCGAGCCCTGTTTTTGAATGTTACGATTATTGGGATTCCCTTTTATTCTGATATCTCCCGAGCCATGGATTGAGCCAGTAATGGATTGTATCACCCAAAGGCTCACATCACCTGAGCCATAACAGTGTATTTCTGCTTTATTGCAAGGCAGTTCAAAACAGTGGATATCACCCGATGAATTAGAATAAATATTTACTTCATCGGCTTTACCGCTAAGTTTTATATCGCCCGACCCCCGATTGGTAATTTTCAGGTTCGAAAGTTGAAAATTCTTTCCTTTCATATCGCCCGAACCTGCTACATGGATCTCGCACGAGCCATTCACCCCTTCCACCAATAAATCGCCCGAACCATTCAAATAAGATTCAAATTCTTTGCATTTGAGCTCGAGCTCGGCATCTCCACTTCCATTGAGTGTTATACTGAAACGAGGAAAATTCAATTGATTCATGCTCACCACATCACCCGAGCCATTGATTCTAATCACATTCAAATTAGGCACAGTAATAATTGCACGCATCACCTTTATCTTTCTCAACCCGGGCCTTTTTTTTACATCAATGTAAAGTGTGGAATTTCTTTCTTCGGTATCGATATAAGAAATGATTTCGGAGTCGGCTTCAATCTTGACTTCGAAACTATTGCCCTGTAAAAGAAGAATATCTACCGATGAATTGTTTTGAATGGTTTGAAATGAACCCACCTGGCGTATTTCCGAAATTACATTCGATTGCCCAAAAGCAGGAATTATTACCATAATAAAACCTAAGGCCGCCACCAACGAAAAAACTTTTTTTCTCATAGCTTTTAATTTATCCAGTTTAAACAAAATTACGACTCCATAAACCTGCAAAAGTTACACATGAGACAAAATATTTTACAATTTGCCCAGATCGAAATCATTACTTTTGTACAAAATTAGAGTTATGGCTCTGCGACATTCTTTCGAGAAAACAGGTAATTTCTTTTTCCGATACCGTGGGCAAATACCCGTAATTATTTTTATTTCGTTAATTCCGGCGATGTTCTTTACCGATTATAGTAACCTCGATCCTTCAATTGCCAAATGTTTGACCGCAATTTCAATTGTTTTAGCTGCAACCGGGTTTTTAGTCAGAATAATAACTATTGGCACAACTCCGGCAGGAACTTCGGGTAGAAATACTAAATCGCAAGTAGCCGAAAAATTGAATACCTCAGGCATTTATTCCATCGTACGCCATCCCTTATATCTCGGAAACTATCTCATATGGGCCGGACTCACCTTGTTCGTTTTCAATTTCTGGTATTTTCTGGTTATTTCGCTCGTTTTCTGGATTTATTACGAAAGAATTATGTTTGCCGAAGAATGTTACCTCGAACGCAAGTATGACCAAGAATATATTGAATGGACATTGAAAGTTCCTACCTTTTTCCCCTCCTTCAAAAATTATGATCCTTCTGCATTACCCTTCTCTTTCAAATCGGTATTACGGAGAGAATATTCGGGTATGCTATCCATTGTGTTTGGTTTTGCCTTCATCGATTACCTGCGCTATTATCTGTTGAATAGAAATTTCCTATCTGTCAGACCTTCATTGTATATCCTGGTTGCTGCCCTCATCATTGCGCTGGTTCTTCGAACCATAAAACACCACACAAAATGGCTGGAAGAATCTGGTCGAACATAAAAGATGAGTTCCACCATAGAAAAATAAATTTAGGAGGGTTGTGGAAAAATGAACGAAATATGCCTACTGCCTGCAAAAGCTCGAGCGAGAGTAAATACTGTAAATATTTATAAAAGGCAAAAGACAAATATCTTACCCCTAAACTTTGGTTTTCTAATTACCATTGGCAGGATTGGAAACAAGAAAAAATGAAATGCTTTCTGTTATAAATGTTTTCCCGAATCAGTTTTGTAAAATCTTTTTGTTATGAAATACCCGAATAATTTCAGAACTCCTGATTCGACACTAAATCAAGTTGTCGTGGTTTTGAAGATTGCGATATAGCATCACCTATTCTCAATGATTACTTTCATCACGTGGTAAAGGCGCACTCCCTTCATCCGAAACCCACAATTTTTTAAGTTTCCTTTCCTGACCTGGTAATATCTATCAGACTCACTTAAGCCAAGTTATTTTAATGATAAAACCTAACAAATATCTAAAACCTGTTAGGTTTACACGAAAATACAACAATTTGAAATGCGATGCTGCTTTTGTCCCGTCATAACTAAGGGGATTGAAATGCAATTATAGGATAAAGAATTCTCCATTTTATTTATCAAAAAGGCAGGGAATGGCGATGTTTTTAAAAGAAAGTATATTCATGGACCGCGACCTGCTCGAAAATATTCTTAAACTCGATAACGATGAAATTGAATTGCAACTGGAAGAATATGGAGAATTAGAAGGGAGATTACCCAAGAAACACAAACGTTACAATATTGAAAGCTTTATATAAAAAGAACGATTCATCAACGACATTAAATCGGATTAACTCTTTTCGAGAAAATAATCGAAGAACTCGAGAAACAAAAACTGGTTGGAAACGACCCCAAGGCACTGAAACTCTATGAATGCATCAGAGCAAAAATCTTAAAAAACCTTTGAAAGAGCAACCTGTTAGCAATGGAATTTACTCTGTGAGTTCAAACTCCTCCTTCGAGTCGGTTGAAGATTTTCTGAATATCCGATTCAATCTCTTTACGCAGCTTTATCTCTCGGGCTATTTGCTGTTTAAGTTCCTCATTCTCATTCTGCCAACGAATGATTTCAGCATTCAAAGCATCGATTTGCTGGGGCAAAGGCGAAAGATTCACAAGCTGTTCTTCGAGACTGATTTTTTCGGTTTCAACACTTTGCAATTGAGCCTTGCTTCTTTCGAGTTCATCGCACATCGAAGATAGGCTTTCCATAACAAAGTTGTGCTCCGAAACAAGAATGTCCTTTTCTTCAAGAATATTTTTCAACCTTTCTTCAATTTCCTTGATCTTGTCTTCCAATTGTAATTGAATCTGCTGGGCGTTCTGTAGTTCCATCTTATACTTCTGTTCTCTTTCTTCCAAAGATTTTCGCAAAAGTTCATCGGAACTTTCAGTGACTTTCAGTAATTCTGATTTTAATTGCTCGATATTCTCCTGAAGCTCCAAGATTTGTTGCTTTAATTGAATATTTTCCGACTTTAGGAGATTGTTTTCGGTAATAATTTCATTTATAGTCGATTCGTCAGGCAGATTCTGGTACTTTTCAGCCTTTTCCTTCAATCGCTTCATCTCGTTCTGCATCTCTTGCTTCTCGTTCGATATTGTTTCTAAACAATCCTTCAATTGGTTATTATTTTGTTTTTCAGAAATTAAAGCCCTGTTCAGTTCGGTTATCTGTTGAAGGAGTTGTTCCCTTTCATTATAAATCCGAGCCAGTTCGTCGTTGATTTCCTCGAGCTTATTTTCATATTCGAGCTGTGTATTTTGGAAAGTTTCGAGTTCTTCTTTGGTTTTTAGTCCGGATTTGTTGGCTTTTTGAAGTTTTCTAAGCAAGATAAGTGCAAAAATTCCAAGCAAGATCAGGATGAGGGATACACCCAAAAGAATGACATAATCACGGGGGCTCAGGTCGTTTTCGGGTGATGAACTCTGTTTCATGTATTCAATTCTTCCCTTGAGGTGAGTAATGGTATCGAGCAGTTGCTGTTCCCTAACTGAAGGAATGCCCGCAGCCAATTGCTCAAGACAAGCGGCAATTAAAATGCTGTCGGATTGGATCACTCTGGCAGCAAGGCCATTGAGCATCACCACTTTTTCCCATGTTCGCACCTTGATGCTGTCGCGTTGCTGAATGTAATTCGAATAGTCTTTCTGGCGAGTTCTAAGCAACTGATTGATAATGCTATCCTGTGCCTGGCTATAAAAAAATGAGCCCAGAAAAAGAAAGGGAAGAATGAGAATTTTCTTTGTCATATTTATGAAGGAATAATGGGATTTTTAATGAGTTTAACCAATGCTTCTTCACAAAAGTAATATTTTTGTGGTGTATTTAAGGTAAAATTACATTTTAATTTTATTCATTAAGGCTCAGTCTATGAGAAATGTACTATTCATTCTTGCAGTGTCTCTATTTTCCGTGTTGAGCGAGGTGAATGCCCAAGGTTTTCAACTCAAGGTTAAAATAAAGGGTGCCAATGATGATTTCCTCTATCTTGCTCATTATTTTGCCGATAAGCAATACATGGATGATACGCTTCGAAAAGGAAAGGGAGAGTGGTTTGTTCTGGAAGTCGATTCAATGCTTACGGGGGGGTTATATATTATAGCCGGAGAAAAAAAGAACCGATATTTTGAGTTCCTTATGAATAATGAGCCTCGTATAAGTTTCGAAACTATTGCAGATGATCCTGTAAACAACATGCAAATAAAAGGATCATCAGAGAACCTTGCATTTTTTCGATACATTCATTATTTAGGGAAGAAACAAAAAGAGATCGAACCTTATCAGAAGATTTTCAAGCGGACCGAAGGTTTGTATCCCGATTCTGCCAGTTTGGCCAAAGCTTGGATGCAAAAGATCAATGATGAAGTGATGTCTTATATCAAGGAATTTATAGAATCACATGAAGGAATGTTTGCAGCTGATTTCGTGAAAGCTTCGCAGGAGCCAGAAATCCCTGATCCTCCTTTACTTCCTAACGGAAGGCCCGATTCTCTGTTTGCTTATAAATATTACAAGGCGCATTATTTCGATAACCTGCCTCTGAATGATGCAAGATTACTGAGAACCCCCTTCTATCATCAAAGAGTGAATACGTATTTTACGAAGATGGTATTACAACACCCTGATAGCATCATTGCCGAGGCGAAGCGTTTAATCCCCATAGCCAGTCAATCAGCCGACACCTACCGTTATATGATATGGTTCTTGACCAATTTTACCGAACGCAGCGAAATTATGGGCATGGATGCGGCTTTTGTGTATATGGTGGAAAATTATTATGCATCGGGTGAAATGGATTACTGGATCAATAATACTGTAAAAGAAAATTTAATAAAAAAAGCCAAAAAACTTAAGCCAATTTTAATTGGCCAGACTGCTCCTGAACTCATCATGCTCGATACCTTTATGCAACCCATTTCTCTTCATCAACTTAAAGCGAGGTATACCATACTTTTATTCTGGGACCCCACTTGTGGCCATTGTAAAAAAGAAATTCCAATGTTAAAGGATTTCATGACAAGAAAGGGTAAACAATACGACATAGAAGTATTCGCCGTTTGCAGTGATACTAATATGCGCGAAATGAAAAATTATATCCGTCAGTACGATATGGATTGGATTAATGTAAATGGGCCAAGAGCCTATACAGCCAACTATCATGATCTATACGATATTTACTCGACTCCTATAATATATCTGCTCGACGAGAAAAAAACCATTTTAGCAAAACGTCTAACTGTTGAACAAATCGAGTCATTCATAGAACATCACAGCCGTTCCGAGAGCGGTGGCGTGCTTCAAATGAAGCAGGAATACAGGAATAATAAATAAACATGTAAACATAAAAACAGAAACTCGTGTTATAAGCCATACCTCCAGCATATCACCTGCCTTCAACTTTTAACTTTTTAACTCACCATTCACCATCCTGCAAACTGAAGCATATTTTCTCATTCCACATGGAGACAGTATCTTTGCCAAAACGAATTCATTTGCATGAGCAATACTCCTTTCATTTCGGTTATCATCCCGGCTTATAATGAGGAAGAAGGCCTCAGAAATACTCTCGACAAAATAAACTCACTTCATCTGTTCGATCGGTTTGAGTTCATTGTGGTGGATGATGGCTCTACTGATCAAACTACATTTGTAGCTCAGCAGTATCCTGTACGTCTGCTCAAGCATGAAACCAACAAAGGTTATGGGGCAGCCTTGAAAACAGGAATCCGCAAAGCCAAAGGCGAAAAAGTAATCTTTATGGATAGCGATGGACAGCACGATCCTGCGTTCCTTCCCAAAATTGCCCAAATGTTGCAGGATTACGACATGGTTATAGGGGAACGAACTTCTGATTCCTATCAGGTTAAAGCTCGTACATCTGGAAAAAAAATCATACGTATTGTAGGTGAATATTTAGTTGAGCAAAAATTACCCGATTTCAACTCCGGATTCCGTGGTTTCGATCGCCAGCTCATCCTGTCGTTACTACATATCATGCCCAATGGTTTTTCATTTTCTACCACTTCTACACTGGCTTTCCTCAAAGAGGGTTATTCTATTGGCACTTTCCCCATCCACGTAAAAGAACGTCAAGGCAGAAACAGTACTGTAAAATTTCTAAAAGACGGCCCCAAGACCTTTTTATTACTTTTCCGCATGACCATGCTGTTTAATCCTTTAAAAATATTTTTCCCTATTAGTGTTATAGCTTTTATAGCAGGTCTTGGATGGGGTATCCATGGCTATGTTGTTTTCAGCCGGTTTCCAAACACAGCCACTATTCTCATCCTTAGCAGCATGTTTCTGTTTCTGATTGGTTTACTGGCCGATCAAATCTCGGTAATGAACCGAAGGAAATATTAAATCATGAAGTATAAACTGCCAAAAAACAAGTGGACCGATAAACAGGTCGAAGAGCATTGGGATAAAGTGGCACATAAGTATGTAAAGGAAAACAACAAGGTAAAATATGCACACGACCAGAGGTTTCGAAAAATGCTCGAATTGTTCCCTCCCTTACCATCGGGGGCAAAAATCCTGAACATTACCAGTCGAGACGCAGAAGCCAGCATTTTCTTGCAACGTACTTATCCGGGCATTCGGGTGATCAATGCAGAGATATCGCAAGGTTTGATGAATGAGGCTTTCAGACTGTGGCCAGATATCGAACAGATAAAAATTTCGACTTACAGCAGTTTACCCTTTGTCGATGAAGAATTCGACGCTATCGTAAGTCTCGAAACCCTTGAACACGTGGCTGAACCCGTAGCTTTTCTGAAAGAACTGCATAGAGTCATTCGTCCCTCAGGCATTCTTATTTTGAGCTGTCCGCCAGCTACAAGTGAATTTCCTTATCGTATTTTTACCTTTCTTTTTGGCGGTCATGGCGAAGGTCCACATCGTTTTTTGCCATCCAAAAAAGTAAAAATGCTGTTGAAGGATACGGGTTGGCAAGTTCTCCATCACGAAGGCACTTTGCTCATTCCTGCAGGGCCAGTATTTCTGCAGAAACTCGGCGATTTTCTTATTCGAAAATTTCAACATTCAATTATTCGAGAGTTAGGAATCAGGCAATTTTATGTTGGGAAACGCATCTAAACATCTGGAGTGCATCATGCGCGCGAATTTGTGCAACCGCTGTGGAACCTGTGTGGGACTTAGCAATGGAAAAATCCTTTTTCAGGATAGGGAAGGGAAATATCGGCCAAAAATTATTTCTCCTCTTACGCAAGAAGAAGCCGCAACCATCTGGAGCGCTTGCTCGGGTCATGAATTCCATTTCCCTGAATTCAACCAATGGCTGTTCGCATCGGCTTCGCATTTCAACCGTTTGATGGGAAGTTACGAAAATTTATACATCGGCCATGCAAATGACCAAATAGTCAGATCGAATGCAGGTAGTGGAGGAATTTTAAGCGCCCTGTTGATATATTTGCTCGAAAAAGGAGAAATACAGGGAGCGGTTACTCTGAGAATGTCCAAGGAGAAACCATGGCTGACCGAACCATTTATTGCCACAACAAAAGAAGAAATTCTCGAATCGGCTCAAAGCAAGTATGTTATTAGTTCGGTAAATGAAATATTACCACAAATAGCCAAATTTGATGGCAAACTGGCTTATGTAGGTTTACCCGGCCAGGTTCAAGCTATAAGGAAACTGCAAAAAATGAAGCATCCTTCAGTTGACAAAATTCTTTACATATTTGGCCCATTTTACGGCAACACACTGCATGTTTCCTCCATCCGCAGCTTTCTTGCTGCACACAAGGAAAAAGATTTGACATCTATAGAAAAAATCTATTTCCGTTATGGTGAGTGGCCCGGCCGCATGCGCATAGAAATGAAAAACGGTCGCATAATGGAATTACCAAAGTTTCATGCCAACTATCTCATCCCTTTCCATATTCTTAAAAACAGTCTATTATGTACTGATCTTACCAATGAGTTTACCGATATTTCGGGAGGTGATGCGTGGGCACCTGTTTACGAAGAAAGAGGAAAAGGCTTTTCGTTGGTTATAGCTCGAAGCAAACAAGGACAAAATTTACTCGAGGAGATGGCAAATCAACACATCATCACACTTTGGCCCATCGCCGAAGAAGAAGCCATCAAAATGCACTCTCATGGATATGATTTGAAAAAACGAGGAACCTTTATCCGCATGCAATTCAGAAGTGTATTGGGTTTAAAAAATCCCGACTATGGATATAAAATTTCCGGATTTAGCCTGGGTCGATATCTGATGGAAATTCTCATCGATTTTCTTTTCCTCCTTTTAGGGACAAAACCTGCACGTTATATTGCTGACCATATTCCTCAAAAAACGATGGGTTATATTTTCGAAAATGCCAGAAAATACTGGAAAAGAGCAACTTATTCCACAAAAAGGGAAAAACTTTGAAAACCGAACGATGAAATCTTTTAAAAACATCCTCTCACAACTCTTGAAAGCCATTATAGCGGTTGGTTTAATCTGGTTGATTATTAAAAGGACGGGATTTACTTTTAATGAATTTGTTGACATTATGAGAGGCATTAACCTATGGTTGTATTTACTGGCTTTGCCGGGTGTACTCATCGTTTTATGGTTAAAAAGCCGGAGATGGCATTATTTAATGAAAACAGAAGGCATACATTACGATACCACGAATACTTATAAATCTTATCTCACTTCTTATTCTATTGGTTTGCTTACACCTGGACGTTTTGGTGAAATCGTACGAGTTTATTACATACGTGACCTTTCCGAAGGCGGGCTGTTTAAGGCTTTCCAGACCGTAATTGCCGACAGATTCTTCGATTTGTACTTCGTACTGGGTGGAGGTTTGCTCTCGTACGCCTTGTTGCTCCAAACCGAAAATATTACCTTTCTATGGATTTCAGTGATGATTGTCATCTTTGGCTTACTGATTTTATGGGTTTTGCTCTATTGTTTCAGAAACAAGAATCAAAAACATAATTTTATATCATTCTTGTACGGAAGCCTTTATCCTATCACAGGCATTCATTCCATGAAAAATTGGCTTCTTACTGTTTTTGCCTATATGATATATTTTCTGCAATCGTATTTGATAGCCAAAGCCTTGAATTTTCACATTGGATTTTGGGAAATGGCCGGGGTCATCATCATCACGAGTGCTGTATTGCTAATACCAATTACATGGGCTGGGTTTGGGACCAGGGAATTATCGTTGGTAGTATTGTTGGCTCATTGGGGTATAAGTTCAGAATCGGCCATGGCGTTTTCGTTACTTCAATTTGTCGCTACCTTTTTCATTGGAGGAATCACGGGTTTAGTGATATGGTTTTCACACCCCATCCCCCGTGAAGCCTTGAAAAAAGATTATGAAAGCATTAAACAGTTTTTAAAATTCCGGAAAAATTAAGCTCTGGATTAAAATGAAAAAACTTTAATGAAATAGAAATTAGGGGGAATCTTGTTGTTTAAAGTTATAAAAATAAAAATCAAAATAAATATTATTGAGAGAAGGTATTAAGAATTAGCCAAAATAATTAATTTCTCCTAAAAATGACTTTTTTACTTTTTCATTGTTTAGTAAATTCTTTGCTGTATCATTCATGATAATTCCGCCTACTTCGAAAATATAGCCTCTATCGGCGTATTCCAAAGCCATCCGAGCATTTTGTTCCACAACAAGAATAGTTGTTCCTTTTTTATTAATTTCTCTTATTTTCTCGAATACAATTTTTACATTATTGGGCGAAAGGCCAAGAGAAGGCTCGTCCAATAAAAAAAGTTTAGGATTGAGAATCAAAGCTCTAGCAATGGCAAGTAGTTGTTGCTCCCCACTGCTTAGTGCGCCTGCCTTTTGTTTTCTTCTTTCTTTTAATACAGGAAAAATTTCGAATATATTTTTAATACTATTCTTTAATTTATTCTTTCCATTTACTGAATTTGCAATATTTTTCTTTAAAATATAACCTCCCATCTCGAGATTTTTCATGACAGTCATTGATGAAAACACTTTCCTCCCTTCAGATACAAGGGATAATCCTTTTCTAACAAGTTGATAAGGTTGACTGCCATTTATTTTTTTACCTTGAAATAAAATCTCACCAAAATGAGGTAAAACTAAGCCACAAATAACCTTTAAAGTTGTCGACTTACCCACACCATTTGGACCAATCATTGCAATAATCTCTCCATCATTAACATTTAGAGAAATATTATTTAAAGCAAGCAGAGATCCATATTATACACTTACATTCTTTACTTGCAATATGATTTTAGATTCTTGGTTTTGGATATTCAGATTTTCATTCATTTCTAATGTTGGAATAATATAAATTAGCATTATTAACCGACAAAATTCAAAAAGTTCCTAAACATTTTTTTATATACCACTTATTCAGTTAGTTATACATTAGCTTTTCCTTCTTTAAAAAACCTACCCCTTATCAAAATAAGGACAACTGTACGCTTGTCGGACTCTTATTCCGGCTTGAAATACGTTTAGCATATGCCCGCCCGCCCTCGGTTACAACCCACATCAAGTCCAAATGGCTGATTAGGTGTATCCGCACTAATGCAGCGATGGCAGAGAACGCTTTCTTGCTCTTAGATAAAACACTTATCACCTGGAGTAACAAATGTGCTATCAAAGTACACCAAATCTGAGTTTTTATGCCATTTTCTGTCTCAGAATAGAAAAAATGTAGCTGAAAATTCTGTTTCAACTTTTTGAAAGTGGTCTCAATCGTCCATCTATATTTATAAATCAACGCGACCTCCTCTGCCGTAATGTCCCAAATATTGGTGAGGAATTTGTACTTTCGACCTTTTTCGTCTTTATAATAGACCAAACGCAAACAAAGTGTTTTTTGTTGTTTGTTTTCCTTGTAATCCAAATGTATGTGCTCCACCCTGTAAACACCAAATTCTTCTTTTGAAAACGCTTTTTCAAACAAAACTTCCTGTAACTGTATCTTGGCATTGTCTTTCAAACGACATACAAAATTTACTCCTTCTTCAGTCCAAGTAGCAAATTGAAGGTAGTAATTGTAGGCCTTGTCGAAAACCAACATGCTGTCTTTAGAAGGATGCAAATGCGCCAAAAACTTCTTGTCGTGCATTTTTGCTTCACTAATCCTCGCAAAAACAGGTGTCTCGTTATGGATATCGGTCAACATGTGTACTTTCAAACCTCCTTTTTTCTTTCCTTCTCCTTTGGGATTTGGATCAACTTTCCTCATCACATCCGAAAAAAATTATGGTGGCGGAATCGAAGGCGTAAAACTCGTCAAAACTGACCTTTTCTTTCCGGCTGACCCACTAAATTTTTTAATATATCTTTACCCATAGTTGTAAATTTGAGGTTACCATAAAATTTACATTCGCGGGAGATAAGACTTCGGTTTTGTTTCATCATTTTTTTATTCGATTTTTTTGTCGGTTAGTAGTAATTATAAATAAAAGAAACAATTTCTCCGGCTATGAATAGAATAAGAATAGCATCAAGTTTAAAAGCATTAAAAATTCCGATCACATAAACAAAAGTTTATGAAAGCTATTTTTCTTTCCACCGACCGATAAACGTGGATTAGCTAAAATGATGGGTGTGCAGTTTATTCCAGACAAGTGCAGTCTATTTTTTCCCTTTTGCCTTTCCACCATCCTTTAGCTTATCGTCGGGGGCAAAAAGATTTTCGCGCGAGAGCAGGTGGTCGAGATTTGCTATGCCATACACAACTACTGCTGTAACAATGGAGGTATGGTTCATATAGTTGGCAGGGCATTTATCGTAGGTATCGCGTTCAGTATGCCATATTTCCTGGTAGCTAAAGTCGAGTCCATCAATATCTTCTGTTCCAAAATGGAAAGCAGGCACTCCTGCCATAAGGAATGGTGAGGCATCTGTTCCTCCGAGGGTTTTGGGTTTTGGACGAGGAGTTGCCTCTTTAAGTGTGAATGGAAAATTAGGATTAATGCTGTTTAATGGTCTGCAAATGCTGGTAAAGTCGTTGAGCATAGGCTTTGGGACTGATAGGCTGCTTGCCACGGTTGGTCCGCTATCATGGTTGAACATGGCAGAAATGGACTGCAGCTTATCGTTGTTTTTGGCCACCCAGCTTGTTGAGCCCAATAGGACAAACTCTTCGCCTGCCCAGAGGCAAACAAGGATAGAACGTTTAGGCTTGCCCCCTGCCTTCATGATCAATCTTGCAGCTTCCATAGCAGACGCGACCCCTGCTGCGTTATCGGCTGCACCGGTAGCCACATCAAAAGCATCAAGATGGCCACCCATAATAACATACTCGTTAGGAAATTCGGTTCCCTTAATAATTCCAATTACTGTATGGTAGGCGATAGGCCCTGGACGAAAGTGGTTGCGGATATCGAATTCCAGTTGGAAGTACTGGCGTTCCCTAGCCATTCGCTCAATAATTTTATACTGATTTTCATCCAGCTTGATGTCTGGTATTTGGGGTAGACTATCCCATACCATGTTGTTTACATTCTTTCTGTCGTAAAGCACCCTGATTGGATTCGGTGCAGACTGGATTATGCCATGTATTCCTGCCTCAACCATTTGCCGGTAAAATAAACCCGGTTCCTCCGTCAGGGGAATCAGCTCTTTGGGTGGTAGGTTAGCGCTACGGTTCATCCAGTTTTCCCGCAAAATCTCATCATTTTTCTTTTCAATTTCGTTGTTTTGTGCAATAATGCTATCGCGTCTACGGTTAGCCTTTACCGAGAAGTCTATTGGCCATCCGTTGCTTTCGCCTGAAATCAGAACCCATGCACCGTTTAGCTTCCCCTTCATCCTTTCAAACTCGCGTTGGGTTTTAGGTTCGATCAAAACATGTCCGCGCTGAATGCCCTTTGTCCCTGCAGTATAGGACGGCGTAGCAAAATGAAGCGTCATGGGGTCGTCGCCAAGAAGCCTGCCAAACCAGGGACCTCGGTTAAACCCTACGGGAAGCTCGCCTACTTCGTCGAGGTAAACATCCATTCCCCATGCCTGAAATTGCCGGGCAGCCCATACAACGGCATCCCCATACGCTGATGATCCAACCGGCCTGCCACCTATTTGGTTGCATAGCACGTCAAGGTGTTTCATGGTCTGGTTTTCAACAGTCCCAATTTGAATGATTTTCTGTATAACCAAATCGGTTTGGGCATAGGAATGAGCCATCAGTCCTACTAAAACAAACAGTAAGGAAAATATTCGTTTCATGACTTTTATCATATTTTTAATACGTTAGAACTTGTCATACCCTAATAGTTTAATGACCTGCTGCACCAATTTTTCATTATTTACCGACAAAATTCTAATAACTTCCAAAATATTTACCATTTGAAAGTGATCTCAAGAATCTATCGGTACTTGTAAATTAAAGCAGCTAACTCCGCCGTAATGTCCCAATGCGTTAAAAAACTTCTTGTCATGCATCTTGGCCTCGCAAAAACACGTGCCTCGGTATGGATATCGATCAGCATGTGGACTTTCAAACCTCCTTTTTACTTTCTTTCTCCTTTGGGATTTGGATCAACTTTCCTCATCACATCCGAAAAAAATTATGGTGGCGGAATCGAATGCGGAAAACTCTTTAAAAATGACCTTTTCTTTTTGGCTGACCCACTAAATTTTTTAATGTATCTTTACCCATAGTTGTAAATTTGAGGTTACCATAAAGTTTACATTCGCGGGAGATAAGACTTCGGTTTTGTTTTATCATTTTTTTATTCGATTTTTTTGTCGGTCAGTAGTGAAAAAATTGAAAAGAAACTCTTGATTTTAACCTGAAAAGTCATAAAATTAATCAAGAATAACTTCAAAAAAGCAAACTTTCATGAGAACTTTATACTTTTACTGAAAATTTGGATGACTGTGTAGACAGACTCCAAATAACAGGTATCAGACCACCAGGGATGAAATCCACATTGTATTTGCAAAGGAGGCACAGAAGCTTGGATGATAAAGTTGGTGTCGTGAGTAGGAGCTGGTGGTTCGGGGTCCTCATCTTTGTTGCACGAAAAGATGAAGAAAACGAAGAAACTCAAACATAAGGTTTGCATGCACAGTTTCCAAGGAAATTTTTTCATGGTCTCTTTTATTGGGTTAAAATCATTATTTTAGTATCTACCTGGATGTTATTGCAATAAAGAGAATATACATAAATACCCGCTTCCATAGTATTGGCCTGAAGAATTAATTCATTCTTGCCTCTATTGGTTATGGGGATTTGCAGTTTGGTCTGTCCATTTATATCATATATTCTCAAAACCGCTTTATCAACCTCATTGTTGATAAAATAAGGTATTATAGTAGTTTGAGAATATGGATAACGTGGTGAAACTTTACAAATATGTAATGAAAAGATCAAGAGTTCTGATGTTAAGGCAATAAGAAACAGATTCTTAGATATCAATATCGAAATGCCCTACCGTAAATGGCTTGTTGGGTAAACGACAGTAAACTATGGAATCTATGCGGTTGGTAATATAATTAGTGGAAGTTTTATATGTTTTTATCCACCCATAATGATAACCATCTTCCTTTTGAACTCTTATGCCAAGATATTCCACCTTTTGATATACCCATGATGCATGCATAGTAGTCCAACACCATTTCGGTACGTTACGCATATCTACCCACTTTTTTATCAACCATAATTCTGGAATTAATAATGATTGATAAAAAAACCATTATATCATAATTAGAGTGCATTCCAAAATATACAACGATATCTTTTATGCTATCTAGATCCACATCTAAATAAGCAGTGTCAGACCACCAGTGATGATAATTGCCACATTGAATTTGTAAAGGAGGCACAGAAGCTTGGATGATAAAGTTGGTGTCGTGAGGAGGAGGTGGAGGCCAAGGGTCTTCACCCTTGTTGCACGAAAAGATAAAGAAAACGAAGAAACTCAAACCTAAGGTTTGCATGCATAGTTTCCAAGGAAATTTTTTCATGGTCTCTTTTATTGGGTTAGAATCATAATTTATCATAATTTATCTCGTACCTAAGAATTCATCTTCGAAGAATGGGGTTGACTGCCAGTTATTATCTATATCAGGTGTTTGCCCTTGAACGAAGAATGGAATCACCATCAACATGGCCAGAGCCCAGGCAGCGAAAAAAGCCAAAGCATTGCCTTTCATATTCTGATTGAATGCTTTTTTTGATTTTATAAACTTGATGCTTAACATGATTTTTAGGTTTGAGTTTACTAATTTTTGTTTTACCCGTTAAAACCGGCATAAGCTGTCGTAAGATGTAATGTGAGGAAAATCGTTGTGATGGGCTGAGAATTTTTATGGCGGTTTTCGAATCTCATTGACAGCCTTTACATTCGTCCGCCCATATTTAAGGAGGATCTTTCAACTGTTTTATTCTGTACTTTCTGATAGCAACAGAGAAGCAAAATAATGTGGGGGGGGTAAAATACTGATATTTACTATGTTATATTTCTGCTGCATTTTCTTTCCCTTTCTTGAGGTATTCTTTTTTATATGTTCATCATTTTTCGCTTCAAAGAGTAAATCCCTTTTGAAATATTTTCACCAAAGATAAGGATAATTTTTCTATTTGTCAAGTATTTTTAAACTGACAACGAACAACCAACAATCTCCAATCTCCAACCCCCAATCTCCAATCTCCAATCCCCAATCTCCAACCTCCAATCTCTATTCTCCCTTCCTCCATTCCTCTGTTTTCCCTTCCTTTAGTTAACATCAGGAAAATTTTTTCTCGCTGATTTCCGCAGATTAATCCGCTGATTTACGTAAATTACAACTAACAACTGATAACTTAGAAATTTTAAATTACAAACAACCTCCAATCCCCAACCCCCAACCTCCAATCTCCAACCTCCAAATTCCAATCCCCAACCCCATTCTCTATTCTCCCTTTCTCCGTTTTTATCTTTTTCTGACTTATTTTAATCGGCATGATTCCTAATGTCATTTTGCAGAAATGATGATCAGAGACTCGTGAAATGCAATCTCATAAAATAGCTCTAATAAATACAATGGCAAGTGCTATGACGAAAATCATCTTCATTAGAGTACTGGTAATAAAACCAAAAAAAGAGCCCAGACCCGAGCGCAGGCCATAGTTCAAATTCTTACCACCCAAAAGTTCACCAATCAATGCTCCTAAAAAGGGGCCTATGATGATTCCCAGAGGCCCAAATAAAAAACCGATCACCAGCCCTATGGCACTGCCTCGGGTTCCATATTTCGTGCCTCCAAATTTTCGGGTTCCTATAATGGGTATGACATAGTCCAACAGAGTAATCAGTATGGTGGCAATTCCCCATAAAATCAAGGTTTTTTGTGAGAAAGGAGAAAAAGAGGTGAGTTGAAGTGCAGGTAAAGCCAAATAGGCTAAAGGCGGGCCGGCTAAAAAGGGAGCAAAACTACCTATAAAACCTAAAACCAATAAAATAGCTCCGATAGTTATCCAAATCCAATCCATTTTTTAACAGTATACAAAGATTCAAATGTAATACTTTTGCGTAAGAAAAAATAAAATCTTTGGGTGCTGAATTATTTATTGCTCGTCGTTTAATTAAGCCTAAAAAGGAAAGTCTTTCAGGGCCTTCGGTGAGGATTGCCATAGCAAGTGTAAGCATAAGTCTTACGGTGATGATTTCTTCGGTTTGTATATTAAGAGGGTTTCAGCAGGAGATAAGGGAAAAGGTAAGTGGATTTGCGGCTCATATACAGGTTCATTCCTTTGTTAGTGGAGTCAGCCAAAGTGAAAATCCACCCATGACTTACGACACCGGGCTCATAATGAAACTAAGAAATTATCCTGGAATAAGACATGTTCAGGCAGTAGCTTATAAAACTGGCATGATTCAAGCTAATCAACAAATTTTAGGTATAACCCTGAAAGGCGGAGGTCCCGATCTCGATATGCAATTGATCAAAGACAAACTCGTGAAAGGAAGATTGCCTTTGATGGGTGATACTGCTTTGCGATATGAAATTCTCATTTCGCAAAATATGGCAGATAAGTTACTTCTCGACACTGGACAAGATATCCGCATGTATTTCTTGAATGAAGGAGAACGTTCACCCCGAGCACGCAAGATGAAGATTGTGGGCATTTATAATACCGGCCTCGAGGATTTTGATCAGTCGTTTGCCTTTACCGATATTCGCCACATTCAAAGACTCAATGGATGGACCCACAAAGAAATAGGAATGATAGAAATCATCCTTCGAAATATTGATGAGTTGGATATGATAAGCCGTAAGGTTTATGAAGATTTACCTTCTCATCTCAACGTAAACAACATTCGGCAGATCTATCCTCAAATTTTCGATTGGCTCGAGCTGCAAGATGTAAATGTACTGGTCATCCTGATTTTAATGATAATAGTATCCGCCATTTCGATGATAAGCGCTCTTTTTATCATGATAGTAGAAAAAACTCAACTCATTGGTATTTTAAAGGCTTTAGGAGCAACTAATTTAAGCATTAGAAAAATTTTCATTCAGACTTCCTCGTTTATAGCCTTAAAAGGGATGGTCTATGGAAATGTGATAGGCATTGGCCTTATGTGGCTTCAAAAGCATCTTCATCTGGTAAAACTGCCTGTAGAATCGTATTTTATGGAGTATGTACCTGTAAGTCTTAGTTTGACAAACATTCTCATCATCAACATAACAACTTTAATTTTATGCATAAGTTCACTTCTTATACCCACTTATACCGTTACTCGAGTCTCTCCCCTAAGAGCCATTCGATATCATTGAAACCGTTCCTAAAAATTTGTGTGATTTTTTGCATAGTTCTCCTATTAGGAAGCTGTAAAAAAAAAGAAACGAATTATTACCACGATGGCAAATTGATGTCGGAAATAGAAATGAAGGGGAAAAAGAAACACGGGAAGGCTATTTATTACTATCCTAATGGAGTGATCCAGCAAGAAATAAAATACAACAATGGGAAGCCCGACGGTTTATCGAGACGATTCGACTTCATGGGGAGGTTAGAAATGGAAGAAAATTACAAGGATGGATTGCTCAATGGATATGTGCGACAGTACACTTCCTACCAGAAAAAAATTATGGAAGCCTTTTACGTCGATGATACCCTGCATGGAGACTATTTCGAATGGCACGAAAATGGAATACCTAAAGTAATAGGGCACTACGACAAAGGCTTATTTGATGGAAAATGGGAGTTTTTCGATGAAAACGGTTTAAAGCTGGGTGAAGGAAATTTTTACAAAGGTGATGGAGTGCAGAAATCATGGTATCCTAATGGGGCGATGCAAAAAATCATTCATTACAAAAATAATCGTAAAGAAGGTTTAGAGCAAGAGTTTTCTTTAGAAGGAAAACCTATAAGAGAAATAAACTACCACCATGATAGCATAATCGATGTCAAGAATTTCGAAATAAATCCATAAAGACTACTCGTGAAGATACATATATATTAGAACCCTTCTAAAATACGATAAAAGTTTGACGGAAGAAATATAAGCCATAATTTTGCATTGTGAAATAATTAACAATGTTTATTCACAAACTTGAAATTTTTAAAACCCTAATAAAAACAAATTGATATGAATTTAGAAAAAATTATGTTCGATCTGGAGAAGAGAAATCCAGGACAGCCTGAATTTTTGCAGGCAGTACACGAAGTGCTCGAAAGCATAAAGGAATTTGTAAATAAGAACCCAAAGTATGATTCTTATAAAATCATCGAGCGTTTAACCGAGCCCGATCGTATCCTTCAGTTCCGTGTTACTTGGGTTGACGATAACGGAGAAATTCAGGTAAACAGAGGATATCGTGTGCAGTTCAACAATGCCATAGGCCCATACAAGGGAGGAATTCGTTTTCATCCCAGTGTGAACCTGAGTACTTTAAAATTCTTGGGTTTCGAGCAGATTTTCAAGAATAGCCTCACTACCTTACCGATGGGTGGAGCAAAAGGTGGCAGCGATTTCAATCCCAAGGGCAAGAGTGAAAACGAGATTATGCGTTTTTGCCAGGCCTTTATGATGGAATTATGGCACAATATTGGCCCCGAAATGGACGTACCTGCTGGTGATATTGGCGTAGGTGGCCGTGAAGTCGGATACATGTATGGCTGTTGGAAAAAATTAACCAGAGAACACAATGGAGTATTCACGGGTAAGGGCCGCAACTGGGGTGGCTCGTTGATCCGTCCCGAAGCTACTGGATTTGGTGTCGTTTATTTTGCCAATGAAATGTTAAAACTCATGGGGAAAGACATTAAAGGGAAAACAATAGCAATTTCGGGATTTGGCAATGTTGCCTGGGGAGCTGTAACCAAAGCCAATCACTTGGGTGCAAAAGTCGTTACCATATCTGGACCAGATGGATATATTTATGATCCTGACGGAATTTCGGGAGATAAAATCGATTATATGGTCGAACTCAGGGCTTCTAACAATGACATTGTAAAGCCCTATGCTGAAAAATACGGAGTCGAATTCTTCGAAGGTCGTCGTCCATGGGAAGTAAAATGTGATGTAGCTATGCCTTGTGCCATTCAGAATGAACTCGACGAAAAAGATGCTCGTAATTTGATCAATAATGGTGTGACCATTGTTTGCGAAGCTGCTAACATGCCATGTACACCCGAAGCCATCAATCTTTTCCATCAGCACAGAATTCCCTTTGGACCTGGAAAAGCTGCCAATGCTGGTGGCGTAGCTACGTCGGGATTGGAGATGAGCCAGAACAGTATGAAACTCAACTGGTCGGCTGCCGAAGTAGAAGAACGCCTCCGTGAAATCATGATCAATATCCACGACAATTGTGTAAAATACGGCAAGGAACCCGATGGTTATATTAACCACGTAAAAGGTGCCAACATTGCAGGATTCATCAAAGTGGCCGATGCAATGATCGACCAGGGAGTTTATTGATAATAGAATTTTCTTTTTCTCCGTGGGAAGCCGCCTCGAAATTTTTCGGGGCGGCTTCCCACATTTTCCCCAGAACACCTCCCCTCCGTTAATTCATTAAAATAACTGTATTTATCCTTCCACTGAAATCAACCACCCACTCATTCATATTCAGCCTCTGCCAGGGATCGGAAAAAGAAATTATGAAAGTTTATCCGAATTCCTTTAACTTTGCGCACTAGAAGCAATAAACCCAATGAATATCCTGCTAAAACAACAATATACCTCTGAGGATTTCAATACTCATTGTGCATTTCTTTTCCCATCACTCGAAGATATTCCCGAAAAATGGCTGAGTACGCAAGAATTGAACTTTGTAAAAAGGGTAAATACAAACTCACCCGATGAAACGGTTATCCCTGTTCACCGAGCCAATTATTCATGGTTCTGTATCTTGCCTAAGCCAAATGAAAACCCAGCGAAAAAACTCGAAAACATCCGACTAGCAGGTTATCAGCTCACTCAATTTTTACATAAGGAAAGAATCGACGAACTGCATATTTCTTCTTTTCATGCTTCTTCACTTGATCTATTTGCATTGGCCGAAGGCATCGTATTAAGTAGCTATGCTTTTCAGAAATATCAAAATAACGAAAAAAAGAGAAAGCACCAATTGCAAACCCTCGATATTTTATCAGAAAATTTCGATTACAAACAACTGAAAGAACTCGAAATCATTACTGAAGCTGTTTACTTATGTCGCGATTTGGTGAATGAGATTCCCAGTGAATTGAACGCCAAAAGTCTGGCTGAAATTCTAAAACAAAAAGCCGAAGAGGTTGGCATAAGAGCCGAGGTTATGAACAAGAAAAAGATAGAATCTTTGAAAATGGGAGGCTTACTGGGAGTAAACAAAGGAAGTACGATACCGCCCACATTCACCATACTCGAATGGAAACCTTTTAACTTTATAAACGAAAAACCCATCATTCTAATCGGCAAGGGAATCACTTTCGATAGTGGAGGTATGAACATCAAGACTGGCACTTATATGGAGAATATGAAATCCGACATGGCAGGTGCCGCCACTGTAGCTTCCGTTGTAATTGCCGCAGCCAGACTATCATTGCCCCTGAATGTCATGGCATTCGTCCCAGCCACCGACAATCGCATCAATTCCGACGCCATGGTCTCGGGAGATATTCTTACGATGTATAACGGAAAAACAGTAGAGGTGGTGAACACCGACGCCGAAGGAAGATTGATTCTGGCCGATGCCTTAAGCTATGCCAATAAATTCGATCCTTTTCTTACGATTACTGCGGCCACACTCACAGGTGCAGCCGCCAGAGCCATTGGTAAATATGGAATAGTGGCAATGGAATCACATGCCAGAACCCAGTTCGACTTGCTCAAGCAAAGTGGAGAAGAGGTATACGAACGGCTGGTAGAATTTCCCCTATGGGAAGAATATTTCGACTTGATAAAATCCGACGTTGCCGATATAAAAAATTCAGGGCCAGCCGAAGCTGGAGCCATCACCGCAGGCAAGTTCCTCGAATATTTTACCACTTACCCTTTCATTCACCTCGATATTGCAGGAACTTCGTTCACCAATAAAAACGATGGATATAGGGGAATTGGAGCCACCGGAATCGGTGTGAGACTGCTTATATCCTTCCTGCAAAATGTTATTCAAAACCACCAAAATTCTTAATATGGATAACGATATCTTGAACCTCGACCCTTATGAAAATTCCGATCTTCAGGAGCCGGAAATGATTCGGATTGGATTTACTCAAGGCGATATCAATGGAATTGGCTATGAAATAATTATGAAAGCTCTTTCCGAGATTGGAACGCCCTATAGTTTTATTCCTATTCTGTATGGCTCATCCAAAATAGCTTCCTATCACCGAAAAACCCTCAGCATACCCGATCTGCCATTCAATCATGTACGTAAGGCTTCTCAAGCCCTTCCTCACAAAGTAAATATCGTCAATATTACTGATAAGGAAATCAGGGTAAATTTAGGACAATCAACACCTGAAGCAGGTGAAATGGCCTATCTCTCACTCCATCAGGCCTGCCGTGACTTGGAAGATGGGCTATTGAATGTTTTGGTTACTGCTCCGATTAATAAGTACAATATTCAATCTCCAGAGTTTCATTTCCCGGGACATACGGAGTTTCTGGCCAACCGCTTTCGTGCTGCCAATCCCATCATGACCATGGTATACAATAATCTAAGGATAGGGTTCGTTACCAATCACGTTCCTGTGCGTCAAATTGCCGATAATATCACTACCGACCTGGTTTACAATAAAATAAAGGCATTGAATTTATCCTTATTTCAGGATTTTGGCATAAGCCATCCTAAAATTGCTGTATTAAGCCTTAATCCCCATGCTGGTGATCGCGGATTACTCGGCAGCGAAGAAAATGAAATCATTAGCCCCGCCATTCACCAAGCATTCGAAGAAGGTATTCTTGCTCTTGGACCTTTTCCTGCGGATGGATTTTTTGGGATGGACCACTATAGAAAATTCGAGGGAATATTGGCCATGTATCATGATCAAGCATTACCCGTATTCAAAATTCTAGCCCAAGACTATGGAGTAAATTTTACGGCTGGACTTCCTTTCGTAAGAACATCACCCGCCCATGGCACAGCTTACGACATTGCAGGGAAAGACAAAGCCTCGCATCATTCCATGAGAGAAGCGATTTATCTGGCTATTGATGTTTTCAAGAACCGCCTCGAATATGCCCGGATAACTGCCAATCCACTTCGTTCACCTATTCAGCAAAATTCCGAAGAAACCGAAGAGGAAGAAATATAACTCACAGGTCAGCAATGGATCATACCATTTCATCACTTGCAACCATAGTTACTCCTATCTGGGTTTCCTTGACAAAGCCTGATGATATGATACGATTTCTGCTGACAGATAGCCGACGATTGGTAGAGGCAAAATCTACACTTTTTTTTGCTATTACTACATCACGAAACGATGGCCACCACTATGTAGAAGATCTTTTCAAAAAGGGAGTAAGAAATTTCGTCGTCACCAATACTCAACTCTTCCCAAATTTATTAGGACATGCCAATTTTATACAGGTAGAGAATACCATAAATGCATTACAAAAGATTGCTGCTGCTCACCGGGCCGAATTTCAGATCCCTATACTTGGAATCACAGGAAGTAACGGAAAAACAATAGTGAAAGAATGGCTCACCCAGATGATTTTGACTAAACTTTGCGTTTGCGCTAGTCCCGATAGCTACAACTCTCAAATTGGTGTACCTCTTTCGGTTTGGCAATTAAACGATTACCATCAACTGGGATTATTCGAGGCAGGGATTTCTCAACCCCATGAGATGGAATCACTTCAAAAAATTATTAAACCCAACTATGGAATTTTTACCAATATTGGACAAGCTCATTCCGAAAACTTCGGCACCCTCGAAGAAAAAACCATAGAAAAAACAAAACTCTTCCGGGAAACGGAAGTGCTGATCTATTGCAGAGATCATGAACTGATTCATAAGGTAGTGAAGGAGAATCTGAAATCAAAGACAAAGCTCATTACCTGGGGAGAAAATCCGGAATCGACAATTCGAATCATCCAAAAAACAAGAAACGGCAAAACTACTTCCCTTACATTGGTCAATAATCAACAGAAAATACAGTTGGAATTACCGGTAAGCGATATGGCTTCAATAGAGAATGCCATGCACTGTTATACCTTCTTAGATTGTTTAGGATGGGACGATAAAACAAAGGCCGAGGCCATACTTCAGCTTCATCCTATTCCCATGCGACTGGAGATGATGGAAGGAATAAACCAGTGCACCTTGATTAACGACACTTACAACAGCGATATCAATTCTCTTGAAGTTGCCCTCGATTATTTGAACCGGCAAGCAGGCGTCCGTCCTACGGCAGTTATTCTTTCGGACATATTACAGAGCGGACAAAATCCTGCTGAGCTTTACGACCATGTTGCTTATCTACTGAATTTGAGAAATGTGGGACGGGTAATAGGTATAGGTTCTGAGATTTCGAAATTTGGGGGTTTATTCCCAATGCAAAAAAATTTTTACGTTTCCACTCAACAGTTTATTGATGAATTTCCCTTCTCGAGCCTACAAAACGATGTCATTTTGTTGAAGGGTGCACGATCGTTCGAGTTTGAGAACATCACCCGAATATTACGTCGGCGTTCTCATCAAACTGTGCTCGAAATCAATCTGGAGAACCTTATTCACAATTTCAATTTTTACAAACAGAAAACCAAGCCGGGTACATTAACCTTGGCAATGGTCAAAGCCTTTGGATATGGCAGTGGGATGCACGAGATAGCCAGTATTCTCCAGCAAAATAGTGTTGACTGTTTTGGTGTGGCCTATCCCGACGAAGGTGCTCAACTTAGAAGAGCTGGCATTCAAACCCCGATAATGGTTATGAATCCCGAGAACGATAATCTCGATATTATCACCCAATTTCATTTAGAACCAGAAATTTATAGTCAGACCTCATTGACCCAACTGGCACATTACCTGTCTTCTCGACGACCCGATTATCTGCCATTCCCAATTCATTTGAAATTCGATACAGGCATGCACAGATTGGGATTTTTACCTGAACAACTCGACGAAGCCCTCATGTTTCTTAAACAGCACCCTAACATAAAAGTAAAATCGGTATTTTCGCACCTTGCCGCCAGCGAAGACCCACTTATGGATGACTTCACGCGAAAACAAGCCGAAATTTTCGAAGAAATGGCTCAAAAAACAATAAGGACTTTGGAGTATCCTGTAATCAGGCATTTGGTCAATTCGGCCGGAATTATTCGATTTCCGGAATATCATTTCGAGATGGTACGCATAGGGCTCGGATTGTATGGAATAGGCCATGATGAAAAAACTCAGCGCTCACTCCAGTTAGTAAGCAAATTCTCTTCAGTTATCTCTCAAATTAAAACCATTCGAAAAGGCGAAGGAATAGGGTACAATCTGAAATGGAGAGCACCAGCCGACACCCGCATCGGGATTGTCCCTGTGGGTTATGCCGATGGCTTACGAAGAGAATTATCATCCAAAGGATTCTGCTTCCACGTTCGTGGTCATTTGGCTCCTATTATTGGTGCCATCTCTATGGATATGTGTGCCATCGACTTAACCGGCATAGCCGCAACAGAAGGCGACCCGGTTATCATTTTCGACAACGCAGATACGATTCACCAACTTTCCCGTTTACTAAATACTATTCCCTACGAAATATTGACTTCTATCTCTCAACGAGTTAGAAGAGTATATTTAATGGGATAAAATTAATTTGATATGGACCAAATTACACTGAGCATTATCATCCCTGCTTATAATGAAGAAAAAACCATAGTAAAAGTTATTCATCAAGTTTGGGAAACACCTCTACAAGAAAATGTTAGCCGCGAAATCATCATAGTGGATGATGGAAGTAAAGATGCAACGGTAAAAGTTGTAAAAGAATTCTTGGATCAAAATAGTGAGAAGAATATCCGACTGATTGAATGTGGTAAAAATCGTGGGAAAGGCGCTGCCATTCGTGAAGGCATAAAACAGGCCTGTGGCAAATGGATCATTATTCAGGATGCAGACATGGAATACAATCCTCGCGATTATAATATCTTGCTTCAACCTGCGCTTGAAGGATATGCAGATGTAGTTTACGGGTCGAGATTTGTGGGAGGCAACCCACACCGCATTTTATTTTTCTGGCATTCTATCGGAAATAAATTCCTTACCTTCATTTCGAATGCTTTTACCAACCTAAATCTCACCGACATGGAAACCGGCTATAAACTTTTCAGAGCTGATATCATTAAAAGCATTAACTTAGAAGAAAATCGTTTTGGGTTTGAAACGGAGGTTACCGCAAAAATTGCTCGAATACCTGGCATTCGAATTTATGAGGTAGGGATTGCCTATTATGGCCGAACCTATGCCGAGGGGAAAAAAATAAAGGCAAAGGATGGATTCCGGGCCTTATACACTATTCTAAAATATAACCTCCAAAGCAAAAATCCTCGACGCCCCATTGCCTTGGTTATTACCTTGCTTTTGTTATTCATCGTTGGTTTGAAGATCAACGATTATTATAAAGACAAACCCTTCAATTTTACGAGGAATGACGCAGGTGAATATTATCAATATTTACCCGCTCTTTTCATTCATCATGATCTTGGATTTGGATTCCTCGAAAAAACCACACCCGACAAGTACGAACATTATTATAAATTTTCGGCCTATCGCTTTGAAAATGGGAGATCCACAGGCAAAATGAGCTTGGGCATGGCTATGATTCTTACGCCAGGTTTTCTCATCGCCCATGGCATAGCCATACTTACGGGCTTGCCTGCCGATGGATTTTCACCTCCCTATCAATGGGCAATTCTCCTGACTAATTTACTTTTCTTGGGACTGGGAATTTATTTTACACTCAAAACCCTGTTTCGTTACTTCGACAGTATTACCTCGGTGATAACCATCGTTATGTTAGTGCTTGCCACTAACGTATTGGCGTATGTTTATCTGCATCCTGGCTTTTCGCACATCTTTACTTTCGGACTGATGGGGATGCTCTTGTACGTAACCGATACCTTCTATCGCAAACCATCAATTGGATTGGCGATGAAGGCAGGCTTGCTCATGGGTTTTATCAGTTTGATACGACCCAGTAACACCATTGTTGGACTGCTTTTCCTACTTTGGGGGACATTTTCGGTGAGCGACCTGAAAAAAAGATTCCAGTTCTTCATAAAAAATTATCATCTAACATTGATAATCGCTGCTGGAATTGTTATAGTATGGCTGCCTCAAATGATTTACTGGAAATGGGTAAGTGGCAGGTTTTTCTTATATACTTATGGATTGAAGGGTGAAAGATTCTTTTTTGGTAATCCTCAAATCGTCAACGTTTTACTAAGCTATCGCAACGGATGGCTGGTTTATTCACCCCTGTTTTTCCTTGCTTTGCTTGGTTTTATTTTTATGATAAAGAACAAAAACCGACAGGTTTTAGCCATAGGTTTTTATTTTATTGGACTTATATACATTATTTCATCGTGGTGGTGCTGGTGGTATGGAGGTTCATTTGGAGCTCGTAGCTTGATCGATGCATACCCCGCTCTGGCTTTCCCATTAGCCGCCTTCTTCGAAAAAGCAGGGAAAACCCCCTGGTGGCTTCAAATATTGCTCATTATTGTTTGCGGTTATCTCATCCATCTGAATTACTACCAGTCTTATCAATATTCAAAAGGAATTATTCATTGGGATGGAATGTCGAAAGAAGCATATTGGAGATCCATAAAAGAAAAGCATCCTCCAAAAGATTACTACGATTTATTTGTAATTCCCCATACCCCTTATGCCAAGAAAGGAATTTATTTCGAACACGATACGCTGAATATTCAAAGACCCCCATCTTTACAGGAAAAAGAATTCATCGAAAAAATAAAAACCAATATCCGGATTAATAAAGAATGGATGCAAGTTATAGAAGAAAAAGCCAAACGAAAAGGAATATCTGTTGATTCTATGCTCACTTTAGATGCTCGACACATTTACAAAATCAGGTATCACGAAAAAGTTCCTAAAAATTAAAAAAAATTAGGAATTCAACATGACATTTAATTCCCTTCCTTTTCTTATTTTTCTGCCCATTATCGTCATCACATATTATCTTCTATCACCAAAGTGGCGATGGATAATGCTACTTGCGGCCAGCTACCTGTTTTATATGTGGTGGAATCCAGCTTATATCATTTTAATTCTTGTTTCAACACTGATTAGTTTTTATTCGAGCCAAGCCATTGAAAGACAAACCTCAAAGAAAGGGAAAAAAAAATATCTTTATCTATGCTTGATTATCAATTTAGGAATTTTATTTACTTTTAAATATTACGGATTATTTTCTCAAGCCTTCACGAGTATTGCCGATATTTTTGGGGTGAAAGCCCAACTGCCTTTTCTGAATTTATTGCTTCCGGTAGGAATTTCATTTTACACCTTCCAAACCTTAAGCTATACATTGGATGTATATTTTGGGAAGCAAAAGGCAGAAACTCATCTGGGGTATTTCGCTCTTTTTGTGACTTTTTTCCCTCAACTGGTGGCCGGACCAATTGAACGCTACGACAGGCTTTCACCTCAATTAAAAAGCCCACATCATCCTTCTTACGAAAACTTTTCTAACGGCTTAAGACTTATCCTTTTTGGATTGTTCATTAAAATGGTCATTGCCGATAATCTGGCTCCTTATGTAGAAGAAATTTACAGTCAACCCTCGGCTTACAATACATATCACCTTTTGGCAGGACTTGGATTTTATTCATTTCAGATTTATTCTGATTTTTATGGATATTCGACCATAGCCCTTGGCTCTGCTTTACTTCTGGGAGTCAATTTAATGGATAATTTCAAGACCCCCTATTTATCGGCAAATATTCGGGAATTCTGGAGACGCTGGCATATCAGCCTAAGCACATGGTTCCGAGATTATGTATATATTCCTCTTGGAGGCAATCGTGTAAAATGGAGCAGATGGGCACTTAATATCTTTATCGTTTACACACTAAGCGGATTATGGCACGGAGCTAACTGGACATTCTTGATCTGGGGGACTATCTTCGGATTGATGTTCATCATCGAAAGATTTTGCTACGAACGCTTTGGAATTACTAGTACGCAAAAATGGGGCATCAGAAGAATTTTTGGTGTAATCATAACTTTTACCATAGTTACGCTTGCCTGGATTTTTTTCCGCAGCAGCTCTTTATCGAATGCCCTGACCATGTTCGAGGCATTATGGAACAACACCGCATTAGCCGATTCTTGGCGACCCGATCCTTTTATTATGTTCTGGCTTAGCCTGTTTATTCTTCTCGATATACTCCTCTTCAATAACCGTTTTGACAAATGGTGTTCAAAAAAACCATTATGGTTGCGATGGACTATCTATACCTTGCTCATTTTCGGCATTACAGCCTTTAGTGGAATCGATAATCAACCCTTTATATATTTCCAGTTCTGATGAATTCGCTTGCCACGAAAATATTGCCCCGCCTGTTCGTTTTAGCCATTATTGCCTTTCTATTGAACTGGATCTATTCTGTTGCGTTCTATCCCAGCGACCTGAAAAAAATCGACCTCATCGATTCTTTACAGAAAGTTATACCTCGATCAGATGTCATTTATTTCGGAGAATCCTCCAATTTTAGTTTTGTTTTTGAAGACGACGACCAACGCCGCATAAGTGATTTTATATCCGATTATTATCCCGGCCTGCAATTTGGCACAGTCAACAAAGGAGCCTTGCACGCCGGTATTTACTTGAAGCTGCTGAAACAAATTCCCACGGAGGCTCCCGTAAACACAATCATTCTGAGCATGAACCTCCGTTCGTTTTCGGCCGATTGGATCTATTCGAAACTCGAAAGCCTGTTGCAGCGCGATATGGTATTGATCAGCGATGGGCCTCCCCTTTGGAATCGCTTCCGACTGGGACTCAAAGCCTACGATAATAAAACCCAGAAACAACGTAGCATGCAGGTTAAAAATGCCTTAAAAAAAGACCTACTCTTCCTCGAGCCTCCATGCGATTTTCCCAATGCAGTCGCATGGATCGAAAACATCAATAATTCGCCAACTTCTCCATGGATCGAGGATAGTTTAGCAAAATCACTGGCAATTTCATTCATCATTAATTATGGTTTTCGAATCGATACAGTCAATAATCCAAGAATACGCGATTTCGATAAAATCATAGAATATGCCCGCCAAAGAGGCTGGAAAGTAGTGTTGAATATTTTACCCGAAAACACCCAGCAGGCTTCTTTATTGATAGGGCCGTGCCTTAGAAAACTTATGATCAGCAATGCAAAACTGCTCACCAAAAGATATGAAAGCCAAGGCGCAATCGTAGTCAATAATCTCGAGTTGGTAGATTCTTCACACTACATCGACAAAAAATGGCCTACCGAGCATTACGATGAATATGGTCGAAAAATGGTAGCCCGTCAGATAGCTCTGGCCATGAGAAATATTTATCCTGCCCATTTTTCCGATGTATTCATGAAATCGGATTTCACTTGCGATTTCGAAGCCCCATCACCTTTTTTTGTTACACTTGGAAGAGATTCGACTTGCTCTCACTCAGGAAAATTTGCCGAAAAACTCGATACCAATAACGCATTTGGAGCCAGATTCGTTAGACATTATTTCGAAGTGAAGACTCTTAACCCTCGAAAAATTACCGCCAGCGGATGGTTTACGGGCATCTATCGGCCTCGTGAAGTAAAACTCATCATCAGCATCGAAAATGATAAAAAACAGCCCAAACTCTGGACTGCAACCGTTTCGAAAGATATCATCGAATATGGGAAATGGGATTCGCTGCAAGTGAATGCTAATATCCCCGAAAACTTTGGCGATAATGACGTAATAAGAATATATTTCTGGTACACGGGAAAAAATAAAGTCTGGATAGATGACGTGAACATTCTGTTGCAAACTGAGAATCTGAATGCTGCATCCGATACAATTTTATTGATTAAAAATTAACTACTCTAAATATATTTCCTATCTTTCGAAAATAAATCCTTATCATTATTTGAGTTAAAACTTCATCCTATGAAAAAGATAAAACATCCCATATCGGCAGCAAGTCTGCTTTTGTGCGTGATCGTATTAATTAGCGTTCGATTGAGCCATCCTCCAAAGAATATATTATCGTACGACACTTTCGGCTATTATATTTATTTACCCGCCCGCCATATATACCACGATCCGGGGATACACAACTTCGAATGGGTAAAAGAAATAAACCAAAAATATAATAATACTCCAACATTCTATCAGTTTTCAGAAGGAATAAATGGGCAGAAAGTCATACGTTTTAACCGTGGTATTTCCTACCTTCTGGCTCCCGGATTCTATGTCGGTCATGCCTGGGCAAAATTAAGCGGAGCCCCTCAGGATGGCTTCTCCAAACCCTATCAACAAGCCATTTGGATTTGGGGAATGATTTTTAATCTCTTAGGATTTTATCTATTAAAAAAGATTCTGCTTCGCTATTTCAACGATCTAACTACAGGAGTAACGCTTATTGTCCTTCTCCTGATAAGCAATCTTTATTTCTTCTATGGTTATGGTAGCGATATTCCACATGTCTATTTGTTCACTCTCAACGCTGCCCTCATCTGGTTTACTATTCATTGGCATCATCATCTGAAGATATGGGATGCCGCCCTTATTGGTCTTACCCTTGGAATGATCGCAATTTCACGTATTAGCGAGGTACTCATCGTTTTCATTCCATTACTGTGGGGAGTTAAGAATAAAGAAACTCTCAAATCGAAATTCAGCTTGTTCTTGAATAAATGGCCACATGTTCTGGTAGCAATCATCGCTGGAATTATTCCCCTATTGAGCCAGATCATATACTGGAAAAGTGTGTCCGGAGAATATTTGTATCAAACTTATAATGATCCCGGCTCAACACTCGATTTGATGAATCCACGGTTTTTTCATACTCTACTTAGTTTCCGCAAGGGATGGCTCATCTATGCGCCTGTAATGATACTTGCGTTGTGGGGGATTTACAAGGCCTTCCGCAAAAAGGAAGAATGGGCATGGGCAATACTGGTGTATATTGCGCTCGATATTTATGTAATTTCCAGCTTTACGAGCTTGTTAAGCTATGGCTGGAGGGCTTTTCTTCAATCGTATGCTGCACTTGTCCTTCCAATGGGAGTATTTATACAATGGATGCTTTCCAAAAAACCTCTAACCATAGTTGGTTGGTGCATGATCCTTGTGATTTTAGGTGTGATAAATATATTTCAGGCATGGCAGATCAATATGGGTATTATTGACGGTTCGCGCATGACGATGAAATATTACGTTTCGGTTTTTATGAAGAAACATCCTCCTGAAAATGCAAAGAAATATCTTCTGGTTCAGCGCTCTGCCACCGGCAGAGAAGATTTGAAAGAAACCGAAAGCTATTTCAATCATGTCTTGAAATTTTACGATTTCGAAACACCCAATCCCAAACTTCAATCACATATCGATTCCATCGTTTCTTTCTCGGGAAGATATTGTCTGAGACTGGATAGTACCATCGAATTTACCCCTGGCCTCGAATGTACTTATGGCGATATAAGCAATCGCAAATGGGTATGGATAAGGCTCAGTGCGAGAGTCTATCCTGCCCAACCGCTCGAAGGTTCTTCGGTTTTACTAGTAACCCACGCCATTCGAAACGGACAGGCTTATAAATATACAGCGAGAAAAATCGCAGATACCCTTTTCCATCTCAAACCTAATCAGTGGAATTATGTTTGGCACGATTACATGACACCCGAACCTATTTCAGCCGAAGATGGGATTAAAAGCTATATCTGGAACCGAAATAAAAATCCCGTTTTTGTCGACGACATCCGCATCGAAGTATTCGAACCTCTTTCAAGTATCATCGAATAAATTCTGAGACCTGCTATAGATTTTATTGTAATGGTGATCGAAAATATGGAATTTATTTTTCGATAATTTCAAAACATGAGGTGATCTTCCTACCCCAAGGGGACTCGCATTATCTTTCAATTTTAGTTTTCATTCTACGACATCCGCCTACCTCCATTTTTTCTTCACACTTTCAGATATTAAATTTTTTGAAATTTTTGTTATAAAATAAAAAATTCTAATTTCGTAAACATTCACTTTTGAATTCGAGTAAAATGGTTTCCTGCACGAATACTTTAAATCGCTGAAATATACTTCATTTATTATATCCAATTCCATTTTCCTGTTTTCTGCATTGGGACACCCTAAAAATTTTTACAAACAATTCGGTACAGTTCAGCTTGCTCCTCATCCATGTTGAGAAGTTTCGATTTGGTTTGCTTTGATCCGGGCAATGTATAGGTAATTTGATACATGTT
>Ga0302247_1000236_pt1 | contig 62150 bp, 56 predicted proteins | sample AAG_UR_Ile_MG_FD_193529 | JGI IMG/M metagenome (GOLD analysis project Ga0302247, IMG submission 193529) | Enriched activated sludge microbial communities from anaerobic digester in WTTP, New Holstein, Wisconsin, United States - AAG_UR_Ile | ecosystem: Engineered > Bioreactor > Anaerobic >...
GGTCAGGGGCTGGTCATACAGCGGATAGTCCCGGTAAAAGAGAAATCAGTAAATTCTGATGAGGAAATTCCCATGCCGCGATACCTGAATGTAAGCATGTCGCCGTCCGAGTATGTCGTATCGCCCAACGGGACATACGTCTCCACGCTTATCATATACACCGAACCGCAACTCCCGGAAGGGGAGTACTTATTCCGTGTTAATATGAACATGACTCCCGTCATTACTCATCGGGGTTGGATTACGGTGAATGTAAGCGGAAAGGTGAATGAACCGGAAGATTAAATGACTCCTCGACCGTTGCCTGAAATATGAGGGGGAGATCCTCTTGTTCAGGTATGGTTTCTCTTTATACACACACTACCTGGAAAACGCCTGAATAACGCATGGATTCCGTTTTAATGAATCGTGAATATGATCACACCCATGGTCTGTTGGGGATCGAGATGCAGACCGTGCTCATCAGGGAGAATCATTGATACAGAGAATCATCAATACCATCGCGTGCCGTATTCCGAACCATTCTGCCGACAGTTCCGGTTCTGGCACAGAGATCGTTTATGCACCTGGGTCCGACTACCTATGGAGGGTGAGGAAAAGATCCTCATCCCACGACAGCCACAAGGAACGCAGAAGTTACCTGCGCTGTTACATTTCCGGGCCTTCCATCGGCTTTTGCCACCAGGCCTGTGAAGGAGCAAAATCATGAAACAATATCGAATGAGAATGGGACCGGTCTTTATACTGATCCTCGTGCTTGTATCCGCACTGATTGGAGTGGCGAGTGCGGCGGATGAGAAAGGAGTCGTCCGATCAGATGCCACCGAAGCACAGTTGAGCCTGATCAATGAACTCCATGGAAAGGATATTACCGTCCTTGAATACATGGAGATGGTCCACCCGGAACATCTTGTCGGGATTCCCGATTCATACAAGGAGAACATGGCAGGCCAGAAGATGACCTGGTGGGGAAAAGAGCCAACACCAAAAAATGAACAGCCGGCCCTTGATCGTGCGGCGGATGAAAAAGGAGTCGTCCGATCAGATGCCACCGAAGCACAGTTGAGCCTGATCAATGAGCTCCATGGAAAGGATATTACTGTCCTTGAATACATGGAGATGGTCCACCCGGAACATCTTGTCGGGATTCCCGATTCATACAAGGAGAACATGGCAGGCCAGAAGATGACCTGGTGGGGAAAAGAGCCAACACCAAAAAATGAACAGCCGGCCCCTGATCGTGCCACGGTTACTGTCAGTGCGAACGGATGCAAGTCTGACTGGAGGACCATCCGTTTTGGGGGTAACTGTACGGCATCAGGATTGGAGAACCCTCCCTGGTACATCTACGTCGAAGCATTCCTGATTGACCGGGACTCCGGACAAACTGTCGATTCGACATCAGCGAGTTCCCAGCAGGGGGTATGGTCGGTTCCCGCATCGAAAGATAAGTTATATCCCGCGAATGGCCAGTACTGTGTCCATGCATGGGGATATATTCCGACACCGTACTATGCAGAGGACTATGACGACACTCCGGTGTTCAGCTTCCCCTAACCATTTTTTCAGCCATGAATAACTATCGACATTCCAACGGTCTCCTGATAGTCATTATCTGTCTGGTCACTATTCCTTTGACTATCAGCGCAGAACCCGTACCTGGAACAGAGGCCGTTCTCTTTACTCTTTCGGAAGAACCGTTCTATATGACCCTGGAAGGAGACCGGCTTTTCTGGCTCCAGGATAATAAATACCTGAGTGCTTCTGAACGGGGGCTTTACGGATATAACCTTACAGAGGACAGCACGATTCCCGTCGTGCACCAGGTTGAAACGACGAAAATCTCTGGTGACCGGGTTGTGTTCAGCGGAAAAGGGATCATGTTGATGAATGTCACTACAGGAACCCTGGTTCAACTTACCAACCAGGATGATGCATCCCTCCCCGTTTCCGACCTCAGGTTCAACCAGAATCCCTCTATTGACGGGGACCAGGTTGCCTGGACCGAGCACGAGGGGCTTGCCCACTCCGGTGTTGACGGGGGAAAGATCGTCATCCTCAACCTGACCACAGGAGAGAGGCAGTACCTCCCGACTGGTTCGCCCGGCAACCAGAACAGCCCCATGATTTTCGGTAACTTCATACTATGGAAAGATTATCGCTCCGGTGGTGTAAACGACCCGGAACTTTATCTCTTCGATCTAAAGGAAGGAAAAGAGGAGCGTCTGCCTACGGAAAACCCGGTAAAGAGCATTCCGTATATTTCTGGCGACGATGTGGTATGGACAGAGAAGATCCATGGGATCCATACGATCATCCACTACTCCATCTCTTCCCGGAACAGGACCATCATTGGGCAGGGGAGCATACACCAGGGACATTTGCCTCCCATCTCGGATGAAAGGATTGTCTGGTTACAGTCCAGGAATCCTCTGGATATCAGGGAAGAGAGAAATGCGATCATGGTAATGGACCTTCGTACCGGAGAAAAGACCCAGATCACTCCTTTCCAGCGTGGGCTTTCCCATCCGGTCATCTCAGGGGAGTATATCATATATACACGTGGTGCGGGAGACGACTGGTCCAGGGAACCTCGCGAGGTCGTGCTTTATACCCTGCCATCACGCCCAGGAGAGCACGGTATGAATGATACGGGCAGGAGCATCTCTCACTCGCCTGTAAATAATTCATCGAACCAGAGCGATGCAGTACCCCCGACATCATCGCCCGGCTTTACCTGTTTTACGCTGGTTGCGGGGTGTATTGCAGCACTGGCATTTCGGAAGGTTCTGCAGTAGGGTGAGATCGGATTCATGGAAAATAATCAAATTTTTACTGTATGGATCGTCGTGTGAACAGTTCCGGTTCTGGCACAGAGATCGTTTATGCACCCAGGTCCGATTACCCATGGAGGGTGAGGAAAATATTGAAAGCCTTTGCAAAACCGCCCGGGCAGCCGGGCACCAGGTAGTCACCGGAGACCCGCATTTCCAGGACGTGAAGGATGCCGTGTACCTTGGGGAGCGGTGAAATCCAGGCCATACCTGCAAGCTCCTCCGGCCGCCATGCGGATGCATTCTTCAGGTGGCCGGGGTCCTGGGAGAGACCATTTCTGATCCACTTATCAGGGATTACATACACGTACTTAACCAGATGATCATCCTCAGGTGTCGCCGGTGCAAGGGCACGGGCATGATACCAAACAGGCAGTACCACATCTGCCAGGCCCTCCCCTCGCACGAGGTAAGGCGGTATTTCCATATCCCGACCGATGAGCAGGCAGGGGAGGATGAGGGCATGCAGCAGGATGCCTGCCGGAATGTGCCCGAGACTGTCGAATGCCCGGTCTGCGAAGGAGCGGGTATGATGGTCTTTGATGAGGACGACTGGGAACTCCAGGTCATCGACGAAGAGGATACGGGAACCGGAGAATAACGGTTTCTTCGGTGGCGGTCAAAGATCCCGGTCACTTTTAATCTCCGATCCGGCAGGCTCTGAAAACGTCACTCCGTGCATATCCCGGCCATCACAGGATTGCCCGGAAAAACTGTTTGTAAAAAACCGTCACAGGTTCCGGAGCTTCTGGCCCAAGTCCGGCAGGAACTCCTTCTTCCGGGACATGACCCCTTCGAGCACTACCGGCTGATCGGCATAACCAAGGGCAGAGAGGAGGGCAGGATCGCCAGCCGCAAAAAGGTGGCTCCTGTTCCTGATTACATCGGTGAAGAGGGCCACGAACAGCTGCACCCGGCTTTCATTCCGGAGCCGCTCGAGGGCAGCTGTTATCTCCTGTGTCCTTCCCTCGAGGAACCCGCCCGAGGTCATCATCACCTGCGATATGGTCAGGTCGATCCCGAAAAGGGAGTAGTCCTTGGTGTCCCGGGAGAGTATTACCTGGACAGGGGTGTTCTCGAAGTCCATCCCCTGCCTGATCAGCTCGGTCCCAAATACAACCGGGTCAAGACCGGTTATCCGGGCCAGCCAGGCGACAGCCTCTTCATCGACCGCGGTGGTGGTCGACATCTTCAGCACCAGGGTGTCGGAGAGAATGCCGGCAAGAAGCAGGCCTGCAACCGGGTACCCGGGCTCGACCCCGGCCTCCATCCACTTGCCGGAAATAATGGTCGATGTGGACCCTACCGGCTCGTTCTGGAACCGCACCGGTTTGAGCGTGGAGATCGAGCCGAGACGGTGGTGATCGATTACCTCCAGGATCTCCGCAGACTCTATCCCGTCCGCGGCCTGGGCGTATTCATTGTGGTCGAGGAGGATCACCTGTTTCTGGATCTCCTCGAGAAAAGTGTTCCGGGAGATCATGCCGATGAGCCGGCCTTCAGCGTCCACCACGCACCCGGTCCGGTACTTCGAGTCGGTCACGAGCTTCTTTGCATAGGCCAACGGGTCGCCGGGGCGGAGAACCGGGACATCGGTTGCCAGCACCTGCCCGGCCGGAAGCGAGAGGTGCATCATCCTTGCCACGGAGAATGCATCGAGCGGGCTTGCAAGGACAGACACCCCTTTCTCCCGGGCAGACTCGATCATGCGGTCCCCCACCGGCGCTCCCTCGGCAATAACGAGCGCAGCAATCCCTGAAGATATCAGTGCCAGCTGGACCGGTTCGTTGTCCCCCACGACAGCGATGTCGTTGCTGGTCAGCCGGGAGAGGGCCACGTGGAGGGCGTCAATCACAATAGCGACTTTGCCCGAGATCTCTTCCTGCCCCCGGTTACAGATCCTGGCATCGAGGATCCGGGCCAGGGACGAAAGCCCGATCGGGCCGATGGAAAGCCGGGCCTCCGTCCGGGGTGTGGCATAGGCCTTGGCCAGCCCGTACTCGGAGACGATCCCCAGGAACCGGCCATCGGAATCGGTTATCGGTATGTTCCTTGTATCGTATTCGTCCATCATGGCCGCCACATCGATGGTCGGCATGTCTGACGCGGCCCTCACTGTATAGAAAAATGGGATGTCGCTCACGCACGGCTCAAGCGTGGTGACCAGGAACGGGTATTCGAGGCCGAAGAATGAGAGGGCATACCGGGTCTCCGCGTTCAGGTCGCCCGAATACGCCGGGATGTATTTCCCGGGGTCGCGACGGTTGAGCAACGCCGTGTACCCGATCACGCTCGCGATGCTGTCGCAATCAGGCTGGCGGTGGCCGATCACGTACACCTGCTTGATGAAGATCCCTCCGTCATAGTCCCACATTACTGGGAAGAGTGGGGGTTTAAGGTTCACCCTTGCGGAGGGAAGTTACGGAGCGGGCTTTCCATGAAGATGATCTCTTTATGCTCCCAGGGAGAACCTGATCCCGCAGATAATGAAGAATATCGTCATCAGGGGAGCACGGCAGCATAACCTCAAGAATATCACCGTCGAGCTTCCCCGGGACAAGTTCATCGTGATCACCGGGCTTTCGGGGTCCGGAAAGTCAACGCTTGCCTTCGACACCATCTATGCCGAGGGCCAGAGGCGTTACGTCGAATCGCTTTCAGCTTATGCCCGCCAGTTCCTCGGGCTGATGAGCAAGCCCGATGTGGACGCCATAGAAGGGCTCTCGCCGGCCATTTCCATCGAACAGAAGAGCACCAGCAAAAACCCCCGGAGCACGGTCGGGACGGTCACCGAGATCTACGACTACCTCCGGCTCCTCTACGCACGGATCGGAGTCCCCTACTGCCCGGAGCATGGCATCCGGATCGAGGCCCAGTCCCCGGAACGCATCGCCGACCTCATTGCCGGCGGGACCACGGGGATGGTCACCATCCTTGCCCCGGTCGTCAGGCAGAAGAAAGGGACATACCAGCAGCTGGCAAGAGACCTTCACCGCGAAGGTTACATGAGGATCAGGATCAACGGGGATATCCGCCGGACAGACGAGGAATTCACGCTCGAACGCTACCGGAAACACGATATCGAAGTGGTAATCGACCGCCTGGATGTCTCCGACCGCACACGGCTCGTCGAGGCCTGCGAGAACGCGCTTTCAAAATCGGGAGGACTGCTGATCTCGGTCGACTCTTCGGGAAAAGAGACCACTTTCTCCTCGACCATGGCCTGCCCGGTATGCGGGATGACCTTCGAAGAACTCCAGCCCCGGATGTTCTCCTTCAACAGCCCGTTTGGGGCCTGCGAGGAATGCAACGGGCTCGGGTTCCGGATGGACTTTGACCCCGACCTCATCATCCCCGACAAATCCCTCTCCATTGCCGATGGCGCTGTTGCCCTGTACCGGAACTTCCTGGACGGGTACCGGAGCCAGTACCTCGCCGCAGTGGCCCGCCACCACGGGTTCTCAATCTTCTCCCCGATCAAGGACCTGACCGTGGAGCAATACAACGCCCTGATGTTCGGATCATCCGACCGTATCCGGTTCTCGATGCGGGTGAAGAACGGGGAAGGCCACTTTGCCCATACCGGTGAATGGGAAGGGCTCGTCCCCCAGTCCGAGCGGCTCTACCACCAGACGCAGTCCGAGTACAGGAAACGGGAGCTCGAGAAGTTCATGCGGATCTCGCCCTGCACGGTCTGCGGCGGCAAAAGGTTGAAAGGAAAGGTGCTTGCGGTCAGGATCCACGATTATTCGATCATCGATATCACCGACCTGTCGGTTTCATCCTGTATCCGCTTTTTCCGCGACCTCGGGCTGACCGCCAAAGAGAGGGATATTGCCCGCCAGATCCTGAAGGAGATAACGAGCAGGCTCGATTTCCTGGAAAAAGTGGGCCTTGGATACCTCACCCTCTCCCGGAATGCCGGGTCCCTCTCCGGAGGCGAAGCCCAGCGGATCCGTCTCGCCACGCAGATCGGGTCGAACCTGATGGGCGTTCTCTATGTCCTCGATGAGCCTTCCATCGGCCTCCACCAGAAAGACAACCAGAAGCTTATCGACACCCTCCGCCGCCTCCGCGACCTTGGAAACACCCTCGTTGTTGTCGAACACGACGAAGATACTATCCGAAGCGCCGATTACGTGGTGGACATGGGCCCGGGTGCCGGGGTGCACGGGGGCCACGTGGTGGCGAAGGGAACCCCCCGCCAGGTCGAAAAGAGCCGGCCTTCCCTTACCGGTCAGTACCTCTCCGGGGCGCTTTCCATCGAGACCCCGGAAACGCGGCGTCCCCATGACCGCTACCTCCGGATTACCGGGTGCCGGGAGAACAACCTGAAAGATATCACTGCCGAGATCCCCCTCGGCGTATTTACCGTGATCACCGGTGTGTCGGGCAGCGGGAAATCGACTCTCGTCTACGACACCCTGTACCAGGCCCTCCAGAAAAAGCTCTACCACTCAAGGGTCACACCCGGCGCATACCAAAGCCTCGAACTCGACTCGGAGATCGACCGGGTGATCGTCATCGACCAGAGCCCGATCGGGAGGACGCCGCGGAGCAACCCTGCCACCTACACGAAGGTCTTCGATGAGATCCGGAGGGTCTTTTCCGAAACGAAGGAAGCAAAGATCCGGGGTTACAAGCCGGGAAGGTTCTCTTTCAACTTGAAAGGCGGCCGGTGCGAGGCCTGCCAGGGAGACGGCCTGATAAAGATCGAGATGAACTTCCTCCCCGACGTCTACATAGAGTGCGAGGAGTGCCGGGGGAGACGCTACAACCGCGAGACCCTTGATGTGAAATACAAGGGAAAATCGATTGCCGACGTGCTGGACATGACCGTTGAAGAGGCCCTCCAGCTCTTTGCCAATGTCCCGTCCATCCGCCACAAGCTCGAGACCCTCTCGGCGGTAGGACTCGATTATATCAAGGTCGGCCAGAGCTCGACTACCCTCTCCGGCGGGGAGGCCCAGCGGATCAAGCTCACCCGGGAGCTCTCCAAGAAAGCCACGGGAAAGACCCTCTATCTCCTCGATGAACCGACCACCGGGCTGCACTTCCACGATGTGAAAAAACTTATCGCGGTCCTGAACAGGCTGGTTGACAAGGGAAACACCGTGGTGGTCATCGAGCACAACCTCGATATCATCAAGTCCGCCGATCATATCATCGATCTCGGCCCGGAAGGGGGCGACGAGGGCGGGTCCATCGTCGCCACGGGCACCCCTGAAGAGGTGGCCTCGGACGACAAGAGTTATACCGGCATGTTCCTGAAAAAGATACTTGAAAAACCATGATCCCCGCCCCGCCCCTCCTTCCCCACGACCCCGGCTGCTACCTCTTTTCAGACGGGGAAGGAAAGGTGCTCTACGTGGGCAAGGCAAAAGACCTGAAGAAACGGGTGGCAAGCTATTTCCGGAAGACCGGGTCTGACCAGAAGACGGCCATGATGCTCTCGGCGGCCACCGGTCTTGACTTCATCGTGACCGGGACCGAGGTCGAGGCGCTCATCCTTGAAAATACCCTGATCAAGCGACACCAGCCACGGTTCAATATCAACCTCAGGGACGCCAAGCAGTACGCATATATCGAGCTTACCAGAGAACCCTTCCCGGCCATCAGGATTGCCAGGAGGGCGACCGGTGACGGCCGGTTCTTCGGCCCCTTTGTCTCGGCATCCGAACGCGACTACATCCGGGATATCGTGCGAAAGACCTTCAGGCTTCGGACCTGCAGGACCCTCCCCAAACGCGCCTGTCTCCGCTACCACATCCACACCTGCAGTGCACCGTGTCTCGGCATGGTGACTGAGGAATGCTACGATGACTCCGTCCGGAAGGCCTCCCTTGTCCTGAAGGGAAAGACAAAAGAGCTCCTCGCATCGCTCCGGGAAGAGATGGGTGCCGCAGCGGCCTCTGAACAATTCGAACATGCACTCCTTGTCCGCGACCAGATCCGGGCCCTGGAACGCCTCTCGGAGCGGCAGGATATCTCCCGGAGAAAGGAAGGCGACGAGGATATCATCAACTATACAGTCCATTCCGGGACTGTCAGCCTCATGCTCTTCAACGTCTACCGTGGGGTTCTTGGGAACAAGAGCGAGTTCTCCTTTGACTGGCACCCGGACTTTTTCGAGGAGTTCCTTGTCCAGTACTACTCGGATAACCCGGTCCCGGCCGAGTTGATCGTCCCCGAAGAGCCCGGAGATTCCCTGGCCGAGTTCCTCTCGGTTAAAAAGGGAAAGAAGGTAACGGTCACCGTGCCGAGGATCGGGGCCAAGAAGCGGCTGCTTGACCTTGTTTCCCGAAACATCGAGGCGGTATTCCTCGGAGGCCAGGCAAAGATCCTCGAGCTCCAGGAAGCGCTCACCCTAGATTCGCCCCCGTCAGTCATCGAGTGCTTCGATATCTCGCACCTCTCAGGCTCATCGGTGGCAGGGTCCATGGCCCGGTTCCGGGACGGCCGCCCCGACAAGAGCAACTACCGGCGGTTCCGGATCAGGACCGTTGAAGGGATCGATGACCCGGCATCGATCGCCGAAGTGGTGCGGCGGCGCTATACCCGCCTGGTAAAAGAGGGAGGCGAGTTCCCCGACCTGATCCTCATCGATGGCGGCAGGACACAGATGAATGCCGCACAGAAAGTGTTGAACGAGTTAGGGCTCGGAGTCCCGGTGATCGCCCTTGCCGAGAAGAACGAAGAGGTCTATGTCCCTGGCAGTGCACACCCCCTGCCACTCTCCCGAAACGAGAAGGCATCGCTCTACCTCCAGGAGATCAGGGACGAGGCCCACCGTTTCGCCATCGCCTATCACCGGCTGCTCCGGAAAAAGGAGATGACGGCATGACAGACTTTTCGCTGCATGCCCCGTTTCCTCCCCGCGGATCCCAGCCCGGGGCGATCGACAGCCTTGTCGAAGGCCTGGAACGAAACGACCGGTTCCAGACCCTTCTTGGGGTGACCGGGTCTGGGAAGACCTATACCATGGCCAACGTGATCGCCAGGGTCCGGAAACCGACGCTGGTCATCGCCCACAACAAGACCCTTGCTGCCCAGCTCTGGAACGAGTTCAAAGAGTTCTTCCCGGAGAACCGGGTGGAATACTTCGTCTCTTATTACGATTACTACCAGCCCGAGTCCTACATACCCCAGAGGGACCAGTATATCGAGAAGGATGCCCAGATCAACCCCCGGATCGAGCAGCTCCGCCTCTCGGCGACCGCGTCTGTCCTCTCCCGCCCTGATGTCATCATCGTGGCATCGGTATCCTGTATCTACGGTCTCGGCCGGCCGGAACATTACCGGAACATGGGCTTTGAGATCAGCAAAGGAGACCGGGTCAGCAGGAAAGACCTTCTTTCAAGCCTCGTCTCGAGCCTCTACGAGCGAAACGACCTTGAGCTGGTCCCGGGCCGGTTCCGGGTGAAGGGAGATACAATCGATCTCGTCCCCGGGTATTACAATAACATCATCCGGATCGAGCTCTTCGGCGACGAGATCGAGCGGATATCGGAGATCGACCGGGCGACCGGGGACCTGGTGGAGAAGATGACCTACTTCCACGTCTTTCCTGCCCGGCACTATGTCATCCCTGCGGAACTCCAGAAACAGGCACTCTCATCGATCCGCGAGGAACTGGACCAGCGTCTCCCGGAGCTCGGGATGCTCGAATCCCACCGGCTCGAACAGCGCACGCTCTACGACCTGGAGATGATCGAGGAGACCGGGACCTGCAAGGGGATCGAGAACTACTCCCGGCACTTCGACTTCCGGAAACCCGGGGAGAAACCATACTGCCTCCTCGACTACTTCCCCGAAGACTTCCTGCTTTTCATAGATGAGAGCCACCAGACCATCCCCCAGCTCCACGGGATGTACCGCGGCGACAGGTCGCGGAAAGAGGCCCTCGTCGATTACGGGTTCCGCCTGCCAAGCGCGTTTGATAACCGGCCGCTGATGTTCCGCGAGTTCGAGCGGTACATGCGCCACGTGGTCTTCGTGTCCGCGACCCCGGGGCCATACGAGCTTTCCGTCTCGTCAAACGTGGTCGAACAGATCATCCGCCCCACAGGACTGATCGACCCTGTAGTCGAGATCCGCCCGATAACCGGCCAGACCGATGACGTGATGCGGGAGATACAGGTCGCGATTGCCCGGGGCGACCGGGTCCTCCTCACCACGCTCACCAAGCGCCTTGCCGAAGAACTGACCGAGTTTTTAGCCCGCAAAGGGATACGGACCCGCTACCTCCATTCAGAGATCGATACCCTGGAGCGAACAGAGATCATCCGGCAGCTCCGGCTCGGGAAGTTCGATGTCCTGGTGGGGATCAACCTGCTCCGGGAAGGGCTTGACATCCCGGAAGTGGGGTTCATAGGCATACTCGATGCCGACAAAGAGGGTTTCCTCCGCGATGCCCGAAGCCTCATCCAGATAATCGGGCGGGCGGCACGAAACATCAATGCGAAAGTGGTCCTCTACGCCGATTCGGTCACCGATTCCATCCGGACGGCGGTCACCGAGACCGAGAGGAGAAGAGTCCTGCAGATGGACTACAACCGGGTCCACGGGATCGTGCCTGAAACCATCATCAAGGCCATCCCTGAAAAGGAGGTTGACCTGAGAGATACCCGGCATATCCCGCGGCAGGACATCCCGAACCTTGTCATCGAACTCGAGGCGAAGATGAAGGTAGCTGCCGAAAACCTCGAGTTTGAGGAAGCAATCCGTATCCGGGACAGGATCCGGAGCCTGAAGGAGCGGCAGGAACACTAACGCCGGTCAGTTATTCAGAGAAAAGGGTGTAGGGGGAATTCCAACCCTATTCGGGCGGGAATTCCAGGACTTCGATATATCTGGTTTTCGTGATCTCGCTCGACGAACCGAAGGTATCGGTTACATTGAGCGTGACATTGTATGTGCCGGGCTCGTTGAGGGTGTATACTTCCTTACTGTTGCCAGGGTTCAGAACGGTGACACTCAGTCCCTTGTTGATTACCCAGTACCGCTGCACCGGGTGTCCCACGGATGTATCTGTCAGGACAACCGTTAGCGGTGCCGATCCCCTGACAGGGTCGGCATAGAATTCCGCTTTCAGGGGAGACTTCACCACGATGGTCTTTGTAACCGAAGTGCTCGCCACTAGGTCGTGCACGGAAAGGGTGACGGCGTATGTCCCGGGGTTCTGGTAGTTATGGATTGGGTTTCTCTCGTTCGTGCTGAAACCGTCACCGAACCTCCAGGCATAGCTGACCGGCTTTCCGATCGTCCGGTCGGTAAAGGCAACGGTGAGCGGAGCGGTCATGTCATGGTTGCTCACCGTGAAGTCGAAGTCGGCCGTCAGGTGCTGGTTCACCGTGATATAGCCCTCTTTCACCTCGGTGCTTGTACCGGCACTGTTGGAAACGGTCAGCTGCACGGAATAGACGCCCGGATCCGTAAAGACACGGACAGGATTCTGCTCGGTGAACCCTCCGTCATCCCCGAACTTCCATGACCAGCTGGTGGGAGATCCCTCGGAGAGGTCGGTGAACTGGACCGTGAGAGGAGCAACTCCTGCCGTCCGGTTGGCGGTAAACGCTGCCACGGGGCGTGAAGTTGCCCTGACAAGGTCTGTTTTTGTAACAGTATCCGATCCTGCCTGGTTATAAACGGTCAGGGATACAGTATAGTTCCCGGCTTTCTGGTAGAGGTGGTAGGGGTTCTCCTGGGTGGAAAATCCGCCATCGCCAAAGCTCCAGAACCACTTTACAGGCTTTCCGCTCGATGTATCGTTGAACTGCACCAGCAACGGCGAAGTCCCCCGGTTTGGTTCGGCGGTGAAACTCGCGATCGGAGTGGATACGACGGTGATAAATGCCTGCTTCACGAGCTGGGCTGAGCCGCCCCTGTTGGTCGCCTGCAGTAGGACGGTGTACTGCCCGGGTTGCTGGTAGGTATGTACCGGGTTTTGCTGGTCGAGTCCTGCCACGGTCGTCCCGTCACCGAAGTTCCAGAGCCAGAGGCTCGGGCTGTTGGTCGACTGGTCGATGAACCGGACTGTCAGGGGAGCAGTGCCGAAAATGGGCTCTGCCGTGAACTCGGGGACCGGTTGGGGCTGCGTTATTTCAAACCCTGACCCGAGAGCGCCGGATTTCTGGTCGTAGTTGACCACGACAACGTTCCACCTTCCGGGTTCCCTGCCCGTGAGGTTAAACGTGCAGGCAATCTTTGCCGGGCTCTCCACGTTCACAGATGTTGCGGTGATAGGGGCTGCGCCGGCCTTTGTAAGGTGGACTGAAGCACCTTCAAGGAACCCGGTGCCGGTGACAGAACAGTTCAGGACGGCGGTATTATTCGCACCCCTGCTGGGAGTGATGCTGCTCACCGTGGGATACGGGTTTTCGATGGTGAAGGCGTTTGTCCGGATGCCGTACTGTGAATCGGTATTGCTCACCACCACGTTCCATGGCCCGGTTTCCCTTCCGGAAAGATCGACTAGGCATGTAATCCTGCCGGAATTCACGACCGTGACACCCGTGGCGACGATGTCTGACTGGTTGATCCTTGTCAGCCTGACTGTCGCATTGGGCAGGAACCCGCTTCCGGAGAGGTTGGTGATGAACTGCGTGCCGTTATTGAAACCTGACGGGGGAGTGATGGCCAGTATTTCCGGCGCAGGGTAGCGGACCGCAAAGCCTCCGGCAAGTGTGCCCTGCTTCCCATCATCATTCCTGACCACAACGTCCCAGTCTCCGGTCTTTGCACCGGCCAGGTTGAAATTGCAGGTGATGCGTCCGGGAGACGCTACCGACACTACTGTTCCCGGGATCGAAGTCTCCCCGGATTTCACCAGGGTCACGGTTGCGCCTGGCTGGAACCCCGTTCCTGAAAGGTTGGTTATTGCCACCGGGCCGGAATTGACACCCGAGGCAGGGGCTATGCCGGTTATTGCAGGAGGTGCCGGATAAAAAACAAAGAATCCGCCGTCCAGTGTGCCGGATAGGTTATCGATATTGGTGACGACGATGTCCCAGGGCCCGACCTTCACCCCGGTCAGGTCAAAGAAACAGAGGATTGCAGTCCTGTTCTCCACCACCGGTACTCCTTTGGCAGAAACGTCAGGCTGGCCGTCCCGGGCAAGCTTCACCGTCGCCCCGTCAAGGAAACCTGTCCCGGTCAGGGTGATGATCCCTGTATTGCCGCTGTTTATTCCCGTGTCAGGTGCTGCATTGCTGACAACCGGTGCAGGGTTGTCCACCTTGAATGCATCCTGGAGACTTTCTGACTGGCCGTCCGGGTTGGTCACGGTAAGGTCCCAGAGCCCGGCTTTTGCCGTGGAAAGGTCGAGCGTGCAGTTGATCTTTGCCGGGGTTACCATGGACACTGTGGCCGATACGTTGGGCTCTCCCGTCCTTGTCAGGGTGACCGTGACATTGGGGCGGAAGAAGTTGCCGTTCACCGCCGCAGGGAGGATCTCTCCCGCTGTCCCGGACAGGGGTGAAATCCCGGTGAGGGACGGTGCGGGATAGGCGATCGAAAACGAATCCGGCAACTCAGCGTCCTGCGAGTCGGGGTTGACAACACGGATTCCCCACAGCCCCGGTTCTGCCCCAAGCAGGTTGAACGTGCAGGAGATGCGTTCCGGGGATTCCACGGTCACGGGGAATGCCACGATATCCGGTTTCCCGGCACGGAAAAGGGTGACTGTTGCCCCGTTGAGAAATCCTGCCCCCGAGAGGTTGGTGATGTTCACCGGGCCGGAGTTGAGGCCGGTTTTGGGAGTAACATCGGAGATGGCTGGTGCCGGGTAGGTGATGGTGAATGCCCCGGCAAGGGTGGCTGACTGGCCGTCCTTGTTTATGACGACGACATTCCAGGTCCCCGTTTTTGCACCGGAGAGGTTAAAATTGCAGGTGAGCGAAGTCGAGCTGGCCACGTCTACCGAAGTTCCCGGTATGTCCGACTGGCCGGAGCGGGTCAGTTTTACCGTGGCATTCGGCTGGAACCCGGTTCCTGACAGGTCGGTAATGGTGACTGTGCCTACGTTCTCCCCGCTGTCGGGATCAATCCCGGTCACGGTCGGTGCTTCCGGATAGAGAATCTGGAACCCGCCAGGGTAGCTGGCATGCTGCCCATCGGGATTTGTCACCACCACGTCCCATGCCCCTACCTCCTTGCCGTTGAGGTCAAAGAAGCAGAGGATCTTTGTCGGAGTGACGATGGGGTTGTTGATGGTGGTGATGTTCGTCTCACCGTCGCGGGTCAGGACAACGGTAGCCCCATCCCTGAAGTTTAAACCGGCAAGGTTGGTGATCCCGATGACTTCATTGTTCTTCCCGGAACCCGGGGAGATGCCGGTCACAGCCGGTGCCGGATAACGGACCCTGAACCCTTCAGCCAGCGTTGCGGACTGGCCATCGGTGTTGGTGACCACAACGCCCCATTCGCCGGTAGCCGCATCGGTGAGGTTGAACTCGCACCTGATCTTGTCCGGACTATCAACCAGCACCCCGGTGCCGGTGATATTGGGTTGGCCGGACATCGAGAGGACAACCCCTGCTCCGGGGAGGAAGTTTGCACCCGACAGGTTTGTTATGGTTACAGTGCCGGTATTCAAACCCACCTTCGGACTGATGCCTGTGACCCCGGGAGCGGGGTTCCGGACAGAGAACCCGGCGGCTAAGACTCCTTCGTCACCACCGGTGTTATTCACAACAACTACGTCCCAGTCACCTGCTGTTGCACCTTTTAGATCAAACACACAGGTGATTCTTTCCGGACCTGTCCACGTGATGTACTGGCCCGTTATGTTGTCCTCCCCGGCGAGCGTGAGCCTCACGCTGGCGTCTTCGGGAAGGTCAGTCCCTGACAGGTTGGTGATGAATACCGTCCCGGTATTTAACCCGTTGCCAGGGGTGATGTTGGTCACTGCAAATGCCCCGGAGACCGGGAGCACGAGCAGGGTGGCTGCCAGCATCACTATTGCAATCTGCAGTACCCCTTTCATGTTCATATGAACACCTCAACATGCATGTGAGTATACATTCGCCAATCACGAAATGAGACCCGTTCCGGGCCTCAAATTCATGATATAAATGTATTCAAGATAACGTCTCTTGTATTGTATATAAACATTTCCCTCAAAGATGACGAAAAATCAGGCTTTATTCCGCTTTATGCGCCTTCATTGGGAATGAATATCAAATGTACAAAAGATCGATGCGGTAACTTGGTATTTCATGACCATGTCTGACATCATCAGGTAATCGAGCCGGTATTTTCAAATTTCAGAATTTATAGATAGTAGCTTAACAATCTGAACTGGATAACTGAGTGGCAAACGACTTCGGATACCAGAACGAGCAGAGAATTGCGGTGGGGAAAGGAAATGCTCCCCGATACTTAAAAGATTCAATGATGGCATTCCCAAGAGCCTTTTCCACTCTCGAATATCGCTCAAATACACTAGTCTCGATCGGAATGTCCCTCAATAATGGTTATCCAAGGCCATATCGTGATTTCAGAGATCGTGGCCTTGTCCCATTCCGATAGGTACGTCTTGACCCTGCCCTCTCATATCTCCCGGCCCCGGCCAGATCATCTGCCACTCTCTGCATCACCTTATTCAGAAACCAGGTGATGACCTTCTTCATTCCCTTTCGTTATCGGTAAGGTAATTTACTACGAGGTCTTCATTATTCATCGCCCTGTATTCCTCCATTTGTCAATTGAGTGTGGATACAGGACTCTTCAATTTTACAGCTTTATCTGCACACTCCCTTCGTTGAACCCGAGTCCGTTCAGGATCATGGCCATGATGATGTCTGAATGGGAAAGCGCGTGGTTCTTTGTCTTGGGGAGTTCCTGGTCCAGTACTTGGGTGATCCCCAGTTCGTATATGATGCCTGAAAACAGTCCAAGATGGCCTATTTGCCGGGATGAGAGATTATCTGAGGCGAATTGGTATTTTTCTTGCACAAAAAAAACATTGCATACTCAGATATAAACCTGAGTATTTAATTCTGCAAAATCACTTGGTCACGTGCGAAAGGTGGGATGATGATTATAATTATGAATTAAGTAGCTCGATACAGAAATAAGCAAGCTTAAATAACTCATTTATTTTACTATTATTTAGAATGAAAATTATTATCAACCGGGATATTCTATTCAGTCTTTCCTCCTCTCCAAGAATCAACATCCTCAAATCATTGAACATACAACGAAGGACTCTTGGTGAATTAGCAAAAATGACCTCCCTGTCAAGAGCGAATACATATTACCACTTACAAAAATTGGTTGAGAACGACCTTGTGATTCCGGTGCAGACGGAAAACATCTGGATTTACTATACACTGACAGAAAAGGGGAAACACCTCATTCAGCCGGATAAAGATGATAATATCGTGTTAATGATCGCTACGGGATTAATTACCTATTCGGCGGGAGTGATCCTGATAACGAATATTTTTTCTTTACCAAGACTATCCGCTTCATCCATATTTCCTATATTGAACCCATATTTGTCTATTCAATTGATTATTGGGGCGATATTTGTTATTATAGGAACAATAATTCTTTTTAAGAATTTTTTCTACAGATTTTATAGTTATTCTTTCCATTAAAATCGTTTTGTACAGATTAAGAATTCTGAAAAGACATAGGGCCTTATTTCTTTCTGGATAATCGAATCATTCAGGTGTAACATATGAAACCCAATCGATTCTTCAGAGGAGTATCTGGATTCCTGATCGTGATACTCCTTGTCGGGCTATGCTCGGCATATGATATCGGCAATAGTGAAATAACGGGAGATTCTGCTATATATTATTCACCTTATCTCATCCAACAAAGCGGAAAGGCAACAGTTCCTGCAGATGATACATTAAAACAGGAATTTTACAGTAATTTACGAACGATTGTTCGTAGTTCCGATGAATCTTTCATGGACCTCTACTATTATCCAAAAGGTCCAATCATTGGACTTGGTTATAATTATCTTGGCGATATAGTCGTTCATGTTGAAGAAAATACCTCGATTTCGAAGGAGACAATGAATGAGATTGAATTCCAAATTCGAACAACGGGAAAAGAACACGGTATCGATGACATATCCCTTGTCTTCATGTCTGATATCATCCCAATTCTTCATAAATCCAGATCTGATGTCTGGCGCCCGGTTATAGGAGGGATTTTGATATCGAACAGAATGGGACAGGGCACCCTGGGGTATGCAGCTCGTGATAGATCTGGAAATCTGGGTTATGTGACTGCAGGACATGTTGCGGGACCTATCGGAACCACGATCTTCCAACCCGGATCTCCATCCCAGGCTGGAATTGTTACAAAGGTTGGTGGAATACATTCTGATTCGGCGTTTGTACAATTCCCATCGGTTCAAGCAAGCATTTTTGAGTCCGAAGCAATTCAACGAGATATCAAATATGTACTTGATCCAGGATTTGTTACATGTACAATGTCTGGTATTTCTTCGGGGGCCGTATCAGGGCCTGTAATTGAATACGGGAGTCTTTACAATTCCTATTTCGGTCGAACCCTTTTTGACCAAATATATCGATTACATGGATGCCTTGGGAGATAGCGGGGCGCCAGTTTATTATTTCTCTTCCGGAAATTGTGTGTTGGGTGGAATACACTGGGGTCACGGTAGATATTCCGTTGCATCACCCATTTCTCAAGTCTGGAACGATCTTGGTGTTGTCGCGCTGACGCGATGAAAACCGATTCTTCCATTTTTATAATAGACGATATTCAAAGTTGAAGTGCCAATTCAAAACCGGCTGGTTATCATGGTTGTTGTTCAATAAATATTCAATCGTAGAAACTGCCTTACAAATTCGTTCTTCATAGGGAGTTACGGGATGAAAAAATCGATAGAATTGCAGGCTTTCAGGGTGTTATTGCAGCCTTCCCTCGTTGATATTCTTTTACTGCTGAACGAACAGGAAAGGTCAGCAACTCATCTCGCCGGTTTACTCGAAATGAATACCGTTGATGTGCAGTATGCTTTGCAGTTACTGGTAAAACAAGGCCTTGTCAGGCAAAGAGAAAACAACTCTTTGGGATATATCTATGAAATAACATCGAAGGGAAGACAAATATTCGATATCAAAAGGTTCAGGATTATTATTTTATTGGGCATTTCTGCATTTATTGTGTATTCCCTGGGCCTGATTATCTTCATCAATTGTTTCTCCAGCCCGATTTATGACGTTTCGTTCATGATGCAGCTTCAAGATGAAATGGTCCGGCAACAGTTCATTATTGGCGGAGTTGCAGCATTGTCGGGATTGACCGTGGTTATCTATTCACTTTGTAAATTAATCTACGGCTAATCTGTTCCATGTAAATTTTTTTTATACACTTTCAGTTTGTTGATGTATTCTTTAACAAAATATTCCAATGGAGGATTGCAGTGAGTTCGCAGGAAAAAAGAAACGCCGGCTGGTTGTGGTTTAAAATTATTATTGTTTTTTTAATTGGTCTGGCGATTATTACCGTTGTCGACGGCTTTTGGCAATCAACCGGCGATCCGGGAATAGTCCCGGAAATACATGAGGATCCGGTGCATTCCGATGCCCCCTATTATCAGGACCATCTCATCCGACGAAACGCAAACAAGAACTCTCCTCATTCTGAAGAGGGTTTCTCCTCTTTTATAAACCAGTCATCTGAGAATCGTAAGACTCTTACAAGTTTGCTCCCCGAGCAGTATTATTATCCTAACGGACCTGTTGTGGGTCAGGGGTTCAATGCAAAGGGTGAAATAACGGTGCATATCCTGGAGGGATACGAGATTTCAAATGAAACGATGGACGAAATTGAATATGCCATCAGATCTGAGTTTAAACCCCTTGGAATCACTGATACACACATCGTGTTTTATTATGATATAGTGCCCGTTCTGTCAATAAAAAGATGGGGCGAGGAATCCACAAGTATACAACGAGACCTGTCAAAAGACGGTCTGTCTGAATGTACTTTTACTCGGGCTCGTCATTTCCTTGGGTTTTCATAAAAAGATCGATTTACAGAGGCTCTCTGAATGGTGAGTTGGTAAGGTGGCTAACAGGCAACCGGCATCCAGAAGAATACTGCCGATGCAGGCACCAGCGGATATCTCATCATTCCGACCTTCATTTTTATCTATCAACCTGCCGGGACCGGAACAAACCTCTTCGCCTGTGCCCGGACGGAAACGACCGTACAGTTGGGAATATCGACGTAGACATGTATTGTGTTGTTAATCGTATCGATCATCACATCAGGCGTATTGATCGCTATATAATCCCCGTTTTTAAAAAACCTGGTTCCTGCACGGGGATTAACTCCCACAGCAGTGTAGGGAGACCCAAGATAAGAAAGGACCGGGGAGTTCGTCAATGCGAGCCCATCGAATCACCAAAAAAAATTATGGGTTGACCCAGGTAGCCATTCCGTCAAATCCTCCAGGATATGAATCGCACCTTTTCACGCCAAAAAACGGTAGATGGCCCGCCCTACAGTTTCGGCCTGGTCTTCAGGGCCTGGACCAGGAGCTCTGCGGCATTCGCGACATCGGAGGGGTCGAGGACTTCAACCGGGGAGTGGATGTACCGGGTGGGTACCGAGAGGGTGGTGCTTGGTATTCCTCCCCGCTCGAGGTGGATTGCCGTGGCATCCGTGGTCCCCCCGGACCCGACTTCCAGCTGGACAGGGATATCATGTTTCCTGGCCGTATCCTTGAGCCAGGACACCATGGCCCGGCTGGCGATCAGCCCCCGTCCGCTGGCATCGGCAATGGTGATAATGGGGCCTTTCCCCATCTCCACCGGGACATCTATCTGGTCGATGCCCGGGTGGTCGCCAGGGAAGGTGACATCGGTTGCCACTGCACAGTCCGGGTCGATGGAGTAAGCACTCGTCCGTGCCCCTTTCAGCCCGACCTCCTCCTGGACGGTGAACACACCGTAAACGGTGAACGGCGACCGGACCTGCTGCATTGTCCGAATCAGCACCGCAACCCCGGCCCGGTTGTCGAAGGCCTTGCCGGTCAGCCGGCCGTTGGCAAGCTCAGCCACCTGCCTGTCCAAGGTGGCCGGGGTGCCGACCTCGATTCCCGCCGCCTCGGCCTCATCGCGGTCCCTGGCCCCGATATCGATGAAGAGGTCATCGACTTTTACGCCTTTCTTCCGCTCCTCCTCGTCCATCTTGTGAGGGGGTTTTCCCCCGAGAACGCCCGGGACCGGGCCCTTTGTGCCATGCAGGATGACCCGCTGGTTGTAGAGGGTCGGCGCATACCACCCTCCAAGGGTTACGAACCGGAGAAAGCCTTTTTCATCGATCGATTTGACCATCAGCCCGATTTCGTCGGCGTGGGCGGCGAGCATGACCTTGAAGTCGCCTCCTTTTTTGACGGTGACCAGGTTGCCGAGCGGATCCTCGTACATCTCGTCGACATGTCCTTTCAGTTCGCGCTTCACTATGGTCATCACGCTGCCTTCACTTCCGGAAAGGCCGTGGGCATTTGAGAGTTTTTTCAACAATTCCCTTACCATGATCATTCACTCCGGGCAGCCCGTATACGTTCCACGGCAGTCTGAAGGTCGCTTCGCGAGGCTGCATAGCTCAGTCTTGCATATCCAGGGGCATTCTCGCCAAACGCCTCACCGGGAACGATGACAACCCCCTTCCCGAGGACCCTGCTGGTCAGGTCTCTGCCAAGCGGGGCAAAGAGGTAGAAAGCCCCCTCGGGGAGTGGAAACCCGATCCCCATGTCCTTCAATGCCCCGTAAAGGTAGTCCCGCCGCCACCGGTACTCGTCCCGCATGGAGCCGACACAGTCCTGTGGCCCGGTATAGGCGGTGAGCGCCGCATACTGTGATATCGATGTTGCACAGGCCTGGGCGTACTGGTGGACTTTCAGGCACTGCTCCGTGTATTCTTTCGGTCCGGCAAGGTACCCGAGCCTCCAGCCGGTCATGGCATAGGTCTTGCTTGCGGCATTCACCGTGATGACATCTTCTCCGAAACGGGCAGCGCTCCAGTGGGTCCCTTCATAGATGAAGTGCTCATACACTTCATCGCTCACCACGGTAACACCGGCATCGTTTGCATATTCGACGAGCGCCCGGATGGACTCTTTTGTCTCGACTGCACCGGTCGGGTTTCCTGGTGAATTGAGCACAAAGATCCGTGCACCGTCAAGCAGGGCCTGTGCTTCCTCGAGATCAATCCGGAGGTCTGCACCGAGGGGAACACCCCCGGGCCTTCCACCGGCGATGAGGGCCAGCGAGCCGTAGGACACAAACCCCGGATCGGCAAACAGCACGCGGTCGCCGTCCTCGACCAGGGCCTGCATGATGATATGGAGGGCTTCGCTCGCCCCGGCGGTCACGATGATCTGGTCAGGCTGGTACTCGAGCTCGTTTTCCTCCCTGAACTTGCGGGAGAGCGCTTCCCGGAGTTCCGGGATGCCCATGTTCGAAGTGTACCCGGTCATCCCCTTCCGGATAGCCCTGATCGCCCCGTCCTTGATATGCTCCGGGGTATCGAAATCAGGCTGGCCCAGTCCCAGGTTGATCGAACCGGGTCCGGCCGCTTCAAACAGTTTCCGGATCCCCGATATCTCGATCCCGAGACACCGTTTTGCAACGTGATAATCCTTCATGATTGTTTCCTACTCGATATTCGCATGCCGGTTCTTCAGTTCTTTCTCGTCCACCTCGGAGACCTCCATCAGCTGCGAGATGCAGGCATCGGCAAAGACCATCGATGCGGTCTCAAACAGGGTCCCCAGCGGTGCAAAGGACCTGTGTTCACCGGTCATCTGGCGGACTTCGAACTCAGCGGTCTCATCCCTGATCTCGTCCCGCTGGTTCTCGATGATAACCATTACATCGGCGATAGTGCCGATCCGCGACTGGCGGTTTGAGGTGATTAAAGCGATCCTCCCCCCGATCTCCTTTGCCGTTTCGGCGATATCGGCGATGGTTTTCGTCCGGCCCGAACCCGAGAAGATGACCAGGAGGTCGTTTCTCCGCATCGCGGGGGTGATGGTCTCTCCCACGACAAAAGCCGTCCGGCCGACATGCATCAGCCGCATGGCGAAGGCCTTGGCCACGAGACCCGACCGCCCGGCCCCCATGACATAGATGCGGTCGGCGGCAAGGATCTCGTGGATGAACGAATCGATCTCTTTATCCTGTATGCGATCGGCGATGACCCGGATCCCTGTGGCCATCAGCCGCATCATGTCCTGCACTCCCGGCCTGTGCACCATTTCGGATCAGGATATTCCTGCAAACTACATGACGATTTCGGGTGGTGTCCGGGAAGCGCCCATGGTTTATAATACGGGCGCAAACCTTTATCTGAGACTGGCTGAGGGACAGGGATCCCGCTCAGGAGGACTGGCGATTTCCATGGGCAGCAAGACTTCCGATGGCGTGTCAGCCCTGTCCCTGCCCGATGAGCCGCAGCAGGTGGATGGCAGAAAGGACCGCCCGACAGAAAATATAGCGTGATGTATGATGAAACCCCGTTCAGACCCCGCATCCCGTGCATATGAAATCCTTGACCGGGAATTCCCGGCCCTGGAGCAACTTTACCGTGAGTTCCATGCCCACCCCGAACTATCAGGGCAGGAACACTGGACATCCGCACACCTTGCCGGAAAGCTACGCGATGCAGGCTACGAGGTCACTCCCGGGATCGGGGGTACCGGTGTGGCTGCCCTCCTCCGAAACGGTGAAGGGCCGGTCCTGATGATAAGGGCCGACATGGACGCCCTGCCCGTAAAGGAGGAGACGGGACTTCCCTGGCAGAGCCGGGTGCGGATGATGGATGCCCGTGGCAAAGAAGTGGACGTAATGCACGCCTGCGGCCATGACCTCCACATGACCGCCCTTGTCGGGGCGGCCCGGGCGCTTGCCGCCCTCACCTCCTCGTGGAAGGGGACGCTCCTGATGATCGGCCAGCCGTCCGAGGAATCGGTGTCCGGCGCAGCCCGGATGATGGCCGACGGCCTCTACACCCGGATCGCCTGGCCGGATGCCGCCATCGCCCTGCACGTTGCTCCCGAACTCCCGGTGGGACATATCGGTTACCGGGAGGGCATGATATCTGCCGGCGGGGAATCGCTTGACATGGTTGTCCGCGGTATCGGCGGCCACGCTGCCCACCCGGAGACCACCCGCGACCCGGTCGTGCTCGCCGCACAGATCATACTCGCCCTGCAGACCATCGTCAGCCGGGAGGTTGCGGCAACCTCGATGGCCATCCTGACCGTTGCCGCGGTCCACGGGGGGTCGAAGCACAACGCCATCCCCGACGAGGTTTCCCTCCAGGTCAACATCCGCTACTTTGAAAAAGAGATCCGTGACCACCTCCTCACCGCCATACGCAGGGTTGCCGACGGGACTGCCCGGGCAGCCGGGATGCCCCCGGACCGCCTGCCACAGATCACCATACTGCCCGAATCGGTCCCGCCCATGAAAAACGATCCCGTGCTCACCGGGCGGGTTGCAGCGGCGTTCCTGCAGGTCTTTGGCCCGGACAGGGTCCGGAAGATCGAGCCGGTCACCGGAAGCGAGGATTTCGGCATCTTTGGAATGGCAGACCCCCCGGTCCCGATCTGCTATTTCCGCATCGGGTGCGGTGAGTCCGGCGGATACCTGCACAGCAGCTCGTTTGCTCCCGACCCCTCGGTCATCAGGGGCGCTGCCCATGCCCTGGTCGTCGCAGCTCTGGATGTCCTCTCCCCGCCCGGTCAGGCAGGGTGATAGTGCCGTATATCCCCGTACGGGACAAGCCCGTCTCCTGAAAGGACCGAGACCGGCCCGTGCCCGCAGCAGAGGAGGCAGGATGTTCTGCCGGACTCATACGACCCGGAAGACTCCCGTGCCAGGTCTAGAACCATGTGCCGCTCCTGTTTTGCCAGCTCGCTATCGACATTCACCGATGTGACCAGGATGACGGCAAGGGTGTTGTAGGCCGCCCGGTCCGGCGTGAGGTGGCCGAAGTTGATCACGGTGTCCGCCGTGAAGAGGATGCCTGCCTCCCTGCAGTACAGGTATACCTGCCCGTGCAGGTGTCCCCCGGAGCTTTCGAGGATTTCGAAACGGTACCGGCCCACATCCACCGTCCCGATGACCGGGAATCCCGCCCGGTGCCCGATCGGGTCGGTGCTGAACGGGATTGCCCGGAGGGGCGGGTTGAACCGCGAGAAGAGGTTGATCATGGTCGTATAGATCTCTTCGAGGACCGATGCCTCGCTCCGCGACCTGTAGGCGCGGTTTGCGACCCGGATGATCTCCATGGTCCCGGGATGGAGCATTGCCGGGACGGGGTATGCCCCGCCCGCACCGCAGTGATCTGCATCGGCGTGGGTGATGACCAGCGCAGATAGCCGGGATTTCCACCCGGGGATGAGATCGTCGAGGAGATGTGCGACATCCTCCATGTAGATGCCGTAACCGGTGTCCACCACGGTGATACCGTCCGGCGTATCCATCAGGAAGATGTTTCCGCCACAGGGCGGCTGGATACAGTGCAGGGTGAGATCAGGGGCCGGTTCCAGGGTCTGGATATCGGCAGAGAACCGGTCACCGGTTGTCCCGGTAAGTGTCCTGCCTGTCTGGAGGAAGCTTTCGAAGACCGTTCTTGGGTCCTTGCCAAGGTTCATCAGCTCCTGGACCGCGTGGTTGATGTCCCCGAGAAACGAGAAGAGGAACTGGTCCTGCGGCTCTCCGGAAATCTCCCTGATCTGCTGGGCCAGGCGGAGATAAAAGACGCAATCGTCAAGCTCTTTCCCGGTGCTGTCGTACTCGAGGATCTCGATTGGATACCGTGATTTCAGGGTGTCGAGGAGCCGTTCTGCCGCCGCATGTTCCTCGACGCTCAGCGTGATGGTCACCCGGTCCGGGTGCCTGCCGCGGTCATCGAAATCTATGGCACAGATGTTTGCCCGCGAAGATGTTGTGAAATTGAGAAAGGAGCACAGGGCGCCGGGCTCGTGGGGCAGGGGGAGCGAGAACTTCAGTACATGCAGGGGCTGGAGCGAGTCCTGCAGGTACCCGAGCCGGGCAAGTCCCTTCTCGATCCGGGGCCGCGACTCATCCGGGCATGTTATTTCAAAGAAAACGGTCCGGGGGTCGATCCGCTGATCGAACTGGACACGGTTGATGTTCCCCTGGTAACGGGTTATGAGTTCTGCTGCGGTGTGGAGTGCCCCGGGGTCATTGGGCATTCTCGCGATAAAGGAGTATTTCACCATGGAATCATCGTGGGATAATAGATCTGCTGCAGGAACACATCTTTGTTATCCCCGGGGAGGAAAAAGGGTGGGAGCATGAGGGCTCCGTTCATGCTCTTCATTATCGTGTTTGCCATCGCAGCAACGATCATCGGGCTGCCATGGTATTTTATCGTCGAATTTCCGGCACATCAGGCGGCGGCGACCAGCCAGGTACCGGCGAATCGTGATATGATATGGTGTCAATCCAGGAATGCTTCAGAACGAAATGCATCCGGCCGCCGATGACGGATACCCAGTGTTCAGCACTTTACTCGAGGATCCTGATCCGAAAGTACCTGGGTGAATGCTGCTGCCCCGCTGCCACCGGTCACGGGCGAAAATCCGATCTCCGCGTCGCTTGCATCCCACGAAGGATGGACGGGCATGATTAAAAATCCCGATATGCCTGCTTCCGGTTCTCGGTCCCGAGAACGTGGACAATCAGGACTTCGTCGTGGATGGAGAGGATCGCCCGGTGATACAGACCGATCCGGAAGGTATAGACCGGGTGGTCCGGGGCACTGCCTTCCAGCTTTCTTACGTGCAGGTAAGGATCTTCTCCAAGGGTGTGGATGGTCCGGATTTTACGCCTGGCGGTTGTATCCTGAAATCTGCGGAGATCCTTTTGTGCACGGGAAGTATACAGGATCCGGTACTTCATTTTACACCGAATTCGGCCATGATCTCTTCTTCAGAGTGGAGCCGGCGGTGTGTGATGTCTGATATCGCTTCCTCCAGTCCCCGGATTGCATCGTCGTTCAACGGCTCGGAATCGATCGAGAGCGACACCAGCCGTTCGATGACGTCGTTATAGGATTCTTTGGGGTGACGCTTGAGTTCCTGGAGTTTGTTTTTTCAGATCCTCCCGGATGTAAATGGTGGAGGCGGCCTGCATAAAGATACATATATAGATATCAACCTGTCGATAAAGGGAATCCGAAGGAGAGACCCAACTTTCCCATTTTCCCTACCAACACCACCACTTCTATCGCCGGGAGCAACAGCCCGGGCATTCTCCAGGTAACCCTGCCCGGAGCACGATGAATAGTATCTCCAGGCAGGAAAATTTTGGGATGTGCACAGGTTCCTGGTTAAAAAAGGGCGGCAAGAAGTATTTCGCATACATGAATGGATATGACCGATATGATCACCCACGAAATAATTCTGAAAAAGACAGGGTGCAGGGGTTTCCTGATGGCTCCGTTCATCCGTGGTTGATCTCTTCGTGTTCGAGAAGGAGTGAGCCGTAAATGACCTTTTCGAGCACCTGGGAGATGTATTTTATCTTCTGCGCCTGTTCCATGTCCATGTTCCGGTTGATATCCGAATAGACCTGGAGACGGAGGAGCGCAAACCGGAGACGATCGAGTTCCTCCTCGGAGAAGGTCATCGCCTTCCGGTATATCGGCTCGATCGAGGCCGGGAATAGCTGGATTTCGTCAAGGATTGCCAGGATATCATCATAGATCCCGAGGGGCTCTCCTCCCCCCTCCAGCACCTCCCGGAACCCCATTTAATCCTCAACCGCCTTCACGAGTTCTTCCATCACCGCGTCAACGCTCTTCCAGGTCGGGCTGTCCTTGCTCCGGATGATGAATGGGCGGCCTTCGTCGCCGGCCTTCCGCATTTCCGGGTCAAAGGGGATCGATCCCAGGAACGGGACTCCCAGCTGTTCGGCAATCTTTTTTCCGCCGCCACTGCCGAAGAGATCGATATCCTTGTGGCAGTGGGGGCAGATCAGCGTGCTCATGTTTTCGACGATACCGATTACCGGGATATCGAGCTTCTCGACAAAATTTGCGGCCTTCAGGGCGTCCATGGTGGCAACGTCCTGCGGGGTGGTGACGATGATCGCCCCACGGACGTTTGGCGCAAGCTGGATGATGGAGAGGGCTTCATCGCCGGTTCCCGGCGGAAGGTCGACTACCAGGAAATCGAGCTGGCCCCAGTCCACTTCGGAGAGGAACTGCGAGATCGCCGTCATCTTCATCGGCCCCCGCCATATGACCGGTGTTCCGATATCAGGGAGGAGGAAGCCCATGGAGACCACGGACAGGTTCCCGGTGACCTGTATCGGCTCGATCATGTTTCCAAGGGTGGTGAGCCGCTGTTTCTCGATCCCGAGCATCTTCGGGAGGTTCGGGCCGTGGATATCGAGGTCCATCAGCCCGGTCCTGTACCCGTGGGCGGCCAGGGAGAAGGCAAGGTTCACGGAAACTGTCGATTTCCCGACTCCCCCTTTGCCTGAAAGCACGAGGACAACGTGTTTCACATCGATATCTGCCTTCTTGGGAAGGCCTGCGGTCTTGCCTTTTGCCGAGTCGCAGGTTGCAGAACTCGGGCATCCCTCGCACTGCTGATCGCAGGTTTCAGGTGTTGGATTCTTTTTGTCAGCCATAAAAAGCCTCACTATTGCCTCTCTTACTATCTTAGAGGTATATAAATAAAGACATATACCTGGGGGCAAAACCGCCTGCACTTCATGAACGGTCCATGTGCATATCGAGGACCTGGTTGCAGAGAAGATCGGCCCTTGCGACGAACGGGTGTTCCCGGGGCACCGACCGGAAAGTGACCGCCCGGAAATGGCCGGTGAGGGCCTGTGCTTCCATGTAGAGCGGGCGCAGCCTTTGCGAAGAGACCCGGTATGCGCCGGTCATCTGCCGGACCACGAGCTCGCTGTCCGAACAGACCAGGAGGTCAGATGACCCGAGCCGCCCGGCGGCAGAAAGCCCGGCGATGAGCGCCCGGTACTCGGCCTCGTTGTTCGTGGCCCTCCCAAGAAAACCTGAGCCCTCTTCGACCACTTCGCCATGGCCGGCAACCAGTATGTAGGCAAATGCTGCCGGACCGGGGTTTCCCCGGGAAGCCCCGTCGGTATAGCAGGCAAGAGTGCCGGTTTTGTATTGCTCCATCCTGTTCCCAAGCGTTTCTTGCCGGAGGATAATGGTTCTTTCCCCCTGGGATGCGAACGCCTTAATACCTGCCAGGAGAGATCAGGGAGTCCATGGAAAAACTGGTCGTGTCGCTTGATTTCCTGACTTTTCCCCCCACCCATACCTGCGATGGCGGGAATGAATCCCCGCGGTTGCGGATCAAGGGCCTTTCGGCCGAATCGGTGGCCGTTATGGCCGTGAATCCCTACCAGCAGTCATGCTGCTCGTTTTGTCCCTGGCTGATCTGGAACCTCCCCCCAACCGGTGAGGTACCACCGGGGATCCCGAGAACGGGGACCGTTACCGTGCCCGTTTCAGCGGTGCAGGGGAAAAATGATTTCGGCAATATCGGTTATGACGGCCCGTGCCCCCCACCCGGGTCGACCATCCGGTATACCTTCAAGGTATACGGCCTTGACACCCTCCTCGACCTTGCGCCTGGTGCCACCAAGGGCGACCTTATCGGGGCGATGCAGGGCCATGTCCTCCAGTTCGGCGGCACAATGGCGTTATACACGAGGTAGCGGCAGGTCGGAAAGCAGTTAAAAAAGGACCGGGGCTTTCCAGTCGATCCCGGGCTTCTTTTTTCCCAGGGCCGTGGCACGAGGTAGCGCTTCCTTCTTTAGCTTTTATCGTTGGTGCACCGATGCAGGGGCATGTCACGGGGTAGCGGCCCTTGCAGGTCGGAAAGCAGTTAAAAAAAGACTGGGGCTTTTTCAGTCGATATCGAGCTTCTTTTTTCCAAGCGCCTCGATGTAGGGCAGTTCCTTTCCTATCTCGAAGAGCTGCGCCTTCTCAGGGGGGATTTCAACTTCGAAATTGGTGAAGTCTTTCATGTCCATGAGGGTTGCCGTTGACCCGCTGACGGTGATCACCTGTCCGCTCTTCCGCTCGACTACCGGCACGTAGGTCTTTGCAGAAACCGGCTGCACGATGGACCGTTTGACCCCGTCAAAGAGTCCGACAGCATCGATCCGGGCTTTTGCCGCCCCGTGCTTGCCGGGCTTCGAGATGGATATCCCGAGGATCTTACAGGGTTCGTCATCGATCACCACCCACCGGCCTTCTTTCAGTTTCCCCACTTCTGTCTGCTCTTTCATGGATTCACACTCATAATATGAAGTACTTAATCTATCTGTATCGTATTAATTAAGATACACCCTGCTGTTCACCCGGGATACCACCATGGACTTCCTTACCTGCTGCAATGAAATGGCAAGCGCGGTCTCCGGGGCCATCGCCCCGCTCGTGGGCACAGCGGAAGGCGGCAGGAAGACCGGTATGGGTGCGGACGGGACTCCGACCCAGCAGATCGACCGGGTTGCCGAGTCCTGCATCCTCGCCTACCTTGAAGAGCACCCCCTTGCACGAACGCTCATCAGCGAGGAGGCTGGAAGGGTTGAACTCGGCGGGGATGAAGGGACGATCTTCCTGGACCCGGTCGACGGGACCTATAACGCGGTTGCCGGGATCCCTTTTTATGCGCTCTCCATAGCCTATGCAAAAGACGGCGTTATCCGGAAGGCCTTTGTCCGGGACCTTGCCGGGGGCGAGACGTTCACTGCAGAGAGGGGGAAGAAAGCATTTCTCGATGGAGCCCCGATAACCGTATCAAAGACCACGGTCCTCGAACAGAGTGCCCTCTCGCTCTATGGGAGGAAGTTTGACCCGGCAAAGGCCTTCAACCTCGGCCAGAAGGCCCGGAGGTGGCGACTGCTCGGGGCATCGGCACTCGAACTCTGCTACATCGGCTGCGGGAGGATCGACGGCTTCATCGACCTGCGGGGGACCCTGCGGGTGACGGACGCTGCAGCCGGAATGCTGGTCTGCACCGAAGCGGGAGGTATGGTGAGCGACCTTGACGGGGAACCCCTGGTATTTCCCGAAAAGGTGACCATCGGGAAATGCATGGTGGCCACAAACGGTGTGATGCACCGGAAGATTATCGAGTACCTGAGGTGATGACATGAAATTTCTGCTGGTCTCGCGGATCGACAACCGTGAAGCGCTCTCGTTTGCAGAGTCGCTTGAGGCGAGACTGAGGGATGCCGGGCACAGGGTCTTTTTCGAAGAAGAAACTGCAGCGGCGATCGGCGCCGCCGGGATTCCCTTCGCCGGGGCAGATCCCGACGTGGTCGTCATCACTGGTGGTGACGGCACCATCCTGTTCACGGTGCAGAAGATGCCGCGTCAACTCCCCATCATCGGGATCAACTGGGGGGAGGTGGGCTTCCTTGCCGACGTGGAACCGGCAGAGGCGGCCGATGTCCTCCTCGGTATATCCGATGGTTTCTTAGTCGAGCGGAGGATGCGGCTCTCGTTCATGGTCGAAGGGCGGCATGCCGGTGATGCGTTGAACGAGGTGCTGATCGTGACCAGCCGGCCGGCAAAGATGCTCTCGTTTGGGGTCGTCATCGATGGTGTCCTGTCCGAGCAGTTCAGGGCTGACGGCCTCATCATCAGCACGCCCACCGGGTCGACCGCCTATGCGATGAGCGCCGGCGGGCCGATCGTCGATCCCCGGATCGAAGGGGCGCTGCTCGTGCCGCTTGCGCCCTACATGCTCTCCTCCCGCCCCCATGTCATCAGCAGTGACCGGAACCTCGAGATCCGGCTGGAGAGTGCAAAGCCGGCCACCATGGTCATCGATGGCCAGAAAAGCATCGACCTCGGGCACCAGGCCACCATAGTGGTCCGGAAATCGCGTGATCCGGCCCTCATCGTTGATATCGGGCGCAATTTCTTTGAAAAGGTCGACCAGAAACTCCGGCGGCTCTGACGGAATGGACGAATTTATCAGCTCTTTTGCAGAAAGATCGGTTCATACAGAGGTAATGATCTCATGTTGGAGATGACTGACTTTGCCGGGGCATCACAGGCGCTGAAGGCCTCGCTTGCCCTTGAAACTTCGCCGGTTGCACTCCGGTTTATCCATGCCAAAGATGATATCCCGGCCGGGATCGAGAAGCTGGACAAAACCGTCCGGCACTGCATGATGGTGACAATGGCCCGGAGAGACGGAAAGGTTTTCTACACCACTGACGAAAACCACGAGTGCTTTGGCGGTGCATGGGCCCTCGGTCTCCGGGAGCTGTCCCAGAGCCTGAAGACCGGTGACTTCTACTTCAAGCTTGGCAAGTTCGCAAGTCCCCCGGCGTGCCGGCGGACAATTTCGAGCGTCCCGCACATCGAATCGGGATTCACCCATGCGATTCTCTACGCACCGCTGGAAAAGACCCCGTTTGTCCCCCACGTCATACTCATCGTTGCCCCCCCCCGCGTGATGTTAAAGCTCGCCCAGGCAATGCTCTACCGGCTGGGTGGGAGGATCAAGTCCGGGTTTTCCGGGATCCAGTCGATCTGTGCGGACATCACTGCCCAGACCTATCTTTCCGGAAAACCGAACTTTTCGCTTGGCTGCGACGGTTCACGGAAGTTCTCCGGCATCAAGGATGACGAGATGGTGATGGGGTTTCCGGCAGAGATGCTCTCCGAAGTGGTGGAAGCGGTGCAGATCGTGACCGCTGCCCCGGGGTCTAAAAAGTAATTCCCCAATTTATGTACCGGTCCGCCCGGCAACTATAACGGTGATATTATCCCTGCTCCTTGCCAGGGCTGCTTCGACAAGCGTGTTGCAGACGGCAGGGAATGGTCCTGACGAGGCCACGGCGAATATCTCGTCCTCGGTCAGGCCGTCGAGCAGGCCGTCCGAGCAGACCAGTATCCGGGCGTTTTCCACCCGTGTGATGGTGATATCTGCCCGGTCTTCTTTCCGCCCGATAATGCGGGTCACGATGTTTCGCTGCGGGTGGCACTCTGCTTCCTCCCTTGTGAGGAGCCCTTCATCAACGAGCTCCTGTACCCGCGAATGGTCGCGGGTCAGCGGTTCCAGCCGTTCTCCGACAAGGTAGGCGCGGCTGTCCCCGACGTTTCCGATGATACAGTGTCCTTCACCGCTTACCAGGGCTGCGACAAGGGTTGTCCCCATTCCCTGCAGGCCGTCGCCCTGTTCTGAGGCGGCAATGACCCGACTGTTCGTCTCCCGGAAGGCAAGCTCCACCAGGGACCCAAGCGATGCCGGGTCAGGTTCCGGGAGGGCCAGGAGCCGGTCATTGATTATCCCGGAAAACGTCCGGACCGCCAGGTTGCTTGCCACCTCTCCTGCCGGGTGGCCCCCGAGGCCGTCGGCAATCGCGAGGAGCAGGAACGGTCCCGTCGGGTGGGAGATCCTGCAGACTTCGCATGCATCCTCATTTTCCGGCCTGATGCCGGCTACTGAACGGCTGCATGCATTGAACCGGTATTTATCCATTGGGCCTTTGCTCCGGGGGGGTGAAACTCCGATTACAGGAAGGTGTGCACTATTCCTCTTTTATTCTTTTGAGTGCCGCTCTCTCATTTCCGTAGCACGAGCATCCTCCGGGTCAGGCTCCGGTGGACCCGCTGCGAACAGGAGGCGACGACTTCCATCACCTCGCCGGCCTGGCGCGAGATATCGCGGTGCGTGACCACCACCGCCCTCCTCCCGGGCACGAGCACCCGCCGTATCTCTTCGAGCGCCCCGGTATACAGCGTATCGATGCTTCCGGCGGCAATCGAGACCGACTGGCCATAGGGCAGGTCGGTTGCCACGGCATGGATGCAGGAGTTCCGGACCGGGAGGGCGGTCGCATCGGCGCGGAAAAAGAACCCGCCCGGGACATTCTTCCTGCTCCCGGCCACCATGACCGGGTCAAAGTCGCTCCCTGCACCCTGTGCGCCGACGAGTTCGGCCTCGAGCACCATCCCGCCGGTCCCGCAGAACGGGTCGAGCAGGATCTCCCCGGCCCGGACAAGGGAGATGTTGACCAGCGCTCTCGCCATCCGGGGCATCATGACCCCGGGGTGAAAGAATGCCCGGTCTCCCGGCCGACGGCGCCCGAAGGAGGGGCGGTCGATCCTCCGGATCAGCCTGCCAAGGTAACACCGGTCTCCCGAGCACACCGCACGGTATTCGCTGTCAGGGTTTTTGAGCATCACCCTCCCTCCGATGGAAGACCCCATCAGCCGTTCGAGTTCCGGGACCGGTTCGGCAAGGTTGCATCCCGCCACTTTCTTCACCCGGGCGGCATAGGTACCCTCTGCGACCAGGGCCAGGTCTTTGAGCATGCGGGCAAACGAGCCGATATCGGCCTCGCATTCGCCGAGGTAGGTGGAGACGGCATGGGTGAGCGAGAGTCTCGGGAGGCTTTCGGGATTCCTGCAGTCCACGACCGCCACCTGTGGTCTCCGTTCGAGGATCTCACCGACCAGTTCCAGTTCCGCGAACGGCAGTCCCGGGTGCTCCCCGGACAGCTCGGCGATCACCTTCATTTCGTGGTACTGGGTGATGAATGGTGAAAAATTGCTCGGGATGGGGGGGTGGGGGTTTGGATTATTAGAAACTGGAAGATAGTGTAGAGAAAGTTCTGTAATTTCGTGACCCCGATCCTAAGTGACCAGACTGGAGAACGGGGTCATGGAACTATTTGACTTAGTACAAGAATACTTTGATGATCACGATGGTGGTCTCAAAGCGCTCCTAACATTTTTCCTGAACCTGGTGATGGAGCACGAAGCAGAATTGCAAGCTGGAGCGGCTCGGTATGGAATTCAACACTGACCTTGTGTTCGTTTGCCCAGTGATTGAACTCATACCGGACACGAAGGCCCTCCGGGTCCAGTTCTTTCTTCCACTCGGCGAAGGAATAGGAAACCTCGTCCTTTCGCGTCCGGATTTTGAGAAAACCCGGAATGAGCGGCATCATCCTGTCAAAACTTGTGACAATCTTTTACAGGGGTGAAATCTCAAACCCTGATGCAACCGCACCGTTCCCAAAATTCTCCACATTGAGAGGGGCCACAGGATGGATGAAATCGATCGTGGCCCCCATTTTTGTGGCGGACAGGACCCGGGCCAGAGGGCTCCTGCAGGGATCTCCCTCCTTATAATAGAGCCCCGCACTCGCATAGCAATTCGCTGTGGGAACTTTTTCCAGGAGACCACTCCACGCCTTGGGCCAGGTACGCGACGAATCCGTGGTGTGTGGGTGCTGGAGAATGATGGTCGGTCTCTTCTCCAATGCCAGCTGTTTCATCTCTTCCCGGGTTTCCCTGCGCCATGCAGACAGGTTCTCCCATCCACCAACCCGGTTATTGAAAATATGAAGATCGTGGCTTCCGAGGACAAGTGCCGACTGGTCCAGGAGCGGGAGAAAATGAGAGGAGAGGTCGGTGATCCTGACCAGTCGTGATTCCTGCCCGGTATTCGGATACGATTTGCCGGTCCAGGACATCTTCCCGGATTCCAGGTCACATACGCAGACAAACTCGATTTCATTTTTGTTACCCCTCGAGTCTGCCCCGATGGTCAGGCATCGTGTATAGTTATTCAGTTCATCACAGAGATCGGGTGTGAGGAAAGCATCCACTGCTCTTTGCGCCGCATCTGTGAGATCGGCAACCGCATCCCTGTCGGGATATATCGCATCCCCGATACAGGGTACCTCCTCCGGCCAGGGAAACCTGATAAATCCCCCCGGGGTGATCAGGAAGTCGGTCCGGGGGTGACCGGCCCACTTCCCGGCAATGTTGTGAAGGAGGGCGCTGGCTTTCTGTCCATCACCGTCCCAGGGTCCTGCAATGATAATCCGGGCAATGTCAGGATTGGGATCCTTCCGCACGCCGATCCTGGTTCCGGTACCACTGTCGCGTAGCAGAAAATCGCGAATCGATTCACCCTTCTTGAAATCTGCCAAATTAACCACATCTTCTTATTCAATCAACCGTGTTCAGGGTCAGTCCATCCTTTATCAGAGGAACCAGACCCGGGGGTGGATGCTCAGCCGGGGATGAAGTTCGGGATCAGGAGGTCGTGGACCCCGCGGGATGACCGCGGTTTCAGGAGTTCACGGAAGTCAGTACTGTTCCTGCTGAAATTCATCCGGAGTCGGGGAACACTCCCTGACCCTGGTCTTCGACGAATATCCTGTTGGAGCCGATTCCGTTCGCACTATCATACACGATGAGCGAAACCCACGCGGATACACGCCCTCTCCCGACCATCATTCTCAGTCGGGACCCCCCCACCAGAACCACCGCCGGATCTGCGTCCGTGATGGTTACCGTACTGACGTACATTTTTCCCCAGCATAAACGTTCCCTTATGCATTTCTCCGGCCCCGAGGTATACTGCGGAGAACCCGGGCTACGAATATGCTTGAAAGGCTCAATACGAAGATCTCGTGCCATAATACCGATGATGTGCATATGAAAACAGTCCATGTCCCCATCCTTGTCGAAACTGATGAAGATGGGGTCTTCATCGTATCCTGCCCCCCCAGTTCAAAGGCTGTCACACATTCGGTAAAACCATTGATGAGGCTCTTGCCCGTATCAAGGAAGTAATCGAGCTTTGCATGGAAGGTTCAAAGCCCGAACATCTCAATGCATTTGTCGGATTCCGCGAGGTTGAGATCGGAACCGTCCAGGGTTGAACTCCGGCAGGTCCATGATATCCCCCCATCAAAAGTCCTTGTCACAGGACACCAGGCAGAACAGAAGACCACCCCACGATTCCCCTCACTCCCCATCCTCACACAAATCCCTGTAATCGCACCACCTGCATGTCTGGTAATCCGGCGTAGGGGAGAACTCCTCTGCACAAATCGCATTGATCAGCGCCACAACCCGGTCTTCGAATGTCCCGATGCTCTCAGCGGTCGGACGGTAATCATACGCTTTATCGGGCCCAAGATAATACAGCGATGCCCTTACCGGGAGCCTCCCGTAGAGTTCGCGAATTGCCAGGCTGTAGAGATTCATCTGCATGTCTTCCCGGATGGTATTTTTCGACAGGTTTCCTGGCTTTGAGCCCGTCTTGAAATCGACCACCACGATCTCACCACCAGGAGTCTCTTCGATGCGGTCGATCACTCCCCTCAACAACCTTCCGCCAAGGGAGACCTGGAACCTCTTCTCGGCCTCGAGAACGCGGTTGGGGTTGCCTGCCTGCCAGGCAAGGTAGGTGTCGATCAGGGTTTCGGCCATAGCCCGGTCCTTCATCTCGTGGCTCTTCGATTCATACGCTGCCGTGGACCAGGCAGTATCCAGGAGGGAAAGGGCCATCTCCTTCGTTGGAGGAATCCCCTCTTTCTGTTTCCTGGAAAGATGCTCGATGACGGTATGGACGGCTGAACCCAGATCGAAGAAGGTCCGGGGAAGAGACGGGACCTGTACGATATACCGGAACTTGTACTTGAGAGGGCAGCGTTCATAGGTACCAAGCCCGGACGCGGAGAACGTGTGGGATTCCCCGACAAGGCAGGGGGTGTGTCCCTGCACGAGAGCCTCGATCTCGGCATCATTCTCGGTGAAGGCCAGGAATGCATCGCGGTTGAACGATGATGGACTCTTCCCTTCCGCGATGAGCCGCAGTTTTTCCAGGGTGACGATGTGCTGGATAGCGGTCTTGAGATGCAACTGGTGAATTGCCCTCTTCGCCTGGTACTGGAGGGTGTGCTGATACTGTTCAAGGGCATTCCCACCGCGGATGGAAGGGACGGATATCTCCGCAGGCACTTCGATCTTTTTGATAAGTGAAGTGTCCTCAAGGGGAAGCTCGTCAAGGAACTTCGACTGCTTCGTTGGATTCTTGTTGTTCCCGTACCACCTGGCCCTCGTGAGATAGAGAAGATCCTCGGCCCGGGTCATGGCGACATAGAGGAGGCGACGCTCCTCCTGGAGAAAGAGTGCTTTCTCATCATCGGTGGTCTTCAATCCCTTCGAGAGGTCATTTGGGACAAAGAACTCCTTCTCCTGGTACTGGAGCGGGAACCGTTTCAGGGCAAGGTCCCCCACGAACACCACGGGGAACTCTTTTCCCTTGCTCTTGTGCACGGTGAGGACTTTCACAGAATCTGCAACATCGGTCTCCCCCACCTCGATTGAAAACCCTGAGAGGAACCGGAGGTAGGAGAGGAAGCTGTCGACCGTCACATCCCGGGTTATCTCTTCATACTCGCGGGTGATGGTGAGGAACTGGTTGAGGAGGAGGACCGCCTGCCCGGTCTCATCTTCAAGGGCCCTTGCATAGAGGTCAGTTGCCCGCATCATGAGGTGGTGGACAAGCACGGTGAGCGTGCCCAGATCTTTTTCCATGATCAGCCTGTCCAGGGTACCCAGTATCTCACTGACCGCGGTTGCATGGTGAGGGGCAAGGGAATCGATGCTTCGCATCGCCTCGAAAACACCATCGTTGTAGGGATTGCCGAAAGTTGCTTTCCGGGCGACCGCGTTGATCTTCTGCACCTCGGTCTCCGGGATGCCTGAGATTTTCATGACCCGGTTGAGGGGGATTCCTGCGGCGAGGGGATTGTTGATGATCTTCAGGTATGCCAGGAGGTCACGGATCACCGGTGCGGAAAAAAACTCCATCTCACCGACAAATTCCGCAGGAATACCCCGGTCCCGCAGCAGCTGATAGAACTTCGCCCCGTCCCGTCTCCTCCGGCAGATGATCGCGAAGTCCTTGAAGGTGTAGGGACGCTCCACCTTTTCCCGGCGGTTTGTGAAGGGTTTCCCAAGAAGCCGTTCGATCTCCCCGACCACATACGAGGCCTCGGTCGTCTCGTCTTCGCACTCCACTACCCTGACCGGATCTCCGTGAGGATTTTCCGTGAGCAGGCGTTTCTCTCGCCGGTTGGGTGCATGGTGCATCAGGGCAAGAGCCAGGGTGAGGATCGTCTGTGTGCTCCGGTAGTTATGCGTGAGCAGGATCTCTTTTGCGTCCCGGAAGTGCTGGAAAAAGTCCTGCATGTTCGTAAGATACGCCCCCCGGAACCGGTAGATGGTCTGGTCGTCATCGCCTACAACGCAGAGGTGGTCCCCGGCAAGCATCTTGATCAGCTGCAACTGTGCGTAATTCGTATCCTGGAATTCGTCGACCATGATGTGGGTGAACCGCTCCCGGTATCGCTGGAGGATGAGTGGTTTTCGTTCGAAGAGCCGGCAGGCCTCATGGATCATGTCGTCGTAATCGAGCAGCATCTCTTCGCGTTTGAAGCGTTCGTAGGCCCGGTAGACCCTGAGGAGGTCCGAGAGTTTCTCAAGGTATGCCGATTCTTCTGCGGACAGGGCGACCTGTTCTTTACTCTTGAGATAACTGGCAAGTTCATCGGGGGAAACCAGTTCGTCCCGGAAGATGCTGATGCCATCGATAATTGCTTCAACAACGTCGACGGCGTTGTTCCCGACCTCGATATGCTCAAACCCGAACGAATCGATATTCTTCAGTCCCCAGACGAGCTGGTTTGCCCGGCTGATTACGCCCGAGCTGAAGTTGATGCCCGAATCCAGCCGGTTCTCTTCCAGGACCGAGAGGCAGAACGAGTGGAAGGTGCCCACCGTCAGATCGGCACTCTGCGGCACCATGTCCAGGCGGTCCCGCATCTCCTGGGCAGCTTTGTCGGAGAAGGTGAGGGCGAGGATGTCTGACGGGGACACCCCGGTTGAGATGAGGTAGCGGATCTTTTCACCGATGACCCGTGTCTTTCCCGACCCGGGACCGGCGAGGATGAGCTGGATGCCCTGGCAGGTGACGGCATCGGCCTGGGCGGGGTTGAGCTGCATACAATGCTATAACGGAGGGATCCGGGAAAAAGGTGATGGGGTAGATCCACCGTTGGAACCATGTCAATGCGAGTACTACAAGACCATCAATTCTCCTATCCCGAACTTCTGTAGTCTGCGGGCGACCACTTGATGATAATACAAACGGGTTCGATGATAGAAATCTGAATTAAAATTTTTAACTTAAATATAAAACTAATATTAGCCTTGGAAAAGAATATATTTCCCGAGAACTGATGGAAGGAACGTTGTTGGATTTCAACCATCTTAACGGAAGGAAGAAATCCTTCAATGCCATTAACATTAACCAAAGATGATGAGGTAAGATCATGAATAAAACCAGAACGAGCCTGTATGTCGCTGGCGTTTTGTTCCTCTTCATGCTTGTCGTGGGAACAGCCAGCGCCTATGATGCAGATATCGCCTGTAACAGCCTGAGAGAAGTTATGGCGGGAAGCCATGGTGTGACGGAAATCGAATTGGCTATCACGGCTCCGCAAACGGTCAACGTGCTCAGATTCACACCAAACGAGATGATCAATTCTGAGGATATGCTATGCGCATATCTGAAGAGCAATATCCACGAAGCATCAATGAGCGGAAAGCCAATCTCCCAGGTAATCCTGACCCTGTCATATATGAACCCTTCCAGGGTTGAACGTGTTTCGTATGTGCTTTCGCCCAATACCAATATGTTCCTGAGGCTCGAGAACCCCTTCGATCCAACCAGACCCGCTTCAGGAACGAACCGGGTGGATCCATATAATTCCTTCACAAACAGGTTTCTCATGAAGCAGGGCATCACAAAATCATCAGTCTTCGCAAATCTCCAGAGGATGCAGAAAGGTGGGTCTGGCCCGGTGGTGATCACCCAATCGGGTTCCAAGAATGCCCTGATGGAGTCAGCTGCGGGTTACAGCACAGGACAGGGCAACCTTGCATCGATGAAATCCGAGCTGATCAGGAAATACGCATTGAGGTGATTGGTAGCTCGCACCACTTTTTCTTACCGCGATATCCCGCAGGATTCAGGTCGCTCTCCGCAATTGTTCTTGCAATCGCGGTCAGTCCTTTCTTTCTGCTCATGCCCTTTTGCATCATTCAGGTCCGCGAGCCGGATCTCACCCCTTTTCATCAATCAGTGCTCCATTGACCGAAGAGAGGCACTCTGCCAGATACCTGCCTCTTTCTTCAGTTCCTCGAGGTCATTTGCAGTCGGTTCAAAGAGGAACTCTTTTGCTTTTGAGATACCGACTGCGATCCGGGCCTCCGAATAGAATGGTTTTAATCGTTTCACACGGGTGAGGGCTTCGAGAGGGCTGCACTTCTCCTTCATCGAAAAATACCCATATGTGGCTCCAATTTCCAGCAGGACCGGTTTTAATCCGAAAACTCTGCCAAGATCCCGTGCAGTCTCCTTTTCATGCGCATTCAGGTGTGATTCCGTGGCCAGCTGCTCGAAATCATGACGGAAATCATACAGGTCTCTTGTCGGTTCCGGGAAATACGGCCCCCGCACGTACGTGCTGCAGGGGTATCCAAAGCTAAGGACGAAGAAAACCCATTCAGGATTGGAAAAATCAGGAATAGACAGTTCCGCTGTTGACATGTGCATTCGCACAGAATTACGGTAAAATCACCAGACCCTATTCGTTCATGGGCATACCAGCTTCAACAGAGTAGTATACACCAAGCTGGAGGAACATACCGTGTTGCTGCAAACCATGAGATCTATTTGGAAGGACTCATAGTCTAAAATGTCGCGGATTATTCGCAGAAACAATTTAACCAGTGAGGATCATGAATAAAAACAGCACGAGTCTGTAGTTCGCTGACGTTTTATTTCTCCTCCCGCTGGTCGTGGGAACAGCCAGTTGATTCCCGCAGTTTTCTCCATTACCCCGGCTGATAACCACATACTCTTCTCCCTCCCCGCTGCCTGTTTTATTACCTTGACGAACCCGCAAGGGGGCTAATCCATTTTTAAGTAGGAGCAGCACAGACGTTCCAGCATGGTTACAGTGAGCCTCCAGAGATACAGGGAGATTGTCAGGATCCTGACGAAGTATGGTTTTGGTGCATATTTCCTGGAGGAAATATCTCCCGGGCTGGCGAAGATGGACCTCCAGAGACGCCTGCACCCCGAGCTTGAAAGTTACACGAAGTTTGAACTGATGAGGTTCGCCATTGAAGAGCTCGGCCCCGCGTTTGTCAAGTTCGGGCAGATCATGAGCACCCGGCGGGAGATGATCCCACCGGAGGTGTACGAGGAGCTGATCAAGCTCCAGGACAGGGTCGCGCCCGTGCCCTACGAGGCGATCGAGCCCACCATTGTCCGCTATTGCGGGCCGGTAGAGGAGGCGTTCCAGTCCTTCGAGCGGGAGCCCTTCGCCGCGGCGTCGGTGTCCCAGGTCCATCGCGCCGTGCTGCACGATGGGACAAAGGTGGCGGTCAAGGTCCAGAGGCCCGGGATACGGGAGAAGATAGACCTTGACCTCCCGATCATGCGCAGGCTTGCCGGAAGGATCGAGAAGCTCGAACCGGACCTCGCGGTCTACAACCCCACGGGGCTCGTGGACGAGTTCGTGACCCAGATCTACAAGGAACTCGATTTCACGCAGGACGGGCAGAACGCAGACACCCTCAGGAAAAATTTCTCGGAGAACCCGAGGGTCAAAGTGCCGAAGATTTACTGGGACAGGTCTGGGAAAGAGCTTCTGACCATGGAGTTTATCGAGGGGGTGAGGATCGACGATATCGAGGCGATCCGTGCGATGGGCATCGACCCGGTCCAGGTGGCCGAGACGGGGTTCCAGGCGTATCTCCAGCAGATCTTCATCGACGGCTTCTTCCACTCGGATCCCCATCCCGGGAACCTCCTGGTGACCAGGGCCGGAGAACTCGTCTTTCTCGACTTTGGCATGGTGGGGATGGTGAGGCCGGAACGCCGCGACACGTTCATCCAGGTGCTCCTCGCGTTTGTCAGTGCAGATGTGGACGTGCTGCTTGACTCATTCGAGGCCCTCGGGATAAGGATCGAAGAGGAGAAGAAGGAGCAGCTGAAGGATGATCTCTACGCCGTGCTCCAGAGCTCGCAGTCCACCGAACTCGGAAGGATGGACTTTGGCAGCGCCATGAGTTCTGCGCCGGATGTCCTGAACAGGTACCGTGTCAGGGTGCCGTCAGCGCTTATGCAGGTGCTCAAGGTCATCTGGATGATATTCGATGTGGCAATACTCCTTGACCCGAAGTTTAACTTCAATACGCGTGTGAAGCCGCACATGGAAGATATCGTCAGGAAGCTGTACGCCCCGGACAGGTTCCTGAAACAGGTGCCGATGGCAATGATGGACCTCACCAGGGGCTTTGTCGCCCTCCCTAAGGCGATCACAAACGTTGTCACGAAGGTGAGCAAGGGACATTTCCAGTTCGAGATCACCTCGCGGGAGATCGCGAGGTTAAGCACCTCGATCGACGCATCGACCGACAAGCTCGTGATGGGAGTGATTATCGCATCGATGGTGATCGGGTCGTCGCTTGTCCTCAACGCCCCATTTATTTCAGGCTACATGCCCATCTACTGGCTTGCGATCGCAGTGTATGTATCAGCGATCGCCTTTGCCGTATTCACTCTGTTCACCATCATGACGCGTAAGAGGCCTGGAAGATAGGGCACCTATCCCCGCGCAACTGTGAGAAGCCGGTATCCGAAGTAGGTGAGTGCAATCCCAATGATAAGCGAAATTAACCCTGCAAGCTCTTCGACCCAGGGCATTATCTCCGGGATATTGAATATCAGGCTAATGCCGGTCAGAAGAAACAGGATCCCGACAATAAGTGATCCGAGGCCGAGGTAGTCCATGTCCGTTCTCCTTTCATGGACACGTGGTCAATTTTTGTATATCATTCTTTCTTTCGCGTCTTAGGAACTAATCCTCTTTTCTTCGGAGATGGGCAGCGTGTACGAAAGGACTCCAAGGCCCACCCTGACACTGCCTGCGATCCTGACATCGGCAGACCGTTCCAGGGTGAGCCCGGACAGTGCCCCTATCAGTTCCCGGTTCCGGACGGCAACCGGGATCCCGAGTGTGCTCTGCCCCGGCGGTATCCGGTGCCTGCCATGGCGGCCATGCGCAAACGTCCGCTCCCCTGCGCCCGTGACAGCAATTACGTCGAAATCTATCTGTTCGATGGGAATCGCAACAGGGTTGCCATTCTCGATTTCGACCGTCACCCGCAGGTTGATCCCGGACAGTGTCGCTCTCTCTACCGGGACGTCCCTGATCGCGATCCGCGGTCTCCCTGCACCGGTCATGCTCAATCCACCCTGCCCGGACCAGGAGGACGAATCGGGGGTGATCCGGATGGGTCCGGGTGATCGCCTGCCTGCCGGGATGATGGTAAACTCCAGGGGCGATCCCTGCCTCCGGCAGACATGACACTGGCATTCCCGGGGAGCTGATCGAAAGAAAAGTCCAGGAGAACAGTTACACTCAGGCCGACTCCCTCATCATCTTTTCAGTGATAATGTCCTCCTCCGGGCGGAAGCAGAGGTCATCATGCCCTTCCAGTTGGAAAAGATCACTGCCGGCACGCCATTGTCGCTCTCCCCCATCACGAAGGTGGAAGAGCCAGCGTTCCAGGACAACGTCCAAACCGGGACGCCGCTTCTCCTGCCGTTGCCAACCCGGAAACGGCCTACTTCTTTCCCATGAATCCCGAGAAGAACCCCTTCTTCTCCTGCCCGGCCCGTGACCCCTCGATCTCGAGGATCTTCTCGTAGAGCTCCCGGAGCTCAGGTGTGAGCTGGCGGGGGACCCGCACCTTCACCCGCACCAGGAGATCGCCGGGCCTGCCCCTCCTCCTTACCCCCTCTCCGGGGATCTTCAGGGCGGTATCGTGCTGGATGCCGGGCGAAATCGAGAGTTCGATCTCTTTCCTGTCGATGGTCTCGACAGAGATCACCGACCCTGCTGCAGCCTGGGCCGGGCTGATCTCCGCTTCCACCTCCAGGTCATCCCCGTGGCGTGTGAACCGGTCATGGGGCCTCACCATTATCTCGATGAAGAGATCGCCGCTTGCCGCACCAAAATCCCCGGCCTCGCCATACCCCTCCATGCGAAGCCGCATCCCGGAATCGATGCCGGCTGGCACCCGGACCTGGACTTTCCTCCTCTCCTGGGTCACCCCGGTCCCGCGGCAGGCAGAACACCGTTTTTCAGGGACCTTGCCTGTCCCACGGCACTCCGGGCAGGTGCTCATCCTGACAAACTGGCCAAAGAGGGTCTGGCTCATCTGGCGAAGCTGCCCTGTCCCCCCGCAGGCCTTGCAGTTGACCCGCTTCTTTGTCTCGCTCCCTGTCCCATCACAGTCCGGGCAGGGCTCGGTGTGGGAGACCTCGATCTCCTTTTCCGTCCCAAACACCGCGTCCTCGAGGCTGATGGTCATCCTCATGAGGAGATCGGAGCCGGCCCGGGGCCCGGTCTGGCGCTGCCCGCCAAACCCTCCACCGAAAAAGTCGAAGATATCGCCAAAGCCGGAGAAATCGGTGGAAAACCCGCCGAAACCGCCTCCACCCGCATACGACCCCCGGGAAGCGCTGGTATACCCTTCATGGCCGACGTGGTCGTACTGGGCACGCTTCTGCGGGTCTGACAGGACACTGTAAGCCTCGTTGATCTTCTTGAACCGCTCTTCGGCACCCGGCTCCTTGCAGACATCGGGGTGGAATTTCCGGGCCAGGTTACGGTAGGCTTTCTTTATCTCCTTTTCATCGGCATTCTTCGGGATCCCAAGGATCTCGTAGTAGTCCCCGGCAGCCATCGCTCACTCGTCTTTCATGGTGTAATCGGCATCAACAACGGTGTCATCGCCGGCCTGACCCGCTCCCCCGCCGGCCTTTGCCTGCTGCTCGGCCTGTACCTTCTGGTATAACCTGGTGGTCACCGCGTATACCGCCTCGGTGAGCGCCTCCATCTCTTTCTTTATGGCCTCGCTGTTGTCCTCTTCAAGCGCCTTTCTCAGGGCATCGGCAGAACCCTGGATCTTCTCCCGGTCGCCGGGGTCCATCTTGTCCCCGGTCTCCTTCAGCATCTTTTCGGCGTTGAAGACCGCAGAATCGGCCAGGTTCCGGAGCTCGATCTCCTCGCGTTTTGCCTTGTCATCAGACTCGAACTGTTTCGACTCGTCCACCATCCTCCTGATCTCGTCCTCGGATAGCTTCCTGTCGCCCTTGATGGTGATGGCCTGCTCGTTCCCGGTGCCGAGGTCTTTTGCCGATACATGGATGATACCGTTTGCATCGATATCGAAAGTGACCTCGATCTGGGGTATCCCCCGTGGTGCAGGTGGGATCCCGGTCAGCTGGAACCTTCCCAGCGTGAAATTGTCCTTGGCAAGGGCCCGCTCCCCCTGGACAACGTGGATCTCGACGCTGGTCTGGCCGTCTGCAGCGGTGCTGAAGATCTGGCCTTTTCGCGTGGGAATGGTGGTATTCCGGTCGATGAGCTTCGTGGAGATGCCGCCCAGCGTCTCGATCCCGAGCGTGAGCGGGGTCACATCCAGGAGGACGATATCCTTTGTCTCCCCGGTCAGCACCCCTCCCTGGATCGCTGCCCCGAGCGCCACGCACTCGTCGGGGTTGATACCCCTGTCCGGCTCCTTGCCAAGGATCTTCTTTATCGTCTCCTGGACGAGCGGCACCCGGGTCGACCCGCCGACCAGCAGGACATGGTCGATCTGCTCCGGCGAAAGCTTCGCATCGCTCATGGCCTGCCTGATCGGCTGGACGGTCGACTCGACGAGGTCGCCGATGAGCTGCTCGAGTTTTGCCCGGGAAAGCTCCATGTCGAGGAACTTCGGGCCTGACGGGGTCGAGGTGATGTAGGGCAGGTTGATGTCGGTCTTCATCTTCTGGGAGAGCTCGATCTTTGCGTTCTCGGCCGCATCCCGGAGCCGCTGCATGGCGATGGGGTCGGACTTTAAGTCGACTCCCTCCTTTTTCTTGAACTCCTCGACCAGCCAGCCCATTACCCGGGCATCGAAATCGTCGCCGCCAAGATGGTTGTTCCCCGATGTCGATTTCACCTCGAAGACGCCGTCTCCAAGGGTGAGGATGGAGACATCAAACGTCCCCCCGCCGAGGTCGTAGACGAGCACCGTCACATCGTGTTCCTTGTCGATCCCATAGGCCAGCGCACTTGCCGTCGGCTCGTTGATGATCCTCAGCACTTCCAGCCCTGCAATCTTTCCGGCATCCTTGGTCGCCTGCCGCTGGGCATCGTTGAAGTATGCCGGGACGGTTACCACGGCCTTGGTGATCTTTTCCCCAAGGTAGGCCTCGGCATCGATCTTCATCTTCTGGATGATCATCGCCGAGATCTCCTGGGGGGTGTAGGACTTGTCGTCGATCTTTACCTTCTCCGATGAGCCCATCTGCCGCTTTATGGACTGGATGGTGCGGGTCGGGTTGGTGACCGCCTGCCTCTTTGCAAGGCTCCCCACCAGGCGCTCGCCTTCCTTTGTAAATGCGACGACAGACGGAGTGGTCCTTCCGCCCTCGGCGTTTGGTATCACGATGGGTTTTCCTGCCTCCATTATGGCCATGCAGGAGAACGTTGTCCCGAGATCGATTCCAAGAACTTTTTCCTTTGCCAAATCACTCACCTTCTTTTCCTTTCGAAACCGCCACCTTCGCGCAGCGGATTACCCGATCGTTCATGCAGTACCCCTTGCAGAACTCCTCGATGACCGTCCCTTCATCGCTATCCGAGGGGATGGAGGCCACAGCGTCGTGCTCGGCAGGGTTGAAAGGTCTTCCTACCGATTCGAGTGGCCGGATGCCATGCCGTTCGAGGATGGTCCTGAAGAGCTTGTGGATCTGCACCAGTCCTTCCCGGGCCCCTGAGTCTTCCTCTTTTTCGGCCCGTTCGAAGTTGTCGATGACCTCGAGGAGCTCGGTTGCGAACTCTTCGATGGCATACCTGACCCGGGAACTGATATCCCGTTCCGTCCGCTTCCTGAAATTCTCAAAATCGGCAGCGAGGCGAAGAAACCGGTCATTCAGTTCCTGGTACTCTTTTTCAAGCTCCCCAGGCGGGGGGGAGGTCAGTTCAGGGGAAGATTCACCGTTCTTTTCCTGATCCAACCCGATAAATTCCTCCTCCGTGTCCTGAGCCATAGGTCGATCAGATAATTATTGCATTGTGGTTCTATAAAACAGTTTCCTTATATGCACGGCGGAAAGCAATTACTTCAGGTAAATGTCCCCTAAGCCTCGCGGCTAGCTTTTCTTTGCAGGACGGCCTTTCTTCTCCCGGCAAAGCTCCTGCATCTTGGGAGGGGGATTTTCCCATCTCCACAGCCCGCAACCGATGAACTCCGGGGGATGGCCATGCTTTTCTGCATACTCCTGCAGGACCGCGATCCACCGGCGGTGAAGGTCGGGATGGATGGTCTTTACCAGTTCAAACTCGCTCTCGAGCATTGCCGGGCACATCCAGCACCCCACCCGCTCAAACCCCATTTCGTAGAGCGGGTTTACGGCGAGTTTGCGCCACCAGATGTAGAGGAAGACTTCGAGCGCCCGCCAGTTCCGGATGGGCGAGATGTTCAGCTGCCCGGGGTGGAACGGGTTTTCGCAGACCGGTGGGAGCCCGGCTCTCGAAAACGATTCGTAGTACCGGTTTCCCTGTATGGTCACGCACTCGCCGCCTTTGCCAAGCCACATCTTTACCGGGAGGAGCTTCAGGAGCTCGCAGCACCACCGGTTGTCTTTTGCCGGAAGCCCCCGTTCCCTGATGTGGTTAAAAAGACCTCTCCCGGACAGGCGAACCGGGATTCCCATCTCCCCGGCAAACGAGAGCGTCTCGGGAAACTCCATCCCGGTATCGATAAAGTAGCATTCCGTCACGCCGGCCCTCCTGGCAAGCTCGAGGGCCACGGTGCTGTCCTTGCCCCCGGAAAACGATACGTTTGCGCGCGGACGGTCGCTCATGTGCTGGCGGATGAACCGGATGGCGTGCCGTTCCAGGTTTTTCAGGTGGAACCGGTTCATCTCCACCGCGACATCCCAGCCCGGATCGGGATATTCCCTGGGGTGGACCGGGCCAATTTTCCTGATCTTCAGGCTGTCCCCGGAAAGAAACCCGGTCCCGGCCATCCCCTTGTACCGGACGATCACCGGGCCATCCGCAATACCGGTCCGGACCGCTACCTTTTTTCCCCCGATCTTCCGGCCGGAGATCGTCCCTGGTTCCCGGCACGCTGTCTCAAGATCGATGATCCCGGCCCGGGCCCGGGGGAGCAGGAAGGGGAGAGCCTCCTGTTCGGGGACAAAGGACCAGCACCGTGTACAGGGATGAAACGAGAGCCACCCGAACCGGGCCCCGTTGGCGATCACCAGGTCGTTCCGGTCAAGCCCGCCGGTCTTGTTGAAGAGGACTATCTCCGGGAGATCTCCTGTCCCGAACCGCTCTAAGAGCAGGGACGAGAGCAGTTCCCGGTCGTGACCCGGTGCGGGGCGTATATCGTAGGGCCGGAGAAGCGGTATTCGCTCCCCCTCTCCACCGCATGCACAGCTCTGCCCGAGCAGGGGCACGTTGCAGCGTGGACACCAGTACAGCACCTTCTTTTGCGGGGGCTCTCTCATCGCATTTACACATTGCCGTGCCGGGAGGATAACCCTTCACAAGGAAGAAGCCTCCGCTCCGGGCCAGGGTCAACCTGATAACCGATCGTGTCCCAGTAGTTTCCCATGAAATGGGCGCTCATATCAGTATGGGATAAACGGGGGATAGTGGACCTGGCACGGGCGCTTGCCGGGCACGGGGTCGGGATCCTCTCCTCGGGCGGCACCGGCCGGCTGCTACGGGAAGCGGGCATCGGTTTTACCGAAGTTGCGGCGTACACGGGTTCCCCGGAGATGATGGACGGGCGGGTCAAGACCCTCCATCCCAGGGTGCACGGAGGCCTGCTCGGCCGGCGGGGCATTGACGATGCGGCGATGGCCGAACACGGGATCCACCCGATCGACCTCCTGGTGGCAAACCTCTACCCCTTCGTGGAGATGTCGGCAACCATCTCCGATCCGGACAGGCTCACCGGGTATATCGACATCGGAGGCCCGGCGATGATCCGGGCTGCGGCAAAAAATTACCGTGATGTTGCGGTAATCACCAGCCCGGACGATTATGATCTCGTCATTGACGCACTGGCCAGGGGAGGGTTTACCGCGGAGCAGCGGTTCGATCTCGCAAAATCGGCCTTCGCCCTGACTGCCGCCTACGATGCAGCGATCAGCAACCACTTCCAGGGGATCGGCCGCGACCTCCCTGGGATCTTCTCCATGCAGGTGCGGAACGGGAGGAGGCTTCGCTACGGGGAAAACCCCCACCAGAAAGGCGCAGTCTACGGCGAGACCGGCATTGCCGCAGCAGTCCCCCTCCAGGGAAAGGAGATGTCCTACAACAACTACCTCGACCTCCATGCTGCCGCCGGACTGGTACGGGAATTCGATGGACCGGCGGCAGTCATCGTCAAACACAACAACCCCTGCGGGGTCGGGGTCGGCGACCACGTCCTCGAGGCATACATCCGGGCCCGGGACGCCGATCCGGTTTCGGCCTACGGATCGGTTACCGCGGTCAACGGCGAGGTCGGCCTCCCGCTTGCCGAAGAGATCTGTTCTACCTTTGTTGAAGTCATCGCCGCCCCGTCATTTACCCCCGGTGCAATGGAGGCCATGAAGAAGAAAGAGAACATGCGGGTGCTCGTCCTCCCCGGCCCGGCAGGCGGGCCCGAGTTCCGGACTATCGATGGCGGGCTCCTCATGCAGGAGACTCCTCCCTACCGCGAGCACTGGGAGGTGATAACCGACCGCGATGCCACCCCTGACGAGCTTGAAGCGCTCACCCTGGCCTGGAAAGTCTGCAAACATGCGAAGAGCAATGCCATCATCTTTGCCGACCGGAAACGGACTCTCGGGATCGGGGCCGGCCAGATGAGCCGCGTGGACGCGGCAAAGATCGCCATCGACAAGTCCCTCTTCCCCCTTGCCGGGTCGGTGGTGGCATCCGATGCCTTCCTGCCCTTCCCCGATACCCTGGAGGTCGCCGCCGCAGCCGGGGCAACGGCCCTCATCCAGCCCGGGGGATCGATCCGCGATGCCGAGGTGATTGCCGCGGCAAATGCTCTCGGCATGGCCATGATCTTTACCGGGATCCGGTATTTCCGTCACTGAAAAAGCACGATACCTTTTTTAAGTTCATCTGTCTGAACATAAAACAGGTGATTAAAAAGTGGACTTTGGAAAGCTACTTGGAGATTCCTTTGCCTATGCCAAGGACGGCCTCCTTGGCAATCCTGGGACCTGGGTCCTGCTGATAGTGCTGGCACTCCTGCCCGTCATCCCGTTCGTCCTGGCCGTGCTGGCGATGATCCCCCTGCTGATTGGAGGGGGAATGCCGGATATCCCGACGGTGGCCGGACTGGTCATCGTTGCCGTTGTGGCCGCCGTCCTGCTCGGCGCGTTCTACATGGGATATATGCTGAAGATATTCCGGGGAGAAGTACCGCTGCCGGCAGTATCCGGCTTCGGAAAGATGTTTACCGACGGGATCAAGTATATCGTGATCCATATCATCTATGCCATCCCGGTTCTCATCATCCTCGGCATTACCATAGGAGGGGCGATCCTTGCTGCACTGTCAGCCGGCCCTGACATCGGCATGGAAAGCATCCTCCCCGTCATCGGAGGTGCCTTCGCAGGCATACTTGTCGCAGTAATCGTGGCAATAATCCTCGGGCTTATCGCCTACATCGGCATTATCCGGTTTGCCCGGACAGGAAAAATCGGTGAGGCATTCAACTTTTCGGCAATCTTTGCCACGATCGGGAGGATCGGCTGGGGTTCCTACATACTCGCCCTGATAATCGGGGGGGTGGCAATCGTCATCGTCCAGGTCGTTGTGGGACTTATCCCATATATCGGGGGAGTCATCCAGCTGATCATCTCACCGTTCATCACCGTCTTCTTCACGCGGTATATCACGCTCATCTATGAGACCGGTGAGCCGCGGGCGCCTTCTCCGGCCTGAAATTCCCTTTTTTTCCGCGGTATCATCCAAATGCTTAAGTATCTGTGACCGCCAGTTCTATCCTTGTGGTGGAATTTCCATGACAGATCGTTTTATTCTCTGACGGAGTACGCTTTTTTGATACCACCTTACGGGACGGGGAACAGACTCCCGGCGTCTCCTTGAAGCCTGATGAAAAACTGGAGATCGCAGTCCGGCTCTCCGACATCGGCGTGAATGTGATCGAGGTCGGCTCGGCGGCGGCATCGGATGGGGAACGCCAGGCGCTCAGGCTCATCTCGTCTGCCGGTCTTGCAGCCGAGATCTGCACCTATGTCAGGGCCGTGAAGCTGGATATCGACCATGCTGCCGACTGTGGTGCCGATTCGGTGCACCTGGTCATCCCGGTAAGCGACCTGCACATCGAGAAGAAGATGCGAAAGACCCGCCCGCAGGTATTCGGGATGGCCATGGAGGCGGTGAGCTACGCAAAGGAACGTGGCCTCATCGTGGAGCTGTCCGGAGAAGACGCCTCCCGTGCCGATCCGGCCTTCATCCGCGAGGTCTTCCAGGGTGGGCTTGAACGGGGAGCCGACCGGCTCTGCTTCTGCGACACGGTCGGGCTGCTCACCCCTGAGCGGGTCGCAGAGATCATCCCCCCGCTCTGCCTGGCCCCGCTCTCCATCCACTGCCATGATGACCTGGGGATGGGGATGGCCAATACCATGGCCGCCCTCCGGGCCGGTGCCACATCGGCCCATACAACGGTCAACGGTCTTGGCGAGCGGGCCGGCAACGTGGCATTCGAGGAACTGGTAATGGCCCTCGAGATCCTCTACGATTACCGCACCGGGATAAAGACAAGGGAGCTTTACCCCCTGTCGGTCCTCGTCTCCCGCCTGACCGGGGTAGGTCTCCCGACCAGCAAGGCCATCGTGGGAGAGATGGCATTCACCCATGAGAGCGGGATCCACGCCCACGGGGTCCTCCGTGAGCCGAGCACTTATGAACCGGTGCCTCCGGAGATGATCGGGAGGAAGCGCCGCATCCTGCTTGGAAAACACTCGGGTTCTGCCTCGGTCGAAGCGGCCCTTACCGAGCTCCATTACCACCCGGACGAGCACCAGTTAAAGGAGATCCTCCGGAGGATCAAGGAACTCGGTGACCAGGGGATGCGGATCACCGATGCCGACCTCATGGCTGTCGCCGAAGCGGCGATGTCCATCGAATGCAAGCCGGTCCTGAAGATGAAGCAGTTCACCGTGGTTAGCGGGAGCAATGCCACCCCCACCGCTTCGGTCACGCTTGAAGTCCTCGGCGAAGAGATCACCAGTGCTTCCACGGGGACCGGCCCGGTCGACGCGGCGATGGGAGCGCTTCGGAAGTCGGTTGCAGCCGTCGCCGATATCGCGCTCGAGGAATACCATGTCGATGCCATCCACGGCGGAACCGATGCTCTCGTGGACGTGACGGTAAGGTTAAGTAAGGACGGAAAGATAATTACCTCACGAGGCGCCCGCACGGACATCATCATGGCCAGCGTCGAAGCGGTGATCGCCGGAATGAACAGGCTTTTGAGGGAAGAGCATGAAGACCGGAGCAGGAATCCTGATTGAAGGGCTGCAGCGCGAAGGGGTGGAGACAATATTCGGCTACCCCGGCGGTGTAGTGTTGCCGATTTATGATGAACTCTACGAATCGTCATTGCGGCACATCCTTGTACGGCATGAACAGGCGGCCGCGCACGCTGCTGACGGGTATGCCCGTGCCAGCGGACGCGTGGGCGTATGCCTGGCCACGTCCGGACCAGGAGCCTGCAACCTCGTTACCGGGATTGCGACGGCCTACATGGACTCGGTCCCCATCGTGGCCATCACCGGGCAGGTCCCAACCAGCCTGCTTGGAAACGATGCGTTCCAGGAGTCAGACATCACCGGGATCACCCTGCCGATCACCAAGCACAACTACCTTGTGAAGCGCACCGAGGATCTCGGCCACGTGCTCAGGGAAGCATTCTATATCGCGGGTACCGGGAGGAAGGGCCCTGTCCTGATCGATTTGCCAAAGGATGTCTCCACGAAGTCGATCGATTACGAGTTCCCGGAGTCCGAACCGGTCACTCTCAGGGGTTACCAGCCGACAGTCCGGGGGCATGCCCGGCAGATCGACAAGGCGCTCGAACTGATCCTCGAGGCTGAACGGCCCCTCATCTACGCCGGTGGCGGGGTGATCTCATCCGACGCATCGGCCGAACTTATCTCCCTTGTCGATACGATGGGAATCCCGGTCACCACCACCCTGATGGGACTTGGAGCGGTCCCCTGCGACCATCCCCTGAACCTCGGGATGCTCGGGATGCACGGGACCCGTTCGGCCAACTACGCGGTGATCGAGTCCGACCTCCTGATCGCCATCGGGGCCCGGTTCGATGACCGCGTCACCGGGAAACTTGACACCTTTGCCCCCCACGCAAAGGTCATCCATATCGATATCGATCCGGCAGAGATCGGGAAGAACAAGAAGGTCGATGTCCCCATCGTGGGAGACACGAAGTCCGTCCTGCAGGACCTGCTTGCCAAGGTCCGGAAGAAGAAAGAGTATGACCGGTGGCAGGCGAGGATCCGGGGATGGAAGGAGAAGCACCCCCTCACTTACCGGAGGGACGGCGTGCTCCGTCCCCAGCTCGTGGTCGAGAAACTCTCCGAGCTCCTGAAGGGTGAGGGGATAATCGTGAGCGAGGTCGGGCAGAACCAGATGTGGACCGCACAGTATTTCTGCTTTAGGAAACCGCGGACCTGGATCACGTCAGGGGGACTTGGCACCATGGGATACGGTTTTCCGGCCGCCATGGGAGCCCACTTCGCCTGTCCCGACAAGGTGGTGTTTGATATCGCCGGCGACGGGAGCTTCCAGATGAACATCCAGGAACTCTCCACGGTGGCCTGCAACAACATCCCGGTCAAGGTGGCCATCCTGAACAACCGGTTCCTGGGGATGGTCCGGCAGTGGCAGGAGCTCTTCCACGACCGCCGCTACTCCTTCACCGAGCTCCCGCCGGTCGACTTCGTCAAGGTGGCCAACGCCTATGGCGTGGAGGGGATACGGGTCGAGTCCGCAGATGACGTTGTGCCGGCGCTCAAAGCGGCGATCGACACCGACGGCCCGTTTGTCCTCGACTTCCGGGTGGAGCGGGAGGAGAATGTCTTCCCCATGGTCCCGGCCGGGGCAGCGATCAACGAGATGATCGGGGGTAACGTGGAATGAAGGCCCACACCCTGAGCGTGCTCGTCGAGAACAAGGCCGGGGTCCTCTCCCGGGTGACCGGGCTTTTCTCCCGTCGGGGGTTTAACATCGAGAGCCTTGCTGTCGGGGTCTGCGAGGAGCCGGGCATGAGCCGGATCACCATCGTCTGTATCGGGGACGATGCCCAGATCGAGCAGGTGATGAAGCAGCTCAACAAGCTGATCGATGTCATCAAGGTCTCGGACATCACCGAGAACGAGCGGGTGGAGCGGGAACTGGCCCTGATCAAGGTCTCGGCCGATCCGGGGACAAGCCGGGCAGAGGTCATGCAGCTTGCCACCATATTCCGGGCCCAGATAATCGACGTGGGGGCAAAGACGGTGACCCTTTCGGTCGCCGGAGATACGGAAAAGATCGATGCCCTGGAAAAACTGTTGCGGCAGTACGGCGTAAAGGAGCTGGTCCGGACCGGCAAGATCGCCATTCTCCGGGGAACAAAGACGGTGAAAAGCGCGAAATAGGGGTTTTCTGCCGGGCTGATCAGGGAGAGAACCGCAATCCGGCACAAACTCATTTTTTGCCGTGCTGATCGCAAAAGCTCTACAGGTGGAGGGAGATCGCCTATGGCGGGCCAGGCTCTCGACGACCAGAAAGTCCGGGCGGAATCCGGGGTCCCGGTGACTGCAATCGGGAGGAATTGGGACATAGAGAGTCCAGGATTGGCTCCGGAGATCACCTTGTGGTAAACGGAAAGCCGGACCAGCTGGCAGGATGGTCGGGATGGACTGTATGCGAGCCTGACGCACGTTGCATCATTCCTCATCGTGGAACCGGTTTTTGGAAAAGACGATTGGGAGCATTATGGGCCAAACCCCGTGATGCGAGCATGTTCCCGCCACCCTGTCAGTCCCGGGCCGAAAAGAGTATGAGGGACTGCCCGATCTTCCCGATCGTCCCGGTCAGGACTGCAACATCGCCGGCCATCATGGTACAGGTGCCGTCGGGGTGGGGGATGATGGCTCCGTTCCGCCGGACAGCGAGCACCGTGACACCGTACCGCTTCTTCAGGAGTATCTCTCCAAGCGTCTTTCCCGCGATTGGCGACCCGTCGGCAACAGTCACTTCCCTCACCTCCATGCCCGGGATGTCGAGTGCTGCCACAGCAGACGGGGTGATGGTGCTTCGCAGGGCCTGGTAGCTGTCTGCACGGATGTCCCTGACCAGGTGGTCGACACTATCCCCCGCAACCCCGTAGGCGTTCAGCACCCGCGTGAAGATCTCGATCGAGGTCTCGAACTCCTCCGGGATGACCTCGTCGGCGCCGATCTCACGGAGAACAGGTACCTCGACAAGGTAACGGGTGCGGACGATCAGGAAGAGGCCGGGATTCTTCTGCCGGCAGAGCCCCACTATCCGCCGGGTCGCAACCGGATCATTGATGGCCACCACTGCAATCCGGGCGGTGTCTATACCGGCATGGACAAGCACCCCCTCGGTCGTCGCATCACCATAGATGATGGGCTCTCCCTGGCCCCTGGCCTGCCGGACCGAATCCGGGTTCATATCGATGACGGCATAATCGATCCCCCCCATCTTCGCTGCCCGGGCAAGGTTCCTGCCGTTCACCCCGTAGCCGATGATCACGAGGTGGCCGGACCGGGCCGCCCGTTCCTCCCGTGCGACCCACTGGCAGCGGGTGGGAAAGAGCCTCAAAAGGAGGGGACGCGAGCTGATGTAGCCTGCAAAGGAGGGGCCGCCCGCGATGAGGAAGGGGGTGAGGGCCATTGTGGCGAGGGCAATGATCAAAAAGACCTGGTACACCTCGTTTGAGAGTATCCCGAAACCGAGTGCGCTCCTGGTGATGATGAATGAAAACTCCCCGATCTGGGAAAGGGCGAGCCCGGCAAGGATGACCGTCCTCATCTGGTACCCGAGGAAGGCCGGTGCTGCGGCTGCGGCCAGGAACTTGAGAATGAGGACGATTGCGAGGAATACGAGCACGAGGCCCACGTGGTCAAAGAAGAACCCCACGTCAAGCAGCATCCCGATCGAGACAAAGAAGAATGCGGTGAAGATGTCCCGGAACGGTACGATCCGTCCTATGGCCTGGTGGCTGAACTCAGACTCCGAGATGAGGAGGCCGGCGAGCAGGGCGCCCATCGCAAGCGAGAGCCCGGCAAAGGAAGCGAGCCACGCCACGCCAAAGCAGACCGAGATGACAAAGAGCAGGAAGAGCTCGCTGCTCCTGGTCCGTGCGATCTGGAAGAGGAGCCAGGGCATGACCCACTTGGCGGCAATGACCAGGATGACGACGAGAAGGAGGTCCTTCAGCAGCGTGACGTAAATCGGTTCGGACAGCACGTTTCCTATGTTGGCGAGGAAGGGCACGGCCATCATCATCGGGATGGCCACAAGGTCCTGGAAGATCAGGATGCCCAGCGCAAGCTTTCCGTGCGGGCTGTCGAGTTCACCGCGGTCGTGTAGCACCTTGAGCACCACCGCGGTGCTCGAGAGCGAGACAACAAACCCGAGGAGGACGGCCTCGTTCCAGGGCCGCCCGGCGAGAAACACAACCGCCATTGTGGCCACCGAGGCGAATACGACCTGTATTGTCCCTCCCTTCAGGACAAGGGCCTTGATCTCCCAGAGCTGTCGGAACGAGAACTCGAGGCCGATTGAAAAAAGGAGGAGGATGATGCCGATCTCGGCGAGGACATCGACCTGGGCGGGGCTGTGGATCAGGGAGAGGACCGAGGGGCCGGCGATGGTGCCGGCGACGATATACCCGATCATCGGGGGAATGCGGATCCGGCTGAAGAGCAGGCCAACAAGGAGGGAGAGGCCGAATATTATCAGTATGTCATATAGTATCGCGAGTTCCATGAACCGATCTCACTGTGGCGATGACCTCCGGGAAGGGAGTGGTCCCGTGAGTGCATCCTAACTGGTGTATACTCATTAAAAAAAAGGGTTTCGAAAAAAAGCATGCGTCCTGCCGGAGGGTTTCCTTCCAGGAAAACCACAACCCGCCTCCCTTGATCGGCTACCGCGTTTTTTATCCGAAGCCGCATGGGGTGCTGCATTTACAAATGGCTTTTACAGTGGGTGTTTTGACGGAAAAAATGCTTTATATTCGTCGGACCATATTCGGTGCGAAAAACTCCGGTCTCAATAACCGGGTTGTCCACGTGGCAATGTCGCGGGGGGAAACCTCAGGGGGGGATGACCCCGGCAGACCTGGCTGGTTTTGTGCATGAAGCGGCGGATTATGCCGGTCATGCCGGAAAAGAAGCCGCACTCGCTGAATTCAACCGAAAGGACGGAGCAATCTCCCGTGGCGACCTCTACGTGTTTGCTTACGACTATGACGGGACACTCCTTGCCCACCCCCATTTGAAGGAGGCGATAGGGACCAGCCTGATAGAGAGGACAGACCCGTTCGGGATGAAGAATATCCGGGAGCTCTGTGACACCGGGCGCTCCGGCGGGTTCATCGTCTTTGTCTGGCCAAACCCGGCAAGGGCGGACCGGCAGGAGCTGAAGATCGGGTACGTCCTCCCTGTCGATGACCGGTGGTGGCTTGGCTCGGCGGTCTACTTAAACGAGGTTACGGGCGTGGACAGCTCGTTTCCCCTCCCTTCACCCTGATTTTCCGGACCGCGATGAGGGCCGCCAGACCAGGGCGATATCGCCCAGGGAAACCCCGTCCTGACCTCTCCCTTCAGGCTTCAGAGGGGGAGGAGTGTGACTTTCATTCCGGAGATTTTCCGGTAAACCTTCAATCTTTGCCGGAACGGCTGCCAGGCATAGAAAAAGACACTGATTGGCTGCCACATCGCCACCCACCCTATTATGAGAAGGCTGTTCCGGATAAGGTCATTTATTACAGTGTCTGGTTTTTTGGCAATTGCCAGGGTTGCAAAGATGGTTACAGCAAGAAAAGAAGTGCCGATAACAAGCCCGATTCTCCCCCCTGCGTAAGTATCCTTCGCCTCCCGCTGGGTCTGCGCCGCCCTGTTGCGGAAGTGATCCTGAATGGTTTGCTCAAGCACCTTTGCCACTTCACTCTGCAGGTCCTTTTCTGGAAGGTATACCGCGAGTTCAAGGTCGGTTGTCAAAGGAAAACCCTTGACCGCACTGGTGATATATTCTTCAATATTCCTGTTAATGGCTTTTTCAGGATACGGGGAAGGGTCGAGAGGATCGGCAATCTGCCGGATATCCTGTAACCGGAGTCCGATCAGGACGGTGCTGCCGGCTTTTTTATGGTTTTTATGGGAAACATCAGGATTTTCCATAACTTCTATACAACATTCTGCCTCGTTTCGTATAAACCATGCACCCCGGCAGTCACATGGCCCCTGGTTTTTTTTCGTGACATCTTCACAGCCGGCACCCATCGGTAAGAACTGAAATGTCCGTTAATCTGTCCGGCAGTGAACCGGGACCAGGCACCACATGAGCCCTTTTTCAGTATCACGTGAACCATTGTGCTTTTGGGGGTAAGAACCCCGGAAAAGATCCCGGTTTAAAAAAGCCCGTTTCAAGGACCCGGGCACTTTTTTTTATTTCAGAGCAACCCGCGGGTATATTCCGGGAGAAAAATTGCAATGAAGTAGATCACCATTGCCACCAGCCCGACAGGGATAGCGATCTTTGCCCATTCCCTGGATGAGATTTTGAGCTTCCGGGATGCGATGATGTTTGGGATATTGCCAGGAATCAGCATCACTCCAGCGGCAATCAGCCCCATGAGGGCGCTTTTTATCTGGAGTGGTGTGAGGACAGGGCTGATCTCGGCCGAGGCAAGGGTTGCATTGTCAAGGATCGCCGATACGATATTGAACCAGTAGAGAACTGTTGCCGGGGTATGCGGGAGGATAGCCATGATCAGCGGGTTGAAACCTTCGCCAAGGAGGACGAGGGCCATGATGAACACGTATACTTTCAATGCCCGCACGATGACGTTCCTGATGGGCTCGCGATACTGCCGGCATCGTGGAGAGATCCCCACGGTTCCTGCCCGGGAAATCATCACCATCCCGAGAATTCCGAGGGCCAGGATCCCAGGCAGGACCAGGTATCCGATCGTTTCAACAAGGTACCCGAAACCCGCGTAGTAGGGTGGACCGGCAAGCTTTTCGATGGTAATTGTTGCGAGCGGTTCACCAACCGGGGTGAGTGCTGCACCAAGACCAATGGAAAAACAGGCGATGACTGTCACTTTTATCATCTCCGCCCTTTGCAGCGGGAGAAAGCACACCAGTTCGGCGATGAGGATGGCGGCTACAATCGCAGAGATGAGGCTTGAAACCAGTCCGGGCATGACTATGATGATAAAGGCGATCACCGGTACCGGCACCTGCTTCATCACCCGCATGGCTGCATTTTCGATGGCGGTGAACCCGAAATAAACCGCCAGCCCTGCAACAAGGACGATCTGGACGATCCCTATGGGGATCCCAAAAAAATCCCCGATCCGGATTGGGGCGATCAATGATTCTATGACAATACCCCACCGCCAGCCGGTAATGACCCCCGGAACATGGGCAAAGCCGGCTATGGTCATGGCCAGGACGCCATTTATGAGAAGAAAGATCTCAAGGTTCTCTTCTATTTCCCGGGAGACGAGAGGACCGGAAAGGACGAAAAGGAAAATTAGTACCAGTCCCAGGCTGACGATTGAACTTATTATTGTACCACCTTTCTTATTGTCCCCGGCCGGTAAATGGACTCGCCGGCTGTATCAACCAGGTATTATTACTTCCTTGTTTTAATATTGGACCCCGCTCCCTGTGACCTTCGACAATGTTCGAGACTGTTCCAGGGTGTGATACGGAGAGAGCATCTTGCCGGACAGAAACCTGCCCTTGAATCGATCCTGACCATAATGAACCCGGCCTTATTAAGGGTCGTGGCCGATCTCTCACGTCGCAGATACGGTCACAGAGGAACGCTTGGGAGTGTGGCACCGGGGACCGTCTCATCTTTCACCATTCCTCTGTTATCATCACCAGCCGGTCTCCTGGCCATGATGGGGCCGGTATTTTCGGCCCGGCAAGATATTTATCGGGGGATTGAGAGAAAGTCAGGTAATGGCTGCCCGGAAACTTCTCGGCCTGTTCGACGTTTCGAGTATCGTGATCGGGTCGATCGTGGGTGCTGACATCTATATCGCCTCTGCCATCTCCGCGGGTCTCATCGGCCCTTTCTCCCTTGTCATCTGGATAGTGGCCGGGATCTTTGCCATGGTGCTGGCATTCGTCTTTGCCGAGTGCAGTTCCCTTGTCCCCCGGGTGGGAGGCCCGTTTGCCTACGTCTCTGCTGCGTTTGACGATTTCTGGGGATTTCTCGCAGGCTGGAGCCTATGGATTGCCGAGATGCTCGCCCTGCCCGTCTTCACCATCGCTTTTGTAAACTACCTCGAGTATCTCCTCCCTCTCGGCCCCGCAGAGGAGATCCTTGTCAAAGGACTGTTCGTGTTTACACTGACCGGCATTACCATCGTCGGGATAAAAGCCGCCGGACGGGTCAACGATGGCCTGACCCTGGTAAAGCTGGTTCCGCTCTTCATACTCATCGCAGCAGGGTTCCTGGCGTTGTTCAGGGACCCCGGACTGTTCCTGGGCAATTACCTCCCCTTTGCCCCCCTCGGGTTCCACTCGATCGGCGCATCACTGGTCCTCATCTTCTGGGCCTACGTGGGATTCGAGCTTGCGACCCTTCCTGCCAGTGAGGTCGAGGATCCAAAAAGAGTGATACCAAGGGCGATCGTCATCGGGATGGGCGTTGTCATGGCATTCTATCTTTCCACCAACTTCATTGTATACGGGGCAGTAAACTGGCAGGAACTTGCTACGACAAGGACGCCCCTCATCCTGGTTGGGATCTCGCTCCTCGGGTCCGCAGGCGCCCTCCTCATGACCATCGGTGCACTCTTCTCGGTCTCCGGGTCAAACGAGTCGGGCATGATCGGGACAAGCCGGCTCTCCTATGCGATGGCAATCGATGGCCTGTTTCCACGCATCTTTGCCCGGATTCACCCGGTCTACCAGACGCCGGTTACCGGGATCCTCGTGCAGGGGATCATTGCCTTCCTGCTCTCGCTTTTCTCATCGATATCGGGTTTAATCTCTTTCTC
>Ga0302247_1000237_pt1 | contig 62053 bp, 43 predicted proteins | sample AAG_UR_Ile_MG_FD_193529 | JGI IMG/M metagenome (GOLD analysis project Ga0302247, IMG submission 193529) | Enriched activated sludge microbial communities from anaerobic digester in WTTP, New Holstein, Wisconsin, United States - AAG_UR_Ile | ecosystem: Engineered > Bioreactor > Anaerobic >...
CGCCCCCGGGGACAGGATGAGTTCGGAATCCGGGCGGAGCTCAAGAACATGAACTCTTTCCGGAATGTCCAGCGGGCCCTTGAATACGAGATCAAGAGGCAGCGGTATGTCCTCGAAGGGGGCAGCGAGGTGATCCAGGAGACCCGCCTCTGGGATGACGCCCAGGGGATTACCCTGCCCATGCGGAGCAAGGAAGAGGCCCATGATTACCGTTACTTTCCCGACCCTGACCTGGTAACTGTCGCCGTCGGGACGGACTGGGTGGAGGAGATCCGCCGGACCATGCCGGAGCTGCCGCTGGAGAAGCGGGAACGCTTCCGCCGGGAATACGGAATCCCCGCATATGACGCCGGCGTCCTGACCGCCAGCCGGGTCCTGGCGGACTATTACGAAGAAGTAGTCCGCGGGTGTGAACGGCCCAAGATCGCCGCCAACTGGGTTATGGGAGACCTCCTGCGCTTCCTTAACGAAGACCGGCGGGACATCAGAGACTGCCCCATCCCGGCGGCGTCCCTGGCCGAGATGATCCGCCTTATCGAGGAGGGGGTCATCAGCGGGAAGATGGCCAAGGAGATCAGTGAGGAAATGTACCGGACAGGTAAGGAACCCAGGACCATCATCGCGGAAAAAGGCCTGGTCCAGATCACCGACGAGGGCGCCCTCATCCCGGTGCTCGAAAAGGTCATCGCCGATCATCCGAACCAGCTTGCCCAGTACCGCGGCGGCAAGGACAAGCTCTTCGGCTTCTTCGTCGGCCAGGTGATGAAGGCCACCCAGGGCAAGGCCAACCCCCAGTTGATCAACGACCTCCTGAAGAAGATGCTGGCGGGATGAACAAAAGAAGCTGCCTTCAGAATAATTACCGACAATGAGAGTCTCTTTACTCTGTATCTCCCTCCCCTTCGAGGGAAGGGACGGGGCGGGGATGGGTTTAGAATGACCAATTTTATCCGCACTGTTTACTGGGAAGATGATGCCGTCGTCTTTATCGATCAGCGCCTCCTTCCGGATCAAGAACGCTATGTGGCCACCCGGGATTACCGGGAGGTGGCGGCGGCCATCAAGGATCTGGCCATCCGGGGCGCCCCCGCCATTGGCGTGGCCGCCGCCCTGGGCATCGCCCTGGGGTTCAAGGGCATCCGGGCCGCGGACCTTGCCGCTCTGAACAGGGAATTCACCGCGATTTGCGGAGCGTTTGCCGCCACCCGCCCCACCGCCCGGAATCTGTTCTGGGCTGTGGAACGGATGCAGCACTGCTTTCGCGCCGCTACCGATCCTGATGTGTCGCCGCCCGCGGCATCCCCGTCTCGAACCGGGACGATAGCCGCTTCGCTCCCATCCGCGCTGCCAGCCGCCTCACGACCCGGAAAGGAAAAGGAGATGACGTTTCCAGGCGCGGCTTCCTCTTCGCCGGACAGGAGACAAAATTTCCGCGCCGTCCGCCGCCGTCTCGAGGAGGCCCTGATTGTCGAGTCCCAGGCAATATGTGCGGAAGATATCAGGATCAACAAACGGCTCGGCGCTTACGGACAGACCCTTATCGACGACGGCGACCATATCCTTACCCACTGCAATGCCGGGGCCCTGGCCACGGCGGGTTACGGCACGGCCCTGGGGGTCGTCCGGGCGGCCGCTGAGGCAGGGAAAAGGATTCATGTCTATGTCGATGAGACGCGGCCCGTTCTCCAGGGGGCGCGACTGACGGCCTGGGAAATGATGCGGGAAAAGATCCCGGCGACCCTCATCACCGACAATATGGCCGGCTTTCTCATGAAACAGGGCCGAATTCAGAAGGTCGTCGTCGGGGCCGATCGCATCGCCGCCAACGGGGATACGGCCAACAAGATCGGCACTTACAGCGTGGCGGTCCTTGCCAAAGTCCATAAAATACCCTTCTATGTCGCCGCACCCCTTTCCACCTTCGACGGCGCCGTCAAAACCGGAGAGGGCATCCCCATCGAGGAGCGGTCTCCCGAAGAGGTGACCAGTTGCCGGGGGGCCGTCCTGGCGCCCCGGGACATCGACGTCTATAACCCCGCTTTCGACGTGACCCCCGGCCGTTTAATAACTGCTTTTGTTACGGAAAAAGGTTTGCTTTACCCCCCTTTCCGCAAAACCGTTCCCGCCCTGCTGAGGTTCTGAAGGTGAGCGGGTAGGAGCAGTCTTATGGCCGGCAATCTCTTCCTTTTTGATTTTGATGGCGTCCTCGTCGATTCCCTGGATGTGTATCACCGGGCGGTAACCTGGTGCCTCGAAAGAATCGGCATGCCCTTCATCAATACCCAGGAGGAATACGTCGCCCTTTTCGAGGACAACTTTTACGCTGCCCTGGCGGGAAAAGGCGTGGATCTCCAGGCCTTTTCCCAGGCCTTGAACGAATATGCCCGGGATGTTGACTACTATCGCGACGTAAAAGCTTTTGCGGCCGTATTGCCCATCCTGGAAGAGCTATCACGCGTCGACACCCTGGCGATCATCTCTTCGAATTCCGCCTTGGCCATTGGGAAGATCATGGCCCGCCTCCAATATAACGGTTGTTTCCGGGAGATCCTGGGATCGGAGTTTCATTTGAGCAAAAAGGCCAAGATCGACCATATAGTTGCCAAATACGGGCGAAGTCGGGAGCGGTCGTTTTATGTGGGCGATACGGCGGGAGACATCAAAGAAGGCAAAGCGGCGGGCATCAAGACCATCGCCGTCGCCTGGGGATGGCATCCCCGGGAAACCCTGGCGGCGGCAAATCCGGACTTTCTTATCGCCAGTCCGGAGGAACTGCTCGCCATCGCCGGATAGCCGCGGGTTCGGATTCCCGTCCGGCCGTTTTCTGCGCGGCTGTCCGGGCATACCTTCACCTCCCGAAGCCTCCCCTTGAAGGGTAGGAAATATTGTAGTCAATGAATACAGTCATTTAGGGGTACATTTTCAGGTGAAAAGAGGCAAGCTTCATATTTTATCGGCGGTGCTGTTTTTTGTTCTTCTCCTTTCCGGGTCGGCGACGGCCGCGGATTTGAGCCCTACCTACCAAGAGTCCATTCCCCTGTCCCGCCAGCATGCCGACAGCCCCACCGGCTGGGTTCCCGATTATCCCACCTCGGGAAGCAGGCAGGTGGTCACGATTTCCGGAAACCCCGCCACGGATGCCGCCTTCGGTCTCAAATACGATACTAAAGGCTATGGCGACGGCAAGGACTATCTCATTGTTCGGACGTTAAGCAAGACCGACTATATGGGAAGCAATTACGTCAATCAACCGGGCTATAAGGTTTTCGGCAAGGCGACGGAGAGCGCCTACTGGGTGACGACGGGCAATGAAGCGACAAAATTTCTCCGGGACAACGGCGCCACCAGCGCCGATGTCGTGAAGCTCCTGGAGCGCGGCCTGGGCATGAATAACGACGGCTCCCATACGGCGATGGTGGAATATGCCGTCATCGCCGACAACGACCACATCCTCCGCCCCACGAAGATTTCCGACATCAAGACCTATGCGACCGATCCCGCCAAGTATGGGACGAACGCCGCCTATGGGGCGAAGCCGGACGATATGACCCAGGCCACCTACGACAATTATGTCGGCACGGCGACCCAAACGGGCTATTACGAGTACTGGAAGAAAAAGACATACGACTCGGATGTGAGCAGTAACGACGCCTTCCCCTGGACGCAGCTCGGCTACACCTTCTTGTGGGGCAACGGCCAGGCAAAGCTCGCCGATATCCAGGGATTCAGTGAATTTATTCTCCTTGGCCAGACCCCCGTGCAGATCTACGGCCTCTACTCCCCCCAGTCCTACCTCTACACCCTCAATAAGGACGGCGCCTTCAGCACGGATAAGGATGCGCAATACGGCAACGGCTTCGCCAGTTTCAAGGTCGATGGAACGTGCGATTCCCTCTGGGCGGGACACCGCTTCCAGAGGAATGTCAGCACCGGCGCCGCCAACCAGATCAACATCACCAATGCCGGTTCCATCTCCGGCGGTCAGGGGCTCTTGATCTGGTCGTTGAACTATGTCGTGGACAACCAGGGGACGATCAGCGGCGCCACGGCCAACAAGTTCGCCACGACGAACACCGGCAATATCGCCGTCCTCTTCAAGGGGGACACCACGGCTTACGGAGACATCCCTGCTCCCACCGGTTCCAACAGCCTCACCAACTCCGGGACCATCTCCAGCCCCGGGACGGCGGTCATGGCCGAGGCGGGAGATACGAACATTACCAACAAGTCCGGAGGTCTGCTTACCGGAGACAACTTTGCCATCCTGATCGGCCAGACAAACGCGGCGCCGGCGGTAAAAGGGATTATCGACAACACCGGAACCATCAGCAGTTCCGGAACCGCCATAAAGGCGGACAGAGGAGACAATACGATCGTCAATCATGCCGGCGGCGTCATCTCCGGGACGACCTATGCCGTTCAGACGGGAGGGGGAAACGATACGGTGACGGTCAAGGGCGGCGAGATCGCCGGCAAGGTCGATCTCGGGACGGGGACGGACAAGTTCGACGTTACCGGCGCCGACGGTGCCGCCAAACTGAGTTTCACTCTCGACAGGAACACCGCCGCCACGGCGCAGGTCCTGGTGAAGGATGGGGGCAACGGCGCGGTGAGTGTCGCCGACAATACCAAACTGGCCGTAACGGTGGGAGGCGCGAAGAATATTCAGAACAACGACCGGTTTCTCATCGTGGATACGGACGCCCTCGCCGTTACCCCGGCGAATCTCGTCATCCAGAACGACGGTTCTCTTCCCATGGTGAGTTTTTCCGCTCTGAAAGACGCCAACAAGCTCTATCTGGTGGCGGCACGGAGCAGCAGCTATTACGGGGCCAACAGCGGCAATCCCGCGCTGGGTTCCCTCCTCGACAGCCTGGCGAATACGGCGACAGGTGATATGGCCAATGTCCTGGGGGATTTGGACAAATCCGGTGATGCCGGCAATGCCTTGAAATTGCAGCCGAACGTCGATGGCGGGACCATGCAGGCCAGCTTTGGGGCGATGAATAAATATACCGGGGCCGTCGTCAACCGCATCGAACAGGTAATGACCGGCCGGGCCGCCGGGGAGGGGATGACCGGGATCGCCACCGGCGACGAGCCGGCGCGCAACGGCGCCTGGGCGCAGGGATTCGGAAGCTATCTGCACCAGGATCCCCAGGGTACGGTCAACGGTTACAGCGCCGACATCTGGGGCGTCGCCTTCGGTTTCGACCGGTATTTCTTCCCCAACCTCATGCTGGGTTTAAGCGGCGGCTATGCCCGCAACAAGATCACCACCGCCGATCCCAATACCGGCGCCGATGCCGATAGCTACCAGGCGGGCATCTATGGCAATCTCGCCCGGGAAGACTATTACCTCGATGGCGTTTTCTCTTTTGCCTATAACAAGTATAACGCCTCGCGGCATATCGCCTTCGGGACGACGAACCGCATTGGGAAGAGCAATTACAACGGTCAGCAGTATTCAGGCTACCTGGAGGGCGGTTATGCCTTCGCCGTGAGCGGTTTCACCATCACTCCCCTGGCCTCGGTTCATTACATGCGCCTCCAGCTTGGCGACTATACAGAGGCGGAGGCCGGGGACCTGAATCTCCATGTGGAGAGCCAGGGATACAACATGCTCCAGGCCGGCGCCGGGGCAAAACTATCCTGCCAGCTTACCGGCCGGGACGTGCGGATCGTTCCGGAACTGCACGGCAAGTTTCTCTATGACTTCATCGGCGACCAGCAGCAGGCCACCGCCACCTTTACCGGAGGCGGCGCCTCCTTTGCCACCAAAGGTTTTGACCCGCCTCGGGCGAGCGGCAATCTGGGCGCCAAGCTCACCCTGATGACGAAAAACAATCTCTCCTTCGCCTTGAACTACGACTACGAGTGGAAATCTGGATATTACAGTCATAACGGCTATTTCCATATCAGGTACGCCTTCTGAGCCGCCGCCGGGCCGTCCGTCTTTGCCCATGTCCACCCATGCCGGCCGTCGGCGACCATTCAACCCCTCTATCAAGCCGGAGACGGTACGGCCGCCGGGAATGGCCATGGTCTCTGAGTTTGGGCGGCCGATGGGAGGACGGATAAGAGAAGTTATGCAAGGATCGCAAGTATCGAACAATTATTGGCGCGGGATTTCCGCGGCCTTAACCGGGTTCATCATGATGCTGATTTTTGTCTGGTGTTGTTCCGGATGTGCCGGTCCGGGTGGGACGGCGGCCGACCGGATCGGGTCGCGGGCGGGGTTTGAAAAAACCTTTCTGCGTACCCGGGAATTTACACTCACCGCTTTCTGGCGCAGTTCCCAATCGGGAGTTCCCTTGAATCTCTATATCGAAGGGGATGGGGCCGCCTGGATATCCCGTTCCTGGCGCTCCGACGATCCCACCCCCAGGGACCCGGTGGCGCTGGCGCTGGCGGCCCTGGATCCCGGGCCGAACGTTGCCTGTCTCGCCCGGCCCGGCCAGTATGCCGCGCCGGGATCGCCCCGGGTCGATCCCGCCTTCTGGTCCGATCGCCGCTTTTCCCCCGCGGTGGTGGCGGCGCTCGGCGAGGCCGCGGATCTCCTTTTGGCGAAGACCCGGGCGAAGGGGGTCAATCTGATCGGCTATTCGGGCGGGGCCGCCCTGGCCGTGCTGCTGGCTGCCCAGCGGGACGATGTCCTGAGCCTCCGGACCGTGGCGGGGAATATGGACCCGGAGGCGGTGAACCGCCATCATCGGGTCAGCCCCCTGGCCGGGTCCCTCGATCCGATGGATGCGGCGATGCAAATCCGCGACCTGCCCCAGCTTCATTTCGCGGGCACCGAGGATGCCGTGGTGACGCCTTTTGCGGCCGGGAATTTTATCCGCCGTCAGGGCGGCGATGAGCAGCGCATCGTCATCGTTCCCGGGGCGGGCCACGGCGACGGGTGGCGTGAACGATGGCGGGAACTGCTGGGCCGCCCACTCTTCTGAGGACCGGGGCCGCTGTCAAGTATTTTCAGATTTCGTCCGATATTGTTTAAAGAAAGGTTAAGGCTGGAACAATCGACGGATTAACGAGACCGAGGATAAACGTATGCAGTCTGCTGATGATGAAGTCCGGAAACTCAGGGAGAAAATCCGGCTCCTGCTGCGTAAAGTCCGTGACCTGGAGCGGGATCAGGCCGATCTCCGGAAGGACGAGATGACGTGGAGACGAACCGAGGCCACCCTCCGGGGTGTTTTCAGGGCTACCCCCGTGGGCCTCTGTACGATGCACGAACGGGTTTTTCGGGCGGCGAACCGAGCCTGGTATGACATCACGGGTTATACCGACCAGGAAATCATCGGGAACACGACACGGATGCTGTATGCGGATGATGAGGAGTACGAAAGGGTAGGGCGGGAGCTATATGGCCGCGTTCCGGATCGCGGTGTGACCGCGGTGAAGACAAGGCTCCGGAGGAAGGACGGTGTGTTTCGCGACGTTGTTTTGCGGGCGGCTTCCCTGGGTCTGGAAGACTTTCCCGATTTAACCGTCGTGGCCATCGAGGATATAACCGACCGGGGTCTTACCGAGCAGGCCCTCAAGGAAACCGAGGAGATGTATCGCACCCTCCTGGAGACCTCGCCGGATCCCATCGTCGTTTATTCCCTTTCCGGGGAGTTCATCGCCGCCAGCCGCCAGGTCGCCCGGATTTACGGGGCCGAAAGCGTCGGAGAATTCCTCGCGGAGGTGCGGACGGTGTTCGATCTCCTGGATGACGAGGGAGCGGCTGCCGCCAGGGCCAACTTTGCCCTGATTCTTGCCGCCGGGCACTCCCGAAACAACGAATATCGAATCCGCGTCCGGGGAGGGAAAACGATCTCCGCGGAGGTCAATTCTTCGCTGATCAGGGATGCGGACGGCAACGCCAAGGCCTTTATCAGTGTCCTGCGGGATATTACGGAACGGAAGCGATCGGAAAAGATTTTGCTGGCCCAGAGGGACCTGGGCCTGGCCCTGGCCAGGGCGACGTCGCTTGAAGACTCCCTGCCCTTGTGTCTTGAAGCCGCCATTGCCGCGGTGGGATTCGATGCCGGGGGGATATATATCCACGATACCGTTGCGGAGACATTCCTATTGGCCTGTGTCACCGGCGTATCCCGGGATTTTGCGGAGCTGGTGCATCACTACGGCGCCGGATCGGAGCGGGCAAGGCTCCTGTGGGAGGGCCGGCCCCTTTACCTGGAAGGAGCCGCGGCGCTGGCCGCATGTAACGGAGAGGATGTGATTGCCGAGGGGATAAAAACCGTGGCGGTGATTCCGATCCGCAATCAGGAAAAGGTCATCGGGAGTCTTAACCTGGCCTCCCGGCATCTCGACATTATTCCCGCCGGCAGCCGGGACGCCCTGGAAACGATCGCCAGTCAGATCGGAACCGCGCTCGCGAGACTTCATGCGGAGGAGCACCTAAGGGAATCGGAAGGCAAGTTCCGGGATCTGGCGGAAAAATCCATCGTCGGCATCTATCTGATCCAGGATGGCCTCTTCAAATACGTCAATGGAGAAATGGCGGCGATTTTCGGCCATAACGTCCAGGAGATCATCGACCGTATGGGTCCCCGGGAGGTAATCTATCCCGAGGACCTGCCCATGGTGGAAGAGAACATCCGCAAACGTATTTGCGGGGAGCTGAAATCATTGCGCTATGAATTTCGCATCATTACCAGAGACGGACAGGTCCGGAACGCGGAAGTTTTCAGTTCCCAAACCCTTTATCGGGGGAGACCGGCGGTCATCGGCACGCTCCTCGACGTTACGGAACGGCGCCAGGTGGAGGAGGAATTGCGGCGTCTCAGCATCGCGGTGGAGCAGGCGGCGGAAGACGTTATCATCACTGATCCGGAAGGGTTCATTCAATATGTGAATCCGGCCTTTGAAACCATTACGGGATATTCCCGCATGGAGGCGGTGGGTCGTACGCCCAGATTTCTGAAGAGCGACCGGCACGATGCGGTCTTCTATGAACACCTCTGGCGGACGATCAAAAACGGGGAGATCTGGACGGGACGTATCACCAATCGGTGCAAGAACGGGAAGCTCATCCAGGAGGACACCACGATCAGTCCCCTCACCACGTCCACCGGTAAACTGATGGGTTATGTGGCGTTGAAGCGGGATGTTACCGAGTCGATGCGGATGGAGGCTCAGCTCCGTCAGGCCCAGAAGATGGAGGCCATCGGCACCTTGGCCGGCGGTATCGCCCATGATTTCAACAATATCCTGGGAGCGATGATGGGGTATGCCGAACTGGCGAAATTCAAGACGGCGGATAAAAAGATACACCCCTACCTGGAGCAGATTCTCAAGGCCTGCGACCGTTCCCGGGACCTGGTCAAGCAGATCCTGACCTTCAGCCGCCAGCAGGAGCAGGAGAAAAGGCCCGTGGCTGTCACCCCCATCGTCAAGGAGGCAATGAAACTGCTCCGGTCTTCCCTTCCCGCGACGGTGGAGATCCGTCAAACCTATGCCAACCGTCATGATACGGTGTTGGCTGACCCCACCCAGATTCACCAGGTGCTGATCAATCTCTGCACCAACGCCCTCCATGCCATGCGGAACCGGGAGGGGGTCCTGGATGTTCGTCTCGAGGAGCAGTTACTTTCCCCGGAGGATCCCCCCTATGACCCGGAGTTGAGGGAAGGCGCATACCTGAAACTGACCGTAAGCGATACGGGAGAGGGTATCGATCCCGTCTTGAAAGACAAGATCTTCGATCCCTTCTTTACCACCAAGGATGCCGGTGAAGGGACCGGACTGGGATTGTCGGTTGTCTATGGAATCGTCAAGGACTATGGAGGCGTTATCGCCGTGGAAAGCGAACCTTCCCAGGGGACCGTTTTCACGATCTACCTGCCACTCCTTGACGCCGACGGCAGGCATGAAGAAAAGGAAATGGCGGACATCCCCCGGGGCCGCGGACGCATTCTCCTGGTTGACGATGAAGAACCGATCGCCTCCCTGGGGTGGGAGATGCTTTCCTCCCTGGGTTATGAAGTCGCCGTGCGTTTCAGCAGCCACGATGCCCTGGCAGCGTTCCGGGTGCACCCGGAACGTTTCGATCTGGTGATTACGGACATGACGATGCCCAATATGACGGGCGCCGGCCTGGCCCGGGAAATGCTGAAGCTCCGTCCCGACCTGCCGATTATCCTGACCACCGGTTTCAGCGAGCGCATAGACGAGGAAGAGGCGAAAAAAATCGGGATCCGGGAATTTCTTATGAAACCGGTATCCCTGGCCGACCTTGCCCGCGCCGTGAAGGCGCAGCTTGACATTCATTAACGGTCCATGCCATCCCGGTGCCGGGAAAGATGAACCTGCAACGATAGGCAACGGCGCCGGCGATGCCCCGTTATCGCGATTCGGGAGGTTGCGGGATGGTTGGCCGGGATGGAAGCCCGGATCAAGCCGCACCCACCCGTGGACGCCCTATTTCGATTTTTTCGCTTCGGCGGCCCGCTGTTCTCTTGCCTTGGTCCGGAGGCGCTCCTTCCGCCTTTTGCGCCGGCGGTCGATTTCCCTTTTCCGTTCGATCTTCTTGTGTTGTGCCATTTTTCTCTCCCCGTAAAGTTATGAGTATTCCAAATTTATTGCAAATAAAACGCCGGCGGCGGATCAGTGCCGTTCAGATTTCGATCTCCAGGCCGTCATAGGCCAGGTGTATCTCCATGGCGCTTGTTTCGGATAGAATCTTCAAATAGGTCCGCGTGTCCGCCAACAGCTCATCGAAGGTCTCGTCATCGTAGGTATGTTCGTGATGGAACAGACAAAGGCGTTTGACCCCAGCCTCCACGGCCATTTCCACGCCGATGACGTTGCTGGAGTGCCCCCAGTCCTCCTTGTCCCCGATGGCGTCGAGCAGGGTGTACTGGGCGTCGAAGATGAGCAGGTCCGTATCCCGGATGAAATCGAGGTAGGTGTAATTGGGACCTTCCGCCTCTTTTTTATGCTCCGAATCCGTGGAATAAACGACGCTCCGGCCGTCTTTCGTGAAGCGGTACCCATAGGAGTCTCCGGGATGATGCTGTCGCGCCCCCCGTATCTGGAAGCCCGCAAGCTCATAAATCTCGCCCACCCGCAAGGGGTGGAAGGAGATCTCCGCCCGCATGGCCGGCAGGGGAACGGGAAAAAAAGGCTGGCTTTGCTGGGTCGTGAAGGCTGCTTCGAGGCCGGGATGGAATCCGTAGATTTTGATCCGGTTGCCGGGAATGTAGGCGGGAGTGAAAAAAGGGAAGCCCTGGATGTGGTCCCAGTGAAGATGGGACAGAAAGAGGTGGAAGACGCCTCTGGCGCCTGACAGGCTGTTGCCGAAGTCCCGCAGGCCCGTGCCGGCGTCGCAGATCACGTACTCCGCGCCACCCCTGATTTCGATGCAGGAACTGTTGCCGCCGTAGCTTCCCCGGATGGAAAACGGCAATTCCCGGTCCACGAAGGCGGCAAGCTCGCGGTCATCACCAAAGACTTTCCCCTGGGCCGCCCGAAGGGCCCCGATAATCTTGGCCCGGACCCGGGCCGCGTTGAGGGAGGCGGGCAGGGAGCCCCGAGTTCCCCAAAAATGGACGCGCATTTAGTGACCCTCCCTCTTCGCCAATATGTATCGCCTATAGATCGTAAAAGGTTTCGTCGATTTGCGGTTTTGCCGTCCCCGCCCCTTTCTTTCCTTTCGGGCCTTCAAAAAGGAATGGTTCCTCCGCTTCCAGGAGATCTCCCATTTCCGCGTCGATCTGTTCCGGGTCCTCTCCCTTTTCCATGCGGCGCAGGGCTTCCTCCATGGCCGGACCGAGATTCATCCCCGTGGCCTCGGTAAGTTTCCGCATGAGGTCGACGGCCTGGCGGGGGTCGTCTTCGTTGAGTTTATCGGCTTCTCCGGCCAGCATGGTCATGGCCTTTTCCATGGCCGCCTCGTCGATGGGGGGCATGCCCGCTGCTTCCGGACCTTCATCGCCGCCGGTCTTGATCTTGGCAAATACGGACATCTGCCGCTTGAGCTTTATCCTTTTGCATTTCGGGCACTTAGGGGTTTTATCCGTATTTACGCCTTTGGAAAAAAAACTATAAACGGTGTTGCACTTGTGACAATAAAACTCGTAAATTGGCATCCGCGACGCTCCTGAAAATTTTTTTCAGTAATATAATAATCAATCTCTATTTGTCGTCATCCAATATTTCCCGGATCTTTTGGGAGAGGTGACTCAATTTGAAAGGTTTCTGGATAAAACCATTGCAACCGCGATCCAAAATATCCTTTGCCTGACCGTCGATGCTGTAACCACTGGAGAGCAGAACCTTGGCGGCGGGATTCAGCGCCCGCAGGTGGTCGAACACCTCGCCGCCCGACATCCCCGGCATGATCATGTCGATGATCACCAAATCGATCTCGTTTTGCTTTTCAGCATATATCGCCAGGCCTTCCTGGCCGCTCCCGGCGACGTAAACATTATAATCGAGAGATGCAAGCAACTCCTGGCTGACTTCCAGGTTGACCTCTTCGTCGTCCACCAGGAGGAGGGTCTCCCCGCCCCGCTTCAGTTCTTCGATCTTTGCCGCTTGTTCCGTGAAGACATCCTTGTCCGAAGCCGGGATGGAGATGGTAAAAGAGGTGCCGTGTCCCAGTTCCGTATCCACCTGGATCGCCCCTTTGTGACCCCTGACGATGCCATAGACCATGGCCAATCCCAGGCCGGTTCCCCGACCCATGCCTTTGGTGGTGAAGAAAGGATCGAAAATCCGCTCCCGGGTCTTTTCATCCATGCCCGTGCCGGTGTCGGATATGGCGATCTGCACATACAGGCCGGGTGTCAGATTGTATGACCGGGTGTAATTATCCGCGAGAAATACGTTTCTGGTTTCGATATGGATTTCACCGCCTCCCGGCATGGCCTGACAGGCGTTGAGGTAGAGGTTGAGGAATACCTGCTCCATCTGCCCCTGATCCACATCCAGCGTCCAGACATCCTCTTGCAGGTTGCTGATAATGGTGATTTCCTTTCTGGTCCGGCCGAACATGGACAACGTCTTGGTGATGACTTCATTGATGTTGGACGGTTTTACCTCATACCGGCCGCCTCGGGCAAAGCCCAGAAGCTGGCGGGTAAGTTCCGCCCCGCTCCGCACATGATCCTCGATCCGTTTGAGGCGCTCGTAGTGGGGGAATGAGGCATCCATGTCCATCATCATCAAGGAGGCGTATCCCTGGATGCCCATAAGTAAATTGTTGAAATCATGGGCGATGCCGCCGGCCAGGGTGCCCACGGCCTCCATCTTCTGGGCCTGGAGGAGCTTCTCTTCCATCTGCCGGCGGGCCGTCACATCCCGGGCCAGACCGCGAAACCCGGTCGGAATGCCTTTCTCGTCGTAAATCAGATTGGTCGATGCCTGCATGATCCGTATCGAGCCGTCTTTACAGACTATTTCGTAATCCACCACATCTTTCTTCTGCCCCGTCAGATATACCTCGCCGAAGATCTCGTAGAGCCTCTTTTTCGTCGCCGGGGTGGTATAATCACGAAAATGTCGTCCTTCCATTTCTTCCCGGGAATAGCCCAGAATAGTGCAGGCGGCGTCATTGAAAAAAATGAAGCGCCCGGTCAGGTCCACTTCGAAATAGGCCTCTTCCATGGTTTCCAGGATATTGCGGTATTTTTCTTCGCTTCTCCGGAGTTCCTCTTCCATCAGTTTTCTCTCCGTGACGTCCCGGATGGACTCGATGGCGCCGACGACCCGGCCTTTGGCATCGTAGAGTGGGCTGGCCTTTCCCCAGAGGACACGGTTTCGTCCCCGGACGAAGGGCACGCTGGTTTCCGTCACCAGCACGTCTCCGTCCTTGTGGATAAAACTGTACTCCCTCGCGGTATCTTCGTCCCAGCGGGAGACGAAATCGATGAGAATCGGCCGCCGCCTGCCGTAGAAAGGCAGGGCGTATTCGTAATCGCCCTTGCCGATCATCTCGTCGGCCTTAAATCCCGTCATCTCTTCGATGGCCTTGTTCCAGGCGATGATCCTCCCCTCCGTGTCGATGGCCAGCGTGGCGTCGGGCTGGAACTCGATGATCTCCGCCAGGCGCCGTTCCGATTCCCGCAGGGCCGTTTCGGTCTGTTTGCTCTTGGTTATGTCTTCCACGACCCCTTCGTAATAGGCGACCCGGCCTTCGTGATCGTAAACGGTGCGGGTGCTGTTGGACAGCCAGACCTCCATGCCGTCTTTGCGCCGGCCTTGGAATTCGAAATTTTCGATTCGTCCGTCCTTTTCCAGGGCCTCGCTGAAATGAAGGCGGTCGACTGGATTTACGTAAAACTGGCTTTCGATATTTGTGATCGCGCGGATGATTTCTTCCGGATCTTCATAACCCATCATCCGGGCAAAGGCGGGATTTACTTTGATAAACCTGCCTTCCACACTGCTCTGGAAAAAACCCTCCACCGCGTTTTCATAAAAGCACCGGTAGGCCTGCTCATTTTCCTCCAGGCGCTGATATTTCTCTTCCGCGGTGGCGGCCCGGCTTTTCCAGGCAGCGCATTCCCGGCGCAAATCTTCGATTTGAGAACAGTAATCTTCGATTTGAGAACAGTAATCTTCGATTTCCCGGCGGAGGTCGGCGATGTTCTTTTCCTGGTCTTGCATAGTTCTATCCTGTCGGTACCTTCCCGGAGGCGGCACTCCTTATTAACATATGTACCGATATTATTGACGGGTGTCAAATGGAATGGATCGTTTTTCCTTAAAAATCGAGGTTGATCCGGACGCGTCCGAAGGGGCCGTCCTGAATGTCGAGGCGGTTGAAATCCCGATCGGAATAATCTTTGCCTTCGAAATACATCCGGTCGAAGACATACCCCCCGCCCAGATCCAGGAGGAAACGGCGGTGGAACCGGTAGCTCACGCCCGTCGTCAGCCGCTTCTCGTAATAGAAGAGCCGCTTGTCCTTGTCCGTCCGGTCGGCGCGGAAGAACTCGTCGTTGCCCCAGTCAAAATTCCCGTATATTTTCAAATCTTTGACCAATTCATAATTGATGCCGCCATGAACGGTGCGTACGGGGAAATAGGCGCACTCCAGGCCCAGTCCTCTCCAGGGACGGAATTCTGCGAGCAGGAAGGGCACCCCCACGGCGACCCGGTAGCGCCGGTCCTTTTGAAAGACATAGCCGATGCCGGGGATGGGCACGTGGGCCCAGAATTCCCGGTTGTTGTTGTAATTGAGAAAGAGCATCCAGGCGTTTTGCCCGTCGTGAGGGATCCGGGTGAAGAGATTTACGGAGAGGGTGGTTTCGTCCTTGCTGAAGAATGGTTTGTCGCCGGCCGATCCCAAATCCACGGCAATCCCGCCGATCCACCCGTTGTCGAAGCGTTTCCGATAGGCGGTCCCGAAACCGAGATCCCAGAGATGGCCGGGGAAGGCCTCGGAGGTCGTGGGGAGCACGGCCTGGGTGCGGATGTTCCAGGCCATCAGCCTCCCTGTCAGCAGCCATTCGTGCCCGTCATCCTGGCTGATGGGGACGGTGATCCGGACCTTGTTTTCCAGGGTCTGAAAATCCCGGCCCGGCTGGCCTTGGACATCCCGGGCCGTGGGGTCGCCGGTGACGGAATAATTTAGGGAGACGCGCTGTTTGCCCATCTCCCCGGAAAGCCAGGACGGCGCCCCCCGGAGCTGGGCGGCCGCCGGCGTCGCCGGGATGAGCAGGGCCGGCAGAAAAAGCAGCATTAAGAGAATCAAGCGGAATAAAAAAATTATCATGATCAATGGTGTTTATACAATTATCCTCTGATGAAAAGCAAGGTTTTTTGCCGTTCTAAACCCGCCCGGCAATTGACATTGACATGACGATTCCTTTTTTGCATAGAAATAGGAAGATAACGTCAGCGCCTCTTGACAGCGAAGGGACGATCAACAATTTGAAAAGATTCTTGAAAGAGATCAGGTCCCAATGCCATTACCATGAGATTGCCACGAACACGTCATAGATGCCGCTCCCTTTCTTTCGGCCTGGTCCTTCTACTGCTGGTGGGTGCGGTCCCCCTGGCGGCGGATACGGTTGTCATTCCGGATGAGATCCAGACCGTTGTCTCCGCCTCCCGTTACCGCCATGCCTGGTGGGGACTGCTGGCTCAGGACGCGCAGACCGGCCGGATATTATGCGCATGGAACGCGGACCTCCTTTTCCACCCCGCTTCGGTAACGAAACTCTTTTCCGCGGCCGCCGCCCTGGAGCAACTTGGCGGTGATTATCGTTTTCGTACCCCCCTTTATATTAACGGGAACTTGGATAGCAGGGGGGTTGTCCGGGGGGATCTGATCCTCGTCGCCTCAGGCGATATTACTATGGGCGGCCGCACCCTCCCGGACGGGCGCATTGCCTACAGCGGAATCGAGCAGCCCGCCGCCGGCGGGATGTCCGGGTTGCCTAATGCCCCGGCGAAAACCGATCCCCTAACGGGAATACGCCGGCTGGCCCGCCAGGCGGCGGGCGCCGGGATCAAAGCCGTCACCGGCGAGGTCATCGTCGATGACCGCCTGTTTCCCACCAGTAGCGTTTACAGCGTCAAAAACCCCGGAACGGTGATATTTCACCGCAGTCCCATGATGATCAACGACAATCTCTTCGATATCGTAATCTCACCCGCCCGCCGGGGGATGCCGGCGGCGGTGGACTGGCGTCCCCGGCTACTGCCGCTGATGCGGGTCATTTCTAAGGTCCGCACCGTGGCGCCGGACCAACCTCCCCATCTGGAAGTGATCCCGTCGGGATTTGGAAAATTCTTGATTTCCGGGGAGATACCGGAAGGACATCCCCCAGTCGTTCGGGAGACGGCCATTCCCGACGCCGCCTCCTATGGCCGGGCGCTCCTCATTGATGCCTTGAGGATGGAGGGCATCAAGATGAAGGCCTCCCCGGCGGCGCCCAATCCCTTCCGGCGGATCCCCCAACCGGAGGCTTATCCACGGTTCGTCAAGGTCGCCGAACTCGTCTCGCCGCCTTTGACCGAATATCTCCGGATGATTCTCAAAGACAGCCACAATCCCGGGGCCGAGACCATCCCCCATCTGCTGGCCCTGCGAGCCGGGGGAAATTCATTCGCGGAAGGCATGCAAAGGCAAAAGCTGCTGTTGTCCGGATTCAGCGCCGAACCCGGCAGCGTCTCCCTTGCCGACGGCTCCGGCCTGTCCCAGGCCAATCTGGTTACCCCCCGGGCGGTTGTCGCCCTGCTGGCTCATATGACCAGGCAGCGACACGGATTTTTTTTCCGGGCGGCGCTGCCGTTGCTCGGTGTGGACGGCACGCTCATGCGCAGCGGCCGGGACAGTCCCGCCCGGGGCCGGATCAACGGCAAGACGGGCACGCTGATCACCGTGGATCTACTCCATGACAGTGCCATCATGGACGGCAAATCGCTGGCGGGATACATGACGACGGCGGCGGGCCGGGAAGTGGTCTTTGCCTTCTTCGTCAATTTTGTCCACAGCACCGATGTGCGGGGAAGGGAAGAGACCCGGAAGTTTACCGGGGAGATCGGCGCGGATCTCCTCCGGATCGCCGAGGCCATCCACCTCGCCAACTGAACTAAGGTTAGCGGTTAGCGGCGTTTTAGGAGCGTCGCCGGCCCGATTCCGGTCAATATCCGGACGGGCGCATTATCCACAAGGTGATCAGTCGCGGTAAAAACGAATCCCGTCCAGCCAGATCGTTCCCTGCAGATTGTCGCGGTTATGCCCCTGATGAACTCCGATCTGGATGTCTTCAACCCGGTTGAGGCGCAGGACCTGGTCTCCGGACTGGGAACCGTATCCGGCCGCTCCCTGTTTGATCCAGCCGCGGGCGATCACCATGCCGTCAAAGGGGACGCGGATCTTTTCCCAATCCTTGTCCACGATGGCCATACCCATCCAGCCGTCGATCTTGTTGGGATCGTCGGGCTGAGAGGTGAGGATCATGGCCATGATGCGCATCTTTTCCGTGGCCCGGGCATAGAACTCGATGCCGTCGTAGAGGGTCAAATCCCGCTTTTTCCTGTTTTCCACCCTTGCCATCAGGGGTTTAACCCCCTTTTGCAGATGAAAGTCGATCCGCATGGATCTTTTCGATCCTTCGTAGCCGGACGTCCGGTCCACGCTCGCATCGTAAAAGGTTGTCTTGCCGACGCGGATGGCCAGCCAGGACGGATCGAGAAAGGCCTCCTCGAAGTCCCCCGGCAACTGGCCGCTGTCCCTCAGTTCCGAAGGCTTGAATAGACCGGAGCGCATGTTTATTGCCGCCACCGCCTGGCCGGACCGCACGTTGACCAGGCGCAGATTGATATTCCATTCCCCCCGCTGTTCGGAAAGGGTGCCGGTGAGGAGCAGTTCCGCCATGAGCAACTTGCCGATGGCCTGCTCGGATGTCTCCCCGGCCAGACCGCTCCTGCTCAACTGCAATTCCGCCATGACGGCTTTCAGCTTTGACCTTTCCACAACCACGAACTGACCCGAGTCGATCAAAGCCGAGGTAAGCTCTTCCATGGTCACCCGGCCGATTTCCTTTTCCTTTCCCTTGATGACTTCGAAATCCACGATGGCGATGGTCTTCTTGGGGATCTTCAGCTTCACCGGGGTGCCCGGGGGATAATTCGCTGGTTCGGTTAGGGACACCCGGACGCTGTTCCCCCGCACTTCCCGGACGATGGCCGGTTTTCCATCCATATCCGTGGCAATGCCCTCGATCAGGATGCTTTTCGCGATCACCCGCCGGGCGATGTCCTGGATGGGCGATGCGGACGCCTTTTCCCATTCCGGCGCCTTCAAGAGCAGGGTGATCTCGCTGCCGGATATTTCCTGCACGGTCCCATTGACGTGCAGCAGGCTTGCCGGGTCCGTTCGCTCCGCCTTCTTCGTGGCGGCGCAGCCCCCCAGGGTTAGCAGGGTGCATATAGACAGTAATAATAGGAGCCTTTTCATGAAAATCCTCCGTATTTCTTTCTCGGAGGAGGGCGACAGATTCGCTCTCTCCGATCATTCATCACCTTCACGTCGCCGGATGGTCCCGCCCCGCCAGGCGGCGCTTCAGGCGGGCAATGCGGCGCCGGAGATCTTCCGCCTCCGCTGCCGTCCCCTGGGGGGGGAGCATGGCCAGCGCCCGACAAGCGAGATTTAGGGCCGTCCGGTAGTCATGAGCCCGGTGCTCGTTCCACTTGGCCAGTTCCAGAAGGGGAAAGAGGGCGTCGCCGCCGGAGTCCCGATCCATGACAAGCATCTCTTGCCAAATGCCGACGGCCCGGGTCCAGAACCCCGCCCGTTTATGGATCAATGAGAGCAGAGCAGCGGCCTGCCGGGCCGTGATCGGACCGGAGCGCCGTCGGAGATCAGTAAGGATGCTTTCCGCCCGGGCCGTTTGGCCCCGCTGGATACAAAGCCGTGCCGCCGCCAGCAGGTCCGAATCGGGGGGCGTCAGGGCCGCGGCGCCGGAGACCGGTCCGGCGATCAGCTCCGTTAGACGGGCGGCAAGGAACACCATGGAGAGTACGTCGAGGCGGTTGTGGGCGAAGATGTCCGCCACCAGCCGGCCGTCTCGATGACGGAGCCATTGGAAGTAACGCTGGGGGATCTCCCAGCCCGGGATGTCTCCCTCCCTTTCCAGTCCCAGTAAGGCCCCTTCCAGGGTTCCGAGGCGGACGTTGTCGAGGCGGCGCCTCAGGAGCCGCCGGGCCGGATGCAGCAGATCGAGATGGGGAAGGCCGGCCAGGGGATCGGCGAGACGATTCATGACGAACCGGGCGGCCAGCAGATTGGCGTCGAAGGCCTTGCCGTTGAAGGAGACGAGGAACTGCCGGTCCGCCATCAGCTCCTTCAGAAAGAGGAGGACCGCCCGTTCCTCCGCGAAGTCCCGCAGGAAGAGCTGTTTGACGACGAACCTCTCCCCCTCGAACCACCCCAGGCCGATGAGAAAGGCCACGGTGCCCGTGCCCCCCGCCAGTCCCGTTGTTTCCGTGTCCAGAAAGACGCCCCGGGTGGGATCGAGACCGGCCAGCAAGGCGTCGTTGGCCAGGATGGCGGCGCCGTCCATGTCCAGAGAGGGCAGATCGCCGAGGCGCTGCCCGCCGTGACAATGGCCCATACCCCAGGTGCTGGCGGCGCAGAAGAAGCGCCCGCCCGCCGTGGTTATCTCCGTTCCGGAGACAAGCTCCTCCAGGGGATGCCCCGGGTCTTGGCGACAGGGGGGGGATACGTCCGTGCCGCCGCCGGGCCGCCGGGCCAGGATGGCGTCGATACGCTCCCGCAGGGCGCCGATTTTTAAACATGAAGCTTCGCTTTCCCCTGATGACCGGTGCGCCTCCCCCGCCGGCGGCCCTTCACCGGGGGTCAAGAAGGCTTTGCGGGGCGGAATTGCCGCCTCTTTCGTCAGCCGCTGCAATCTGTCTATTACCGTCATTTGCCGGAGACCTTTCCATTGCCGGTCCGGGCGGATGGACCCATATAAACCGCTTCAACCCCGAAAGAGTTCTCTTTTGACCGCCATTCCCAGTTCCTCCAGGATGTAGGGCTTCTTGAGAAAGGCGCCGGCGCCCAGCCGCTGGACGGTCAGAACATCGTCGTTAAGGCTGTAACCGCTGGCGATGACGGCCTTTTGGTCCGGACGGATCCGGATTATGCGCTCGTATGTTTCGCGGCCGTCGATGCCGGGACTCATGACCATGTCGAGGAGCACCAGATCCGCCGCCTCGTTTTCCAGGTAGGCGACCGCCTCTTCCCCTCCGGCCACGGCCACGGCTTCGTAGCCCAGGGAGGAGAGCATGTTGCATGCGATGAGGCGCTGCTCTTCCTGGTCATCCACGACCAGTATCCTTTCCCCCCGGCCCCGGTAGTCGCTTAGGGCCGCAAGTGGCTCCCGGTCGGCAATGGATTCCCTGACTACCGGGAAATATAGGGAGAATTGTGTTCCTTTCCCACCGGTTCGCAGATCGATGTAGCCGTTGTGGTCCTGCATGATATTCCATACCACGGTCAATCCCAGCCCCGTGCCGCTCTTCCCCATCTTTTTTTTCGTATAGAAGGGTTCGAAAATCCGCTCCCGGTCCTCCTCGGAAATGCCCGGACCGTTGTCCGATACCGTCAGAATCGCATATTCGCCCAAGGCGATATCCTCGTATCCGTTCCGTGGCCGATCCACATGGACTGTTTCGGTCTTTATGCCGATAATACCATCCTCTCCGCCCCGGACGGCGTCGAGGGCATTGACGAAGAGATTCGCCAGAGCCTTCTCCACGTGAATCCGGGAGGCCCGGATGTTACGCGGCCGTTCGTCGAGGTTGACCTGGACGGAAATGCCCTCCGTGTCCTTCATGATCTCGAGATATTCGGGGCCGGCAAGGAACTGCTCGATGAGGTCATTCAACCGCACCGTATCCTGGATAACCGCGACGCCCCGGGAGACGGTCAGCAGATCCTGGACCACGGCCGCGGCCCGGAGCCCGGAGGCGCGGATGGTTTCAATGATCCGTCGCTGCTTTTGCGGGAGATCCGGCGACATGAGGAGAAGGTCGGGATAGCTGACGATTCCGGAGAGGATGTTGTTGAGGTCGTGGGCGACGCTGCCCGCAAGAAGCCCCAGTGCCTCGAGTTTTCCGGCCCTGGCCAGCTTTTTCTCACTTTCCGCCAGCTTGCGGTTAAGCTCCGCCAGCCGGGCCTCGTTTTTCAACCGCTCTTCCAGATTGGCTACCCGCTGATCAGCTTCCATTTTCATCAGGGCCTGTACGGCCAGCACGGAAAAACGGCGGGCCAGGTTCACGTGGAGGAGGGAAAAGTGACCCCGCGCCGGATGGGTGCAGATAAAAAGCGCCGGCCTGGTTTCCGTTCCCACGGAAAAGACAAGGGCCGAACGATTCTGTTTCCGCAGTTCATCTCCCTGCCGGCGCCATTCTTCCACCGCCTCCGTATCGAAGACGGCGATGGGTTTCCCCTTCATGGCCCGTTTAAAGGCGGTGCCCGGATTCCAGAGGGTATTTTTGAAACGGACGTCGGAGGCGGCGATCGGCACCAGGAGACCGTCACTGCCCGCCGCCAGGACGAATGCGGCACGGAAATCCAGTGGCTCACGCAAGACATCGAAAAGCTTGGGAAAAATATCGGTTGCCGATCCGGAAGCGACCAGGACGTGCAGACCCGCCAGGAGCGCCTCCGCCATCCGGCGTTGTTGAGCCTCCAGCTTTCGAGCTTCTTCGAGGTCGAGGAGGGCTTCCCGCAATGCCTCCGTGGCGCCCATGGCTTATTCCCTTCGCGCCGGTCCGAAGACAAGGACGGCCACCATAAGGTTGCCGTGACGGTTTTCACCGCCGATGAAGCAGCCCTGTTCACCCAGGGTAAAGGCGCACAGAAACGGCGTGTCCTGCAAAATCGCCTTCAGACTTGCCCGTGGTTCCTCTATTCGATCCTTGATGGCCAAAAGGCAACCGGTGCAGAACAGGACCAATGCTCCCCGGGCGTCGGCGGCGTCGAAGGGGGCGGCATCCAGGGCCGCCGCCGCCGCCCGCCCCGTCCTACTCACGAGATTTCCGGGATTGCCGCGCATCAGGAATATTTCGTCACCCGTCCGGACGTCGGTAAACAGAAGGAGGGAGCCGTCCGGCAGGGCCTCCACGGGATAGGACAATCGATGATACGGAACCCCGCGGACGTGTCCCACGGGGTTTCCCAGGGGTGTGAAAGTGGCGGTGGGAACCAGGCTCCCCCCCGCGGGGAGAATATCCGTAAGGAGACCGCCCGTCCAATCATTATATACCAGGGCGGCCGGCCTCCCGTCGATTTCGTGGAGGATCCGGCCCGAGGTCCGGGTCGCCCGCCCCTTATGCTCCGTGGGTTCATAACCGCTGTGGAAGGAAAATCCGATATCGCCGGAGGGGAAAAGCACGGCAATGGAAACCGCGCCTTCGGACACCCTGCCGTCGGCGAACTGCCTCCATTGTCCGCTCATGTCGTTGTCCGCCGCCGTGCCGCCGATGATCGGGACGCCGCTGCCCACATGTTCCTCGATCGCCTGGATGAGGAGTTCCTCCTTTCCGGGGGCGCTGCTGACGAGAATGGCCGCGGGAGCTTCTCCCGGATGGCCGGCGCGGGCCAGGGCCTCTTGCAGGGCGTTGCGGGCCGCCTTTTGCGGGTCAGCGCCGATATCGGCCATGCCGGCGCCGTAATCGCCCTCGGAATCCGCTATCCCCAAAAGACCTAGGCCAAAGCCGTCCCGGCTGTGAAAACCTTCTCCCGTCATGACGCCCAGACAGGACGTACCACCCTGGATGGGGACATCCGGCGCCAGATCGGTGAGGCGGCTAAGCAGGGCGGCGTGGTCGTAAAGACAGGAACAGTGCACCAGTAAAAGACGGGGCTTGTCCGCCAGCTTTTCCATGAGGATGCGAAATGCCTCCTCGGCGGCGGCGGCGGAATCGGGATTGATTGACCAGGAAACGGCAATTTTCATGATGAACCTCCTGCTGTGTGGCGTCGCTTCGTATTCGGTATAGCGACCATGCCCGCGGTCGGGATCGCCGCGCCGGAGAACTTACCTGTGATTGAAGCCTGAGTTGAATTTAAGGCAATTGCCGGGGAGTGTCAAGTTTTTAAGCATTCCGGGGCGGAATCCCGATCGTCCCGTCTCGTCTCAGCGCAGACGCAGACTGACCCTGGTGAGATCGTCGGGCGATTTTTCTGCGCTCATGCCGAGTTTTTCGCACAGCCGGACCATTTTCCGGTTTTGTGGTTCGATATAGCCGTAAAATTCCTCCAAACCTTTTTCGTCGGCGATGCCGATGAGGATGTCGATCATCTTGTGCGCCAGTCCCTGACCCTGAAAGTCGTCATGGACCAGGATGGAGAATTCGCATTTCCGGAAATCGGCCTCGATGTTGAACCCCCCCATGCCGATGAGGCGCCGGCCCCCGTTTTCCCTAATTTCCGCCACCAGCATCATCTCCCGATCATAATCGATATTGCAGAAGCGGACGTGCATCTCGTGGGTGATGGTCTTGATGGTCTGGTAGAAACGCTCCCGGAGGGTGGCCTCCGACAGGGTGGTGAACATGTCGTGGGCCAGCGGTTCGTCTTCCGGGCGGATGGGGCGCAGCACGATTTCCCGGCCGTCCCGCAACTGCCCGCGGCTGATGTAGCGGGTGGGATAGGGGGTGATCAGGAGGTGGGGATAAGGGGTGGTCGGATCGACCTTGTCCCGGTCCAGGATGATGCGCACATCCAGGGCCAGGGCCTGACCGTTGCTAACCGCGACGGGGTTCATGTCCATAGCGAGGATCTCGGGGAAATCCGCCACCAGATTGGAAAAACCGACGATCATCCCTTCCAGTTGCGCCAGATCCGCCGGGGCCTTTCCCCGGTATCCCCGGAGCATGGCGAAGGCCTTCGTCTCCTCCATGAGCCGCCGGGCCAGGGCCTGATTAAGAGGGGGCAGGGCGATGGAGTAATCGCGGAATATCTCCACCCCCACGCCCCCCATGCCGAAGAGGATCACGGCGCCGTAATCTTTGTCCTTCTTCGCCCCGAGAATCAGTTCATAATCGATGACCTCGATCATCTTCTGGACGGCGACGCCCCGGATCTCCGCGTCCGGCCGGATGCGCGCCACCCGTTCCCGGAGGCGGGCGAAGGCGATACGCGCCGCTTCGTCGGAATCGATGCCCGTGACGACGCCGCCCACATCCTGGCGAAAGATGATGTCGGGGGAGGCGATCTTCAATACCACGGGATAACCGATGTCCCGGGCGGCAGCCACGGCCTCCTCGGCGGACCGGGCGATCTGGGTTTTGACGAAGGGGATGCCGTAGTTGGCCAGGAACTTCTTTGCCTCCTCCTCGGCCAGGACGTTTCTTCCCTCCCGGAGAACCCGCCGGACGAGAGATTTCAGGTGGTTTTTCGGCGGCGCTTCGTTTACGGACAGCTCCGCGGGGGTTTCGTGGAGGAGCCGGAGATTTTGCTCGTAGTTGTACATATAAACATAGGTGCGGGCCGCCTCTTCAGGCGTTTCGTAAGTCGGGATGCCGCTTTTCAGGAGCAGTTCCCGGCCGCCGCTTTCCCTGTCCCTTTCCAGCCAAGTTGCCAGGACGGGTTTGGAGGCGTCGCGGCCGGCGGCGGCGACCACCGCGGCCAGTTCCTCGTCCCCGGCGGCGCCCTGGGGGCCGAAGATTACCAGGATGCCGTCCACATTGCCGTCCTGGAGCAGCAGGCGGAGGGCTGCTTCGTAATCGCCGACGGAGGCCGACCGCGTCAGGTCCAGGGGATTGACCGCCTGGGCATGGGGGGGAAGGAACTGTGCCAATCCCGACTGTGTGGCGGGAGTGAAGGCGGCCAATGCGCCGCCGGACTTCGTGAGACGATGCGCCGCCATGAGACCGGCCCCCCCGGCGTTGCCGACCACGGCTAATCGAGCCCCCCGGGGCAGCTTCCGGGAGTACAGGACGCTGGCGGTGTTGTAGATGTCCTGGGTCTCTTTCACCCGGACCACGCCCACCCGGCGCAGGACGGCATCGAAGATGTCCTCGGGACCGGCGAGGATGTCGGTATGGGAGAACTTCTCCCGGGCGTCCCCTTCCGGCCGCGCCGGCCGGAGGAGAACGATGGGTTTGTTCCTGGCGAAACCCCGGGCGGCGCCGAGAAATTTCCGGAGATGGCCGAGATCGTCTTCCATGTAAATCATTATGCTCCGGGTGTGGGGGTCCGTTCCCAGATAGTCGATCAGATCTCCGAAATCGATGTCGATCGCCGAGCCCAGGGAGGCGAGCATGCTGAAACTGATATGGGCGCTGACGCCCCAGTCGAACAGGATCTTTCCGAAGGCGTTGCTCTGGGTGATAAAGGCGATCTGTCCCGCCTCCGGGAATCCGGGGAGGCGGGATGCGCAGAGTCCGGCGTGGGGGCGGATGATTCCGAGGCAGTTGGGGCCGAGGATCCGCAGGGGGTATTTCTTCTTGATCCGGAGTATCTCCTGCTCCAGGTGCCGGCCCTCCTCTCCCGCTTCCCGGAACCCCGCGGAGATGATGATCATGCCGTCCACGCCGGCCCGGCCGCAGGCCTCGACGATCTCCGGGACCGTCGGGGCGGGCGTAGCCACGATGGCCAGATCGACGTGCTCCGGGACGGCGCCGATGTGGGGGTAGCAGGGCTCACCATCGATGCAGGCATGGCGGGGATTGACGGAATAGATCTTCCGTTCCCTGCAGGTCCGGAGATTGTCCCGGAGCTGCCGGCCCGGGGTGCCCGCCCGGTTGCCGGCCCCGATCAGGGCGATGGTCGTGGGGTCGAACATGCGCTTCAGGTTGTCCATAGTCCTATCCTCGTCGAATATTCACCTCATACCCCAGGGAGGAGAATAATTCAAGATCGTGGAGCCGTGGGTGTTTCATTCGTTGCAAAACCGGTCAGTTCTGTTTGCTCCGGGCAGGTGGAAGGAACGTGCTTGACATTGAGTAACGATTGTGTACACAATAGATGCACAATTGGAGGACGGGACGTGAAATTTATAAGTGTACGTGAGCTGCGGGGGAAATCGGCGGATATCTGGAAGGCCCTGCCGGATGAGCGGGAGATGGTTATCACCAACAACGGACGGCCGGTGGCCATCCTTGCGGCGGTAAGTGAATCGAATCTCGAGGAGTCTCTGGCGGCTTTTCGGCAAGCACGGGCCATCGCCGCGGTGGCAAACCTTCAAAGACGTTCCGTACAACAGGGCGCCGACAAGATTACCATGGATGATATAGATGCCGAAATCGGGGCGGTGCGACTAAATCGACAACGATGAAGATAGTCCTCGACACCAATGTGCTCGTTGCCGGGCTGCTGTCTCCGTACGGACCCTGCGGCGAGATCGTGCGCATGGTTTCCTCCGGCGAGCTGTCGCTTTGCATTGACGCCCGCATTCTGTCCGAATATCGGGAAGTTTTGCATCAAGCCAAATTTCGTTTCGAGAAAAGCAAGCTTATCGCAATTCTTGATTACATCGAGTACCGTGGTGAAATGGTGGCTTCTTCCCCTCTTTCCGAGCATCTTCCGGTTCAGGATGACGAAACCTTTCTCGAAGTTGCCGTTTCCAGCGGCAGGGAGTGTCTGGTTACGGGCAACCATGCCCATTACCCCGTCGAATCGTCTCGGGGGATTGATGTCCTTTCACCAAGCGACTTTCTTGAGCACTACAGAAAAGGCGTAAAAGAAGCGGATCACCGTAACGAATAATATCTGGATGCGACCGCCGCGCGGGTTGTTTGATGTCGCCTATCGCCGCAATGGGTCCACTTTATGACTGCCGCAATGAGGCCGACCCACGGTGATTTCCTAACGGATTAAAAGCTTTAGAATCATGTGATAAACTTTTTATAACGGCGATCAACAACATTATAATCGCTCATGAGGATGGAGAAATGGAATCAATAATCTGCAAACACTGGCATCATTGTCCGGCCGAAGAGGTCACGACGCTCCTGACCACCGATCCTTCCCGGGGGCTTTCCCTGTTCGAGGCCAAACACCGCCTCGGCCATTTCGGCCCCAATATGGTCACCGCCAAAAAGCAAAAAGGGCCCCTCATCCGCCTCCTGCTCCAATTTCACCAACCCCTGGTCTATATCTTGCTTGCCGCCGCCGTCATAACGCTGCTTTTGCGGGAGTGGGTGGATTCCTCCGTTATTTTCGGCGTCGTGATCGTCAATGCCGTTATCGGGTTCATTCAGGAATCCAAGGCGGAAAAGGCCATCGAATCCCTCAAGCAGATGATGGCGACACAGGCAACGGTCTTGCGGGACGGCAAATGGATGCAGATTGACTCGATCGATCTGGTTCCGGGGGATATCGTGCGCATCCAGTCCGGCGACAAGGTCCCCGCCGATCTCCGGCTCCTCTCCGGCCGGGATTTACAGGTGGACGAGTCCGCCTTGACCGGCGAATCCGTCCCCGTCATCAAAAAAGAAGGCGCCCTGAGTCCCGATACGATCCTTGCCGACCGGCATAACATGGCCTATGCGGGTACGCTGGTTACCTATGGCCAGGCCCAGGCGGTCATCGTCGCCACGGGCAACAAGACGGAGACCGGGCGGATTTCCGACATGATCGACGCGGCGGCGGATCTTTCCACTCCCCTGACGTTAAAGATTGCCTCCTTCAGCAAGGTCCTGTTGGTTGCCATCCTGATCCTCGCGGCGCTGACCTTTGCCGTGGGGATGTGGCGGGGCGAAGGCGCCGTCGCCATGTTTATGGCCGCCGTGGCCCTTGCCGTCGGCGCCATTCCGGAAGGGCTGCCCGCAGCCGTAACGATTACCCTCGCCATCGGCGTCAGCCGCATGGCCAAACGCAAGGCCATCATCCGTAAACTCCCGGCGGTGGAAACCCTGGGCAGCACCACCGTCATCTGTTCGGACAAAACGGGCACTCTTACGGAAAATCAGATGACCGTTCGCCGCATTTATGGGGGCAACGAATATTTCGATGTGCAGGGAAACGGTTACGCCCCGGAAGGGGAGATATTGTCGGGAGGTGCGGCGCTGAGGGAGAAAATGCCCGTTCCCTTGTCCGAGACGTTACTGGCGGGGCTGCTATGCAATGATTCCCGCCTGATGGAGGCGGACAATATCTGGCGCGTCGAGGGGGATCCCACGGAAGGCGCCCTCATCGCGGTGGCCGCCAAAGCCGGGTTTTCACATCCACGGATGGTGGAAGAAATGCCCCGCCTGGATGTCATTCCTTTTGAATCGGAACGGCAGTTCATGGCCACCCTCCACAAGACCGGGTCGGGTAATGTCGTCTATTTGAAAGGCGCCATAGAAAAGATTCTGGCCGCCTGCGGGGAAAGCATGACGGCGGATGGAACGCTCGCCGCGCTGAACAGGGAAGAAGTCTTCGCAAGAGCGGATGAACTGGCCGCGGACGGCTTGCGGGTCCTGGCCCTGGCATGCCGGAAAACCGACAAAGATAAGCTGGACGTAGGCGATTGCCTGTCCGGTCTTACCTTTCTGGGTTTGCAGGGTATGATCGATCCTCCCCGCCGGGAGGCCATCGCCGCCGTTGAAGTCTGCCGCCAAGCGGGCATTACCGTGAAGATGATTACGGGCGATCATGCCGTCACCGCCAAGGAAATCGCGCGCCAGCTCGGCATCGGCCGCGAGCGGGCCGGCGGGAATGAAAAGCCCGCAACCCTCACGGGCAGGCAACTGGAAAGCATGTCGGATGAAGAAATAATCGCGAATGCCGAGAGTACGGCGGTCTTCGCCCGGGTCGCGCCGGAACAGAAACTGCGCCTGGTGGAAGCGCTCCAGGCCCGCAACCATATCGTCGCCATGACGGGCGACGGGGTCAACGACGCGCCGGCCCTGAAGCAGGCCAATATCGGCATCGCCATGGGCATCACGGGCACGGATGTCTCCAAGGAGGCCGCCGACATGGTCCTCACGGACGATAACTTCGCCAGCATAACCGCCGCCGTGGACGAAGGCCGGCGGATTTTCGACAATCTGGTCAAATTCATCACCTGGACCCTGCCGACGAACGGCGGTGAAGGGCTGGTCATCCTGGCCGCCATCATGAGCGGTGTGACCCTGCCCATATTGCCGGTGCAGATCCTCTGGATCAACATGACCACGGCGGTCCTCCTGGGACTGATGCTGGCCTTCGAGCCCGGCGAAAAAGATCTGATGAACTATCCGCCCCGGAAGCCCGACAGCCCGATTTTATCGGGCATTCTCATCGGGCGCATCGGAATGGTTTCCCTCCTCATGCTCGCGGCGATCTTTACCGTCTTCAACTGGCAGAAATCCCTGGGCTATCCCCTGGAAGTCGCCCGGACGGTGGCGGTGAATCTGTTTGTCATGATTGAACTCGCCTATCTGTTCAACTGTCGGTCCCTGACCCGATCCATGTTTAAGGTCGGGGTTTTTACCAATCCCTGGGTACTTGCCGGCAGCGGCCTGATGATCGTTTTGCAGCTTTTGTACACTTACGCACCCGTGATGAATAAAATTTTCCATAGCGCCCCCATCGGCGCCGACGACTGGCTTTTAATCGCTGTGATTGCCGTGGCCGTTTACGGCCTTGTGGGCCTGGAAAAGTGGGTCCGCTTGCACATCTTGAAAAAGGCGCGCTGAGGCAAAGGGCGGCCCCCCACCCGAGACCATACAGAAGTGTTAAAGAACCGCCATACCCGCTAAGGGATCGGCGAAAAATGAAAATATCCGCTCACGACGGTTATCCAGGGTCCGAACGGCATAGACAGCCGGGACGACACGGCCGAACCCCATGATCAGAGGGATGCAGGCACCGCCGTGGTAACCACGGCGGTGCCTGCCTTCTTTTGGTCGATACCCTCCGGGACCTCTTTCCCGATCTCTGGGCTGATGCCCCTCTGGAGCGCTTCATTGTCCACGAAGGCGCGGCGACGGCGGGGCTCTTCAGCGGCCGCTGGTTTGGCTATGAAAACAGATCATTCCGAATCTGCTGTACAACAGGCCATGGATAAACAGGAGACTAAAATCGCCGCGTTTTCCTTCACCACGGAGACGCCTCAGTATGTGCTCATTGTGGACGAGATCAACCGGGGCAATATCAGCAAGATTCTCGGCGAACTGATTACCCTGTTGGAGCCTGATAAGCGACTCGGCATGCCAAACGGAATCAAGCTGCCGCTTTCCTATTCACCGGAGCACTGGTTCGCCGTACCGTCCAATCTGCGCATTATCGGCACCATGAACACCGCCGACCGTTCTATCGCTCTTCTGGACGTGGCCCTGCGCCGTCGCTTTACGTTTGAAGAATTGATGCCCGATAAAGAAATCATCAAGAAAATCATAGGCGAAAAAGGAGCGCCAGGAGACGTGATTGATCTGACGATAAAAGTGTTTGATAATATCAACGAACGTCTCCGCTATCTCTACGATCGTGATCATCAGATCGGCCATGCCTACTTTCTCGATGTGAAGAGCCTCAATGACCTGCGCCGCGTCTTTTTGGATCAGATCATTCTTTCCTTTCCAGTAATAAATCTGCCCACCCCGTCATTTTGAGCTCCATGCGGGCGGCCCGTCAATTACGTATTGATTTTTAGCGGCAGACAGGCTAATCAAAACTTCGTGTCCATGGCAGGAGGGAAATCGGATCGATCTGATGGAGAACGGCGGTCATGGAAAAATTTGACGTCATCGTGGTAGGGGCGGGGCTGGCCGGACTGGCTGCCGCCTATACCCTGGCCGGCCAAGGCGTGGAGTGCCTCGTCCTGGAGCGGGGGGACTATCCGGGGGCGAAAAACGTCACCGGCGGCCGCATCTATGTAAATCCCGTCCGGGACCTCTTTCCCGATCTATGGGCTGATGCCCCTCTGGAGCGCTTCATCGTCCACGAAGGGGCCACCCTCATGGCGCAGGAGCGGTCCGTGTCCTTCGACTACTCCGGCGATGAACTGCGGGCGGCGCCCCACCAGAGCTACAGCGTCCTCCGGGCACGGTTCGACCGCTGGCTGGCCGAGCGGGTCGAGGAAAAGGGGGCCATGCTCCTCACCAAGACCCTGGTGACGGACGTCGTTAAGGAAGGCGGCCGGGTGGCCGGCGTCGTGGCGGGGGGCGACGAGCTGCGCGCCGACGTCGTGATTGCGTGCGACGGTGTCCTTTCTCTCCTGGCGGAGAAGGCGGGGCTCCATCCTCCCGAATCTCCTCAGGAATATGCCGTGGGCGTCAAAGAAGTAATCGCCCTGCCGGCGGAGAAAATCGAGGACCGCTTTCAGCTTACGGGCAATGAAGGGGCGGCCCGTCTCTTTGTCGGGGCGGCGACGGCGGGACTCTTCGGCGGCGGTTTCCTCTATACCAACCGGGAGAGCATCAGCCTCGGCCTGGTCGTCGGGATCGCCGCGCTCATGGAGAAGGTCGGCCACCGGGAACTGCCCGCCCTCATGGAGCAGTTCAAACGGCGTCCGGAAATCGCCCCCCTGATCCGGGACGGCGCCACGGTGGAATACGCCGCCCACGTGATTCCCGAGGGGGGCTTCAAGGCCCTGCACCCCCTCCACGGGAACGGCATCCTCGTGGCCGGCGACGCCGCCGGTTTCGCCCTCAATCTGGGCTTTACCGTCCGGGGGATGGAATACGCCCTCGCTTCCGGCTATTACGCCGCCCAGGCGATCCTCAAAGCCCGGGAGGCGGGGGACTACAGTGCCGAGACCCTGGCGGAATACGGCCGCCTCCTGCAGGAAAGCTTCGTCCTCAAGGACTTCCAGAATTTCCAGGCTGCCCCGGCCTTCGTGAAGAACCCGAAACTCTTCGATTATTATCCGGAATTCAAGGGGAGGCTGCTTCGGGATGTCTATGCCGTCCCGGCGGGTCCCAAGGACCGCCTCTACCCCACGATCCGCAAGTATCTGCATCTTAAGGAGATCTGGTCCATGTTCAAGGACTTCCGGGAGGTGACGAAGTTATGACGACGGACGCCCTGGATCTGAAGGCCAAACTGGGGCTCGACGTCTTCAAGCCCGGCGGCACGCCCCATATCCGCATCCGGGAGGGCCGGGAGCGGGACCCGCGCCTGCGGAAGATGACGGCGATCTGCCCCGCCGGCCTGTACGGCGAGGGCGAGGGGGGAGCGGTTACCCTCACCGTGGACGGCTGCCTGGAATGCGGGACCTGCCGCCTGGTCTGCGGGACCGAGATCCTGGAATGGGACTACCCGGAGGGCGGCACGGGGGTCCAGTTCCGCTGCGGATAGTGGGGTCAGGTCTTGTTTCTTAGCGTTCCAGCCTGCGAGCGTTCGGGCCTGTATGGGAAAGGAACTTGCCAAGGGGCGGCGCTGAAGTTAGTTGGGAGCATTTTTCGTTGCCCGTCGGCGCGGGCGGGCGGGTCCGGCGATGGAAAGAACAAACGTACAAAGGTAATCACGGGCCGCTTGCGGTCTTGAAAAATATGAACGAGGAGGGGAATTATGGAATTCAAGCTGACGGAGGAACAGGAACTCATCCGCAAGAACATGCGGGAATTTGCCGACAAATACGTGGAACCCATCGCCGCGGAGATCGATGAAAACAGCCGTCATCCGGCTGAGGTATTCAAACTCCTGGCTGAAGGGGACTGGATGGGGATTCCCATCCCCGTGGAATACGGCGGGGCCGGCGCCGATTATCTGACCCATATCCTCGCCGTGGAGGAACTTTCCCGCTCCTGCGCCTCCACGGGATTCACTGTTTCCATCCATGTGGGGATCGCCTGTATGCTCGTCCTCCTCAACGGAACGGAAGAGCAGAAAAAACAATATCTTACCCCCATGGCAAAAGGGGAGAAACTCGGGGCCTTCGTCCTTACCGAGCCGGGGGCCGGCACGGACGTCATGGCCGCCACGACGACGGCAGTCCTCGACGGCGACGCCTATGTGATCAACGGCACCAAGACCTTTACCTCCAACGGCCCCACTGGCGACTTCTACATGGTGTTTGCCTGGACGGACAAAGCGGCGGGCCGGAAGGGCATGAGCTGTTTCATCGTTCCCCGGGGCGCCCCCGGGATGGCAGCGGGTGAGCATTTCCGGAAGATGGGGCTTCGCTCCTCGCAGACTTCGGAGATGGTCTTCAAAGACTGCCGCGTTCCCAAGGCCAACCTCCTGGGCAAGGAGGGAGCAGGGCTGATCATGGCCATGGCCGGTTTCGATCACGGCCGGGTCGGTATCGCCGCGCAGTCCGTGGGCATCCTCCAGGCCGCCCTGGACGAGTCGATCCGCTATTCCAAGGAGCGGGTCCAGTTCGGCAACCCCATTTCCCGCAACCAGGCCATCTCCTGGATGATTGCGAACATGGCCACTGACCTCCAGGCCGCCCGTTTCCTCACCTACCATGCCGCCTGGTTGAAGGATCAAAAGCAGGGCTTCAGCAAGGAGGCTGCCATGGCGAAGCTCTTTGGTTCGGAAGCGGCAATGCGCCACACCATCAAGGCCGTCCAGATCCACGGCGGTTACGGTTACTGCAAGGGGGCCAAGGTGGAGCGGCTGTTCCGTGATGCCAAAATCACGGAGATTTACGAAGGGACCTCGGAGGCCCAGCGCATGGTCATCTCCGGCAACGTCCTGCGGTAGAGCACCGCCGCCCTCTGAAAATAATAAAGGCATAAAAATGGGGATGGTTCTCATTTTTCCAAAATCAGGATCGCCCTTAGTTGTACCAATAAAATTTTTCAACGCATATCCCTGTTATTATAGGGTATTATTTGAACGCGCCGGTTGTGGGATGAAAGTTGAAAGCACTTTTGTAAAGGATTGAGCTATGCCCAATGTAGTTGCCTGTTTCAAATGGGTTGTCGATGAAGCGTACATCCGGAAAGGCGCCGCCGGGGCGCTGGATTTTTCCGCCGTCGATTACAAGATCAGCGAGTACGACCGCAACGCCCTCGAAGAGGCCGCCCGCTGCCGGGGCGAGGGCGGTAAGGTCACCGCCCTTACCGCCGGCGGTCCCGAAGCCGCCAAAGGGTTGAAGGACGCACTTTCCCGGGGCGCCGACACCGCCGTCTTCGCCGGCGATCCCGCCTTTGCCGACCTGGATTCCTCCCAGACGGCGGCGGTCCTGGCCGAGATCATCCGCACCCTCATTCCCTATGATCTGATCATCTGCGGTGAGGGTTCCGGCGACAAGTACGCCCAGCAGGTCGGCCCCCGCCTGGCGGAGAACCTGGGCATCCCGTGTATCTCCTATATCCAGAAGCTCACCGTGGCCGCCGAAGGCGGGCGGATCACGGCGGAGCGGCGGGTCGAGGAGGGCGTCGAGGTGGTCGAGGCCTCCTTTCCCGTCCTGGTGACGGTCCTGCCGGAGATCAACATTCCCCGGATTCCCGGGGTCAAGGATACCCTCATGGCGGGAAAAAAGCCCGTCCGCACGGTAAAAAAAGAGGAGCTGCCCCCCCTGGGAGAGGCGAAACTCAAGACCCTCGCCATGACGGCGGCGCGCCTGGAGAGGAACTGCGAGCTTTACGGGACGGCGCCGGAGGATATTGCCCGGTTTGTGGCGGCGCTCCAACAGAAGGGCGTGATCGGATAAAGAGGTGAACATGGCCGGCATATGGATTTTTGCGGAAAAAAAGGAACTCGTATTGGAATTGCTGACCCTGGGCGGACAACTGGCCGCGGCGGGCGGCGGAAAACTGACAGCCGTCGTCCCGGCGGCGGAGGGTGATCCGGCCGATTATATCGCGGCGGGCGCCGATGAGGTCGTGCTTTTGAGCCCCCTGCCCGAAGACATGTCCCTGGCGGCCTGGCTCCCCGTGCTGGCCGGGGAGATAAAGGCTGCGGATCCCGAGGCGGTGCTTCTGGCCGCCACCTCCCGGGGAAAGGAAATCGCGGCCCGCCTGGCAGCCCGCCTGGAAACCGGACTGGCGAGCAACTGCCTGTCGCTGGCTCCCGGCACCGACGGCGACGCCCTGGTCATGGAACGCCTCGCCTATGGCGGTGCGGCCCTCCAGCGGGTGGCCATCACGGGACGGCCCGTCCTGGCGACTATTCCCCCCCGTACTTTTCCGCCGTCCGCGGCGGTTCCCGGCCGGGAAGGATCGGTGCGCACGCTCCCGCCGCCCCCGGCGGACGCCGTCCGGATCGTTGCCCGGAAGGAAAAGGAACGGAGCGCCCAGGACATCGCCGCCGCCAAGACGGTGGTCTGCGTTGGCCGGGGGCTGGAGAAGCGGGATGACCTGCAGCTGGCCCGGCAGTTGGCCGACGCCCTTGGGGGCGAGATCGGCTGCACCCGTCCCATCTCCGAGGAGTTGCACTGGCTGCCCGACAACCTCTGCATCGGCCTGTCAGGCGTCCAGGTGAAACCCGACCTATATATCGGTCTGGGCGTTTCCGGACAGATCCAGCACCTGACGGGCCTGCGGGGCGCCCGGCTGATCTGCGCCGTGAACCGGGACCCCAACGCCCCGATCTTTCCGGCGGCGGATCTGGGCATCGTCGGCGATCTTTATGACGTGACGCCCAAAATCATCGCGGAAATAAAGAAGATTCGAGGCTAAGAGAAAAAATTGTCCTTCCCATTGCGGGAGATGTTCAAGAGAAGAAGTCTTGTTCCTCCCCCTTCAAGGGGGAGGTGAAGAGGGGGATGGGTCATCGGCTTGTGATGACGGGGGCTTAACCCCATCCCCACCCCGGCCCTCCCCTTGAAGGGAAGGGGGTTTTCTTGCTTTCTATTCCCAATAGATTATCGCCAAGCCGCGGCGGGGTGAAGCTGGCCGGCTCGGATGAAAAAACAGTAAAACAGCTTATAATAGGACCTTTGAGGACAATATGGCCCGGGCTGGAAAAACCGGCCCCGGAAAACGCGCGGGGGCAGGCTTCCGGGACCGGTTTTTATCTTCGGATGAGTCGTTATTTGTTGGCCGCCAGATAGCCTTTGGCCAGGGCGGTATTGACGTGAAGCACGCCCTTGTTCAGGGTCCGGAAGGGGTAGTCTTCGGTGATGACCGGCAGGGCGTCGGCCTGTTCCTGGGTCTTGATCACCGAGCCGGCGGGGACGTAGCGGCCGTCGGCGATGGTGACCCCCATGAGGAGGCAGCCCGGTTCGACGACGCAGCCCCGGCCGACGAAGGATTTGAAGACCAGGGTCTGCATGCCGACGAAGGTCTCGTCGAGGACCACGGCGGGACCGTGGATCTGCACCTGGTGGGCCAGGGACACCCGGCTGCCCACGTAAACGGCGTATTTTTTGCCGTTGATCTCGTTGAGGTTTTTCTCGATGGGCTCGCCGTTCATCTCCGTTTCCAGGGCATGGATGATGACCCCGTCCTGGACGTTGGCGTTATCGTCCACGTACAGTGGCTGGCCCTCGTCGCCGCGGATCGAGGCGAAGGGGGAGACCATGATGTTCTTTCCCAGGGTGACATTGCCGATCACCGCCGCCAGGGGATGGACGTAGGTCGAGGGGTCGATCACCGGCGCTACGGCCTTGGCGCTGAAATCCGTAATCACGTTTTTTTCAATCATATTCGTAAAACCTCCCAGGTTTAAAGTCGAAAATCCGTATATCCGTTTTGAATATCAAGCAACCCGCTTTTGCCGTTCCCGCTGCTGGAGCTCCTCCCAGACCGCCGCGGCCCGCTCGCGGGTTTCTGTGATCGTACCCCGGTTGTCGACGACGATGTCCGCCCGGGCGAGCTTGGCGTCGATGGACATCTGGGATGCCAGACGGGCCTGCGCCTCCGGGCGGGTGTAGCCGTTCCGGATCATGAGGCGCCGGAGCTGCTCTTCCGGCGGGATGTAAACCAGCAGGACCAGGTCCATCATGCCCTCCGCCCTGACCTCGAAGAGGAGCGGCACATCGGCAAGGACCACGGCATGCGGCGCCGTTTCCTCGATTTCCCCCAGTTGCCGGCGCCACGCCGCGAAGACCGCGGGATGGACGATGGCGTTGAGGGCCTCCCTCCGGGCGGCGTCCCGGAAGACCAACTCGCCCAGGACCGTCCGGTTGATCGTTTCGTCGGCATTGAGGATCTCCCGGCCGAAGGCGGCTACCAGCTCCCGCCAGGCCGGCCGGCCCGGGGCTTCCACCTCGTGGGCCAGGACGTCGAAGTCGATGTGGACGGCTCCCAGCGCCACCAGCATCCGGGCCACCGTGGATTTACCGGAAGCGATTCCCCCTGTCAACCCCACATTCAGCATACATTATTTCATTTGTTGCGGAGATGGATGAGCCGGAGCCCCTCCAGGGTCAGCATGTCGTCCACCACGGTGATGGTCTTCGTCTCCGGCGCAACGATCTTTGCGAGACCACCGGTGGCGACCACCATGGGGTCGCCTTTGGCTTCCGCCTGCATGCGCTGGACGATGCCGTCCACCAGGCCCGCGTAACCGTACATGATCCCCGCCTGCATGCTGCTCACCGTGTCCTTGGCGATGATGGATTTGGGCTTGCTCAGCTCCACCCGGGGGAGCTTGGCCGCCCGCTCGAAGAGGGCCTCGCTGGAGATCATGATCCCCGGGGCGATGCAGCCGCCCAGGTATTCCCCCTTTGCCGAGACGTAGTCGAAGGTCGTCGCCGTGCCGAAATCCACGATGATCAGATCCCGCCGGTATTTCTCGAAGGCCGCCACGGCGTTGACGATCCGGTCCGCGCCCACCTCCTTGGGGTTGTCGTAGTAGATGGGCATTCCCGTCTTGACCCCGGGTCCGACGATGAGGGGCTTGAGATGGAAGTATTTCCGGCACAAGGGCTCCAGGATGTTGAGCATGGGAGGGACCACGCAGGAGATGATGATGTCGGAGATCCTCTTGGCGCCTATCTTGCTCGATTTGTAGAGGTTGTAGATCAGCATCCCGTATTCGTCCACCGTATGATCGACCACCGTCCTGATCCGCCAGTCATGGACGAGGGTATCCCCGTCGAAAAGGCCGAGCACCGTATTGGTATTTCCCACATCCACCACCAGCAGCATGATCTCACTCCTTCAACAGATGGACATCGCCGGCGATCACCCGCCGTACAATCCCCTCCGTGTCTTTCATTAACAGGGTCCCGTCGGTGTCGATCCCCGTGACCACTCCGGTTTGCGCGTCTTCCTTGAAGACCGTCCGGATCGGCCGGCCCACGATGTCGGCATGGCGCAGCCAGGCCTCCCGCACCCCCTGAAAACCCCGGTCGAGGAAGACCCTATACCATTTTTCCAGGCAGGAAAAAAGTGCGGATATTACCTTTAGGCGGTCGAAGGAAGCCCCGGCGGCGATCTTCAGGGAGGTAGCCGTATCTTGGAGGGAAGGTTCGAAATCTTCCCGGTTCATGTTGACATTGATGCCGATGCCCAGGATGACAAAATCGACGGCCGCCGCGGTGGATTTCATCTCCGTGAGGATCCCGCAGACCTTTTTCCCCGCGATGAGGATGTCGTTGGGCCATTTGATCTTCACCCCGTCGGGAATCCGGCCGGACAGGAGTTCCGCCACGGCCACCCCGGCCGTGAGGGTCAGTTGGGGGGCCGCGGCGGGTTCGATCCGGGGTCTCAGGACCACGGAGGCGTAGATATTGGCCCCTGGGGGCGAAATCCAGGACCGGTTCAGGCGCCCCCTCCCCCGGATCTGGGTGTCCGCCACGACGGCTGTCCCTTCCGGGGCGCCCTCCCCGGCCAGACGCCAGGCCTGGAGGTTGGTGGAGTCGATCTCCGGGAAATACCGGACCGGGAAGCCGAGATTCCTTCCCGTCATGACGGCCGCGAGCCGCTCTTCCGAGAGGGGCGTTGCTACCGGGGCGTGTATAATCGTTTCCATGCCTGTCGCCAAGTTGTTTCCCCGCCGCTCCGGCGGCCGGGCATCGTCTTCAATTTAGTAATGATCTGTTTTTTATTGGGCTATTAATAAAGATATGTCTGCGGCCTGAACGGAGTGGGTCAAGGCGCCGACGGAGATGAAATCCACGCCCGTCTCGGCGATGCGGCGCACGGTCTTCAGGGTCACGTTCCCCGATGCCTCCAGGGGCGCCCGGCCGGCGGTCATGGCCACCGCGGTTTGCATGTCCGCGACGCTCATGTTATCCAACATGACGGTATCGGCCCCCGCGGCCAGGGCTTCCGTCAATTCCGCGATACTCTTCACTTCGATTTCGATCTTCAGGGTGTGGGCGATATGGCGCCGGGCCATGGCGATGGCGGGGGCAATACCGCCGGCGGCGGCGATGTGGTTGTCCTTGATGAGTACCCCGTCGAAGAGGGCGTAGCGATGGTTGGTCCCGCCCCCTACCCGGACCGCGTACTTGTCCAGGATCCTTAGCCCCGGAGCCGTCTTGCGGGTGTCGAGGATCTTCGCGCCGGTCCCGGCCACGGTCCGGACAAAGGCCCGCGTTGCCGTGGCGATGCCGCACATGCGCTGGAAGAGGTTCAGAGCGGTCCGCTCCGCCATGAGGATCGATTTGAGGGATCCGGCGATCTCCGCCAGCTTCGTGCCCGGAACGACTTCTTCCCCGTCCGCGGTTAGGGCGGTGAAAGAGAGCCCGGGATCGACCGCCAGAAAAGTCTCCCGGAAGGTGTCCAGTCCGGCGAGGACCAGGCCGGCCTTGGCAACGGCCCGGGCGCTCCCCGTCTCATCCCCCGTCAGGATGGCATTACACGTCACGTCTCCCGGCCCGATGTCCTCAGCCAGGGCGGCGCGGATCAGTCGCCGCCGGAGGGTATTTTCATAATGGTCCAAATTTGACGACCTCGTAACAACGGATTTTATCCCTCAGGCTCGGAAATCGATTCTATTCCTCACCCTTCAAGGGGGAGGCGAGGAGGGGGATGGGTCAATAACTGGCTGATGGCGGCGAGGCTGAAGCCCATCCCCACCCCGGCCCTCCTGTTGAAGTGAGGGGTTGCCCATGCTCAGGCCGCCAGCTCCCGGACCTTCTTCAGGGCCTTATCGAGGAGGATGCGCTTTTCCCGGAGTTCCCGGTCCTTTTCCTCTTCCTTGGCCACCACGGCGGCGGCTGCCTTGGCGCGGAAATCGCTATTGGCGAGCTTCCGTTGCACGATGGCCAACTCCTTGTCCAGCTTGGCCAGCTCTTTTTCCAGACGGGCCTGTTCCGCGGCAACGTCGATGGCCCCCTCCAGGAGGACGAAGACCTGTACGCCGCCCACCACGCCCGTTGCCGCCCCCTTGGGCTCGGCCAGACCGACGCCGGTTTCGAGATTCTCCAGGCCTGCCAGGCCGGAAATGTAGCGCGCCCCGGCGGCCAGGATCGTTAAGGTGCTCTCGTCGGGCGCCGAGAGGATGGCCCGCAGCTTCTTGGCGGGGGCGATCCCCATCTCCCCGCGGATCGTCCGGATCTTCGTGATGGCCTCCATGATCAGCTCCATCTCCGCCTCAGCCCGGGGATCGTCGACATATTCCTCCAGGGTGGGGAAGGGGCTCACCATGATGGAACCCCTGTCGTTCACGATGGTCTGCCAGATCTCCTCCGTCAGGAAAGGCATGGTGGGGTGGAGGAGCTTCATCACGGTCTTCAGGACGCGGTACAGGGTATTCTGGGCGGCCAGGCGGGCGGCGGAGGCCTCGCGGCCGTAGAGGACCGGTTTGGCCAGCTCCAGATACCAGTCGCAGTACTCATGCCAGATGAACCGGTAGATGCTCCCCGTGGCCTCGTTGAACTTGTACTCGTCTAATCCCTTGATGACCTCGGCGATAGTCCGGCGGAGCCGCGACTCGATCCAGCGGTCGGGCAGGGAACGGGCGGCGGGATCAACCCGGGGCTCTCCGTCGGGATAATCCTCAATGTTCATCAGGACGAACCGTGTGGCGTTCCAGATCTTGTTGACGAAGAATTTGTAGCCCTCGATCCGCTCTTCCGACATCCGGACGTCCCGGCCCTGGGCGGTGAAGGCGGCCAGGGTGAACCGGAAGGCGTCGGTGCCGAATTTATCTATCATCTCAAGGGGATCGATAATGTTTCCCTTGGATTTGCTCATCTTGTCCCCATGCTCGTCCCGGACCAGGGCGTGGAGATAGACATCCCGGAAGGGGACATCCTTCATGGTGTACAGGCCCATCATCATCATCCGGGCCACCCAGAAGAAGAGGATGTCGAAGCCGGTGACGAGCAGCGAGGTGGGGTAGAATGTCTTCAGCGCCGGAGTCTGCTCCGGCCAGCCCAGCGTGGAGAAGGGCCAGAGGGCGGAGCTGAACCACGTATCCAGGACGTCCTCCTCCTGGCGGAGTTCGGAGCCCTTGCAGGCCGGACAGTGGGAGGGGTCCTGGGCGGACACGATCATGTTGCCGCAGCCGTCGCAATACCACACGGGGATCCGGTGCCCCCACCAGATCTGCCGGGAGATGCACCAGTCGCGGATGTTGGTCATCCATTCGAAGTAGGTGGCCTCCCACATGGCGGGGATGATCCGGGTTCTGCCCTTGATGACCGCCGCCGTGGCCGCCTTGGCGAGCGGGGCGACCTTGACGAACCACTGCTTCGAGACGGCGGGTTCGATGGTGGTCTTGCAGCGGTAGCAATGGCCCACGTTATGGGTGTAAGGTTCAATGTTGCCCAGGAAGCCGCCCTTCTCCAGATCCTTCACGACATTGGCCCGGCATTCGAACCGGTCCTGGCCCTGATAGACGCCGCCGTTTTCGTTGATCACGGCGCTGCCGTCCATGATCTTGATGATCTCCAGGTTGTGGCGGTCCGCCATGGCGAAGTCGGCGGGATCGCAGGAGGGGGTGATCTTTACCGCCCCGGAGCCGAAATCCATGGTGACGTAGTCGTCGCCGATGATGGGGATCTCCCGGTTGACCAGCGGAAGGATAACCTTCTTGCCGATCTTGTCCTTATACCGGGGGTCGTTGGGGTTGACCGCCACCGCCGTGTCTCCCAGCATGGTCTCCGGGCGGGTGGTGGCGACGATTATCTCGCCGCTGCCGTCCGCGTAGGGATAGTGGATGTCCCAGAGATGGCCCGCCTCTTCCACGAATTCGACCTCCAGATCGGAAATGGCGGTGTGGCACCGGGGGCACCAGTTGACGATGTAGTCGCCCTGATAGATCAGCCCGTCGTTGTACAGGCGGACGAAGACCTCCCGGACGGCCTGGGAGAGACCGGCGTCCATCGTGAACCGCTCCCGCTGCCAGTCGCAGGAGCAACCCAGGCGCTTGAGCTGGTTGGTGATGACGCCGCCGTATTTTTCCTTCCACTCCCAGACCCGGGCAATGAACTTCTCCCGGCCGAGGTCATGACGGGTCAGGCCTTCCTTGGCCAATTCCTGCTCCACCACATTCTGGGTGGCGATGCCGGCATGGTCCGTTCCAGGCATCCACATGGCGTTGTAGCCCTGCATCCGCCGGTAGCGGATCATGATGTCCTGAAGGGCGTTGTTGAGGGCATGGCCCATGTGCAGCATGCCCGTAACATTGGGAGGCGGAATGACGATGGAAAACTGCGGCTTGTCACTGCCGTCGATGGCGTGGAAAAAGTCGTTGTCCTGCCAGTATCGATACCACTTCTCTTCGGCCGCGTGCGGCTCGAAAACCTTGCTCAACTGCCCTCTGCCCATGAAATATCTCCTTCTTAGAATATCTTCAGTTCCTCTTTGAACTTCTTGATGCCCAGCAGGGCCTCCACGCCTGAGACCGAATCCAGGGGGGCGAATTCTCCCGTCGAGACGCTTTTGGCCTGCATGATGCCCCGGGAGGTCGCGACCATGACGGCGTTGAAGTAGGGCAGGTCGTTCCGCAGGTCCGGGAAGGTGGAGGTGCCGCCGATAAACTTGGTGGCCAGGCTGTTGTCCCCGGTGACCTTGATTAGGATGTCCTCGACCATCAGGGCGTAGGCGGCCCGGTTGACGAACTCGTCGGGATGGAAGTTACCGTCGGGGTAATTCTCCAGCCCCCGGACGCCAAGCTGCAGGATGCCTTCGATATCCATCTTCAGGGGATGGACGGCGATGTCGTTGGCCGAGACCACCCCCCGGTTCGGCGCCTGGGCCCGGGCGGGATCCTTGAATGAGGTGTCGAAGTCTTTCGGGGTTCGTTTCTTGTAGAGGACATCGATCTTCAACTCTTCCATAAACAGCGCCGCCAAGTCGGCCCGGCTCAGTTTTTCCACCAGTGCGATCTTCCTGCCCGTGATCGTGCCGGGCATGGCCCGCTGGATGTCCTGGACGAGCTTCCACTGCCCGTCTGCCTCCGCGGTATATTCACCCTTTATTTCCAGTACTTTGGAGAACATGTCTCCGGCCTTGGGGAAATCCAGGGCAGTCTTGTAGCAGAGGCCCATGTAGTAATGGGCGGCGGCGGATTTCGGGTTGATGGCCACGGCGTGGTCGAATTCATCCCTGGATTTGTCTAACCAGGCGGTATCCTGGGAGCAGTCGGTGCCGATCTTGGCGCAGGCGGCCTTGCTCATGGTGTTGACCCGGATGTAGCCGATGTGGACAAAGAGCTTCTCATCCTTGGTGTCGGCGTATGCCCAGGCCTTGTCCAGGGCCGTGAAGGCCCCGGTGAAATCGTTCTTATAGGCCCTGACGAGGGCCCGGCCGGTGAAGGCCCGGCAAAACTTCGGGGCCAACTGGATGGCCCGGTCGAACTCTCCCTGGGCCTGGGGATACTGGCCCTGATCCAGGAGTTTCATGCCCGTGGATACGTGATGATCGGGGGTGTCCATTTCTCCCACCGGCTTGACCGCCTTCGGCCCGCAGGAGATCGTCAGGAAAACCGCCGCCAGGATGGCGACGAAGAGGAACAATCGACGGCAGCCGTTCACTCGCTTCATATCCATTCTCCTTTCAACTGAAAAACATCCTCACCTTATGGGATTGGATCGATGCCCACATCCTTCCCCCGGCCGGCGGGGATCGAGGGGCATGGATCTTCCCTTCTTTTCCCCCGGCGATGCCAAGCCGTCCAGAGTGTTCGAGCCTTTGGCGTTTCCACCATATAGGGGGAGCGTTTTTTTATGTCAAGCAATTTCCCAATGCCCCGTCGTTGAAAACATTCATAAATATATGTAAATTCCCTCCTCTCCCTTCGCCTCGCCCCGCCGGGGAGGGAAGGAAATTCATTCCCGGCGGTGTGCGGGGAGGCTCACGGGGCGAGGAATTCCTTGATGAGGGTTGCGATGCGGTCTTCCTCGCCCCGGCCGTGCCACCGCATTTCCGGCTCCCCGCGGAACCAGGTGAGCTGTCGCTTTGCGTAATGCCGGGTGTCCCGGATCATCATTTCCCGGGCCTCGGCCAGGGAGCAGCGCCCATCCAGATAGGCACGGATGTGCTTGTAGCCCAGGGACTGGAGGGGCTTGATCTCCCCGGTGAATCCCCGGGCCACAATCGCCCGGGTTTCATCCACGAGACCGGCGGCAAGCATGGCATCGGCCCGGCGGGCAATAAGTTCGAAAAGTTCTTCCCGCCCGGTATTGAGGCCGATCCGGAGCAACTTGTAACTATTTTCCCCGAAGCGGTGGGCGGCCTGACCGGCGGTGATGGAACGGCCGGTGGCTTTCAGGTACTCCAGTGCCCGGATGACCCGCACCGTATCGTTGACCGCGATGGCGCCCGCCGCCGCCGGGTCCCGGCGGCGCAGGAGGTTGTGGAGGTGCTCCCGGCCTCCGCGGGCGGCCAGATTCCGGTAATGGTTCCTCAACGACCCGTCGGCGCCTGGACCCGGCAGGAGCCCCCCGAGCAGGACCCGGATGTACAGGCCCGTGCCGCCTACAACGAAGATGTTCTTCCCCCGCTCGTGCAGGGCGGCGATTACCTGCCGTGCCTCTTCCCGGAATCTGGCGGCGTGGTATTCTTCGTCGGGATCGACGCAATCGAGGAGATGGTGCGGGACCAGGCGCCGTTCCGCCGCGGTGGGCTTGGCCGTGCCGATGTCCAGGTAGCGATAGACCTGCATCGAATCGGCGCTGATGATCTCGGCGGCAAACTCTTTGGCCAGGGCCAGGGCCAGGTCCGTTTTCCCCACCCCCGTGGGGCCGGCGATGACCACCAGCCGGGGCCGATCCCTCTTTTCGCCTGAGGGTTTCATGCCTGGTTCCGGAAGGCGATCGCCCTGCCCGGCGGAACTGTCCCCCGGACGGGGGGTGTGTTCATGGTCCTTTGCATTTTATGTCCGTTTGAAGAGGCCGGCCAGTTGCCTCGCCGTCAGGACGATCCAGACCGGACGGCCGTGGGGGCAGGTGCCCGCGAAGGGCAGGCGGTCCAGATCCTGACAGAGGCGGACCACTTCCGGTTCGGAAAGGACCTGTCCTGCCTTTACGGCTCCGTTACAGGCCAGGGAAATCAACACCTTGTCCCGCTTCTCCTGCCAGGAGACCGCCCCGGCCGCCCCGGTCAGTTCCGCCAGGGATTCCTCCAGGAGCGTTCGGGGATTTAGGTGCCCGAGGACCGCCGGCAGGGACCGGATAGAGACGGTATGGCCCCCGAAGGGCTCGATCTCCAGGCCCGCCTCCAGAAGCAGTTCCCGATGTTCCATTAGGACCCCGTAGTCTCCCGGGGAAAGGGTGGCCACCTCGGGGAGGAGCAGGGGCTGAACGGCCACCCGGCCCTCCGGGCCGCCCCGGCGGAATTCCTCGTAGAGGATGCGCTCATGGGCGGCATGCTGATCGACCAGAATTAGGTCGTCGTGATGGGAGAAGACGAGATAGCAGCCCCCGGTCTGTCCCAGATAGGTCATGGCGGCGAAAAGCCTTCTGGTGCCTCCTTCTCCGGAGGGAAAAATACCGGGGGACAGGAAACCGTGCGGATCGCCGGGGACGGTCGGAGCCTCCGCCGTGGCAATATGATCCGAAAAAGACCCGGGCTCATCCCGCCGTCCGTGATCGCTACCACTCGCGGCCCCGGGGAAAGGCGGCAGGTCCTTTCCCGATCCGGCGGCCCCGTTCCTGTTTTGCCCGGCGGCGGAGGGGGCGTTGAAGAGGCCCCCTCCGCTGGCGAAGATCGATGTTCCGGGCCGAAAGGAGGCCTTTTTCGTCCCTCCGAAAATTGTGTAGCGTTTCAGTGCCTCTCCGAGGCGTCTCTGATATACTTGGGAGGTTAGATTGGCGCCTGCGGCGGTGGGTGAGGGGGCCGTCATAGCGTCGGCGGAGGGGGCGACGGCGGCTAAGCCCGCCAGGATGGCCTCCACCACCAGGCCGTAAACGGCCCGGGGATTCCGAAAACGGACCTCGAGTTTCGCGGGGTGAACGTTGACGTCCACGTCCTCCGGCGGTATCGTCAGGAAGATTACCGCCGCCGGGTAGCGTTTGGCCTCCATTACGTTCCGGCAGGCCGTCATGATGGCGTGATTGAGAAGGGCGTCGCGGATGCAGCGGCCGTTGACGAAACAGTAGATGCCTTTCGTGTTGGCCCGGGTGACCTCCGGGCGGGAGATGTAACCGACCAGTGCCAGCTCTTCCCGATCCCCCTTGATCTTGAGCAGGCCGCTCCCAGCCTCCCGGCCGAGGACCATGCCGATCCGCTCCCCGGCGTCCGCGGTGGCCGGCATGTCCCAGAGGGGGCGGCCGTTGCTCAGGACACGGATCTTGACGCCTGGGGAGGCGAGGGCGATGCGGTTGATCGCCTCCAGACAGGCCCCCTGTTCCGTCGCCTCCGATTTGAGAAATTTCTTGCGCACCGGCACGGCGTCGAATATCCGGCTCACATGAATCGTCGTTCCGGCGGGACAGCCTGCTTCCCGGAGCTCCTCAACCCGGCTGTTTTCCACGATGATCGTGGTCCCCGCCAGGGGGGCCGCCGACGGCCGGGTGGTCAGTTCCACTCGGGCCACGGCGGCGATGCTGGGCAGTGCCTCGCCGCGGAAGCCGAAGGTCCGGAGTCGGTAGAGATCGTCGAAAACCGTTAATTTGCTCGTGGCGTGACGCTGAAAGGCCAGGGGGACATCCGCCGGTTCCATGCCCGCCCCGTTATCGGTAATGCGCAGGGCGGCGCAGCCCCCTTTGACCAGTTCGATCCTCAGGACGGTCGCCCCGGCATCCAGGGAATTTTCCAGGAGCTCCTTGAGGATCGAGGCGGGGCGTTCGATCACCTCGCCGGCGGCGATCCGATGGGCCAGCTCTGTCGGCAGGATACTGATTTTATTGGCACTATTCAGTTTTGCCGAACTTTGAATATGATTCGGCTCCGGGTCGTGATTCATGCTTTCAAAGGCCGCAGGCCGCTTTCTTGATTGGATTTAAAAGCCCCATCCCCTCCCCGGCGGGGGAGGATGGGGCGGGTATTCATTCTCATTCCGGGCTCCGGCGGGAAGCGACGATCAATCCAGGACGATCATCACCCGGCACTTCTGCAGGTAGCCCATTGTCTCGGCGGAGGCCCGCACCTTGGCGGCGTCGGCGTTGCTGATGATGATGTCGCACTTGCCCGGACCGTCGGCCTGGATGCCCTTGACGCTCAGCGGGCTGTTGGTGACCCGGGGATTGCTCTGGGCCGCCGTCAGATCCCGGGCGTAACCCGTCATGCCCTGCTGGATGGCGTATTGGCGGTCCACCTGCATGGAGCCGTAAACCTCCCTGCCGTTTTCATCGACGATCTTGGGAGACATGGCCGGCCGGGCGGCCAGGCCCCGGGCGTCAATCACCAGGCCGGTGACGGAATCCGCGGGTGTCACCGCCGGAGGGGCGGGGGCGGGAGCGGCCGGCGGCGCCAGTTCCGGTCCTTTGGGGAGCACCGTCTGGGAGAGGCGGCCGCTGAGATTCATCCGCACCGTCACCTCCACAGTGCCGTCGGAGAGGTAAGACTGATCTACCACGGTGAAATTCCTGACCACCCCTTCCACGGAGGTCCGAATCTCGTCGCTTTCCGTCATGAAGTCTCTCACCACGGTATTGGAATCGACGCGCACCCCCTTGATTACCTCCAGGATATTACGGTAAGCGTCCAGCTTGGCGGCCCGCAGGGCCATGGGGCGGGCGTTGGGCTTCCCCAGGTAGCGTTCCGGGGGGGCGCCGATGCCGATGGCCTCCACATAGCCGTCCTCGTAGTTGATGATGCCCTTGTCGCCGGCCTGTTCGGCGACCTTCGTTTCGATGATTTTTGTCCATTCCGTCATGCTTACCTTGTCATCGCCGCCGGTCTGACAGAACGCCGTGGCCCCGGCGAACAAAAACACGGTTGCAACGATGATCCCTACGGTAACGCGCAAACTGCTGTGCATATCGTCCTCCTTCCATTTTACCGGCCAACTTGCCTTGATTTCCGGCCGGATCCTGATTCTATCTTCTTTTTGCCTGTAAATCGGGGGCAATGTTAACAAATGCCCCCGGGGGATGCAACGGTTTATTTTTCTCCGTTGGGGACGCTTACATCCCTCCAGGAGACGAAAAAACGGCCGTTTTTATCTATTTCCCGGAAAAGGCTCTGGCCTCCGGGGCCGGGAGCCAGGGCTCGATGTTGATGTTGCTTGCCGTGTCCCCCATGATCATGCGTGGATCGGGAGGATCCTTGCCCCACCAGTTGTTCCGGGCGTCGATATAGATCGTCGAGCGGGCCTGGGCGGCGAAATCATTGTCGAAGATGTTGTTGTTGTGGAAGCGGGGACGGGCGTTGCCCACGACGGTGATCGCCCCTTCCCCCCGGTTTTCCGTCAGGGTGCAGAAGGAGACGGCGGGCGCGGCGTCGTTGCGGCAATAGATGCCGCTCTGGGCATTCCTGGCGATGAGGCAGGAGGCTATCTCCGGCGCTCCGTAAGCGACATCCAGGGCGATATCGGCATATTGTACGATCGCGTAGTGCAGGGTGGAGTTGACGGCCGTCTTTTTCCGCCAACTGATGGCGCCGGCATAGAAACCAGGCGCCGGGGTGGCGGCGCCGGCGGTAAAGACGATGGGATGTTCCGGCGTCCCCCTGGCCATGATGCCGCCGTCTTCCACCACTACGGACGTTTTCTGGTCGAAGTGGAGCGTCACCCCCGGTTGGACAAACAGGGTGGCCCCGCCGTCAACGACCAGATTCTTCGCCACGCGGTAGGGACTGTTGCTCAGGAGCAGATAGGCGTCCGCCGTGACAGTCCCGCCCAAAGTCGGGCCGAAAATGGGCAGGATGGTCCGTTTACCCTCCGGATAAGGGGCGTCGAGGAAGGAGCCGATATCGATTCTTCCCCGGAGGGAGGCGAGGATTTCCGGACCCTTTGCCGTTCCCCACCAGTTGTCGAGGGCGGATACGGGGGCCCCGGTCATGGCCCCGGCGATGTGATAGGGGCGGTTGTCGGTGAAATTGTTTTCCGTGATTACGGCGTGGCCGTCCCGGATTTCGATGCCGCCGCCGTTGCGGGCGATGGCGTTCCGGGAGATGGTCGGGGCGGCCCCTTCCACGTAAATCCCCTGATGGAGATTATCCTGAATCCGGTTTTCCGTCAGCAGCGGTTGGGATCCCTCCGTGACGATGATCGCGGCCGCGGAGCTTTTCCGGATCGTATTGCCCGCCAGCCGGGGTTTGGCGAAACTACCGGATGTCCGGGCTGCCGTGCCGTTTTCCGCCAGTTCACAGGCTTCGATCTTTGGCGACGAGGATTGAAGATTCAGACCCACCGAGGCGTTTCGAATCCGGTTGTGCCGGAGGAGAATCTCCTTTCCCTGGACGTTTTGGAGGGTGATCCCTTCCCAGGTTTTGCCCGGCGCCGCCGCATCCCAGGAAATTATCCGCTCCCCATCCCCGGCGGCGATCAACCCCCCCGCGACGGTCAGGCCCGGTCCCGCCGAGCGGATCTCCGTGCCCGCCTCGATAGTAAGGGTGGCTTTGTCTTTGACCAGTAACGGTCTTTCGATGATGTAGGGACTGGCGCCGGCATGCCAGACGGTATCCTTTTCCAACTCCCCGCCTACGGCGGTGGGACCCGGGGCCACGGGGACGCCGGCCCCCGCCGTCCGGTCGCTCTCGTTTCCGGCGAGATCCACGGCGGTGATCTGGTAGTAGTAGGTCTGGCCGTTTACGAGCTTTTCGTCCCGATATTCCGTCAGTTCCGTGCGGGCGATCTCCTGGTGGCCGCTGAGCGGCGTCAGGCTCCGGTAAACCCGGTACCCTGCTAGTTCGGGATCGGCGGATTTCTCCCAGGACATGTTGACGGCGGCGTTGCGGCCGACGATCCGCAGGGCCTGGGGAGGCGCGGGCGGGGTGGTCTTTATGGTCACCGTACCTACGGCATCCACCCAGTGGGTCGCGTTGCCGCCATCATCGGTAAGGGAGCCCGTGATGACCGCCTTCCGTACCTCGTCACCCGGAACCACTTTGTAAACCCCCAGATAGACGCCTGGTTCTTCCCGCTGTTCCTGCATCTCGATATGCCGCCGGTAGGTCCCGATCGCGAAGGAGGCCTGCATCTTCGGCGTCCCCTGAATGACGACCCGAATCTCGTCCCCGGCCTTCTTCGGAAGATTCTTGGTATCCTGGACCAGGAGGGTGATGACGGGCGGCCGCTTGGCCTCGGCGATGGTGGGGGCGGGGATCGTCTTGACCATGTCCCGGAAGAGATCGTCGCAGGCCCGAAGCAGTTGGATGTCCCGGACGTTCATGGCCGTGGCGATGACGGTGGCGACCAGTCCGACGGGATTAGTCGATATTCCCCCCTCGTGAATCCGGGCCACATGCTCCCCGGTCCAGAGCAGTTCCCCCGAGCGGGCGTCGTACATCCGGAGTTTGGCCCCGACGGAGACCTGGGAGTAAACGACGGCGAAGAGCTTGTCGAAATTGGATATCTCCCCGTAAACCACGGCGTCGGTTTCCAGAATCTTGCCCAGGTCCCGGGCCGGGGTCTTATTGATGAGCTCCGGATCCGTCAGCCCCGCCTTTTTGAGCAGGTCGTCCACCCGCCAGAGTTCCATGTCCCGAAAGGGCAGGGAACTGAAATGATTGTAAAAGCCCCTGCGCACCTCCTGGGTTCCCGCCCGGCTCCGGGAGACGTCGGTAAAGGGCAGGACGGCTACGGACAGGGGTTTGGCCTTGGCCAGGGCGGGATAGACCTGGTATTTGCCTTCGAAGGCCTCCCGGAGCTGGGGGGTAATGACCGTTTCCTTGGTGGCTACCGTGCAGCCGGCAAGGAGCGTCGCGCCCCACGCCAGCACCGCCAGCAGCAAGATATGCGGGTATCTTTTCATCTGGGCTTGATCCTCCCTTCATCGATGTGTCGTCCATCCGGCGCCTTGGCCGCCGGTCCGATTCTACCACTGCTTCTTTTCATAAACCAGCGGGAAAAAAGTTTTTCCGCGCCGCCATTCATTGCGGCAACAGGCCAAGATGAGCCCGTAAAAACCCTCATGCCCCGTGGAGCACCACGAAGCCGTCAATTAAAATGCCTTGATATTATCCAACATTCCCTCCCCACCGGCCCAGGGTTCGCCGTGCCCCGGATAAACTATCCGCGGAGCAATGGCGCGGCGCAGGCGGGCGAGGGTGTCCAGGATGACGTCGCGGTTCCAGCAGAAGGCGTTCAGGGAGCCGCGGCCGTCCTGCTTCATGTGGAGAATCAAATCACCGCAGATCAGCGCCGCCGTTTCCCGGGAGTAGAAGGAAATCGAATCCTCCGTATGTCCCGGCGTGGCCAGGATCTCCCAGCCCGCGAAGCCCGGCGGAATCGCTCCCGCCCCGGGGAAATCGCATCTTTCCACGGGAAAGGATGATTCGGTCCATCGGTGCAGGAACGGGAGGGGGATGCCGGCGAGAGTGGCCGGCAGGGCGTCCTCGAGGCGGCACAGGCCCCGGGCGGCGGCCAGGGTTACGGGGGGGAGGGCGGACAGCCAGCCGTTCAGGCAGTTCAGTCGCCGCCGTCCGGTGAGGTAGTCATGGACCGGGGGAGGAAAGAGGAGCCGGGTTTCCGGTCCGCAGGCTGCCAGCAGCGGCCCCATCCCGCCGATGTGGTCGATGTGAAAGTGGGTGGCGGCCACATAGCGCACCGCCGTCAGGGTCATTCCCAACTCCCGGCGGATCAGGCGGGCGGCGGCCCGGGCGGCGCCCCGGCTTCCCGGATCAACCACCATGAGCCCATGGGGGCCGGCGATCACGTAACAACGGGCAAACCCGCACGGCGGAACCGTATAGACCATAAAGAATCGCCAAGAAATCGCCGGGGATGAAATATTCATCCGCCGGCCGCTGTCCTTCTTCGCCCTGACAAGCCCGGGCTTTCCCCCTCACGGCGCCTTGCGAAATTCCAGGTGGGCGAGGAAATCCTCCAGGGCCAGCGGCCAGAAGCGCAGGGTCTTCCCGGTGGCGGCGGTGAATTTGGCGCTGCTCAGGACGCTGTAGGCCGGACGCGGCGCCGCCAGGCCCAAATCCGCGGTCTTGACGGGTTCCACGCTCACCCGGTTGAATCCGGCGCCGGCGAGGATCTTCCGGGTGAACTCGTACCAACTGCAGGAGCCCCGGTTGGTCACATGGAAAATTCCCCGGTGTCCCTGTTTTAGGAGGACCGCCACGGCCCCGGCCAGGTCCCGGCTGTAGGTGGGGCAGCCCACCTGATCGTCCACCACCCGCAGGATCGGGTTGTGCAGGGCCTTCTCCAGAATGGTTTTGACGAAGTTCTTGCCCGTCGGTCCGTAGAGCCAGGCGGTGCGGATGAGGAGATAATCGTCGCTCCCCTCCTGTAGGTATTTTTCCCCCGCGGCCTTGGAGGCGGCGTAAACGCCCCGGGGCGCCGGCGGATCTTCCTCCCGGTAGGGGGTGGCCGCCGTCCCGTCGAAGACGTAATCGGTGCTGAAATGGACGATGCGGATGCGGCGGCCCCGGCAGGCGGCGGAGATGTTTTGCACCCCCGCGGCGTTGACGGCAAAGCAGCGCTCCGCGTCGCTTTCCGCCCCATCCACATTGGTGTAGGCGGCGGCGTTGATCACCACCTCGGGATTTTCGGCGGCAATGAGCTCCCGGCAGGAATCGGGGGATGTGAGGTCGAAATCTTCGACGTCCTTGCCGGCGACGACGTGAAATGGTCCCAGCCGCTGCATCAGCGCGGTCCCTAGCATTCCCTTGTGACCCAGGATAAGTATCTGCATATGAAGATGTAATCCCTTCCGGATATGATCCGCCGTCTTCCCTCGGCGTCTTCAGTAGCGGACTTCCTTGAGAAACAGCCCCTGGGGCGGCGCCGTCACTCCCGCCCGGTCCCGGTTGCGGCCCCGGAGGATCTCCCCCATCTCCGCCGCCGGGCGTTTGCCCCGGCCGATTTCCACCAGGGTGCCTACGATGGTCCGCACCATATACCGCAAAAACCCGTCGGCCTCCACCTCTATTTCCAGGAAAGGTCCGGGACCGCCCGTGACGGCGGAGATCTCCAGTTGGTAGATCTCCCGGGTAAAGGAGGCCGCGTCGGTGTGGACGGTGCAAAAGGAGGTGAAATCATGCCGGCCCAGAAGGTGGGCTGCCGCCGCCCGCATCGCCGCCGCATCCAGGGGGCCGTAAACCTGCCAGGCATAATGGCGGTAAAGGGCCGTCGGGGTCGCCCCGTTGTAGATCCGATACAGATAGGTTTTCCGCCGGGCGTCGATCCGGGCGTGAAAGCCCGGTGGGGCTTCGGCCAGGGCCTTCAAGACGATATCGGCGGGCAGGAGGCTGTTGATCCCCTTCAAGAGGTTGCCGGCGGGGATCCCGCAGGCGGTTTGGAAGTGGGCCACCTGACCCAGGGCGTGGACCCCGGCGTCGGTCCGTCCGGAGCCAATGACCTTAACCCGCTCCCCGGTGATGACGGCGATCCGCTCCTCCAGCACCTCCTGGATGGACGGGACGTTTTTCTGCCGCTGCCAGCCGTGGTAGCCGCTCCCGTCGTATTCCAGGGTCATCCGGATCGTCCGCATAACAGCATAATGAGTGTCAATATGGAGACGCTTCCATAGGCGCCCTCATTAACCGCAGGCGTCCAGGGCGGTGATGCCGGGGAGGTCCTTGCCCTCCAGGAGTTCCAGGGAGGCCCCGCCGCCGGTGGAGATGTAGGTGATCTTGTCGCTCTCCCCCGTCTTATGGACTGCCACGTCGGTGTCGCCGCCGCCAACGATGGTCATGGCGTAGGAATTGGCGATGCTGTGCACCATGGCTGCCGTGCCCCGCCCGAAGGCGTCGATCTCGAAGACCCCCATAGGTCCGTTCCAGACAATGGTCTTGGCGTTGGCCAGGGCCTCGGTGAACAGGGTGATGGTGGCCGGACCGATATCCAGGCCCATCCAATGGCTGTTCATCTCCTGGATGGGGACGATCTTCGTCTCCGCCTCGGCGCTCATCTCCTCCGCCATGACGCAGTCCACGGGGAGATAGAACTTGACCCCCGTTTCCCGGGCCGTCGCCATCACCTCTTGGGCCATGGGCATGAGGTCTTCTTCGACCAGAGACTTGCCCACCTCGTATCCCAGGGCCTTGAGGAAGGTGAAGGCCATGCCGCCGCCGATGATCATCTTGTCCACCTTCCGGATGAGGTTGACCAGGGCCTCTAACTTGCCGGACACCTTGGAGCCACCGATGATGGCCACGAAGGGCCGGGCCGGTTTTTCCAGGCATTTCTGGAAGTAGTTGACCTCTTTTTTCATAAGGAAGCCGCCCCCGCATTCCTTGACGAATTTCGTGATCGCCACATTGGATGCATGAGCCCGGTGGGCGTTGCCGAAGGCGTCGTCGATGTAGATATCCGCGTAAGCCGCCAACTGCCGGGCGAAGTCCTCATCGTTCTTCTCTTCCTCCGGATGGAAGCGGAGGTTTTCCAGAAGTATCACATCACCGGGTTTCATGGCCGCTACCAGCGCCGTCGTTTCCGGCCCGACGCAGTCCGGGGCCAGGTGTACCTCCTTCTGGATGAGCCGGGAGAGGCGCCGGGCCACGGGGGCCAGGCTGAATTCCGGCTTCGCTTTTCCCTTGGGGCGTCCCAGGTGGGAGGCGATGATGATCCGCGCCCCCTCGTCCAGGGCGTAATTCAGCGTCGGCAGGGTCGCCCGGATCCGGGTGTCGTCGGTGATGTGCTGGGAGCCGTCGAGGGGGACGTTGTAGTCGAAACGGAACAGGACTTTTTTGTCTTTGAGTGAGAACTGATCGATAAATTTCATTGATCCTCCTTGCATATTTTTGACAAACAGGCTATGATGCGTCCCGAAAAAAGTAAAAAGTTTTTAAATTACAATATGTTACGATTTTAACGAGGCAAGGGAGGCAGGATTTTTCTCCGGCGAGGTATCGCCGCATTAGCAATCCCATAGGAAACCTTGCGGCAAGCTTCTATACATGAGAAGGCCCCTCCGGTCAAGGTCGAATCGAAATTCAATGTACATCACGTACGAGAATAAAATCAGGAGATAAGGAGAGAGTAGGTTTATGGCGAAAGAACAAGGAAAAGGAGTAACGGAAGAAAAGATCCGGATATTCGAGGCCCGCAGGGAAGCCCTGAAAACAATGGGCGGAGAAAAAATGATTCAGAAACAGCATGAACTGGGCAAACTGACGGCCCGGGAACGCTTGGCGATGTTTTATGATGAGGGGACCTTCCAGGAGGTCCAGTTGTTCGTGAAGCACCGTTCCACTCTTTTCGGTCTGGATAAGAAGTCCATCAACGCCGACGGCGTTATCGTCGGTTTCGGCAAGGTCAACGGCCGGACCGTCTATGCGGCGGCCCAGGACTTTACCAGCGCCGGCGGCAGCCTTGGCGAGATGCATGCCAAGAAGATCTGGAAGATCATGGATATGGCCCTCGACGCGAAGAAGCCCTTCGTGTCCATGAACGACTCGGGCGGCGCCCGGATTCAGGAAGGCGTCCCGGCCCTGGATGGCTACGGCGGCATCTTCTATCGCAACACCATCGGTTCGGGGTACATCCCCCAGATCACCGCCATCATGGGACCAACGGCGGGCGGCGCCGTCTATTCCCCGGCTCTGACGGACTGGGTGTTCATGGTGAAGAAGAGTTCCTATATGTACATCACCGGTCCCGATGTCATCAAGGCCGTAATCGGCGAGGAAGTTACCCATGACGATCTGGGCGGCGCCGTGGCCCACGCCACGAAGAGCGGCGTCTGTCACTTTGCCACGGAAAACGACGAGGACTGCATCAACAAGGTCAAGGCCCTCCTGTCTTACCTGCCCGACAGTTGCCACAGCCCCCTGCCCATTGCCCCCTGCACCGACTCCCCCGATCGGGAATGTCCGGAACTGGACAAGATCATTCCGGACCGGGCTACCCGCGGGTATGACATGAAGCAGGTGGTCATGGCCGTCGCGGACAATAACGAGATCTTCGAATGCCATGAACTGTGGGCGAAAAACATCCTCGTGGCCTTCATCCGCATCATGGGCCAGACCGTCGGCGTCATCGCCAACAACCCCAAGTTCGGCGCCGGCGTCCTCGACACCACCGCCTCCGACAAGGCCTCGCGGTTCATCCGTTTCTGCGACGCCTTCAACATCCCCCTGTTGACCTTCTCCGACGTCCCCGGCTACATGCCCGGCACGGCCCAGGAATGGGCGGGGATCATCAGCCACGGGGCGAAGCTCCTCCATGCCTATTCCGAGGCCACGGTGCCGAAGATTACCGTCGTCACCCGGAAGGATTACGGCGGCGCCTACATCGGCATGTGCAGCAAGTACCTCGGGGCCGACTACGTCATGGCCTGGCCGTCGGCGGAAATCGCCGTCATGGGCGCCGAAGGGGCGTGCAACATCGTCTATCGCCGGGAGATCAACGAGGCCGCCGATCCCGCCGCCAGACGGACGGAGCTGGTCGCCGCCTATGAGGAGCAGTTCAACAATCCCTATTTTGCCGCCTCCATGGGGATCATTGAAGAGATCATCGCCCCCCGGGAAACCCGGAAGCGCGTCGCCGCCCTTCTTGACGCCCTGAAGGACAAGGCGCAGGTCCGCCTGCCCAAGAAGCACAACAACATCCCCCTGTAAGGGATGGGGTCAGGTCTTTAATTTTAGCGTTTTTATCGAACGGGGCGGCCTTTCCGTGGGGAAGGCCGCCCCTAACGCCCCCGGAGCAGGAACTTCGGCGGCAGGGCGGGGCCGCCCGCCAGGCCGAATCCGGGGATGACGATGATAGTCGAGGTACCGTGAGCCAGGATCTTTCCCTGGGAATCAGTCACCGTCGCCTCGGCGAGGCCCAGGGTTTTCCCGAGCTTGATCCTCTTTCCCGTGGCCGTGATCATTCCCTTCCGGGCCGGGACGAGGTAGTTGACCTTCAGGTCCACCGTCGTGATTCCCGTTCCCTCCGCCAGTTCGCAGAAGGGCGCCCAGAAGGCCGCCGTGTCAATGGCCGCGGCATAGACTCCCCCATGAACGCAGCCGAAGGCCTGGAGGTGCTGCGCATCCACCTCCAGATCCACGACGGCAAAACCGATGCCCAGCTCCCGGATCGTCATCGACATGTGCCGGAAGAACGGACTGGCGCTGATCGCCTCCCGAACGGCTTCCACATACGCCGGATTCAGTTTTTTCACGCTTCCCTCTCTTTCACCTCTATATGCTATAGTCTGAAAATCCGTTTCTATGCACTTTACGAGACCTTTGAAAAATGGCTTCGCCGCGGCTCAGAAATCTTTTTCGCCTCTGAATGGGTAACGTATAAACCTTATTCATTACCAATCGTTAAGTTCAATCACGCAACGGCGAAAAGCATTTGATTCGCCGCTTGCGAACCATTTTTCCGCAGTTATGCAAAGCTCTCTTTACTTCATTAGTCTGAAAATACATCTGCGCGATCTATCCTAAACATTTTTATCGTTCGTGGGTGTTGGACAAACATGACAATTCATTTTTGACTTCATTTACGCCTGATTTTGTTCACTTTTAATTTTCATCCCCTTCAAGGGGATTAAGGCGGGGATGGGTTGCTGTCAAGAGTTTTTCATTTTTTGACAATTCTGATCTCCAAAAGCAGCGGCCAGTACTTGCCCGTAACAAAGAGGCGGTCCCGTGCCGCATCGTAGGCGATGCCGTTGAGGACGTCGGCGCGGCGCCGGGAGGCCGGCGTCGCCGCCGCCAAAAGCCCGGAGAGGTCGATCCGTCCCCGGAGCCGTCCCGTCCGGGGATCAATGATCGCGATGATGTCCGTCGGCCAGAGATTGGCGTAAATCATTCCCCGGACGTATTCCAGCTCGTTGATCCCGCCCACGGCGCCGCCGTATTCGTCCCGGACCGGAAGCCTCCCTGTTTCCCGGAACGTTTCCGGATCGTAAAAGCGCAGCATCGGGCTGCCGTCGCTGACGATGAGCCGCCGGCCGTCGTGGGTTATTCCCCAGCCCTCGTGGTCATAGTGAAAAACGCCCCGGGGGCGGAACGAGTCGCGGTCGTAGATGAAACCCCGCCGGGAGCGCCAGGTGAGTTGGATGATCCGGTCTTTCCAAACGGTGATCCCTTCCCCGAAATGGCTCCGGTCCAGCCGCCGCTCCTGGAGGACCCGACCGGTTGTCAGGTCCACCCGGCGCAGGGAGGATTCTCCATCCCGGCCCGTGCCCTCGTAGAGCCGCCCGTCCACCCAGGCCAGGCCCTGGGTGAAGGCACCGGGATCGTGGGGATAGGCGCGGACGACCCGGTAGTGGTATTCGGTCGGCGGGGCTGGAGGGTGTACCGGGGCTGTAGGGGCCGCCGTCAACACCGGCCCCCCGCCGGCGGGGGGAGTGGGCGCCCCGGGCGATGATCCCTGGGGCGTAAAAAGAGAAATACCGCCGCCACTCGGGTTGATCGCCCCCGGGGTGGGGAAAACGGCGCCGGCAAGGACCGGCATATTCGCCGCCGCGGCTCCGTATACGCCGGCCAAAATCAGGATGAGGACAAATTTTTTTTTCGCAACCACGGCCAGCACCCCCTGCATAATCGCCGCTGATAGGGCGGGAATCGATCGCTCCTTGTTCTTCCTCCCGGCCGCAACGGAAATTGCCCGGGTCTTGGCTTGTGTTCTCTCGTGTTCTGTGTTAGGAAGCCCCCCATGATAGTTATCAACGATGAAACAACACCCTGTGGCTGTTGCGGGAAGCTGCCGGCGGTAATTTACTGCGACGGCTGCCAGGCGCCGCTCTGTGTCTCCTGCCGGACCTTCGATCTATGGGGTTACGGGTGCGGCCATGTGGACAGCAAGGCCTTCTGCCCGCGCTGCCTCCGTGATCCCGCCGTCAATCCCTACAGCGGTTTCCCCGACAAATAGAGGACGAATAGAGAACCGGTCTGAAAATCAGTGCGTCTGATTACTGGTCGTAATTTTAGCATCCGGTGGCGCCGGTGGTGGTAAAGCGCGTCGCTTCTTTGCCCTGGCGGTAAAAATGCTAATTTTAAAGACCTGACCCCGTTGCGGTTACTATTCGTACGGGAGGGATTCCCGGATCGGGGCGGGTATCCGGCCGTAGCGGCTTTCGAACTCCTCCAGGAAGGCCCGCCGGCCCCGGAAGAAGTCCTCCACCCGCCGCCGCGTCAGCTCCCGGTCCGTGAAGAGGCGGTGGGCGTTCATCTGGTCGAGATTGGCCCGGTCGCACTTGATGGGATAGCGGTACCCGAGGCAGTCGCCTTCCGGGCTGAACCGCAGTTGGGTTCGAACCAGGTCGTTGTAGGCCGCCAGGGACTGGCGCAGGGTCACCTTCATCTCTTCCGGGCCGATATGCCCCGTGTTGGCCAGATAGCATTGGATGCCGTTCCTCTTCACGATGTCATAAAAGATCAGGGCGTGTTCCAGGCGGTCCCCGGCGAGGAAGGGATCGAGGAAGACCACCCGTTTGAACTTTCCCGCCTCATCGGGGTTGCCCCCGGTGCTCTCGATGGATTCGCCGTAGATGAACTGCATCGTCGCCTGTTCCGGCGAGAGGCGGCTGATGACGTTGGCCAGGGGGTTCCGGGTGAGCATCACGATGTAATGGACCTTGTCCGCCCGCAGACCCGGCGCGGCGATCTCCAGATGCTCCCGGGTGACCACGGCCCGGGCGTTCCCCGTCTTGGTGATGTCCCGGAAATCGGGGATGTAGGGATACTTCGTCACCGCGACGTTTTCCAGGAAGGCGTCCCGCGATTCCGCCGCCCGGAGGATCTCCGGCTGGCTCTCGTCAAGGCCTTCGGTCTTCACGTAGAGGCCGCCGACTTCGAAGGCGGCGTAGCTGCCGTCGAAGGCCAGGGTCCCGCCGTCGTCGCCGATCATCTCCGAGGATTCCCTGGGGAGCTTGGCGAACTTCCGGCAGAGGGTCGTCGTCTTTCCCGTGGCGGTGAGTCCCGAGATGGCGGTAACGATCTCCTTCAACTCCGGGCGTTCCGTCTCGGGATCATAGACCCACAGTAAGTCCCGCCGGGCGCCGGTGTGGAGGAAGATCCCCGACTTGTCGATGGCCTTCACGCGCCAGTCTTCGAACTGGAAAACCCCCTTCTTCCCCTCCCCCAGATAAATGGTGTTCCGGCAGATCTTGACCTGCTCCCCCCGGCGGCTTCCCATCCAGAGGCGGACGTCGATGTCCTTGTCCACCAGTTTTTTCTTCTTGTTGAATTCGAAGGCCTCGTCGGTGAAGTAGATGATCGTGTAGGTCGGATCTTCCACGAACCGGGGCGCCGGATAGTCGAACAGGAGCTTCAGCCCGTAGGCGAGCTGGGCATAAGGTTCAGGGATCAGGAAACGGGCCGTGACGCCGTCCCGGCTGTCGCCGATGATCGTATCGAGGGCGATGATCCGCTCCCGGCTCAGGACCGCCGCCGCCTGGTCCGCCAGGGCCTCTTCGGCTTCCCCGAAGGGATGGTCGATGCTGTTGCGGGTGTGGGGGGCGGAACGGGACATGGGCTCCGAATCGGCGGCCACGGAGCCGAACTGGGTCTGGATCACCCCTTCCTGACGGAGGGCGATCTGCTTGAGCTCCTCCAGGGAACGGCCCGCGATGAGACGTTGCGACTGCCGGGCCTCCTCATAGATCCGCCGGGCGACGCGCGGGAATACCTCCATAAATCCTCCTAAGGGGGACACTTACCATATTTTTCATTTGCGTCCCCTTTTGATGGTTATATAGGTCTTGCCCGGCGGCCTGTCAAGACGGAAAGAGGCCAGGGTTTGTAAGCCACCGAGTGGCCGGTGCGCGGCGCCTCCATGACCAAGAACCGCCATGCCTGTGCCCATTTTGCGAACTCCTTTTATTCCTCCCCCTTGAAGGGGGAGGCAAGGAGGGGGATGGGTCGATGAGTGGTCAGGGCGAGGAGCTTAAACCCATCCCCTCCCCGGCCCTCCCCGACGTTACAGTACAACTTGAAGGGGATGGGGATTTGCGACTTTTTTACGAGACCGTTTTATTTGTGAAATGGAATTCTCCTTGAGCTTTTCCCCGCCTTCTGTTAGAAATTTCCAAAAATTAGACTGGCAAATTAGCTAATTGAGAGCTTTGCATAACTGCGGAAAAATGGTTCGCAAGCGGCGAATCAAATGCTTTTCGCCGTTGCGTGATTGAACTTAACGCTTGGTAATGAATAAGGTTTATACGTTATCCATTCAGAGGCGAAAAAGATTTCTGAGCCGCGGCGAAGCCATTTTTCAAAGGTCTCTAATTATCAACGGCCCGGCGCCGGGAGACCGCTAACGGATCGTCAAAATCGTTTGGAGGGGTTTTATGGAGAAAAAACACAGGTTTTCCCTCTGGTACGTCCTCATCGGAATCTGGCTGGTCCTCATCATCCAGAGTTACATCGCCGCCCTTTTTTCCGTCCAGGTCATCCCGTACAGTCAGTTTCTCACCCACCTGAAAAACGG
>Ga0302247_1000238_pt1 | contig 62013 bp, 50 predicted proteins | sample AAG_UR_Ile_MG_FD_193529 | JGI IMG/M metagenome (GOLD analysis project Ga0302247, IMG submission 193529) | Enriched activated sludge microbial communities from anaerobic digester in WTTP, New Holstein, Wisconsin, United States - AAG_UR_Ile | ecosystem: Engineered > Bioreactor > Anaerobic >...
GTCCACGCCTCCCGTGTGGATGTCTATGGTCCCTCCGAATATACGCCGCACCATGGCCGAGCACTCAATGTGCCAGCCGGGGCGGCCCCTGCCGAAGGGGGTCTCCCAGTACGGCTCGCCCTCTTTGGGCGCCTTCCAGAGCGCAAAATCGCGGGCGTCGTCCTTGGCGTACTCGTCGGTGTCGTAGCGCAGACCGCTCTTCACCTCGCGTGTGTCCAGGCGCGAGAGCCTGCCGTACGATTCGAATTTCGCTATGCTGAAGTAAAGCGAGCCGTCCTTTTCGTAGACGACGCCTTTTTTGTCAAGGCGGGATATGATGTCGACCATGTCGTCGATCGATTCGGTCGCGCGCGGGTTGTGCTCCACCGGCTCGATGTTCAGGGACGCCAGATCCTGGAAGAAGATGTCGGTGTAGCGGGCGGTGTACTCGGACAGGCTCACGCCCTCGCGCGCGGCGCCGGCGATCGTCTTGTCGTCTACGTCGGTGATGTTCATCGCGTGGTCCACCCTGAAGCCGCGGAATTTCAGGTAGCGCCGCAGAAGATCGTTGAAGATGAAGGTGCGGAAGTTTCCTATATGGGCGTATCCGTAGACTGTCGGCCCGCAGGAATAGATTGTGACGGGGGGATAGTCCGCTATCTTCTCTTTCTTTTCGCCGCCGGGGACGAGTTCCTCGGATAGTCCCGAAAGTGTGTTATGGAGCCTGAGTGCCACGTTATCCTCCGGCATTAATAATAGCGAGCGCGATGCCGGCAAAAAGCCGGCCGGGCGGCCGGGGATCAATTGCCTACGGTTCCCTCCTCCTCGCCCGCGTCATCAAGCATTACCTCCTGCACCTCGGAGTATCCGATGACGGCGACCGGCTCCTCCTCGCGGGCCTCGGCGGCCGGCGGCGGCGCCGTGTAAAGCGGGACGCTGAAATCGATCTTCTCGAAGTCTTCCGGCCGAAGCTTGTAATACGCCAGAAGCACATGCAGTTTCTTGATATACTCTATAAGTTCTTTCAGCTTTCGGTTCTTTCTGTCAATTACAGTTTTCGATTCGGCGATGAGTTTTTTCAGTATCTCGTTTCGCTTTTTAAGCGTGGCCTGCAGTTCCTGGACGGTTTCGTAGTACTCCTTGTTGACACGGCGGAAATCGATCCTGGCAAGCACTATCTCCCCGGTTTCCCTGTCCTTCTCGATGGATTCCAGCACCTCGTTGAGCTCCTTGACCGTAAAAAGGTCCTCGGTGGAGGTCTGTATCCACTTTTTCCCCTCATCGTCGGTGAATTCGGTGAGATCGGGTATGGGTGTCTTTTTAGCCTTGCGGATCAATCTTTCCTTCCAGGCCCCAACAGGGCGTCTGCCGATAGGGCGGCCCTTTCGATGGGCCTACGGTATCATTATCGACAGTCATCACTATGGCAGTATAGACATATTTGTAAATATATTTTCGATAAAGTGCCCCCGGCGCTCTGCGCCACCCCCGGAGGGGGTTTTGCTGATGCCGATGGCCGAGCTTTCAACTTTCAACTTTGAACTTTCGACTGTTATCCCCCGGCGCTCTGCGCCACCCCCGGAGGGGGTTTTGCTGATGCCGATGGCCGAGCTTTCAACTTTCAACTTTGAACTTTCGACTGTTATCCCCCGGCGCTCTGCGCCACCCCCGGAGGGGGTTGCCCGATGCCGATGGCCGAGCTTCCAACTTTCAACTTTGAACTTTCGACAGCTCATAAAACCCAGCCGGGCATGGAGCGCCATAGCGCGCATGGGGCTCCATGTGAATTCTATTTCCCCGCGCTGAAAAAGAAAGGGCAGATTCTCTTTGACAAAAGCCGCCCATTTACCGATTGTGTTTCGGTATGAAAACCCGAATCTCGGCGGATATTATAAGGCGCTTCGAGCCATTGGGCGAGGTCTTTATCGACGAGCCGCTTGCCAGACACACCACGTTCAGGACCGGCGGCCCGGCCGACGTTATGGTAATACCCTCCGGGGTGGGGGAGCTCGCCGAGCTCGTCCGTATATGCACGGAGCACGGCCTTCCGCGCACCGTTATCGGCGGCGGATCCAACCTGCTGGTTGGAGACCGGGGAATTCGAGGCGTAACGGTGTGCGTATCGGCGGACTCGCTTGGAAAGTCGGGGCTTTCGATAGAGGGTGATTCGGTCCTCTCATCGGCCTCTCTTTGCAAAAAAGAATTTGTTACGGCCTGTGCCGGGGAGGGCCTGGCCGGAATGGAGTTTATGGCCGGGATTCCCGGCTGCATGGGCGGCGGCATCATCATGAACGCCGGGACCGTGGACGGAAATTTTGCGGATATTCTGAATAGAATCGAGTATGTAAACGCCGCCGGCGAAGTGAAACGGCTCGAGGTGACCCCCTCCATGGCGCGCTACCGGCGCCTCGACGTGGAGGAGGGCGCGGTAATAACGGCCGGATGGTTCAGGCTGCGCCGAGCGGACGACCCGGATGCGCTAAGGCAACGTATAAGGGAAATTCTCGACGAGAGGGCGAAAAAGCACCCGCTCGACTACCCGTCCGCAGGCTCGGTGTTTAAAAATCCCGACGGTCGCTTCTCATGGAAGCTTATAAACGACGCAGGGCTCAAGGGGCGGCGCGTGGGCGGGGCCATGGTATCGGAGCTGCACACGAATTTTATCATCAACGCGGGAGGGGCCAGCTCTGCGGACGTACGAGGGCTTATTGAAATAATCCGCGAAAAGGTGTATACTATATATGGAGTGACGCTCGAGCCGGAGGTCAGGCTGATCGGAGAGTTCTGATCGAGCCGCGTGGTTTCGGCGCGCGTCCCGCAGGCGAAGCACCGGGCGAAGCTCCTTGAAAGGAATCCGTTCTTTATGGTCAACGAATACACGATGCTCAGCGAGGCGGTCTTCTGCACGCTGGACTTCGAGACAACCGGCGTGAATCCGGCGCTGGATCGCATAGTCGAAATCGGCATGGTCCGCTTCACGCTCGACGAAACGCTCGACACCTTCTCCACCCTCATCGATCCGGACCAGGAGATACCCGAGAGCGCCACCGAAATCCATGGCATAACCAACGATATGGTGTGCGGGGCGCCGCGCATGGACGCGGTATTGCCGGAGCTTAAGACCTTCATGGGGGACGCGACGCTGGTAATACAGAACCCGCGCTTCGACCTTACATTCCTCGAGGTCGCCTTTAAAAGGACCGAGCTCGGCGTTCCGCCGCTTTCGGCCTACGACACCGTGCGCCTGTCGCGCAAGACCTTTGTAAATTTTCCCAACTACCGGCTGGAAACGCTCTGCGCCAGGCTCGATATCGAGAGTACGGGCCATCATCGCGCGCTTGCCGACGCACGCTCGTGCATGGAGGTGTTCCGTAGGATAGTGCGCTTTCACGACGCGGACGGGAGCTGGACCATGAAAGACCTTACCCGCCTGCATGGGGACGCCATGCAGCCCCAGCTCTCGCGCAAGCAGAAGCGCCGAATGAACCTGGGCAACGACATCTACATCGGAGACGTCGTAAAGATCCGATATATGGACGAGAGCGGGCGCGTTACCACGAGGCGCATCCTCCCCAAGGAGGTCGTCCGCCAGGGGAACAGGACCTATATTCACGCGTTCTGTTACATGCGAAACGAGGACCGCTATTTCAATACGCGGAGGATACTCAAGGTTTACTGAGTGCAGTTTCAGTGTTCAGAGCAGTAGAGGTGCTTGAGGGTGCCGAGGAGCTCGGAGATCCTGGGGTCGCTGATCGAGTAAAACATAAAATTGGCTTCCTTGCGCCGGTTTACCATGTATATCTTCCGGAGCACGGTGAGGTGCTGGGAGATGTTGGAGATGGACGATCCAAATTCCTTCTCTATCTCGCCAACGGTCTTTTCTCCGTCCATGAGAAAACAGAGGATCTTGAGACGGATGGGATGGGCGATCGATTTGAGGATCTCGCTTGTCTGATTTACCTGGTCATCCGAGAAAAGCACAATTCGGCCCTCCTGACTCCAATTGTTTAAGTATTCCACTATCCAATAAAAAAGTAAATTAGCTGTCAATCCTTTTTCATATCCCTTCGCGCCATTCGATCACCGGATTTCCGAGGAGTATGCGAGTATGTACGGATGAGAGAACCAAAGGGCCGGAAATCCGGATTTTCGGACGAGTCCTCCCTGGAGGCGCGCTTATGGAGGGCCCTTTTTTGGAATGTTTTCGGTGTATTTGCTACATTTTGGATTAACGCGCGCAAGGGTGTCGCGCCGTGTTTCCCGCCGCCGTCGCCGGGCCGGAATACAGGCGCGCCATTGTAAAAGTACTTGCAAAAATGAATTTGATCAATTTTATGGGCGGGGGCCGTGCGGCGAAAGGGCCTTCCCATTTCCAGACTCCTTGGCGGGCGTTCGGACACCATGAAGCTCTTCGAAGCGATTGAGGAAAAACGAACGACAGAGGTTCGGGCCGACCTCGAGCATCTGCGCAAGCTGTTTATCATGCCGGATTCCCCGGACAAGTTCCTGGAATTCGGTCACGAACTCCTCGACCTCATCCACACATTCTTCAAATCCAAGGGCGGAATTCACAGCGAGATATCCCTTCCCGAGCTTGCAAAAATCTTTTCGGTGATGGAGATACCGCGCCATCCAAGCCTTCTTAAAGATATCCTGGGCGAGATCAAGTCCAAGGTCATCGCCCATTCGGTGAAGGTGGGAAACCCCTATTACATCGGGCACATGACAAGCGCCATCCCCTATTTCATGATCCTTCTGGAGATGATTATAGCGGCCCTCAACCAGAACCAGGTGAAAATCGAGACCGCCAAGGCCTCCACCTTCCTGGAGCGGGAGCTCATCGCCTGGATACACCGGCTCATCTTCGACCGTTCGCCGAACTTCTACCGCACGCATGTGCAGAACCACCGCATAGCGCTGGGAAACGTGACGCTCGACGGCACCATGGCCAACCTTACCGCGCTAATGGTGGCTCGCAACAAGGCCTTCCCGGCCAGCGGGCGCTTCCCCGGTATCCGCAAGGCCGGCATCTACGACGCGTACCGGTATTATAACTGCGAAAGGGCCGTTATCCTGGTGTCGGCGCGCGGGCACTATTCAATCGAAAAGATCGCGCGTATCCTCGGGTTGGGAAACCACAACGTGATCAAGATTCCGGTCGATGCGGGAAACCGGATCGATATCGCGCGCCTTCGCCAGGTCTGCGCGCGAATCAGGGAGCGGAACGAGCGGCCCGGCGAAAAGACGAAGATCGTCGCGATAATCGGGATTGCCGGAACGACCGAAACAGGCAATATCGACGATCTCGTCGAGCTTAGGCGCATCGCCGACGAGAACGGCACCTACTTCCATGTCGACGCGGCATGGGGAGGGGCGCTGCTTATCGTCGACAAGTATCGCCACCTTTTCAAGGGCATCGATCGCGCCGATTCGGTGACCTTCGACGCGCACAAGCTGATGTACTCGCCGCTCTCGATGGGAATGGTGCTCTTTCGAAACGAAACAGCTCTAAACTACATCAAGCACGCCTCCAATTACATTATACGCCCCGACTCCGTCGACCAGGGGCGTTTTACCGTGGAGGGCTCACGTCCGTTCTCCTGCCTGAAGCCCTGGGTCACCTTTAAGATCTTCGGCAAGGAGGGTTTTCGCATACTGTTCGACCACGCCTTCGAGATAACCGGCGCGCTAAGGGACATCATTACGCGTCACCCCGACTTCGAGGCGATGAATGTTCCGGAGATTTTCATATTCAATTACCGCTACGTGCCCAGGGGCATACGGCCCCGCCTCGACGCGCTCATGCGGGATATCGACTCCGAGGCCGATCCCTACCGCGTAACCAAGCTCCTCAAGCGCCTCAGGCGCATAAACGAGGCCCTGAACGACCTGAATATCGAGCTCCACAGGGCCATCCGCCAGGAGGACAACAGCTTCGTGTCGCGCACCATGATGGAATCCACTCGCTACAATCCGCAGAAGATCGTGGTGCTCCGCGCGGTCACCATCAACCCCCTCACCACGCCCGAGATACTGAACGAGATCGTCGAAGAACAGAGCGCCCTCGGCGCGCGGATATACAAATCGGAGTTCGCCGATATCCTTGAAAAACTACAGTAGCATCGCCCCGTTTGCCCTCCCGCTTGTGTCCTTTGCCGCCGCGGCGTGCATTCTCCTGATTCCCTCAACGGCTTCCGCGGCCGAAAGAGAACGAAAAACCTACGCGCTCCTCGGGGGCGGCGCTCTTTGTTCCGTGGACGACGGCGGACTTACGCCCCTTCCAATCGGTCCGGGGGTGACCCGGTATGTCGTGGAGAATGGGGCGGTATTCTACGTGCGCGCCGAAGAGGGGCGGGTACTTGCCGGCCGCTGGTCCCCCGGCGCCGCATCCCCGGCGGAGCTCCCGCTGGATGTGGCGGGCGGAGAGCCGACTCGGCTGCGCGGTTCGGGCCACACGATATACGCCCTGTATGCCTCGGAGAAGAACGGCGCGGGGACCTTGTATGCGGGCGACATCAACAGCGGCGAAATGCGCGAAGCGCCCGGAGTGTACGATTTTACCCTCTACGACGGCCGGCCGGTCCTCCTGGAGCGCGGGGGCGATGGCCTTCGCTGCGCCATAGGGGATACAAAAATACCGCTCCTTCCGGGGATCGGGGCAAAATTTGGCGACTGCGCGGATGGCCGGCTTTTCATCGTATCGGACGGGGAGCATACCGAGATAATCGATGCCGTCGCGGCCAGGGCCGTTTACCGGTACTCCGAGACCGCCGCCTATCGCGCGCCGACCACTCATAATCTCGAGCTGGAGGCCGTCGATGATACGATAGGGCCCCCATCCGGCCGGATGATTTTTTACCGGGTGATGATAAACGGCAGGGATGCAGGCCGCACGGACACCGGCCCCGCCGAAACGCGCCGCGTGTTCAGGCAATCCGTTGCGGCCGGGGAGTACATGGTGCTTGCGCCCGAGCGCTGGGAGCTCAATCTAAAAAGGGAGCGCTACGAGAGGGCGAACAACATCCTTCAGCCGGAGCCCATGCGGCTATTTGTCCCGGAGGGGATCGTTCTGAAGGTGTCTATCAGTTTCGACGGGCGCTCGTACAGGGTGAGCGCGTCGCCGGTTGTCGACTAATTCCCGCCCCGGACCTCCACGCATTATGGATCGGTGCGACGCTTCTCGAAGCGGAAGTCCGGGAATCCTCGACCGGCGGATGGGGATGTGCGGAGGCTCGCGCTCCATCGGCATGCTGAAAAACGAAAGAGGCGATGATCGCTATCATCGCCTCTTTGGAATATGGCCCTGTCGGACATCTATTTAAAATCGTTCAACTGCTCGGTCTTCTTCTCGTCGGTTTCGACGATCTCCTGGATGTGCTTGTACTCCGGCGAATCCACGCCATATTGCATTTCGGTCGCCTTGAGCATGTTGCGGTTTTTAAGCTGCTTGTACTTAAGCGCCTCCTCTTCGGACCCGAGGCGGAACTTGCCCACCATGTTTTCCATGAAGCCGTAGCAACTGGTGAGATAGCGGTACGCCCACACGTCCTTGCTGTTCGCCTCGGTGAGGGAAATATAGCGCTCGAGGATGGGAATGCAGGGCTTCAGGTTCTGTACGTCATACTGGCAGGACACGTATACCTGGTATAGCCTCGACTGAAAGTTTACGAACTTCTGGTCCTTGCGCACCTCGGTGAACTGGACCTCGTCGAGCTTGTTGATTGACCTGGTAAAGAAGGTGACCGCCTTCATCTTGGCGTCGTAGCGAAGCTTCGCTATCTGCCTTGCCTCCTGGTTTTTACGGTCGATCTCCTGCCAGTACCAGCGCTCGTTAAGGTTCTTCTTGTCCTTGTTGGCGGCGGTGAGCTTGGCGACCTCGTTTTCCATGTCTTCGAGGATGTCGAGGCCCGTTGAATATTCATCTATGGCCACTTTTAAAAGGTTCTCCGCGTATTCGCGGCTTAGCTTCTGGAGGTCGCGCATGGCCTGTACGTATGGTTTGAAGTCCTTTACGCGCCAGCCGCCGATGTCCTCGACCGGCTGTGCCGATTCCTTCTTGCCCTCCGCAGGGGCCTTGGGGGCCTCCTGGGCATATAGCGGCATAAACGCGGCAATGAAGGCCAGGATAGCCGTTCCGGTTATCAGCCTCATGGATGTAATTGCTCGTCTCATAAAGAACCTCTTTATCCGGTGAATGATATATGCGTGCGCATGGACGTATATATGGAATATATCGGTCCGCCGCGGGATAAAATTCATTTTTTTTCGGATAAAGCGCCTTTCGTCCGCCCGAGGATGCCGAGAGCCGCCTGTGCGGCCCTCGCGCCCGTGCCGCCCCTTAGTGCCACGAATACGGCCCGGTCGCCCGCGCCCCCCAGAAAGAGCCCGTAGCCGGCCAGCCTGTTGCTTCCGGAGAGCACCGTCGCCGTTTTGCCCCACGGGGCCGCATTGGCATCGGCCGGGCGTTTTGCCATATCGTTCCCGGCGGTCCCCGATATCATGGTCTGGAACAGCGCACGGGCGATGATGTCCCGCCGCTCGCCGGAAAGGCGAAGGGCGGGATTAGGGGGGGCGTCCGGGTATACGAGGCGCGCGAGCGCGATCGCGTCGCGCACCGAAAATCTCACCCGGTAATCGAGCCCGGCGAGAAGCCTGGCGAATTCGTCGGGCCCCGAGACGGGCGGAAGCTCCACGCGGATTCCCGCCTTAACAAGGGAGGCGCAAAAGCGGCGGAGGGAGGCCATGCCGATCTCGGAATGGAGCGATGCGAAGAAGAGATTGCAGGAATTGGCCAGCGCCCCTTCCATGCCGGTTTCTCCGTGGCCCTCGGGAGTCCAACACCGCTCCGGAAGCGGAGGGCCTGCGCGCCCGGCGCAGCGGTATCGGTATGCGTCGAATAGGTCGGGCCGCTCCACGGCGCAGTGGAGCGCGACGAAGAGCTTGAAGATCGACCCGGCCGGAAGCTTTCGGTGTTCGAAGGCCGGGTGGCTTGCCTCCGTTATCGCTCCGCTTGCCGTGTCGAACAGCACATACGAGACCTCCGGCGGCGAAACGCTCACCCGTGCGTCCCCGCGCTCGAAGCGGATGCCCGGGTAATAGTGGGCAAGTATCTCGTATCGCGAAAATCCGAGCCGCGCGAGCTCCAGGGCCCCGTGCTGGCAGAGCCCCGCCCCGTGGCCGCTGCCGCGCCCGGTGAAGACAAAGGCCTTTTCGTTCGCTTCGGAGGAGGTCTCGACTATGTAATCGTTGCTTTTTAGAAAGTTCCACCCCTTGCGGCGGTTAACGCGCAGCCGGAAATCCTCAGCGGCGAAGCTGTAGAGCGAGCCCCCGTAACGGATGTCCACCCGGCGCGAAGGCTCGTCGATTTGGAGCGTAACTCCGGCTTTTTGTGTAGTGTCGCGGATGGACAGGATGGGAGGAAGCTCCGCGGCCCCTATCCTGGCCCTCCAGTCCCCCGGCCCGCAGAGGGCCGTTGCGGTCTCGACGAGACGATCGCTCACTCCGCCGCAGGGGGCCCCGGCGCGGCCGAAGACGTGTTCGCCCAGGGTGCGGCCCCCGCATCCGGCGTGGAAGTGCGCGCCGCACGGAAGAGAACCGGGATCGATGCGCCATGCATGCGCGTGGGCGTCTGCGGGGCCGGCGAGCCCGCGGTATACGACACAGTGGGCAAGGTCGCACGCGTCGAAGCCTTCGTGGGCGCGTCGTGGGCCCTTTAGCCTAACGGCGATGAGAAGGGCGAGCGCGTCAAGCGCCTCCTCCGAATGTGGGGGCACGGGGCCATATTCGGCGCGGGCCGCGTCGAGCGCATAGCGCGACAGGCTCTCCGTAACGACGAGTTCGATTTTACCCGCCCCGGCCCGGATGGTTAGAGGGAGGGGGTAGCGCCGGAGTTCGTTGCCCACCCGGGCCTCGAACGAGCGGTCCGGGCCGGAGGTGTCCATCACGAGCGAGAACTGTCCTTTGAAACCGACGATATCGGTCGAAAGGCCCCATCCCCCCGGCAAGGGCTCTATGCGTGCCTCTCTTATCGGCGGGCCAATGCTGCCTCGAGGCTCTTCGACGCGGGCGCCCTCCGGAAAGCTCAGGCGCACCGGGTCAATCTTTCCCTCCTGTAGTAGGCGCAGGGGTTTGGAGAGGATGTTTACGCGAATGAGGCGATCCGCGGCAAGCTCTCCGGCGGATATGCGGCAGGGGCTTTTGGGGGCCGCAAGTGCGATGAGAAAAAACGCCGCGAACGCGGCCATTCCCCTTTTTTTTATTGACATTGGGGCGGAACGTCGGTATATTATGAGTGAGCGCTCACTCATAATATACCGGGACGGAAAATCCCCCGGGGGGTGGGCCGGAATTATTATACCGGAGGCGTGTTATGTTTACCAGAATCGCGTATGTCATTTTTTCGTTTCTGTATCAAATCATCATCATCCCTTACTACAAGGCAAGGGGCCTGGAGGCCGCGGCGGAGTGCCGCGCTTGAGCGGCACTCCTATTTCTTCTCCACCGTGAATCGCGCCGGAACCGCCCATCCCTGTATGGAGGGCTCGTACATGCATTCCACGCGGGATGGTTTTACGAGGAAATTCCCGGGAAGCTCCGCGCGCATAATGTAGCCTATCTCGCAGGTTTCCCCCTTGCGTACGCGTGTAAAGAAGAACACCATTCGATTATCCCGCCGCTCGACGTGGGAGTATGGGCCGTAGTCGCCGTAGGCGTCGTTCATAACGACCTCGAAACCCGCCGGGAGGTAGTCCTCCAGCACCAGGTATTCGAAGTCGTCCTGTGCGCGGAAGCGAAGCTTTACCAGTATCTCGTCCCCCACGCGGACCGGCGCGCTCTTGGAGATGGCCTGCGGCACCATGTACTCGTTGTTGTTGACGTCCCGTACGCGGGTGACCGCGTGAAAGCTGCGCGAAAGCCCTATGCCGTTTTCGAGCGCGCGGATGCCGCGCTCCTCGGACTTAAAGAGCGACATGAGTCCGGAGCTCTTGAAATACAGGTTGCCCCGGAGCGTAATGTCGAAACTCACCTCGCTTCCGGCGCTTCCATCGGCCGTTAGGGTGTACGCCCTGGCCGCATCCGCCGGAGATAGGCTGACGCGCCGCGTTAGCGCCGAGAGCTCCTTCATGGAAGAGGTGTCGTAGTCGATCGAGGCGGCCGGCTTTCCGTCGAGCGAGAAGGACGCCCTGCCGCTCTCCGCGCCGCCGAAGCCCGAGACCTCCAGATGGCGGCACGAGGCCAGTATGACGGCCGCGGTCTCCTTGGTCGAGTTCCAGCGGTCGTCCATTCCGCGCCTGGAGAGCGAGCTTAGTATCTGCGACGGAATCGGCGAGCGGTCCCCCGCGATTACGAGCGTTTCGAGCACCTGCGCGGTAAGCTCCACGCTTCCGCCCTGCCAGCCCCAGGCGTGCGATGGCGGGGCCTCCCAGTATATGCCGCGGCCGTCGCGCTTCTGCATATTTCGTAGCGCGTCTATCGCGCGCGGCAGGGTCGATTCGATGCGTTCCTTTTCGTGGGCCGGAAGGTTCCGTATATTTCGGCCCAGAGCGGCTGCGCGCACAAGGTACGCGAGCGTGTAGGCAGTGGGGTTTCGGCGCCCCGATATGTCCCTGAAGGCGGGGTCGCTCCATCTCCCATGGAGCGCGTAGACGTACAGAAGGTGCGCGGCGGCGTCGTGGTCGTCGCCGGCCGCCGCGAGCATCCGTCCGACGGCCTCCAGGCCGTTCTCCACGCGATTGGCGTCTACCGTTCGGCCGAGCCGTCGGGCAGTGTGAAGCGCGTAAAGCGCGTAGCAGGTAAGGAACTCGTTTCCGCGGTCGCCGCTCCACCATCCCCAGCTTCCGTCGTCGTTCTGCGAGCGCTGTACGTTCTCGAGGCCCGTGGCCGTCAATTCCTCCACCTTGAGGCCGCTTAAAAGCCCATCCATGCCCTTTTTGGCGAGGAGCGTCTTAAGGGTGAGCAGCGGCAGGAAACGGCTGATGTTCTGCTCCACGCAGCCGTATGGATATTCCGCAAGGTACTTCGAAGCCTTGACGAGGCGCGTAATCGGCCCGGGATTCAGCGATATGACCATCTCGGATGGAACGAAATCGAAGTCATCGGCCTGGGGGGGAGGCTTAAGAGCTACGGTCCTGTTTTCGGCCATGTCGCCCGCGCCGTAGAGCGAGTAGGGCACGCCCCGGCTCTGGATCGGTATGGTGAGCGCGAGAGCGTCGCGTGCGGCGGCGTCGGAGGTGGCCGTAAAGAGAAGCTTAATTCTGTCGCCGCCCTCGGGCGCTTTTATCGTATAATAGGCGCGCGCCGAGCCGAACGCGGGCAGGCTGATGCGCACCGACTCGTCCGGCCGCACCGTCGAGCCGTCGGCCTTAAGTTCGGTGGCCACATCCGGAAGCCCGCGCGTAGTGTTGCTGTTTACTATTCCGACCAGGCCTACGGTGTCGCCCTCCACCATAAAGCGGGGCTTGCCGAGGCGCGCGATGAGGTCCTGGGTAACCAGGAGTTCGGCGGTGCGTTCGCCGACGCGTCCGGCCGGGTCGTGTCCGCGCGCCGTCAGCCGCCAGGTGGTCAGGTTGTCGGGAAGGTCGAAGCTCACCTCGGCCCGCCCGTCGTCGCCCGTGCGTATATTCGCCTTCCAGAAGGCGGTGTCCTCGAATTTCTCGCGCACCTTCACCTTGCCGTCCTTGGCGGCGCCGGCAAGCATGGTGATGGGATACGAGTAATTGGTGAGCACCCAGTTCGAGATCTTCGCGTAGAAAAAGTCGAGCATTTTGGGGGTGTGGTCTCTACGTATGGAGTAGATCGCCTCGTCCACCACGCCGAGGGAGAGGTCGGCCCGAAGAGGCCTGCCGTTTTCGTCGTCCACTTTAAGGCGCACGGTCGCCTTTTCCCCGGGCATGTATTTCTCCTTCGCCGGGGCTATGCTTATCATGATACGCGTATCGGCGTCGGGAAGCGTCACCCCGGCCGTGCCTGTAAAGAGAGCGCGTCCCCGCTGCATGGTGGCGGTGATGAAGCAGTTGGGCGCGTATTCCTCCTTAATGAGCATTTTTACCGGCATGACGTTTCCGTTCATCCGCACCACCCTCTTTTCGTAGACGTCGCGCCCCTCCACGGTAAGGCAAACATAGGCGTCCGGAAACCGGCTTTTTAGAAGGCAGGTGACCTCGCCCGGCCTGTCGAGCGTGGACCTGTCGACGGAGAGCTCGAGATTTTTGAAGCGCGAGTCCACGCGCGCGCCGAGAGAGCTGTACACCCACACCACGCGCGAAGCGGTGATCAGATTCTCTTTGCGGTCGCTCGCGGTGGCGAGTATGTCGAATTCGCCATAGAGATCGAACTTCTTTGGAAGCTCGAGCCGGTAGAAGCCCTTTGCGTCCGTATTGAATTTGCGCTCGAACACTGGCGCCTTGTCGTGCACGTAAACGCGCTGCCAGGGCTTCCAGATGTAGCGAAGCACCTTGAGCTCGACAGGCGCGCTTACTGGCGTGCCGTCGTGGGCGATCGTCCTTATCTCCACAATTTTTCTTTCGTCGTCCGCAAAGAAGGCCTGCGTCGGGTTGATCTTGATATAGAAGTCCCCGCGCCCCACCTTTACGCTTGCGCGGGAGGTGATGCTGACGTTCGTCCTGTCCACTATGGTGGCTTCCAGCGTTATCTCGCGATCGTACGGAAAGCTTCCGCAGGAGAGCCTGAGCGCGGCCACGCCGTTGTCGTCCAGGTAGCGTTCGCCCTCCAGCTTTATCCGATTGTAGGTTTCGCCAGGGCCGTAATCCTCCTCCCACCAATAGGTGGTGTCGGTGTCGCGCAGGCGGTTCTCGTAAAAGCGGTATTTGATTAGCGCGCCCTTGAGCGGAGCTCCGAAGAAGTATTTGGCGTCGACACGGAATTCCGCCGTGTCGCCGTTGATAAAGTATGGACGGGCGGGGGTGATGTCGATCCGGAATTCGGGCTTTCGGTATTGTTCCACGTAAAAGCTCCCCATGCCGTACATCCTGTCGGCCGATTCGCCGGCCTGTATCCGGTATTCGCCCAGACGCGCTTTGTCATCGAGCTTTATGGAACCGCTCGCGGTGCCCCACTCGTCGAGCCTTGCGCTTCCGCTTTGTACGGTCTCGTCGAATTGCGCGTTTCGGATCTCGTAACGAACCGGCGTCGACGCGAGCATGGAGAAGCGCTTCTCCCGCTTTTTGGCGATTATCTTATAGTGCACAGTATCGCCCGCGCGGTATACGGGACGGTCGGTATAGATAAAGAACTTCGTTTCCTCCCTGGCGAAGGAATAGGGTGAGCCGGTGCTGGCGAAGGCGTAGCTGTTGTCGGGGGCCACCGCCAGCACGGAGAGGTGCTGGTCGCTCTTGAGCTTATGATGGTATACGCCCGAGGCGTCGGTCTTTCCGCGGTGCACTATCCTGACCGGCAGGTCCTCCAGGCGCTCCGGCGGCTTCGTAGCCTCGCGGCGTTCGCGCTCCTCCCTCTTCACCGGGGTGTTGTCGAACACCGTGATCGACGCGTTGGCCACGGGGTCGTTCGTCACGAGGCTTGTGACATAGGCGAATATGGATTCGCGCGAGCGTTTGACCACAAGCCCGGTCGAGGTTACGGTGAAGAACTTGCGGTCGACGGCGCGCCCGGCGCCGGACACCTCCACGCAGTATGCCCCGGCGGGCAGCGGTTCGCTTAAGTCCATGGACTGGTAGCGCCACTCGTAGGGCTGGAAGTCCTCGATCGGAAACTCCCACTCGCGCAGGCTCGCCAGTTTGGCCGCGCGGACGTCGAGCGTATTGGCGTCGACGCGGCCGGACAGCACCACGCCCATGGGGACCCGGTAGATCCGGGCCCGCAGTTTTTCGAGGCGGATGGCCTTTATGTTTAATTCGACCTTCATCCCGGGCGCGAAGGTATAGCGATAGGCGTACACCTGAACCTGGGGCTCCTTGGGCCTCACGGTAAAATCGAAGCCCTTTATCTCCATGCCCTCCTTGACGGCGATCGGCGGGGTGTTATAGGCGTAGAAGCCCTCGTGCGAAAGCGAAACCGAGTAGGTGCCCGGTTTGATGTCGTCTATCCGGTAGCTTCCGTCGTGATACGAGACCGCGCCGTGGACTACCCTTCCCTTAAGGGTGATATTCATGTTAACGGCCGGACTGTCCACGTCCTGAATTTTAATGACGCCGGAGAGGGAGGCCGGGCGGAAGAGCATCATAGGAAGATCGAAGCGCTCGCCGCTTTTAAGGCGCTGGATTACGGCTGTTTCGGCGATGTAGCCGGTTTTGGAAAACGCTATCGAGTACGAACCCTCGGCCAGGCGGGCGAAGTAGTACCTGCCCGATGAATCACTCGTTCCAATGATGGGGCGGCGTTCGGTTTCGGCGTATTCGCCTTCATTCTCCGCGGAGAGCCTGACCTCCACGCCGGACAGGGGCTTTCCGGACGAATCGCGGACAACGCCCTGAAGCAGGGCCTCGCGCTTAAGCTCGATCGAATATCTGCCCGAGGCGATCGACTCGGTCGTGACATACGGCACGTATCCGTCGGCGCTCACCTCAATGCGGTAGCGGACGTGTTTTATGAAATCGTCTATCCGAAACCTTCCGCTCGAATCCGTCTCGAGACGGTAGTAGCCCATGCCCATGTTAACGTTCTTTATCTCGACGGTCGCGCCGCGGATTCCCTTTCGCGTCGCGGCGTCCACTACCGTTCCCTCTATCACCTCGACGCGGGAAAGCTCGGCCGAATCGGCCTTTTTGTAAACTGTCCTGCCGTCGGGCAATACCTCGCGGCCGGTCGTGGCGCACGCAAGCGCGCCCGCGAGCAGTATTACAAGCGTGGAGATGGATGAAGCCTTTTTCATTCTGGAACGCATTGCCGTATTCTCCGGGAAATGATATTGCGCGTCTTCAGCGTATGGTCAGCGCACGGAATATTTCGCACTGGACTATCGTTCTCGATCCAAGCAATCTATTGAGTCGGTCCCAGCTTTTTATTTCGGATGGGACCAGCACCAGCCTCTCGCCGGATTCGAACTGTATCATGAGCCCGTGGCGGGAAAAATCAACCCGATTTATATCCTCCACGGATACCGGCTCGTCCGCCACGGTGAGGATTATCGCGGTGTCCTCGAGCTCCGCAATGTCGAGCGGACTGTGGCGCGGGTCGGCATAGAGGGCGCCGCCGATGTATTCCTTAAGCGTCAGCACGGCGTCGTCCGAAACGTGGCGAAAGGCGCCGAAACATCCCCTCACCCTCGAGCCCTTTTGGAAAGTGACGAAAAGGCCCAGCTTTCCGCAATAGCGGGGAATGCCGGCAGGCGCCGGGCGTTCGCATTCGAAGCCCGTAAGCCTTGCATGTGTGACGCAGCGCATCCACTCGCGCAGTTCGATCCCTCCGGGCCCGCAGGCATAATCCGCCCATTCGCGGAGCGGGTCGTCGGCCGGCGCCTGCCGGAGCGCGAGGAGGGCCAGGGCGATGATCAGGGGGCGCGTCATTTAAGGTACACCGCCGGATAGTAGTCGCGGTAGAGCAGAAATGATTCGACGAATCTATCGCCGGAGTATTTGTTTCTGTAAACGTTTACGGTTATCCCGCCCCGAATCCGGCGGCCGTCATCCTCGACCGGATGCTCCGACTCCTCCTCCTCCGCGACAAGCTCGTACCGAAACGGCGGAGGGCTTTCGGCCCGAATTCGTATCGCGAGGCTCTTCCCGTCCATTGTAGCGTCTATAAAAAGCCTCTGCTCGTATGGGTTGCGCATGCGGAGGTCCTTTTTCCCGTATTTAATCGTGGCATCCAGTCCGGGCGGGACGTATGTCACCGGCTGATAGTGGCGATGGCGCTCGGTGATCGAGCAGCCCGCGGCGAGGAGGGCATTGAAAAGCGTCGAGGAGACCTGGCAAAGTCCGCCGCCGGGCTCGTGACGGACCTCGTCGCGGTACAGCACGGCGCCGCTCCTGTAGCCGTTCCGTATCGAGCCCTCGCCAACGGTTTCGTTGAACGAAAGGATCGATTTAGGCGGGATGACGCGGCCGTTGAGCTTCGAGCAGGCCAGGCGAATATTATGCCGCACGGCCTCGTCCTGGTCCTCTATGGAGGTGGCGAACGATGCGATGACCTCGGGCTGGCCGTCCCCGGCGTAAGCGTAAAGCCCGGGGATAAGGAAAAGCGCCATGACCGGAAATAGTTTCGAGAGCATTGGGCCGTTCCTCCGACGGAATGGGAGCGCTTGGTCGTCCGCTCCAGCGTATCCAGAGTAGTTACCTCGCCCGGATGGGTCAACCATAAAGCGGTGATTGGGGGAGGCGAGGACGCTCTTGGGGAATGTCCTCACCACTCGGAGGAAGAGGGTCCTCAGGTATTAAGCTAATTTCGGGGATTCTGCCCTCTTTTGCCCAGGCTTAATGGCGGTTGCGCAACCCTCTGCCTGCCGGGGGAAGTTTTGGTCTTCGTTGGCCGGTCTGTGAGTCTTGGGATTTGCGGTAGACCAAGGCGATTTAGCCGCTATATTTGATTGACAGGAGGCCTTTCGCGCCACAAGCTTTCGATGCGCCCGCGAATGCCGGCGCGAACATCCTTCTGGGGGCGCGACAATGGCGACAGAAAGCAGACAGCGGCAGAAACCGGCATCGGAACGTTTCTGCACCTACTGCGAACATACGGGCATCGTTCACGAACCGGGCTTCGAGGTGATGGGAGAGGTCCCGCTCTCGCCCTGTCCCAGGTGCGTCATTCCCTCCTGCAAATGCGGCGGCGAGTCCCCCTATTTTTATTACGACAACGGGGAGATCCGCGACTGCGCCTGCCGTTCCGTTCGCGCGAGGATAGACCGCATCAACGCCATCTACGCCCGCTCCGGGATCGACAAAAAATACCGCTGGCGCTTTTTCGACTCCTACGACTCCATCCACAAGCTGGCTTCCGACGCCAAGAACACGGCCTACGACCTTGTAAAAAAATTTCCAAACGTAAAAAAGGGGCTATTCCTGTGGGGCAACCCGGGAACCGGGAAGACACTGCTCTCGTCGATAATACTCACCGAGCTCATTCTGCGCCATGCCGTGGAGGGGCGCTTCATAAAGATATCGCGGACGTTTTTCAACCGCCTGCGGGCCACCTTCAACGCGGAGTCCGAGACCTACGGCGAGGCGAACAGGATAGAGCGGGAGCTTGCCGAGGTCGACGTGCTGGTGGTGGACGACTTCGGCGTCCAGCGCGATTCCCCATGGGAGGCCGAAACGCTCTACAACCTGGTGGACGCGCGCTACGAGGCCGAAAAGTTCACAATCTTCACCTCGAACAACAATCCCTTCAAAACGCTCAAGGAACTATCGGGCGGAAGGATACTCTCGCGCCTAAAGGAGATGTGTTCCATAGTCGAGGTGTCCGGCCCCGATTATCGCGACAGGCTCTAGGCATGGCCGCCGCGTTCATTGGTCTCGGCGCAAATTTAGGCGACCGCAAAGGGAACATCGCCCGCGCCAAAAAGATGCTTAAAGAGCTTCCCGGTGTCGATATTCTGCGCGAGAGCTCCATCGAGGAAACAAAAGCCGTGGATGTGACCGATCAGCCTGATTTTCTTAACCAGATCGTAATGGTAAGGACGGACATCCCTCCGCTGGAGCTTTTAAGGAGCATGCTCGATATCGAATCCGCCATGGGTCGCGTCCGCACCCTTCACAGGGGCCCGCGCGTAATTGATCTTGACCTCCTCCTCTATGGGGGCGAGACTATGGACACCGTTGAGTTAAGGCTCCCGCATCCGGAGATTGTCCGGCGGCCATTTGTGCTTAAGCAGTTGCTGGAAATAAGCCCGGGGCTCAGGGAGCCCGCCACGGGAAAGCCCTACAGGGAGGTGTATGATGCAGCGCTTGAAAAACATCAATGATTTCCAGAAATTCAAAAACGAAAAGCAGCCCATCTCCATGATCACCTGCTACGACTTCGCCTTCGCCCGGCTGGCGGAACAGGCGGGGATCGATTGCCTCCTGGTGGGCGATTCGCTGGGCAACGTGGTGGCGGGCTATGGGACGACCATACCCGTTACCCTCGACCAGATGATCTATCACGCCGAGATCGTGCGCCGCGGCGCGCCGAACACATTTCTGGTGTGCGACCTGCCTTTTATGAGCTATCACGTCTCTATCGAGGATACCATGCGCAACTGCGGCAGGGTGATGAAGGAAACCGGATCCAACGCACTCAAGCTCGAGGGGGGGCGCGATTTTCGGAATGTGGTGGAGGCTCTCGTCAAGGCCTCCATTCCGGTGATGGGTCATCTTGGCCTTACGCCGCAGTCAGTGCACAAGTTAGGCGGTTTTACCGTACAGGGGCGCGATGAGGACAAGCGGCGCATAATGTTGGAAGACGCGAAAATGCTGGAGGATGCCGGGGCCTTCTCGCTTGTGCTCGAGATGGTTCCGGAGGCGCTGGCCCGGGAGATCTCCGAGAGCCTGACGATCCCCACCATAGGAATCGGCGCGGGGCGCTATACGGACGGGCAGGTGCTCGTGATAAACGACCTCCTGGGGACGGACGAAAGGTACAATCCCAAGTATCTAAAAAAGTATGCGAACCTCGCCAAGATCGTGAAGGATGCGATAACGCGCTACGACGCCGAAGTCAAGGAGGGGAAATTCCCCGGCGAGGAGAATACCTTCAAGTAGCCTGCGGCTCCAGGGGCATGGAAGGTATATGTGCCCGGGCTTCTTACACGGCCAACTCACAGATTGTGGAGCCGCACCCGCTCGGCGAAGGACTCAATGGAGGCCGTGTGCTTCTTCGCCCTGTACAGCATTGTGGAGACGGCGAGCAGAAAAAGGTCGCGCGCCATGACGGCCGGTCCGATTTGCTCGTCAAATCCAAGGCGGGCGAGCCCCAGGCATCCGCAGTCGAATCTTAAGCCCCGCGCGTAATTGTACGCTACGGCGGCCATGAACACGGCCAACATTGCGGAGACTATTAAGGCCGCCGGCCGTATCCGGTACCCGGCCGCCAGGAGGCCGCCGGACAGTATCTCCACCGGGGGGATGGTCAGCGCCGCCAGGGGAACGAGCTCGCCGGGCAGCAGGCCGTACATCCCCACCGTTTTTCCGAAGGCGGCCGGATCCAGCATCTTTTCGGCGCCGGAGACGACGAACAGCAGGCCGAGGGCGATCCGGAAAAACGCCGTCACTCCGTTTCCGTAAACCATTCCCTTAAACGTGTTCATCATGGAATTCATTGTCCTTCCAGCGGCTCGCCGGAGTCGCGCCTCACCGGAAAGCCCATGGCCTCCCATTCGGCGATTCCGCCGGAGAGTATGTATGCTCTGCGGGTATGGCCCGCCTCCACGAGGGCGCGCGCCAGAATCTCGTCGATGTCGGGCCTCTCTCCGTCACCGTAGACTACAGGCTCCACTTCGCGCTCAAAAAGCACAAGGCGCTCCTGCAGGGTTCTCCGGGACAGGGGTTCGGGCCGGGCGGGGAGGTTCACCGCGCCCGGAATGGCGCACTCCTTGAACTCCGGGCCGGTCCGTGCGTCGATAAAGAGGGCGCCCCGGTCGAGTTTCGCCTTGGCCTGGACGGCGCCTATATGGACGATCGCATCGCGCGAGACCGCCGCGGCGGGCTCCAGGCGGTAGCCGCGCGGATGGAGCAGGCCGGAAAGCAAGCCGAGCGCGCAGGCTATTCCGATTATTACCGCGGCCTCGCGGGCGGGCTTTTTAAATCCGGAGAGTTCGATCATCTTTATTGGGCCTTTGGGTAACTGTTTTTAAGCTCCGAATTATAGCGCTCTATAATGCCTCGTATGCGCGGATCGTCCGCAGGCCTGCTCTCGTCGGGCCTGCGAAAGGAGTTGCCTGTCACGCGCGGACCGTCGGCTGAAAGCGTAAGTTCGAGAATTCCTATATGAGCCCCGTTCGCGCCCGCCTGCACCACCACGGCCTTACGGCCCCTATACGGGGGCTTAACGAGGGTCTGCGAGTGTCCTCCGACGATGACGTCGATCCCTGTGAGGTCTTTTTCGAGCTCCCTGTCGGCCTCGAAGCCGGAGTGGGACAGCAGAACCACAAGCGCCGCCCCGCGCTTTCTGAGCAGGGCGGCCTCCTCCGCGGCGGCCTCGGCGGCATTGAGCACGCGGAGGCCCTCCGTCAGTCTTCTGGGATAATACCTGAAGGCCTCCGGCGCGATGACGGCCGTAACGCCGATTTTTACGCCGCCGCGCTCCAGGAGAAGGCTTTTTGGGAAAGGCCGTGTCCAGGCGCTTCCCTTTCTCAACTCGAGATTCGCGCAGACCATGGGCAGGCCCTTGGCGTGCGCCGTGAGGAAGTCCGCCCCGCAGGAGAATTCCTGATCGCCAGGGACCATCGCGTCGTAGCCTATCAAGCGGCAGGCCTCGAGAACGTACCGCGAAAGTACCCGGTCTTCGTCTACCGTGAGAAAATCTCCGGCGTCGAAAAGGACTACGTTCGGAAATGTATTGCGGATGTCTTGAATTTCCGTGGCGCGTTTCACGAGGCCGCCCCTTGGGTCCGTGGGGCAGCGGCAATAGTCGAGATTGCCGTTGAGGGAGTTGGTGTAGACGATGCTAAGGCGCGTCTCCCCCGCGCCGGAGGTCGGCGCGGCCGTAATGGCCGCCGCCGCGAGCAGAAGGCGGAACAGGCGCATTTCATCCCACTCCGGTCTTGAAAGAGTCCTTGTCTACCTTCTCGTAAATCCGATGGCGGATGAATAGGTCGACCAGTTCGGCGTCGAGCTTGTTGTTGCCGGCGTCTTCCTTGAGAATGCCAAGCGTCTTTTCCAGGGGCACCGATTTCTTATACGGACGATCCGTCGCCGCCAGCGCGTCGTATACGTCCGCGATCGCCATCATGCGCGCCTGTATAGGTATCCTATCGTTGCCGGCAATACCGTCGGGGTATCCGGTGCCGTCGGGTTTCTCGTGGTGTTTCAGCGCTATTTCGGGGATGTTTCGGTATTCGGGCGGCCACGGGATCCTGCTTACGAAATTGTAGGTATGCACGACATGGCTTTCTATCTCCTTGCGCTCCGAGGGGTTCAGGCTTCCTCGACGTATCTCCAGGTTTATTTTTTCGCTCTCGGTGATGACCGGCATGGGCTTTCCGTCGGGGTACAGGCATCCGGAAGATTCGAGCTCCTCGAGTATCTCCCGGATTACGTCCTCCGGGTCCTTTCCGGTGACGCTGGGTTCGTTCAGCGCGGAGAGCGTCTCCTTCATCTCCCGGATGCGCCCCAGGCGGGATTCGCGCTCGGCCCGGATTTTGTCGAACTCGTCCGATACCGCCGCGCCCTCGCGCGCCCTTCGGAGCAGATCGTTCTCCTCCATGAAGAAACGGAGTTCGACGCAGCGGTACAGATAGTCGAACCGGAGCATGAGGTTTTCGAATTCCTTTGGGAAGAGCTTCTTGGATTTCTGGAATATGGCCAGGTCGATGTACACCTTGCCGAAATCGTGGAGGAGCGCCGCGTACTCAAGCTCCTTAATTGCCATGTCGGAGAAGCGCATGTCCTTGAATACGCCGTCCTCCTCCTTGTTTACGGCAAGCGCCATCTGCTTGCAGAGTTCGGCGACCCGGAATGAATGGCCGGAGGTCGCTATATCGCGCGATTCAATAGCGGTAACGGACGCCTTGACGAATTCCTCGAACTGCTCCTGTATCTGCTTCATCATGCGGTTGTTCTCGATGGCGATCGCCGCCTGCCCGGCCACGGCCTCCATGAGCGATTCGTAGCGCGAGGCGAAGGGCACTACTTTCCCCTCGAAGTCCCCGGGCGTGGAGAGGACGATTTCGAAGGCCTCGTTTCCGGTGACTTTCCCGGTCCCGGTGTCGTCCTCCTTGCTGTTTATAAGCTGGATGACGCCTATGATCTCGTCCAGGTGGTTTCGCATTGGGACCACGAGCATCGATTTGGAGCGGTAGTTGTGCTCGCGATCGAATGAGGAGTTGAACGCGACCGGGTCGGATTTCGAGAGCCTGTAAACGTCCGGGATGTTGAGGATCGTTCCCGTGACGGCCACGTATCCCGCGATGGAGTTCTTGTTAAGCGGCATCACGAATTCCTCGTAGGGGAGCTCCTTCGAAAAGGTGTGCGAGTACTTGAACCGGAGCTGTTTCCCTCCCTCCTTAAGCTCCTCGACGATATAGATGCTGCCGGCATCGGCCCCGGTTATCTTTTTGCTCAGCATGAGAATTAGCCGGAAGAGGTGGTCGGGGTCCTTTTCTATGGAGAGGGCGCGTCCGATATTGATGAGGTCCTCCTGGTCGTGTTTCATGTCCAGCAGGGTGTTTTTGTAATTGTTACGTTCGTCGGCAAGCCTCTTCTCGCGCTCCATGGCGCTGAAGGCCCTTTTCAGATGGAAGGAGAGCTCCCGTTCCGAAAGCCTGGACGAGGTTATATGCGTTACGTTGGCCAGCAGGGGCGAATCGGCGAGCGAACCGTCCGTCCCGGCGCCTGTGACTATCGTCCTGAAGCTCATGGAGTCCACGGGCCGCTTTTCGTGGATGGAGGCCATTCGCGCGAATTCCTCCGCGGTCAGGATGACCACCGACAGGACCGTGTTCCGTCCGGAACCGCGCATCTCGTCCATGCTCCTCTCTATGTCGGAGCACGCCACCGCGGTATGCGGAAAACTGAAACCGGAGGGAAGGTCGGTCGTGGTTTTTTCCGAGTATATTATGCGCTTTTCCATGGCTTACAGCCTATGGAGGGCGTTCAGCCGCAAACGCCCCCGCACTCCTTGGACAAGGGTGCCATCATCGCTTGCGCCCGTAAAGTAAAAATAATCCCTCCGCCGGAAATTTACCCTATATGCTGCAGGTCATTCGGTTCGGCCCGTTTTTCGTCCCAGCGTTTCAAGAGATATGGTTTCATCGACTCGAAGACCTCCGCCTGCCGCTCGACCACCTTCTCGGCCTGGATCGAATTCATGTCCCAGGTGTCGTTTACAAAGCCCGCCACGCGGCCATAGTAAAGGGGGACCATGAGATTGATGAGGCGGACGCGGTTGACCTTCCAGTTATGATAGGTCGCCGCGAGCTCGTACAGGGCCTTCACCCAGGTCTCTATCGGAAAGCCGAAGTCACGCTTCTCCGCGTTACAGGCCTCTCCGAGCGAAAGGAAAACCTCGCGCGAGAAAATCTCCTCGTACAGGCGCGCGAACTGGTTAAAGCCTATCTTGTATTCCTGGACCAGCCGGTCGAGGTTGATGTTTACGGCCTCGGGCTCCCTCGGCGTGCCGTCGCCGAAGAGCGGCACGGGCCGGCTGCCCTCGACGTTTCGCCAGAAAGGCTCATAGTGCTCCATGAGGTTAAAGAGGGTCCCTACCACCTGCACGAACATGGGGCCCAGGGAGGCGGCCGGGTCCTTGGCGTCGTGGACCTTGACACCAAGGTGGGCCTGGCAGATGTTCACGTTGCGCGCGATTGCGTTTATGGTCATCCAGATGTCGATGCCGAATTTGGCGATGTCGGTGGACCATACCGGTTTTTCCAGATAGAATTTGGCGAGTTCTTTGGAGATGGTAAAGTCTCCGCCTATGGGCTGGCGGATGCGCTTCCCATACACGGCGCGCGTGAGGTTGTAGACGATGTTGTTGGTGATGGTGCCGTCGTATTTGTGCCTTGTGTACACCGGCGCGACGAACTCGAAGCCGCCATGGAGCACCGGTTCGATGAGAAGCTCTACCCAGTCGGGCGAAATGCTGCGCAGGTCCGAATCGACCACCATGCACGATTTGACGTCCAGCATCACCGCGGCCTCGAATACCGCGCGAAACGCGCTTCCTTTTCCGGAAATGCCGCGGTAGATCTGCACAATGCGCTCCTGCCAGGGCTTTAGCTCCACGTCCTTGGATAAGGCCCGCGTGTCGTCGGTGGAGCCTCCGTCCGAGATGAATATTACGGAATGCGCGTCGCGGTAGTAGCGATCGAGGCCGTCGCTTACGGTTTCTACTACGTGTTGAATGGTCCGCTCGTTGTTGTAACAGGGAATTCCGACCAGAATGTCGGCCTTCCCGATCTCCTCGAGCCTCTTTATGGTCTGCGGCCTGAGGGCGGTTGAGTAGTTCATCATTATCTTCCTTTACATGTCATCCGATTAGTCGCGGAACTTGCAGGAATGTCGCGAGGTGGCCGCTCTCAGGCGCGGCAGTCTATACCTCCAAACAAGGGGTCGCGACACCATGTCCTCCATCTTCGAGAACAAAAACGGCGCATCCCGGAGCTCGCGGCCCGCAATGACATCCAGCAAGGCAATGACGCCATTATAATCACTTCAAGTTAACATGTAAAGCCTGCAGCCGCCACAATTTTTTCCGGCCTGGCGGGTAGAGGGGGGCTTCGGGTGACAGGATGAAAAAAAACATCCCTGCAGGGCAGGGATGAGTGTCCAAGAGGTCTCCTATTTTGGGGACGTAAATCCGGGATCCAAAATGGAGGATTGGCAATTATGGAAGTATCACACCTCGCAAAATATCATCAAAACGGCCGGAGCCTTTCTCTAAATTGCTTCGTAATGACTAGTTAAAATTTATCATCTATAATGCTTGTTGGCAACAAAATTAATATAAAGGCACAAATTTTTATTATAAACCAACCGGTCGGTTTGGCGTCTGTTTTGGGCCTTTATAAGTTTGAAGACCATTCAGCAGTTCAATTTCAGGCAAATTAAATCAGTTTTCGATTGATGAGTAATCCAAGGGGTCCGGTAAGAGTGACTTTTAGGAACCTCTAAATTAACATTGAAGTTCCTATGAATCGTAACTGGTGGCATACTAAGGACTTAGGTTTTCCCGCCCGCCGAAGGCGGGCGGGAAAACCTAATTATTAGAGGATGCCTGTAATTGATTCATCTAAAATTCATAGAAAAGCTCATTATTCCTTTCACCGAGTGGACTTAGAGGCTCCCCCAAAAGCAACTTTTAGGCAGCCCCAAACCTGCTTATTAGAGCTTGCCTTAAAATTATATCGAATTGATTTATATTTGAAAATGTTGACAATTGGGTGACGTTTTGGTATCTTTGGTGAAGAGAGGTGTTTTATGAAATTCGTTACCGTACGCGATCTGAGAACCAAACCGGCAACTATATGGAAAAATCTCGAAGAGGAGAGAGAACTGATAATCACCAACAATGGGAAACCTATCGCCTTGCTTACGCCGCTTTCGGATGAAAACTTAGAAGAGTCGGTGAGGGCAAACAGAAGGGCCCGTGCAGCCGAGGCCCTGCGTAAAATGCGCAAACAGGCCGCGGCTACCGGCGTCGCCCGCATGACAATAGATGAGATTGTAGACGAAGTGCGGGCATACCGCAGGGGTAGATGAAGATAGTACTGGATACTAACGTGCTTGTAGCGGGCGTGATCAATCCTCACGGTATTCCCGCCGATATTCTGAGCCTGATACTTAATGAAGAAATCACCTTGTGCTACGATGACAGGATTATAAGCGAGTACCGAGGCGTGTTGAAGCGGGATAAATTCAAGTTTGATCCCGCGGAGGTAGACGCCGTATTGATGCAAATAGAGGACCTGGGGGAGCGTATTGACGCAAAACCGCTTACTGTCGTGACAGGCGATCCCGACGATATCATGTTCTATGAAGTGCTGGAATCTACCGGTGCGGATTTTCTCGTGACTGGAAACACGAAGCACTTCGCGAAGATAAAGGATAAACGGATAGTCACGCCGGCAGTTTTCATGGAGAAATACTTTTAATGAGGAATGGCCAAATCCACCACTTCCCCATAGTGCATTTTCATTAAAAAGTCCGTCCCCGCCCTCGGCCGCAATACCCGGTTTTTCATTAATTTTCCATTCAGTTTATATATCCCCCAAACGATATTAATACAGTAATACCGGATCGGGCGAACCATCGTAAGCACGAACGCCAATTGGGGAAGGAAGCATGCAGCAATCCATACAGACGAGAATTCCCGATAATCCCGCACCCTACGGGCCGGCGGACCTCCTGCGCCGCAGGGCACCGGAAGAGCCCACGATTCGTTTTGAGGATGTTCTGGGCCGGGAGCTCTTAGGGCAGGGCGGGAAAACCCCCATTATGGCCGCGGGCCCCGAGGTTGAGGCCCGCGTGGAGCCCGTCGCCCGCCAGGGCGACGGTATGCGCGTCGACAGTGAAGGGCCCGCCGGGCGCGGGGAGCGCAATGAAGATCAAAAACCGGTATCGGAGCGTGAAGTGAGCGGTCATGACCCCGTTTCCGCCTCCAAAAACCGGCCGGATGAGGAAAAACAGGCGCATGGGGATGCCGTTCGCCGGAATCATGCAGATGAAAAGAACGGAAACACACAGGGTAAAGATACCGATCAAAACAAGGCCGCCCTCGCGGAGCCGGGAAAACCCGCCGACACCCCCTTTCGAAAGGCATCGGCCCGAAAAAGCCTTCCTCCGCAAGAGGATGGGGCTCTATCCCTCCTCCTGCGACGCGTCGAGCTTCTTCAGTCCATGCTGGCCTCCTCCGGCATGGCGACGAGGGAGCTACGCGAGATCCGGTCGGCGCTTGGCGAGTTAAGCCTTGCCGCACGCGAAAAAGGCCGACGATTCGATCGTTCAATGCTCGAGGCGTTGGGGCGGCGGTTGCGCGAGCTCGCCAAAAAGATCGATGCGCATAAATCGAATACGGCCGGAATCAAGCTCGAATCGTTTCGCGACGGGCTTATGGGCCTTTCGGAGACGGTTTTCCGCCTCGCGCGAAAAACCGACAGAAAGACCATGCAGGGCCGGATGGAAGAGGGCGGCCAGCCCAACGCCCGCGGCGCGGCCTTCGATAGGCTTCCGCCCGCAAATGCCGCGGGAATCAAGGACAGGCACGACGCGTTTTCATCGAAAGACGGAAATACGGCGCCGTTCGGTCTGCATTCCGGAAAGGCGACGTTCTCGCATGAAAAAATATCCCAGTCCCCGGCGCAGCCGATGAGGAACCCATTGTTTGAGGAACAGCTCCAGTCGCTGGTCCGAAACGCCCGCGTGGTTGTCCAGGACGCGAAAAACGGCAGTTTCCAGATGCGAATGTATCCGGAATCGCTGGGCAGGGTGAACGTGCACCTGGGGCTTGACCAGGGAACCATTACTGGGCGCTTTTTGGTGGAGACGGCCGAGGCGAGGCAGGCGCTACTCGAACAACTGGCCGATGTCCGCGACCGCCTGGCCGAATCGGGGATAAGCGTGGGCGAGTTTCAGGTGAACGTCCGCGGCGATGAGCGCCATGCCCGGCAGAGCGAACGCGACGTCCCGCTTGTGCCGCTTGCCGGTCCGGCTGTCGAAGCGGGAGGCGTTTACGAACAACAGGGCATTCTACTTCATGACGGATATATAGACGTAACGATTTAGGAGATGGAACGCATGGATATTCCCAACACCATGTCGCGCGAGGAGCTCGCAAGGACGAAGCAACAGGCGGACGCCGTCAACGCGAAGCTCAAGCGCAAAGACGGAAGCCAGAAGGGCGATATGGGCAAGGACGCCTTCCTGAAACTGCTCATCACCGAATTGAAGCACCAGGACCCCACCCAGCCGATGCAGGACCGCGAATTCATCTCGCAGATGGCGCAGTTCTCGGCGCTCGAGCAGATGACGAACGTGAGCAAGTCCATGGAGTCCCTTAATAGGAGCGCCCGTTCGAACGAGGCCTATTCGCTTTTGGGCAAACGGGTCGAGGCGTTCAACCCCGCCAACGGCAGGGCCGTGGAGGGCGAGGTGTCGAGGATTTTTTACAGGGAAAACGATATACGGCTTATGGTAAACGGCGCGGAGCTCGGGCTTTCGGATATCCACGCGGTGCTTCCTCCCGAGGAGAAGCTCGCGCCGGTTGAAGATCGACGCAGCGCGCCCGTGCCCGCGTTTCGCAACATCGAACCGGCCCCAGAGGCCTCTCCGAGGATGGCGCTCGAATCGAATATCGGGTTCGCCGTAAAGGCGTACGGACACAATGAGCCGCGGTCGGACGGGCGGTAACAACTTTTATTCAGGAGTATACGCGTTATGATGCGATCACTGTTTTCCGGGGTATCGGGTCTCAAGAACCATCAGACGAGGATGGACGTCATAGGCCATAACATCTCGAACGTCAATACCTACGGGTACAAGACGAGCCGGGTGACCTTCCAGGATATGCTGTCGCAGACGCTTTCCGGCGCGGCGAAGCCGGAGGAGAACAAGGGGGGCGTCAATCCGCGGCAGGTCGGCCTTGGCATGACCATCGCCTCTATCGACAGGATATTCACGCAGGGCAGCCTGCAGACGACCGGAAACCAGACGGATCTCGCAATCTCGGGCGACGGGTTCTTCGTTGTCGCCGAGGGCGACAAGAATTACTACACCCGCGCCGGTAACTTCGCGCTGGACCGCGACGGCATGCTCGTCAATCCCGCCAACGGCCTCCGCGTCCAGGGCTGGATGGCGACCACGAACGAAAGGGGCGAGAAGGTGGCCAACCCGTCCGGCACGCCAGAGGACATCATCATCCCCATATACGGAAAGGTGGACGCGCGCGAGACGAGCTATGTGAAGTACAAATGCAACCTCGATTCGAAGATGCCCGTCGTTCCGCCCAACGCGACCGGAAACATGCGCGCCTCGGCCGGAGTGACCACCAATATCGACGTATATGACAAGCTCGGCAACAACCATCGAATGACCATGACCTTCTGGCGGACCGGCACCAACCAGTGGACCGCCTCCGCGGCGATCACCGACAGCCTGGGCCAGATGACGCTCGACGTTCCGGCCGGCGCGAACCAGCCCAACCAGGCGAACCCGTCGAGCAGGATAAACCTGCGCTTTACGCCCGAGGGGAGGCTGGTCTCGGTTGCGGACGACTCAAGCCCGGATGAACTCAACCAGGGAGACCTCGTAGTCAACGCCTCGTACCGCATGGCGGGCGACCCCACGGTGCGTACAATAAAGCTCGACCTCGGGAAGGCCGGCCTCCTGGAGGGCGTAACCCAGTTCTCTTCGCAGTCCACGACCAAGGCCGTGGAACAGGACGGCTACACGATGGGCTATATGGAGTCGTTCAACATCGACGACTCGGGCGTCATAACCGGAGTGTATTCCAACGGCACCAAGCAGACCGTGGGCCAGGTCGCAATGGCGGTGTTCAACAATCCAATGGGGCTCACCGCTGTCGGCGAGAACCTCTTCGAGGTCTCCAATAACTCGGGGCTTGCAAACGTGGGGGCCGCATCCCAGGGAGGCCGCGGGAAGATGGTGGCGGGGACGCTCGAGATGTCGAACGTGGACCTCTCCGACCAGTTTACCGACATGATCATCACACAGCGCGGGTTCCAGGCCAACTCACGCACCATTACGACCTCGGACCAGATGCTGCAGGAGTTAATTAACCTCAAGCGCTGACGGCCCGCACTCGCCACGGTCGTTTAATGCCGTAATTATACCATGATTTCCCCGCCGCCGGCGGGGAAATTCATTACGCGAGTCTGCGATCATTTTCTGTTATTCGGCTGAATTTGACGCTAAACTTGTAAGTATACTGTGCCTATCGAGGAGTGGTCCATGGAATTCAGCCCCGTCTATATCATCCCGCCGGCCCTAAGCCTCGTAACGGGGCTCACACTTGCCGGAATCTCGGTCTTCAAGGGCGCCTTTAAAACCGAAAACGTGCTGTTCTCGCTGGTGTGCGTCTGGCTGGTCCTGTTGTCCCCGGTCTATATATCCCATCACCTAATCTCCGATACCTCGGTCATACTTATAATCGAACGCTCATTCCATGTCTTTTACGTGTTCATAGTACCCATCACCATCATGTTTTTTCACCGGGTTCTGGGCATCGTCCGCCCGCGGGTCGAGAAGGCGGCCTTCGTCGCAAGCGCGCTCGTCGCCGCCTTTGTGCCCACTCGGCTGTATATGGACGGCCTCTACTCGTTTCACTGGGGATATATCGCGAAGGGCGGCCCGATGCTGTCCGTTTTCGGCGCGCTTGGGCTGGGCGCAACCGTCTACGGGGGCTTTATCTGCGTGCGCCGGATATCGCGGGAGGAAAACCCCATAATCAGGACAAAGATACGCTACATTCTCTTCTCCATCACCATAGTGGGCATCCTTACGCTTCTCAATATCCCGGCGATAAACGGCGTTGACCTCTATCCGGCGGGGAATTTCATGTTCGTTCCGCTGGCCATAATGGGCTTCGGCGTGCTCCGTTACCGCCTGCTCGACGTAAAGAGCATCGTCCATCTGACCGTGCTGTGGGCGGCGCTCTCCTCCGCCATTGTGGTTCCGAACATCATCCTCTTCAACGCGATCAGGGACAAGCTCGCCGGAATGGAGGACCGATGGGTCTTCGCCGTTCTGGCCGCGTGGGTCCCGGCGAACTATTTCTACTTCCGCCTCATCCAGCCGGTTATTAACCGGGCTTTCAACCGGCAGCGCCTGGACCTTCGCAAGCTCGGGGTCCAGTTCGTCGGCGAGATAGCCTATCTTAAAAATATCGACCAGCTCATCGGCGAATTTGAAGAGGTGCTTTCCCAGGGACTTGGCATAAAATACGTAGACGTGTATCTTAAAGGCGGCGAGGCGGGCGTATACGGCAATATCCGAGGAGAAACCGTATTGATAGACGCGGACGTAGAGGAATGGTTTATCGGAGCGAACCATCTGGCGGAACGCAACATGGTGGCCGGAAACCCCTATTACGATGCGATACGCGAACGGTTCCTGGCGCTATACGAACGCTTCGACTGCGTGTATATCGTGCCCCTGGTCGAGGCCGGCGCGGGAACGGTCGGGCTCGTACTCATGGGGGAGAAGGCCAATCTGCGGCAGCTATCGGCCCATGAGGTCGCCTTCATCAACAACATCCGTTCCGCGGCCACCATCGCCGTGGTCAATTCGCTCATGTTCAAGAACCTGAACGATATGAAGGAAAATCTGCAAAGGATCGTCGAGGATCGGACGAAGGAGCTTAGCACCAAGAACAGCCAGATGACCTTCGAGCTTCGCGTGGCGAAGAACGTGCAGAAGCTCATACTGAGCCCGGCGCTGCCGTCGGGCGAACATCTTCGGGTTGCGGCGCGCGTCAACCCGCTCATGGAGGTAAGCGGCGATTTCTACGACGCGGTGGAGCTCTCCCCGCGTAAAACGGCGCTCATGGTCATCGATGTCTCCGGCCACGGTGTGCCCTCGGCCCTTCTTACGGCCATGATTAAGGCCGAGATAGGCGCCCTGCTCAAACGACGGGACGTTAGCGCCGGCGAGGTGGCCAACGCCATCAATAGGACGCTTTCGCCGACGCTTCTCGAGACCGATATGTATTTTACGATGTTCCTGGGGATTATAGACACCGCCCTCATGAGCATGGAATACACCAACTGCGGCCATACCATGCCAATCGTGATAGCGCCGGACGGTGAGGTCCGCATGCTCCCCGGATCGGGCTTTATGGTGGGGGCGTCCGAGGATACGCGCTACGAGAGCCATACGGTTTCGATCGAGGAATCGGAGCGCCTTGTGCTCTACACCGACGGGATTACGGAGGCGCGTAATGACGACGGCGAGTTCTTCGGTGAAAAGCGGCTTATCGGGGTACTGCGTGAAACCATGTCCCTCGCTCCGAGCGAACAGCTCGATGCCGTAATAAAGGCCGTTGCTTCGTTCCAGGGAAACGCATCCGGCCGCTCGCGCGACGACGTGACCCTGCTTATAGCCTCCATGGGTCGGCCGATGAAGACGGAGACGGGCATTCGCGACGCCGTGGACCTCTTCAACCGCCGAAAGTACGAGCGCGCGGCGGAGGCGGCCCGCCCGCTTGTTCCCTCCTCGCTTGTCGCCAGCCAGGCCATGGCGGCCGGCCGCATCTTCGCGAAGGTCGGCGAGAACGAGCGCGCCCTCTCGTTTATCGACCGCGCGCTTGAGCTCGAGCCGGACAACTCCGCCTACCGGTACCGCCGGGCGGTCCTGCTCCTTTCGTGCGGCCGGGGCGTCGACGCGGCCCTCGAGATGAGGCGGGTCCGCGAGATCGATCCCGCCTTCGGCGACCCGGAATCGGTCCAGGAGCGCATTGGCATTCCCGATCCAAACTGAGGCTTGAGGGCCCCTTTACGTTTCCAAAACATTTGAGTTGTTGCGTATCCGACAAAAATGTCACGAGAAGGCCGCAGGCCGACGTGGCGATCTGAAGAGGCAACAAGTTACAGGCAAAAAACCAGATACCGTATGAGATTGCCACGCCCCGATAAGGCCGGGGCTCGCATGACACTCAGTAAAGCAACAAGTATATTAAAAAAAGCTTGACCGAGGCGGTACTCATACTCCATTGTGATATATATCAAATCGATATATATCACGGAGCTATATGCAGGAAAACATACTTCTGGGATTTCTGATGCTCGGTCCCATGACAGGCTACGAGGTCAAAAAGGCAATGGGGGGGAGTACGAGGTTTTTCTTCAACACCAGCCTGGGGAGCATCTATCCGGCGTTTAGAAGGCTTGAGGAGAGCGGGATGGTCAGGCTGGATCAGCGCCTGGAGAAGGGAAGGTCTAAAAAGATTTACAGTATCACTCCCCGGGGCCGAAGGAAGTTTTTGGCCTGGCTCGAAAAATCGCCTAAACTCGCCAACGTGCGCGAGGAGTCCCTTTTAAAGATGTTTTTCTACGAACATGCCGATGGGCCCACCCGCATAAGGCACACCAGGGACTACATTGCCGCTATAGAGGGGAGGCTTTCCGAGCTCCTTTCGCTACAGGACATACTGAAGGGGGTGCTTGATGAAGACTTCAGAATGAGTACGCTCGATTTTGGCATCGAGTTTTATCGTTTCCAGCTTAATTGGTACACTAAGTTTTTAGAAAATCTCGAAAAGGGCGGGGCGCACTCCGGCAAGCCTGAGCTCTCGCCACGCGGACCAAGACAAAGAGGCGCTCGAAAGAAATCTACGGAGGTGAAGACCAATGAAAATATCGGTTATTAGCGGAAGTCCAAAGGGCGATTTAAGCGTGACGCTGCAGTACGTAAAATACATCCAGAAAAAATTCCCTTTGCACGAATTCAGCGTCCACCATGTCGGGCGTTTTGTAAACCGTATCGAAAAGGACCGCGCATATTTCGATTCGATAATCGACGATGTCCGCGCTTCGGATGCCGTTCTGTGGGCCGTACCGCTCTACGTTTTTCTGGTCCCCTCGCAGTGCAAGCGTTTCATCGAGCTGGTGTGGGAACGCGGCGCGAAGGAGGCATTCGAAGGCAAATATGCAGCTGTAATTACGACCTCTATTCACTTCTTCGACCACACGGCTCATAACTATCTGCGCGCAATTTCCGAGGACCTGGGGATGAAGTTCGCCGGTGCCTTTTCGCCAGACATGTTCGATATAATGAAGGAGGACGAGCGCGCCCGCCTGCTCCTGTTCGCGGAGGAGATGCTTGAAATTATAGAGAAGCGCCGGCCGGTAACGCGCGAGTTCGCCCCGCTAATTGCCGGCGGCTTCGACTACGAACCATCCCCGGCGCAGGCCTCGGTGGACCCGGCCGGAAAAAAAGTGCTGGTGCTCGCGGACGGGGCGAAGCAGGGCAATCTGGGGGCGATGATACGGCGCTTTGCCGGTTCATTTGCGGCCGGCGTGGAGGTGGCTGATATCGCGGAGCTCGACATGCGCGGGGGATGCCTGGGATGCATTAAATGCGGTTTCGACAACATCTGCGCGTATGAGGGCTCGGACGGGTACATCGATTTTTATAAAGAAAAAGTCAAAAAGGCGGACATGGTGGTTTTCTGCGGAGAGATCCGAGACCGCTATCTCTCGGCGCGCTGGAAGCGGTTTTTCGACAGGGGATTTTTCAATACGCACATGCCCATGCTTTCCGGAAAGCAGATGGCATTCATAATCTCCGGGCCGCTCCGTCAGATTCCCAATCTACGGGAGATACTCACGGCATTTGCCGAATGGCAGAATGCCAACATAGTCGACTTCGTTACCGACGAGGACGCCGATTCGCGGGCGATCGACGCGCAGCTTTCCGCGCTTGCGGAGAGGCTGGTCGGCGCCGAGAGGCGTGGCTACATAAGGCCGGCGGGCTTTTTAGGCGTGGGGGGGATGAAGATCTTTCGTGACGATATATGGGGACGTCTGCGCTTCGTATTTCAGGCCGATCACAGATACTACGAGGCTAACGGCCTGTACGATTTTCCTCAATACGACGAAAAATCTATCGCCATGAACAAAACCATGATGGATCTCACCTCGAACCCCGAAATGAAGGAGAAGATCCGAAAAACCATGCGCGAGAACATGGTCGCCCCTCTCAGGCATATAGTCGAAACGCACTGACGCTGGTGTCGCGCGGTGCTTAATGCGGCGGAGGTGTGCATCGCCCTGACAGAGGGGTTAAAATTTTTCATCTTAAACAACTCCGGCGCCTTCCCGGGGCGCACGATAACGACTATGCCGGGGCGACCGGTATAGTCTCCACGAGGTAATTTGCCATGCCATGCTTGCCGATTGCGCTGCTCACGTCCAGAACCTCTATCCCGATTAGCCTTTCGTCCACGCCGATATTATGTGCAACATCCTCGTTCAGTCGGGCCGTCCTGCACTCATGAGGCCCCTCAACGAGCCGTATATAGAGCGCATCGATTTACGGATCATAGCTTATTTTCATAGAATACCTCTCGTTAGCGTTACACGCCCAGCGACATAATTCGGCGGCAACTCTGTATCTTGAAAACCATCATTGATCATGCCATGACGGTCGAAAGAGTAAAAAATAATATGCGATGAAGTCAGGAAAACAAAGGTAAAATATTTCAGTTTACTTCAGAAAGAGATACTATACTAATGTTTAGCATGTATCTCTCATCCCCATATACGGAACAATCGCCCTATAAACCCGGCTTAGACCGGTTCTCCTTATACAAAAATATCTGGCAGCGGCACTGGCAGGGTTTCCAGGCCGTGTATAATGAGCAGTTCGCGAATACCTACGGCCCCCTTACGGGACCGGCAAAATGGGAAGTCCGCAAGCTCATTTTATGCGGCAGTTACCAGAGCGGCTTCCGGAGGCACACCTGCCCGGATTGCGGCACCGTCCTTATCGTCCCCTTCACCTGCAAGTCGCGGCTCTGCCTTTCGTGCTACCGGAAGAAAATCTTCGGCTGGTCCATACACCTGTCGTACATCATGAACCAGGAGTTGTCGCATTTCCATGTGACCTTCACCCTGCCGGGGGCCGTGAGGAGTCGTCTTTTCGAACGCGGATTCAAGCCGGAAGCACTCATCAAAGAAGCGGCAAACGTCTACTGGAAGAACCTCCGGAAGAGCGCCGGTGATTGCGGCAAGGAATGGTCGGCAGGTATCGTGGCGACCATCCACGCCTGCGGGAACGGTCTCAACTACAACCCCCATGTCCATCTCATCGGCACCAGGGAGCTCGTGAACACTGAAACCGGCGAGGTAAATAATGTCGCGTTTGTCCAGTATAAGCGAATACGTTTCACCTGGATGGATGCGGCGTGCCGTCTATTCCGCAAAATGGAAACGTTTAGCGAAGTCGAGATAACCGCAATAAAAGAACGGTATGCGAACGGATTCCATGTTCACTTTAAACCGATAATCGGCACGGAAAGCGAAGTATTGTTCCGCACCGCCGAATACCTCGCCGCGGGCTATTTTCACAACAGCCAGATTTTAGCTGTGAACCACGCGAAGAAGACGGTCACGTTCCGCTACAAGAGCTGGCTCGATATCCGCACAAAGGAGAAAAGCTATAAAACCGTCACCATGGACATCTACGAGTTCATGGCAAAGATGCTCTATTTTCTACCCAAAAAGCACCAGAAGATGATCCGGTACTACGGCATCTACGCCCATGGGGCGGGAGAGAAGCTCAAGAAGATACAAAACGCCATCTGGAAAGCGGCAATAGAGCATAGTTTCGATGCAAACCCGGAAAAATGCCCGGATTGCGGGGCCGAAATGCACTCTTCCGTGGTGTACGGCTATAATGCCGAAAAAGTGTGGTACCGTATGAGAAGGGAATACTGTCTATATAATGGGTATTTCAGGCCCATGAAGCGGGGTCCGTGAGCATCACGAATATCGTTACACGCCAGAAAGAAAAAAACATTGACTTTTTTACCACTGTTTCGCATAATGATTGAAACGGTGAGAGTATGTGCATCCACGGGGCGCGAAAATGCCGCGATTTTTGAGCGGCGCGAAATTTTAAGGCCCCTGTCAGGGGGCTTTTTGCCGGGGATGAGACGGTTACCCCGAATGGCGCTTCCGATATAATGCCTTATGTCGGGAGGAAACGTGCTCTGGGATGTGCGCTCTTTCCTATGTATTTGTATTAAGCCTCAACAAAAGCACACCCTTTTAGCACTTGCAAATATAATGAAATAGGAGTTATGAATAATGTATAAATGGTTGCTATTACTTATTGCTTTATGCGTTGCCAGCTCAAGTTGTTCAAAACAAATTAAAAATAACCGGCCTTCAGAACTATCAACTAAGCCAGGTGTTATATATGATAAAAATGACGAATTTGTTCCAGTCGAACGCTTATTAGGGTGTGTAAGCGGCGATTGCCTGAACGGTATCGGTCAATTCCAATATAAAGATAATAGTATGTATAACGGACAATGGAAAGATGGTAAATACCACGGCAAAGGTGTTTATACTCATCCAGATGGGACACGGTACGAAGGTGATTTCTGGAATGGCAAACAACATGGAAAAGGAGTTGTGTCTTTAGCAAATGGAGAACGATATGATGGTGAGTTCAAGGATAAAAAAGCAAATGGTAAAGGAGTTCATACTTTTCCAGATGGTAGGTGGTATAAGGGCGATTTCAAGAATAATAAATATCACGGTAAAGGAGTATTTTCTTTAGCGAATGGCGAGCACTATGAGGGCGATTATTATGATGGCCGATTTCATGGCAAAGGTGTTTATACTCATCCAGATGGGACACGGTACGAAGGTGATTTCTGGAATGGAGAATATCATGGAAAAGGAGTTTTTACTTTTTCAGATGGCACAATATACACCGGAGAATTCAAAAATAGCGCAGCCAATGGTTTTGGAATTAAGACATATACCGATGGCACAAGGTATCACGGCCAATGGAAAGATGGAAAGCCCCATGGATCGGGTGTAATTTATGATTCACAGAACAGGTCAATTCAAAAAGGCAGATGGGTCGAGGGCAATTATATAGGCCTTTAAGTATTTTTTTAGGTAGATTTGGCCAGTTTACGCCAATTTTTGCAACCTCCGAGTCTGGCCGTATAAATCGTCCCCAGACCCTTTAGAATTGTGGCAAAACCAGCCAGATTCCGGCGATTATTATCGCGATTATCATACAATTGTTCTTTCCAATATCGGTGTTGTGAGTTTTTATTGCCTTTCAAACGCCTTTAATTGACATTTAATGCACATTGATTGTATATTTTCCAATTTGGGAATACTATATATTATCGCTTTATAAGCCTGAGAGGACGCCAACAAATGGTTCGGTGAACTTAGCCACGCTTTTCATATACCAAAAATTAATTGGTTTTCGGCATTAATATGTTGACTAATCGCAGATGGATATTCTCATTGTTATTATGTCACATGAGAAAATCATACTGACTGCCAGTGAGCGCAAAGAATTACAAGAGATACATCGATCATTGCGCGAAAAAAGGTATGCCGACCGTGTGAAAGCGATTATTTTGCTCGATAAGGGATATAGTGTTACTGAAACAGCTAATATCTTAATGATAGATAGTGATACTGTTACAAACCTGGTGAAAAAATATAAATCAACAGGAATTGCCGGGTTAATTTCTGACAATTTTTTAGCATATAGAGGCCGTTTAACGGAAGAACAAGAGGAAGAGCTTAAGAAAGAACTTGCCCTTCATTTATTTTCAACTGCACTCGAAGTACTAAATCATATCAAAAAGAAGTATGGCATTCTATATTCTCACGACGGAACAGTAAAACTACTCCATCGTTTAGGATTTGTTTACAAGAAAACCAAGGCTGTTCCAGCTAAAGCAGATAGATACAAACAAGAGGCGTTTGTCACTGAATATGAAAAACTAAGAAATTCGCTAAAAAAGGGCGAAAAAATATACTTTTTGGATGCAATGCACCCTGTTCACAATAACACGCCTGATTATGCGTGGATAGAGAAAGGAAAAGAAAGAGAAATTAAGATGGCATCGGGAAGGGATCGCCTAAATATCAATGGTGTTTACTCTCCGTGTGATCATGAGACAATTATCAGAACAGTAAAAAGCGTTAATGCGGTCTCAACGTTAGATTTACTTCTGTCAATCGCTAAAAAGCATCCTGAACTTGATCGCATTATTGTGTTTCATGATAACTCACGAGTCAATCATTCAAGATATGTAAAAAGCCGATTGCCAGCATGCATTGAAATGAGGCCATTGCCAAGCTATTCACCAAACTTAAACTTAATTGAACGGTTGTGGAAGTTTTTTAGAAAGGAAGTGACGAATAACCATTATTACGAAACGTTTGGAGAATTCAAAAAAGCCAGTTCGAATTTTTTCAAATATCTTCGTGGAAGGAAAAATGCACTTACCACACTTATGGCCGAAAACTTTCACATCGTGAATGCTAACTGAAGTTATTATGCCGAAAACCAAAATCGGACGGGTATAAGATCGTGATCGACGGAAAAAGCTATCGCCTGAATTCGTTTGCAGGCAGGAATAAGCTTTCGGGGTTGACAAATTCAATTTGCTGATCAACTGTCTTTTCTATCTCGGGAGTGGGGTCATTTTGATTGCCGACCCGGGGTCGTTTTGAGTGACGGATAACAGACCCAAGCCCATTATTGCAACGGCAACGGTATACCGTTTTTTTTAATTTCACAGGCAAGGGGATCTTCATCGGTAAAACTTTCCGGGCTGAAGGGAACAGGTTCAATTCTTGAATCAACTTTGCTTGAAATTTTCATCAATCTGATACGTTCTTCAAACCTGTTTTCAGAAAAAGTAGGTGAAATTATTGCAATGTCAATATCACTCCAGATATTTTCGGTATTATTTGCGTAAGAACCGAATAAAAATGCTTCTTTAATTTCAATGTTTTCTTCTATAATGTTGCGTAAAAATTGTGTTATAGCATTTTTTATTGGAGGAGAGATTTGAGCCATTCGATTACCTTTTCAGCATTTTTTAGTTCTTTATTAGTAAAATCCTCTGTGCAGATCTTTCTGAAATTATTCTTTTCATCAGGATAACGCGCTTCAATATTATATGCAGTAACCCGGATTAAAATTTCTTTTATTCTTTCATCAGTTTCAATCTCGCATAGTTCAGCAATGCGTAAAAGATTATGGATGTAAGGAGGTTGTTCCTTTTTTCTTTTGACATAAACTGCTTTAAGAAGTTTTTCTATTGAAAGATGGCAAAAAAATAAAGCGTATGAAAAATCTCTTTTTTCCAGAAGATGCCCTGATACTTTAAAATCCTCTTCAGATTCATTTAACCAGAATTTTATTGCTTTATTTATATCCATAATTATTATATTATCATGTAAATTTTTTAATAAAACTAATATATATAAAATGAGTATTTGTCAAGATAATTGTTGTAGATTATATTTTTCCATATTTCATCATACAGGATTAATCTATTCTATGTCGCTGAATCTTCCGAATCTTCCGCAAAGAATCAGGAGCTCCTTCCAATAAAAAATATTGGTCTTGCTTGACAAGGCCATCGCCATGAACAAAACAAAACCATGATGGATCTCACCTCGAACCCTGAAATGAAGGAGCAGATCCGTAAAACCCTGCGAGAGAATATGGTCGCCCCTCACAGACATATAGTTGAAACGCGCTGATGCGGGCGTGTTCGGTTCCAGTTTTCAGGGTCAAAGGGCGAGGTTGTCGGCCACGAGCTCCGATAGAGACCTTACCTCCACATCGAGACCGTATCCGTCCTTAATGGTGTTTAACTGGAGTATGCAGTTCTCGCAGGCCGACACGACTATTTTCGCGCCGGTAGCGTCGATCTGGTCCTTCTTGGCCTTTCCGGTCTTTATTCTGAACTCCTCGTTATCCAGGGCGACCAGCCCGCCTCCGCCGCCGCAGCACCAGTTGTATTCACGCGTCGGCGACATCTCCCGGTAATCCGGCGCCAGGCGGCCCAGGATCTCGCGCGGCTCATCGTATACGCCGGCGTTGCGCCCGAGCTGGCAGGGGTCATGGTATGTAACCGGCTGGGTGATGGCGCCCTCGTTTATCCGGATTCGCCCCTCGCCTAAATACCGGTGTATCTTCTCCACTATGCTGGTTACCTTAAACGGCAGGGGGCCCAGCATGAATTTCGGTATGCGGTAGGCGGTGCCGCACTCCACTATGACGACCTCTTTCACCCCGAGCGCCTTCGCCTCGTTGACCACGCGGTCGGCGATGATCTGCGTCTTTTCCGGGTCGCCGGCGAACATTCCGAAGTTGACCGCCTCGAAGAAGCTGAGGGTCCAGTCCTCCTTCGCCGCATTGAATATGACGGCCGGGTGGATGATGGAGTGGGCCCCGGAGAGCCCCACGAAGAGCACGTTAGCGTTTTTCTTTTCCATGGGGATTAGCCCCTCTGAGGAAGAAAGGCCCAGGCGCTTCTGCACCTCCTGCTCCATGTCGGTTATGACCGAGCGAAACCCTTCCTTGAAATCGTCGATGCTTCGGCCTTTCTCGACCGCCGCGTCGGCGAGCATCTCCAGTTCCTCGGGAGCGTTCCCGTATCCTATGAGCAGGAGCTTGGCGATTCCCAGGATATACGGCATATCGATGCCGAAGGGGCAGAACAGCATGCAGCGCCGGCAGCCGGTGCACGAAAAGGCCGCCTCTCTCATCTCGTCCATCACCGGCTCGTCGAGTGCTGTGGCGTCGCCCCAGTACGGGAAGAGGGCGCCCGAGGGCCTCAGATGCCTCTTTACTGCGCGCCGTACGACCTCGGCCCGGCCGACCGGCGAGTATTCCTTTTTCGGTATGCCGTAATAGGCGTGGCAGGAATCGTAGCAAAGCCCGCAGCGCGTACATGTGTCAAGATAATAGCGCATCGGCCTGGTGAGGCGCGACGCCATGAGTTTTTTTAACTCGCGGAGTTTTTCCTTTTCCATGGCCTATTTCCTCTTTATGTTGAGCGTGCAGAATGCGAAGACCGAGTGAATCATTTTCCCGAACGGGAAGAGCATGAGGAAGAGGTTCGCGAAGAACACGTGCAGCGCCAGCATGATGGTATGATAGGAGGACACTATGTCCTCGGGGAGAACGGGTTTGAAGGCGATGAGGCTTTGCAGGTATTCGCGCATCCTGGACAGGTCGAACATGAAATCCAGGTGCCGTGAGGCGAGGTTCATATGGCTTCCGAAGAATAGGGTAAAGAATAGCAGGACGAGGATTAGATAGTCCTCCGGCACCGATATTCCGTTATACGGACTCTTGAATCTGCGGAACAGGAAATAGAGGGTGGAGGCCATCAGCACGATCCCCACCCATCCGGCCCCCAGGAACACCTGGTGCGGGATGATCTGGAGGAGCGCAAACTCGTCGATAAGCTCCAGGTGCCCTATAACGAGAAGCGCGAACGATATGTGATAGGCCAGTATGAAGAACCAGAATGTCCTGCTTTTCCTGAAGGCGACAGGGACCGCAAAGGCGTCCTTCGCAACGCCGAGCGGCCGGGGAAGACGCCGTGGATATGCGCCAAGGCTTCCCTTGATTCGCGGCGAAAGCGCGACCACGGCGAACTTGAAAATTAGTCCAAGGGCGAAGGTGGCAAAGGCCAGGTAGACCATTGGGATCATTATAAAATAGTAGATGTCATTCCACATGCCGTATCCTCTCTAATGGAGTGAGGGGGAGGAGTTCCTCCCGCGGTGTACGCAAATAGGCGTCTTGCGGAAAAGCGTGCGTCCCGGACGAGGGATGCGCGCTGTCCGGGGCTATTTTAGTTTCTTGATGTAAAACCTGGCGGATTTTTCTTCTTTTACGGTCTTGAGTATCTCGTTCCCGCTGGATTTGGCCCAGGCCGGAAAATCGGCGTGCGCCCCGGGGTCCGTGGTCTCCGCCTCGAGCACCTGGCCCACCTTCATCTTCTTGATCTGCTGGCTGACCTTGACAACGGGAAGAGGGCAGGCCAGGCCCTTGAGATCCATCGTTACGTCCGCTTTTATTTCGTCGCTCATGTTGACCCTCCTGAATGTATCGAATAACGGTCGGCGGTGCGGGCTTGCCCGCGGTCGGACCCCGTTTACAGAAACAACTGGATTTTGCTGTCGCCGGCCTCCTCGAGGAACTTGGCAACGCCGACAAATTCAACCCCCGGATAATCAATCATCTCCTCCGGCTTGAACCCCATAAGGCCCATCGACATGTCGCAGATGTAGATCTTGACCTCGAGCTCGGCGGCGAGGGATATCATCTCCTCGAGCGATGCTATGTTCCTTTTTTTCATGAGGTGCTTTATCATCGCCGTGCCCGTGCCGCCCATGTTCATCTTGGAGAGCTTCACCTTGCCCGCTCCGCGCGGAAGCATGAAGCCGAACATCTTTCCGAAAAGGTCCTTTCCGCGCGCCCTTTTCTTTTTGTCGCGAAGCGCCGGCGTTGCCCAGAAGGTGAAGAACATTACCACCTCGAGGCCCATCGCCACCGCGCCCGTCGCTATGATGAAAGCCGCGAGCAGTTTGTCGAGATCGCCGCTGAAAACGATCATGGACAGCTTGTTCTTGGTTCCACCCTTTAGTGCCTCGAACTCTTCGCGTAATCGCCGCAGTTCACTGCCTGGATCCATGACAACCCCTCTATATTTAGTAATTAATTATATTATAAAATAATATATCACCATTGCACATGTAAACAAAAAAATTGCCGAACCGAAAAATTTTTGCGAGGCCGCAATTCGCTTATGTATAAAATCTACCTCCTTCCGCTGGAATGGCCGCTGAATCGCAGCGGGTCTAAACCGGCACTTGGATGGGCATGTAAAATATAGATTCGTCGACGGTCCAAAGAAACATGCCCTGCAGGGCATGGGTTAGAGGGTGCGATGGCCCTTAAGTTATGGGCGGAGCGGGATGGAAAGTCAAATTTTTTTCAGGCGTTGGCCCGGCAAATCCCGATGCCCCCGCCTGGTGGTTCCGGAGGCATCGGGCTTGGGGGCGTCAAAACGGTGCGGTCAGTTAGCCTGATCCTGAGTGGACGCTCCTTCGGCACTCGCCTGGCAGGCCCCCGCGCAGGTATCAATTTTAAGCAGGGTGTAGGCCCAACAGCTGCCGGTGTAGGCCGAAAAAAGGAGACCGGCGCCGGCGACGAAGAGCAAAAAGCCGCCGAAAAAGCCGGGTTCGAGGATGATGATGTTCAGCAGAAATGCTATGCCGACCATGAACCTTATATACCTGTCGGCCGGTCCAACGTTCTTTACCATAGCGGGCGCTCCTTCTGAAAATTTTAATATACGCGGCATGGATTAATAGCGGTTCCAGCTTGTTTTCAGGATGCGGTAAACGGACGGCTTTTGGCAAGAACATTTTTTAGCGCCATTTGTCGAGCCGCGTAAGGCCGGCTTCACGCGCCCATCCCACCGCCTCGTCGAACTCGGCCATGGTGGGGCGCCGCCTCAGGCCGGCGCATTCCCTGGCGCGGTATTCGGGCCGATACTGTGCCATGAGGTTCAGATAGGTGTTTTGGGAAAGGGAGGCGAGAAAGGTTATGACCCGGTCGGTGGCCGCCAGGTTGTTCGGAAGGAGCAGATGGCGCACCAGAAGGCCCCTTTCCGCAATGCCCCGCCTGTCCATCTGGAGGTCTCCTACCTGCCTGTGCATCTCCCTGAGGGCCTCCATGGCTCGCAGGGGATAGTCCGCAACGCCGCTAAGACGCTCGGCCGTATCGGCGTCCATGTATTTAAAGTCGGGCATGTAGATGTCGAAAACGCCGTCGATCAATCGAAGCGTTTCCGCGGAGTCGTAGCCGCCCGAATTGTATACCAGCGGTATGGAGAGCCCCCCGGGAACGGCGACCAGAAGCGCGCGCACCACGGCATAGGTCATGTGCGTTGGAGTTACGATGTTGATGTTATGGCAGCCCCTTGACTGCAGGGCGAGCATCATTCCGGCGAGCTCCTCGTACGGGACCTCCCTACCGCGGCCCAGGTGCGAGATGTCGTAATTCTGGCAGAAGATGCAGAAGAGGTTGCAGTGCGTCATGAAGATAGTTCCCGAGCCGTGGCGTCCCACCAGGCACGACTCCTCGCCGAAGTGCGGGCTGAACGAGGAGACGACCGGAAGCATTCCGCTTCGGCATTTGCCGGTTTTTCCAGCCGCGCGCTCGGCCATGCAGCGATGGGGGCAAAGATCGCAACGGGCCATCCGCTCGTGCAGGATGGATTCGATCTGGGCAAGGCGCCCGTTTTCGTATAGGTCGATGTAGGATGGCCTCATTCGTTCAGTCCGCGGCTACCCGTTCCGTCGCGCGGCCATCTCGGAACGCCTTCGTTCCAGTATCTCTCCGCGCGCACCTGCGAGGGTCTCGTCCCGATACGGCGTTGCCTTCGGTTCGCGGCGAAGCCGGGCGAGCTCGTCCGCGCCGAGGGGTTCGGCAAGCGGTCCCTTTGCCGCAAGGGTCCCTTCGCGTTTGCGCCCCAGGGAGGGCGCCTTGCCCACGGTAAAGCCCGCCTCCATTAGTCCCGAACGCACCTGCAGGGCGCCTGAATAGGTGGTAAGTACACAGCCTGCATCCGCCGTTCGGTAGAGCTCGCGGAAGAAGTCGACGCTCCAAAGCTCCGGGTTTTTCGCCGGGGAGTAGGGGTCGTGGAATATTGCGTGAAAGCGCGAAGCTCGAAGCTTACGAACGCTTGCCCTCGCGTCGCCCGGCAGCAGAAGTACCGAGCCGGCTTTCTCCATGAGTAATCCTGTTTCGGGGATTCGCTTAATTTTTTCGTAAAGCATTCCTCTATCACCGTCAAAACCTATTCCGTTCAAAAGCACGGCGGGGGCCGGGTCCTTTTCGAGCGTGACGATTTCGAGCGTGCGGCCCATTGGGTTACGGCAAAACTCCTCCATAAGGGCAAGTACATTGTAGCCGATTCCAAAGCCCACGTCAAGGACATGGATCTCTCGCCTGTCCAGATTAAGCACGCCGGAGGCCCGTACGTGCTTGAAGAGCGCCTCTTCGTACGCTCCGGAGACGGTATGCATGGCCTGCCCGTATTCCTCGGAATAGAGCGAAAGGCTTCCGTCCTCCGTGGTGATGGGATGAAAATGTGTACCGGAACTGTTCATTCTCCGCACCTATTTTAAGTATGACGACCTCCGTTTCGAGTGTCAAGCCCCGTTGGAATTGATGGAGGAAGAGTGACCTCACCACCGCTTCGTCGCACCCTCTTCCACGGGAGAGAGTTTCGAGAAAGGATGTTTTTGTGTTTATGATTCAAGTTAAAAGTTCAAAGTTGAAAGTTGAAAGAGAAATAGTCGAAAGTCACAAGTCGAAAGTTTATGGGAAGGTGTTTTAGGGTAATGATTTAGAACTGGTTCTCTCATAAGACTCCCCCTCTCCTTTCTTTCGAGCTTAATGGGAGAGGCGCTGCGCTGAGTCCGTCGAAGTGGGGCGGGGGGTGAGGGCCGCTAAGCTTTATCTGCGGTTGCGGAGGAACATACGCGCAAGCAGTCACATCTTCTATCAGAACAAGGGGTTGTAACCCCTTGCTGTATCATGGCGAGATCCTGGTCGTGGAGGAGCTTCTTTAGAACTTTGCATATTTCACATGGGTCACCATGTCGTGCTATGGCACTCCGGGCCTGGCTGGGCCTAATAAGCTAAGAGGGGAATTTGAGCGAATTCCCCCCTTAGCAATCCCCCCACGCTCTCCTCAAGCGCCGGAGGGGCTGCGCTCAATCGCCGCGCGGCTTAGCTTAATATTTGCAGAAGTATATGGTTGTGCGATTTCTGATCGGCATAATGTGGTCTTGCTGGTTGCTATAAATGAGTCCGTACTGTAGCGGCTCGGTCGCCTCCTGCGAGTCTCGCCGCGCGCGGACGTCCTGTCCGCGCTCTTAGTGGAGAGCACGCCTATATAGAAGGTCTATCCGTGGACTTTCCGACCGGCAGTATGAAACCCCAACCCCCTCCGGGGGTGGCGCAGAGCGCCGGGGGATAACAGTCGAAAGTTGAAAGTTCAAAGTTGAAAGTTTGACCATCGGCATCAGCCCCAACCCCCTCCGGGGGTGGCGCAGAGCGCCGGGGGCGTTAGGCTCGTTGCGAACCGGGGATAACAGTTCAAAGGGATAACAGTCGAAAGTTGAAAGTTCAAAGTTGAAAGTTTGACCATCGGCATCAGCCAAAACCCCCTCCGGGGGTGGCGCACAGCGCCGGGAGCTTTCACCCATGAGAAAAAATTAATGAATACCATTGTGCTTTTCACCGCCCCCAACTCTTAACACCGACTCCTCGGGATGTGCCTCGTAGTATTCGCGAACACGGTCGATCATCCCGTCAATCTCCTGTTCTTTACGGATGCTGGTGAAGAGCTTGTGTCCGAAGTAGGCGTTTTTGGAATAGTAGAATGCGAAACGGTGCCCCCGGCTCTTGTGCAGGTGGGCGGGGAGCGAATTGCGAAGCCGCCCGAGGACCTCGATAAAAACGTCGCGCACGGGTATGATGTGTTCATCCTCCGAGCCCGATGCGAGCTCAGAGCAGAGCATGAAGATCCATGGCGACTTTACGGCCTCGCGGCCCATCATCACGGCGTCACAGCCGGTTTCGGCTAACTTTTTAAGCGCTTCTTCGGGCGAGGTGATGTCTCCGTTCCCGATGACCGGAATGCGAAGCGACTTTTTTAAAAGAGCGACGAGACCCCAGTCGGCCTTTCGGCGAAAGCCGAGCTTCCCGTGGCGCGGGTGCAGGCAGATGTGGTCTACGCCCTCGGATTCTAACATGCGAGCGAACTCAACGAGGCGTGCCGGGTCACTCGAGTCCCATCCGGACCGCATCTTCACCGATAGTTTTAGCTTCACTGCGGTCCTGCATGCTCGCACAATACGGCGGGCGCGCTCCGGGTCGGACAGGAGCCGGCTGCCCGCGCCGGTTTTCACTATGTCGGGGGCCGAACAGCCCATATTGATGTCTACAGCCCAGCAGCCTCGCTCCTCAAGCATGCGCGCGGCCTCGGCCATAACGGCCTCATCGGCGCCCACTATCTGGTAGGCAAAGGGCATATCGGTATCGCGCTTTTCGATTAGCGGCTCGTTGTGCCTGGAGCGGGCGACTATGGCCCCTGCCGCAAGCATCTCCGAGTACAATACGACCTCGCCGCCGAAGCCGCGAACCGTCTCGCGAAAGGACGGGGTGGAGAGCTCGGCCATGGGGGCGCAGAAGAATTTTGCGGGAAGGGGCATCAGGCGCTTTCTCCGTAAGGAACGCCCGCGGCTCGCTTTGTATTCGCCTTTAAACGGCCGGATCTGCCGGTTTCATGGAAATATATCATGAATGTGAATCCTTCCGTGGCTCCGTGTCGAGTACGCATGGTGGGCCGCGCTGGCCTGAGCGGTCAAACGGTTTTTCGCGTCAGGATGGAGGTGATTTTTATTTTTCTTGACGAAACTTTCACCGCCCTCCAGATACAATAGACTTGTCGCGGCCGCCGAACCGTATCGCGGCCCATTCGACTGCAGGAGAGGCCAGGATGAAACGATCCATCGCGTTTTTATCGCTTGCGCTTGTAGCGGGGTGCGCCCGCGCACCGGAGAAACTCGAATCGCCCCGCCTTGTAATTCACGCGTCCATCAGGGACAACAGCGTCCACTTTACCATGAACCTGGTCGGGGGCTTACGCAACGAGAACAGCGACAGGGCGTTTTTAGACTATTCCGCCGATGCGGTGTTCAGCGAGAAGGGGAAGAGGCTTCCGGATTCGGCGTTCAACCCGGTGCGCATATCGGCGCCCGCAATATTTCCGTTCGAGACGGTTCCCGTTTCGGTGATAGCCAGCGGCGGAGAGAAGGACGTGCGGCCGCTTTTGGACATGCTGGAGATCGATTACGACGAAGTCGTAAAGAGCGGCGTGACCGAGGAGATCTACGTGCCCGACGAAAACATAGAACTCGAGCGCGTGGGCTTTCGAAGGGAGAGCATACATTCGATACTCAAGGGAAAGGCTCATGAAAAAAATTGACGACTCGAGGCTGTATCTCTGGTTTACCGCCATTACGTTTCTGATCGCCCTCGTCTGCGGGGTAATAGCCTCCTACTCCATGATGCGTGTGGAGCCCAGGGTAGAGGCCATGCTCGCGGCCGGGGAGGGCGCGGCGTCCTCCTACGGAGAGGCCTACCTCATGCTTAGGGACCCTCAGGTTTTCGCGCGTTACGAGAACTTCGACGCCGCCGCGCAGCCGATCAAGTTCATACTGCGCGATTTCGACCGCCGGGTTTCGTCGGGGGAGGGGCTCTCCGCGGCCGACAGGCCCTACTTGGACATCCTTCTTGAGCGCCGCCGGCTCGGCTCAGCGCTTACACGCAACACCTCGGTCTTTTTTGCGCTCCTGTCCCTTTTGGGCCTCGGCATGTTTGTTTACGAGCGCCGTTCGTTGAACAGGGCATAATCCGCCGCCCGGCCGCCGGTCTTATACGCCGGCGCGGGAGGCCGGATAAAGCGGGAACGCATCTTCGCCTGTACATCCCCTCTCAGCCGAAGGCGACGTCCAGGATCATCATTATGGTGAACCCCATCATGACCCCCATGGTGGCCAGGTCGCTGTTTCCGCCGCACTGGGACTCGGGTATGACCTCCTCCACAACGACGAAAATCATGGCCCCGGCGGCGAAGGCGAGGGCGTAGGGGAGTATGAACTGGGCGACGATGACGATCGATGCGCCAAGCACGCCGGCCATGGGCTCGACAATGCCGGATATCTGCCCGTAGAAGAAGCTCCTGCCCTGGCCCATGCCCTCACGGCGCAGCGGGAGCGAGACCGCCATGCCTTCCGGAAAATTCTGTATGCCTATGCCGACAGCCAGAGCCACCGCCGAGGCCAGAGAGGCCGAGGGAAGGCCGGCCTCTATCGCGCCGAAGGCGACGCCCACCGCCAGGCCCTCAGGGATATTGTGAAGCGTAATGGCCAGCACCAAAAGGGTGCTCCTCTGCCATGAGGTTTTTATGCCCTCGGCCTCGCTTGTCGGCAGAAAGCGGTGAAGGTGCGGCAGTACCCTGTCCACCAGGCGAAGGGAGAGGCCGCCGGCAAGAAAGCCCACGGCCGGAGGCGCCCAGACGGGGAGCGCCCCCCCCTCGGACATCTCTATGGCCGGGGCGAGTAGCGACCAGTAGCTCGCGGCGATCATTACGCCTCCGGCAAAGGCAAGGGCGAAGTCGAGCACCTTGCGGTCAGGGTGTTTCCCTATGAATACCAGAGAGGCTCCAAGGGCCGTCATACCCCAGGTGAAACATGTGGCGACGAGCGCCTGTGTGATGTGCCCCAGCGAGGCGAAGTATTCGATCATGGGCCATTTCTCCATTATCGCCGGCTCTGTCGCGCGGCGCGGTGTTTCAACGGCATCCGTGCCGTAAGAGCCCGGCATCGGTGGCGTCACCGATCTTATGAAAATTTTGGCTCGCTTTCAACAACATTTTTGATGGGCGGACCCAGAAGAAAATGTGATTGCAAAAATAATTCAAGGTGACGAGCCTTTCAGGGCGCTGGAGACACGATGGGAACAGGAGCGAAAAGATGAAGGAGCTTGTAATCGTCGGAGCCGGCCCCGCCGGGCTTTCGGCGGCGATCTATGGAATGCGCGCAGGGATCGACCTCGTGGTGATCGAAAAACTCGCGCCTGGCGGACAGGTGATGACCACCTACGAGGTCGAAAACTATCCCGGATTTGTCGACCCGATCCCCGGCTGGGAGCTCATGAGCAATATGGAAAACCAGGCGAGGCGGCTCGGCGCCGAGATCCGCGGCGTGGAGCTTTCCTCCATCCGGCGCGGGAGCGGCGGCTGTTTCGAGATAGAGACGGTGGGCGGCGATGCCATCAGGGCGAGGGCCGTCATCTGCGCGACGGGGGCGTCGCTTCTAAAGCTCGGCGTTCCGGGCGAGGCCGAATTTACCGGCAGGGGCGTGTCGTATTGCGCGACCTGCGACGCCGCCTTCTTCAAGGAAAGGGTGACGGCCGTGGTGGGAGGCGGAGACACCGCGCTCGAGGAGGCGCTTTACCTGACACGCTTCGCGTCAAAGGTGCTCCTTGTGCACCGCCGCGACGCCTTCCGAGGGGCGAAGCTATTGCAAAAGCGGGTGATGGAAAACCCCATCATAGAACCTGTTTATAATTCCGTGGTTCGCTCCATCAATGGAAGCGGAAAGGTGGAGTCGATAAGCCTGGAGGATACGAAAACCGCCGCGATGAAGGATCTTACGGTCGACGGCGTGTTCATCTTCATCGGCTACCGGCCCAACACCGAGTACGTTCCGGGAGAGATCCTTAACGAGTACGGAGAGGTAATGGTGGATTCGCGCATGCGGACTTCCATCCCGGGGCTCTTTGCGGCAGGCGATCTGCGCAGCGACTCGATACGCCAGATAGTGGCGGCCGCCGCCGACGGCGCCACCGCGGCGCTCTCCGCATACGATTATCTGGAGTCCCTCGCGCGGTCTTAGAAGCCTATACCCAGCACCTGGTGGCGGACCTCGCCGTCCATCTCCACGCGCTTGTAGAGGAGCTTTAGCACCGAGAATTTTTTGAACCCCGTTTCGCTCTCCGATTCGGACTCCCACAGGAGCCCCCATAGGCTTCCCGTCGAGCTGTAGCCGCGCTCGGGCCTTTCCAGATGATAATACGGGATGCCGAGAAGCAGCATGCGCCGCTCGTAGCGCTCGGCCGGTTTAAGATTGCGGTACCACAGCGCCCCCAGGCCCCAGAGCTGGAAGGTGTCGCCGTCGCTCTCCGCGCTCATGTAGCTAAGGAGCGGAGGGATACAGAGCACCCATTCGTCCGAATCGCTCCCATAGTACCAGAACGGAATGAAGCTGTGGCGGAAGTAATCGCCCTCTCGCTTAAGGTTGTAGATGAACCAGAGTAGGCTGAAGTCGTAGCCGTCTCCCGTGCGCGACCACTCGTGGCTTGCAAGGAGGCCCCAGGCCAGGCGGTAGGCCCGGACCTCCGGCGAGACCTCGTAGCTTAACAGGTTGAACGCCAGGCCGTAGCGCTTGTGCCCGGCATCGGCCCACTCCCGACGATCGAAGAGTCCCAGGAGGTTCTGCCGGTTGTAGGCGGGCGAGGAGTGCAGGTATAGCCCCGCTATAAAACGGCTGGATGAGCTTTCCGATTGAGATGAAAAATAGAGGGGCAGAATGAAGCGAGTAGACGCCCGCTCTGAGAGCCAAGAATAATAGAGTGGGAAGAGATGCAGAGACCGCTCGCCCGTGCCGGCGTCGGCGCTTCTCCACAGAAGCAGCTTGAGCGAGCGTTCCTCCCGCGGCGTAGAGGCCGAATAGAAGAGCGGGAATACGTACCGGTAGCTTTTATCCGGCGACGTTCGGGCAAAATAGAAGGGCATAACCCATAGACGGGAGTCCGCGCCGTCGGCGCTCCTCGCGCTATCGACGAGCCATAGCGCGTTGGCGTGCGTATCGCCGTTGTCGGTCGAGCGGTAGAAGAGCGGAACGATCGGAAAGAAGTAGAAACCCGCCTTGCGGCCGTCCACGGTCTCACTTTTTGCGCAGTGCAGAGGGCTGATCGAAAACGAGCGCGAGTATTTCGTCGCGTCCTCCGCCGCGGCCGAAGCTTTGAAATACAGCGGGCTCGTGGTGCGCTTTATGAGCAGGCCGCTTTCCCTATGCTCCCGGCGCCAGATAAGCGGGAATATCCTCCAGCCGCTCTTTGCAGGCGAAGAGTACCAGTTGAAGATGGGCCAGAGCACCGTCCTCTCGCGCAGCTCGTTCGTCGCGTCGTACTCGTCCCAGTACAGGTTTAGCGCATAGCCGCGTTTGAACGAACGACCTTCGCGCTGCATGCCGTACAACGGGAAAAACACAAGGTACTCCGCCTCGCCCGATTTGTATGAAATGTAATTGAGTATCCATTGTATGCGGTCGTCCGATTCCCTGTCCCAGGTCAGCCAGGAGAGCGGCAGCAGGCGGAAATGGCGCCTGGAGTCCGCCATCTCGAAGGCCATAAGGCCGAAAAGCAGCCGGAAGCCCCAGAAATACTCGGAATTCTCGCGCGTAAAGGTCTTCTTTTCGCGTATCTGTACGCCTCCGTCGGGCGTCCCGGCCGCGGATGTATCGATTGGTGTCTCCACTTTCGGCACGCCCGGCCCGTCCTGGCGAGGCGGGCGCGCCAGCGTGACTCGAGTCGAGACGCTCACGACATCGTAGAGCCACGAGAGCTCGCTGTCCACATGCCAGCCGCGCTCTCCCCTGCCAAGCCCCAGGCCCACGCCAGGGGCCGGGCCGGCGGCGACGCTTTTGGACATGCCGAGGATGTTTATGTGCATTTCCCTGTTCGGGCTCTCATAGTCGAAATACAGAGGGAGAAAGAGCGTGATGTCCCTCTCCGGGGTTTTGCCGTGGAAATAGAGCGGCGCCCAGTACGTGGCCTCCTCGCCCTTTACCGGCGCGCTCCTGCCGTAGTAGATGAGCATCCAGCGCACCGATTCGTCGGCCGTGCGCTTATTGTAATGAAACAGGCCGTACGAGATGCCCTCGTCGTTTCTCGAACCGGCCGGCCGCATATAGAACGGGAAGGAGTAGCGATAACCCGATTCGCCCGTTTCGTGGAAGATGATGGGAATCAGCCAGAAGCGTTTAAGGCCGCCCTCGGGCGCGGTGCGCCAGTCGAATACCCATAAAAGGTTGCGGTGCGTGCCGTCGATCGCATTCGAGCCCTGGAAGTAGAGCGGGATGACGGGAAACCAGAAGCTCGATTCCAGGCTTTTCCCGGACCACCGGTCTTCACCGTAGCGGGCGGTAGTGCGGCCGAAGAGCGGTGTGAGTAGGCCGGATGTGTAGATGGCACGAGACTCCTTTTCGCCGGGAACACGGCCGTAGTCCGTTCCCTTCCACCGGCTAAACAGGGGCAGAAGGTGGGTATAGTACGCACCGTCGGAGTGGCGGTTGTTCAGGAGCAGTGGCGGGAGCAGGTGCGTGTAGCCGTCGGAGCCAGGCCGGTGAAAGAGAAGCGGCGCGAGCCACAGCCGTGCAAGCCGGTCGCTCCCGTCCTCAGACCTCCAGGAGTAGTCTATAAGCCACAGAATATTCCTGTGGCCGTATTTTTGCGTCGTGTGATGATAGGTGAGAGGGATGAGTGGAACCCACCAGGTTCTTTTTTTCAGAGAGCTGTCCCGGTTATGCGACGACCAGTAGGCGTGAAGCGGCGAGAGGTTCCAGCGTTCCTCGGCGCCCGGTGCGTAATCGCCGCGGTGGACGGTGTGCTGCGTCCCAAATATCGGCGAGTAGAAGTACGAATGATCGGCATGGGCCTCCCTGTCGCGGCCCCACCAGAAGAGGTACAGGACAGCCCTGTCGGCGTCGTCGCCGCTGATATTCGAATAGTACAGCGGGTTTACCATCATGCTCGAATTCCCGTCGCGCTCGCCGTAGTGAAGGAGCAGGGGGATGAAATATCCGCGACGGTCGTCGATCTTGCTCGTCAGCCGGCACCAGAACGGGAGCAGGCGGAGGGATGTGTACCGGGGATAATCCGTATACTTGAACAGCCACAGGGCCATGAAGGAGTAGTGCCCTTCCCAGTCTTCCTTTTCGACGAGAAAGGCGTTGATGCTGTATTTACTCTCCTTCTCGCTTCCGAATACCTTCCGCTCGCCTTCGTCGAGGTCGGACCAGTCGCACGCCGCGGCGCTTCCGGCAAGGGCGAGCGTCAAAAGGCATATAACCGCCACTGTACGGCTCGCGCGAATCGCCGCGGTTGCCATCATACCGTCCTCCGGCCGGGTGATTGAGCTTCAGAGGGAGGGGCGCCGCGGGAATATATCAAGTAAAAATCGCGGGCTACTCTGCGAGCCGGCGCACGATCTCGTCGAAGAGGGCGAAGATGTCCACGGCCTCGGGGACCGAGCCTACGTCGTGGGGAAGCACAACGAGCTTTATCCCGGTCCGCGCGGCGAGATGGTTCGCCGCCGTGGCCGTGTTGAATACGTCGCGGATTATAAGCGCGGTCCGGTCGGCGGGCGTCTCGGAAAGGATGATGTTCGCCTGTTGCAAAGTGGGCGAAACCCCGGGGGCCGGCTCGAGCGAGCCCGCGCAGACGATGTCATACCGCCTGAGAAAATAATCGAACAGGGCGTGCCGCTGAATTACGGTGGAGCCCTTTCTGTCGGAAAGCCGCGAGTCCCATTGCTTCATCCTGCGCTTCCACTCGCCCACGAATGAACGGGCGTTCGCCCGGTAAAGACCGGCGTTCGATTCATCGAGCCTTTGGAGCCTCGCCGCTATGGCATCCGCGTAAACGGGGATGTTCGCCGGGTCGAGATGGTGATGGGGATTTACCCCGTTATGGGTGAACTGTGGAGTGCGCCTTAGCGTGGTTTGTCCCTCCGCGATCAGATCCACGAGCTCGGAGAGGTCGAGATGACCGTCCTTTCCGGGTTGGATGGCGGCGTTCTTCGAGCCCTTCAGCATCCCCTCGAGCCATTCATCCTCGAGACCGGCGCCGTTGACGATCAGGAGATCGGCCTTTCCAATGGCCCGCGCCGCCGCGCCGTTCGCGTTGACGTAATGGGGATGGCTCGTCCCCGAGGCGAGGGAGTGCACCTCCACCCCGTCGCCGCCCACGATGCGCGTGATGTCGGCGATGTATGGAAAGGCGGTAACGACCAGAACGCGGGCATGGATAAGCACGGGCATGAAAAATATGAATGCAATCGTCAGTATGAACCTCATCGGCGCCTCTCCGGTCGAGTGTGATTGTCTGCGCGGCGTCGCGAGCCTCGTCGTCGCCTTGCGCGGGTCGATGTAGTCAGCGTGATCCCCCTCCGTGCGGCGCACGGACGGCAATGCAAATCTTAGGAATATACAACAATTCAGAAGCGGCGGCAACTGTACAGCCGTTTTTTTTTACATTACGCACTCGTTTTTTTCGTGGGGCGGCTCGGCCTTCGCGGCCACGGATCGGATATACTTCGTTTAAGCGGTCCGAAACGCCTAAGGGCGCATCAGAAATATCTGCGATAGAAACGCTCGATGCCCTGCCAGATCCTTCGTCTGAGGTCGAGCATGCGCACGTTGTTTACGGAGAGATCGTCGTGGCGGAAGTAGCGGTCGTTGATGAAAAGGGCGCGCGATACGGAAAGCCTAAGGAGCGGGATTTTCCCGCGCCCGTGCCGGAGCATGATGTGTCCGTCGAACCGCGGGCTGTTGAGCGCAAAGGGTTCGCCAACTGTCCATTCCTCGCTTCCGAGCGATTTCCTCATGGATTCCAGCAGGCCGCGCGCCGTCTCGTCGGGGCACGTGCGCACCGGCTCGCCGCGGTCCATGACGGTATTGCTTACGGTAACGATGGGGCGCGGCCTTCCCGGATCCGCCGCGTGTTTGGGGCCCACCGCCATCATCGTGTGGCAATCGAGTACAAGGCGCACCCTGCCGCTCTCGAGTATCTTTTCGACGGTTTGATGGAATCCGTGGTAATAGCGCATAAGGAGATTGTTTATCGCGATCTCGTCGGGGAACACGCCGGGGGGGTAGATGGGAACGCCCGAGCTCGTTCGCTTTTTTACAACCCCGTCGTCGGTGCGGGGAGCGAGCGAAAGGTGGTGGCGGTCCAGGTCCACAAACAGGCGGTTTATCTGCGAGTCTATGCGCGCGGCGACGCTATCGCCGAAGTCGAAAAGCACGTCGGCGCAGGCGTCGGACTCGAAAAACAGTTCGAAGTCACCCAGAATCTCGTACCCGGCGAGTTCGTCCGGCACGCTCCGTCCGGCGTGCGGCACGAGGATGAGGATGGGAAGGCCGCTCTTCATGGCGCCCGGAGACCGCCCTCCGGGCGCACGCGCGCGCGTCCGGGCCGCGAACGGAAGGGGCCTTCCGCGGCGGGGAATGATATTTCGTGTTTTTCGTTCATTTTATTAACTTGAGCCGCACGGTAAATTAATTCGGGTATGGCAAAATACTATTGACGGAGCGGGCGGTAAAGCGTTAATTCGATTGAAGTACGCTCTCCGGACAGGCTGCGGATTTGACCGGCGCGAACGGCGTCCCACACCGGGCGATAGGAGAGCTGAGAGGGCGCCGGTATCCGGCGTGACGGGGACCAGGAGATCGCGATGCGCGCATACAAGACCGACGAAATTGGGGAGGCAATCCTCGAGATACTTAGCGCCAACGCCAAGGCGACAGCGGAGGACATCGCGCGCCAGCTCGACGTGGCCGAGAGCAGGGTGTCGAAATACATAAAGCAGTTCGAGAAGGACAGGATAATCCTGAGATACAAAACCCATGTCAACTGGATGAGGGTCCGCAACAACCAGGTGCGCGCGCTCATCGAGGTGAAGGTCATCCCGGAGCGCGGCGTGGGTTTCGACGCGGTCGCGGAATCCATCTACCGCTATCCGGAGGTGTCGTCGGTTTTCCTTCTGTCCGGAAGCTACGATCTTCTTGTGCAGGTCGAGGGACCGACCCTTCAAGAGGTTTCGCTCTTCGTATCGGAAAAGCTCGCCACAATCAAGAACGTGCAGTCCACGGTCACGCATTTCCTCCTTAAAAAATACAAGGAGGACGGTGATGTGCTCGTCGATCAGCCGGAATCCAAGCGCCTGCCCATGAGTTTTTAGGCCGTGGCGTCCATAGCGGCGATCTACCGCGCGCTTTACGCATGCCATGGCCCCCAGCGCTGGTGGCCCGGCGAAACCGATTTCGAGATCGCTATAGGCGCGATCCTCACCCAGAACGTCTCGTGGGCCAATGTCGAGAAGGCCATCCGAAGGCTGAAGGAGGAAGGGCTTCTCAACCCGAAAGCCCTGCACCGGGAGCCGGCCGAAAGCCTGGCCCAGCTCATACGACCCACGGGCTACTACAACCAGAAGGCCAAAAAGCTAAGAAATTTTCTGGACTGGTTTTCCGCATACGGCTATTCGTTCGCCCGGCTGGGCGGGATCGATACCGGTCGCCTTAGAAAGGAGCTTCTTGGGATAAATGGGGTGGGCCCGGAAACGGCCGACTCTATTCTTTTGTATGCGCTAAAGCGGCGGGTTTTTGTGGTGGATGCCTACACCATGCGGATCTTCGGCCGGATTGGCGTGCTTGGGGGCGGCGAGGGCTACGCGGAGACGCAGAGTCTTTTTCATCGGCGGTTCGCCGGTGATGTCGCCGAGTACAACGAGTACCACGCCCTCATCGTAAATCACGGCAAGTCCGTTTGTAAAAAGAAGCCCCTGTGCGCGGAATGCTGCCTGGCGCGGTATTGCGCCTTTACGGCTTCCCGCCGGGTTTTTTTATCCGGATAAGAGAGCATATCCGGCCCGTGTCGCTCGAGGCGGTCTCCTTGTTGTACAGGTCGAGCGACCATTCCCCATCGATAATATAACAATAACGAAAATCGCCCCGGTTAAGCTTTTTTCGCAGCCTCCATATGCCGTCGCGGCCGCGCGTCAGCGGATCGTTCTCGGGGTTCCAGTTGTTGAAATCGCCCACCAGCGAGATCATACGCGCCTCCGGGCGGCGCAGCCGGAATTCAACCGTGTAGTCGTCTATCGCCCGGTAGGTGAGATGGAGACCCTCCGAGGCGTCCAGGCCGGGCAGTATTGAAACATATGATCCCATGCCATCGTCGTCGCGGATCGGATTGGCCGTATCATGGGTCCACACGCCATCCACGATGAGTTTATAGCGCGGACGTTCCTCCCCGGGCTCACGGACGAGAAAGTGATACCATACGCCGTTCTCACCCCGTTCCATTGGCAGGGGCTTCCAGTGCGAGAAGTCCCCGGCCAGAAGGACGCGTCGCGCCGAGCGGCTTTTATACGTAATCAGGGTACCCCTTTCCACCACCTGTTTCTGTCGTCCCGTGTCGTACCGGATCAGTTTCATTTCCACCGGTGTTTGCGCGTTCCGAAGAAAGCGAAGCTGGTAGTGGCTTTTCTCCCCTGGTGGTCCGCCCTCCATGGGGGCTGAGGCGACGAGCAGTACCGGCAGAAGCGCGAAGATGGTGCGGAATCCCATGTGCGAGGACCTCTGTGCCAAAATGAGTTACAGCGATATAGTACTTATGTCGATAACTAAAGAGAAAATATTTATGTAAAAAAGGATCGTTTCCGGAATTCCGCGCCCGGCCTCGAGCGAAGATGGCGCTTTTCTTCCGCATGACGCGCGGTGGCACGAAAAGTAATTGCTTTTTATAAAACGATGGATTCTTCTGAATTATGTCGCTTTTTGGCCCGTCGCGACGCACGAAGCTTAGGGTCGAAGCGAACAATCCGCCTCGGGACTGTAAACGGTGATGGGCGATAGCGAAGAAAGAACAGCGTACACCCCGGAAGAGCAGAACGAGATCGACAGGATACTGGGACTTCTGCCCGGCGAGCAGACGGAAAAGGGCCCTGCCGAAGCCGCTCAGGGGCCTCCATCGGGGGAGCCCGGGGGTTTCGAAGACGAGCTCGATCTGAGCTCCGACCTCGTCGAACTGGATGAAACGCCCCCGCCCGCCTCGGATGAGATAGAGGACATTACCGATATCATCGAAATGGTGGAGGAGCCGCCCGCAGACGAGGTCGCCGATCTCGAGGAGATCGGCTTTGACGAAGCGGCGGTCGAGGTCCCGACGGAGATAGAGGCGCCGCCCGGAGAAGAGCCTGCGGCCTTGGAGGAGGCCCCATCTCCGCCGAAGAAAGTTGGAAAGGCCCGCACCTCGATAGAGGAGCTTGACGAGCTCACCTCGATGGAGCCCGAATCGGTCGATTTACAGGATGTTTCCGACGACCGCTACGTCGAAGAGGCTGAGGCCCAGAGGGGGCCGATCGCTGAAGAAGCCGCCGGTCCGGAGGAATCCATCGACTCCTTCGACATGGACCTGGGGCCGATCGAGGAGCCCTTTCAGGCGCCACCCGAAGTGCATATCGAGAAAGAGCCCGAGTTCGACATTGGCGCCCTTTCCGATATCTCCGTCGAGGAGATGCAGGACATGCCCGAGGCCGGCGCGGCCGATATACCCGAGATAGACCTGGGCGACATGGTCCCGGAAAGCGACCTGCCGTCAAGCCCGCCTCCCGCCGCTGACTTCATGGGGGATTTTCAGGACGAGGGGATCCCCGAGCCACTCAGTATGGAGGAAACGCCGCCTCAGGCCCGAAGGGCCGCGCCATCGCCCGATCTCGATATCGGGATGGAGCAGGAGGAGATTATTCCCGGCATCGGCCGCATCGAGGAGGCGGTAAGCACCGAGGAGATTCCGGATGTCGAGGAGGAGCCGCCGCCGGAGGTCGAAAAACCCAGGAAGGGGCGCGCCAGGGCCCGCGAGGAGGAAGAAGACGATCTTTCCGAGCGCGACATCAAGCGCCTCAAAAAGGCGCTATTGCTGTTCCATCCCGCGCTACGAAAGGCAGTCAAGGAAGCCATCTTAAACGACATCCTGCCGCCCCGGGACTCCCGGCAGCTCATCGATATGATCCTCTCGGGAAAATCCGAGGAGAGCATAAACCGATTTCTGGAGGGAAAACTCGGCCGAAGCATCGATATAAGCGAAGGCCCGGCGCCGGGAAGGCGCGTGCTAACCTCGCGTCCCGAATACACCCGCGAGGGACTGGAGCGCCAGAAGCGCCTGTTCAAGGCCACGCGCATTGGGGCGATAGCCGCGCTGGCCGCCTTTACAGTCACCATACTGAGCTATCAGTTCATCTACAAGCCCGTGATGGCCAAACGGCTTATCAAGGAAGGTGTCGCTCTTATCCGCGAACAGGGCGATCCTGTAACCAAGAAAGTGAAGGATTACGAGAAGGCCGAGACGCTCTTCTCCAGGGTGGACAACGATTACGCCAAGGACTATCTTCCCGGATACAACGCCTACGGCCGGGCCTATTTGGACAGGCGTGAATTTGAGCTCGCTCTTGGAAAGCTCGAGCGGGCCAATAAAATCAATCCGGTCGATATCGAGACGCTCAACAACCTGGGCTATTTCTACTCCAGGGTGCCGGAGGGCGTATATAACAGGATCAAGAAGGCCGACGAGAAGGAGTCGAGGCTAGACAAGGCGATCAAGTACTACAAATACGTCCTAAACCGCAAGCCCGGCAATGAGACGGCACTCTACGGTATAGGGAATGCGTACATGCACTTGGGGCAGTACGTCAAGGCCCGCCAGTATTATGAGGACATACTCAAACAGGACAGCAAGTCGGTCGTGGGCCATTCCGGGCTTCTAAACCTCTACATCGAACGCGACGTAATGCCGCGGGTGATGTCCATCCACTCCGACCTCGTGGACAAAAAAATGCTCACCGATCTCCCGTCGCCCCTCCTCGGGAAGCTTGCGGCCTATTACATCGGGAAAAAACGCACGGACAGCGTAAATATCCGCGTGGATTACGGGGTCCAGTCCACGCGATTCAAGGACCCGGCGGACAATCCGTTTCCGGCCGCGAAGGCCGTTCTGGAGGCGCTCCACCAGAAGGACCCGCATTACGCGCAGCAGTACGTGCTTTACGCGAGGCTTAACCGGGGGGAGGGGAACCTGAAGCTTATGGAAAACTATGCCGAAAAGGCCTGCAAAGAGATGCCCAATTACTTTGCGGCCCTGCACCTGCTCGGCGAGTACCATTATCTGGTCAAGGAACCTGCAAAGGCCTACGGGCTTTTCCGGGAGGCAGTGAAGGCCCACGGCTCGCCGCCCGACTTTACCCTCGAGGATTTCTATTACGAGACCGAGAACCTCGGAAACACCTATTTTCTAATGGGCAATATCTTCTATTACTTCTTCGACAAGGTCAGATACCGTTTCAGCGACGAGCTCGAAGAGGAGCCGCTGGACGCCGAACTCGAACAGCAGGCCAATTATACCATCGCCCGCGAAAAGTACGAGGCGGCGCTAAAGGAGGGCTTCGAGTCGCCCGAGCTCTTCTATAATC